>MDTE01100066.1_pt1 | contig 29542 bp, 27 predicted proteins | sample 811231 | NCBI WGS metagenome assembly MDTE01 (sample SAMN05326651, study PRJNA326480) | marine metagenome | isolation source: seawater | place: Indian Ocean: Red Sea | collected 2010 | reverse complement strand
TTATTTAAGTGGTCTCTGAACTCTTGGAACAAATCCAGTTTAATAGAGGCGCAGTTAGCTATTATCAAGGGCCCGCCATATCCGTAGAGAGTAGATAGGTCATAGTAGAGGGTCTCAGATTTGACTGTTGAAGAAGAGTAAAATGGTAAATTGTTGATGATTCGTTTTACACCGACCATAAGCACTAAATTTTCACTGTCTCCATATGTGAATAGATAAGCGGGTTCTTGAAATTCCCGTTCGTATACCTGCGCATATTCAAGAAGGAAATATACATCTTTTAAATGTTCGGGAATAGAGCAAATGATACTCTTCCATTTCTGACCAGATTCATTTTGTGTGGAAAACACTTCGAAATTCCAAGAAGGCGAATTCATACTTCCCTAAAAAATCTCTTTATTTCTGATGCCATACGTGTCATGTCGGCGTGACAATATCGCTGATCAGTTGGTAGCGTTAATATGTTTTTAGAGATTTGCCAGCTTTGGGAGAATCTCTTTTTATCTATGTCAGAAGGTATGTTCCAATGTATAGGAGGGTAGATATGGTTTCTGATTAAGTGTCGGATTAAGCCATCTCTGTTATTAACCAATATCGGGTATCCCAGTGGGCATACTCCTACCGGTAATTCTCTGAACAATGGCTGAATCTCATCAATAACGGCGAGTTCTTCATCCAGGTGTTCAAAATTTGATCGTCGTATAGATATTATCTCTTCTAGGTTCAACGAATTATATATTTTCTGAGATATAAGTGACATAGGAGCGGGTTTGTAATATGTCGATATCAATTTCTCCGACAGTTGAAATAAACTTCTAAACGTTATTTTGGGATACAACCCATGTGATACTAACCAGATTCTCTTGAGAATAGCTGCCATTATTCGAATACATATTGATGTTCTGTGTAATATTGATGTCTTTATTTGAATAGGGGTTAATACTTGATCTATGTCGTGGTCCCACGATACTTCTGCTCCATCGATGATAGGAAGAAGCTTTCTGTAACTGGCAAATCTGATCCTGTCTCCGGTTGTATTGTCGGTAGATGATGATAATAGTGAGTGTGTGTTGTCTTCTAAAACTATGGTATTGCTATTTTTAATATCTCTGCAGGACCCTGGGAGATTTAATGGAAATCCCCAGTAATTGATCAATAATAATATTCTGACAGCAGATGTCAATTTTAACGCAAGATCATACTCATCGATTTCGAAATTATTGTGTATTGAATAAAATTGCACATTCAAGTCTAAGTCTACGAATGGTTTCAGAACTTCGCCGCATAAATAAGATGGCAGTAGAACGATATCTTCCTTACTAATATTTAAGGCCTTTAATATCCAATATAAAGAGTCTCTCCCAGTGGCAAGTAGCAACTTGTTGTCGTTGGTTGCATTTTGAGCTCCCGTAATCGCCTTAAAGATACAAGGCAGTGGGATATCAAAGTCACTACCAATGTCTTTCGTAGAATGAAAGTATGACTTCCAAGGGGTTTTCAACATCAACGTCCCGCTAGAATTCTGCTTGGGAGTGTTGTACGGGTATGTTGGAACCACTGTTATAAATCTTCAAAACAGCTTTCCATTGGAATTGGATTGAATAATTCTCTGAATCTAGGTATGGGGACAATATTCTTGTTTTCATCTCGTATTTCACCGATAGTTATAGAATGTCCTCCTGTTCCTACTTTGATATAGTCCGGACATATATCTAGTATTAGTCCAGGAACCATTTTGTTATCGTGGATGATATTACTACATCCAATCAGGATGGGCGTAGATTGAAAAAATGTTTTAGCCATTGGCCATGGATACGACAAAGACCGTATTAAATTATTAATCCTCCACGCACTGTCGTTCCAGCGTATTATTCTTCTAGTATCCAATAAATCATCGTAAACTGTTTGATCCATTTCAGGAACGCATCCCTTTTCTGCAAGTGTGTGCAAGAGTTGATCAATTAATGCAGCTCCCTTTGTGTAAACCTTGTCTGTCATTGACCGAACTGAATCGTGAGAGGTTACGAGTTCTGTGGATTGCGCAATGATAGGCCCTGTATCTAGACCTGAATCTATTCTATGTAAGGTGATACCCAGACTAGATTCACCATTCATCATTCCGTATATTATTGGATGCATTCCTCGATAAGCAGGCAATTTAGACGGGTGTAAATTGAATATTCCGAAGGCGGGACCGGTAAATTGATTTTTCCGAATTATAGACCCGAAGCCAACTGAAATACCTACGTCCGTCTCTTTCGATATTTTTACAATATCTGAATCAGTGATGTCTTCATAAGAATAAACAGGGATATTGTGCTCCAAAGAATATTCTATACAATTCGTTAAAAATGGTAATGGAGTTAGATCAGGGCCGCTGACTATGATTGCTTTGATTTCGGTATTATCAAATATTTTGTTGATACACGCGGTGTGCACAAATTTTGAGGTGAAGCATATGCTAGTGAGTTTTTTTGATGACACTATTTACTTATTTCCCTGTCCAGATTGATTGTTACTCTTGATCTGTAAAGTGTGATCATTAAATTGTTTATTCAGAAGTTCTGGACCGATACGAAGCCTCTTTAAAATTTTGCAGATTTGAGACGAGGCGTTTGTATCTAAGTAAGGAGATATAAACCAGCTGTCCCTATGCATTGGGTCACTTTGAAGTGTCAATAATTTTTTTACAGTCATTATAATTGTTTGCGTATCAGAGTGAATGTCTACAACATTGTTTCCTTTTTCCCTGCCTTCTTGGCGAGTCCCGATGTTGATTGCGGGGACACCGAATCCTGGAGCTTCTGTGATGCCGCAACTTGAATTGCCTATAATGACGTCCGTTATGCTTAGTACGCCTATAAATAGATCCCTAGGTAGGTTTTCGAAGATATGTATAAAACTTATGTCAGAGTATTCATCTATTATACGGGACATTTCAGTAGAACCCGCGTCAGAATTAGGTTTTATTATCACAGTTTCTATCATAAGTTCTTTGATTGCTTCCATGGTATTCTTCATTTGCATTGCTGATTCTGCAGCCTGATTCGTAACTGGGTGCTGAATAACGAGAAGTAGTTTTTCTGATAGGTCTAAATTCAACTCGGCAGAAATTTGGTCTCTAGTTAGATGTGATTCCCGATTTACATTGGCGCCTGGTGTTCCTACCATATGCACTTGTGAGGGATGTTCCCCCATGCTTAGAATGCGAGAAGCGCTTAGATTAGTACCCGGAAAATGTACGTGGGCGAACTTGGTTATAGAGTGTCTTATACTCTCGTCGATCATACCGCCTGTGACATCTCCTCCCGATACATGGGCTATCGGAATATTCATATGAGCCCCTGCAATGGCTGCAGCTAAAGCCTCTCCTCTGTCACCTTCAAGTAATATCACATTAGGTCGAATGTTATGAAAGGATTCGGATAATTTGCATATGGTCAACCCAATAGACTGAGCCATGCCATATGACGTGCTGGTATTTATTAAAGTGTCGATACGATCGGCGATCTTAAAACCATCATTCTGAATGTCCTCAATGGAATTCCCATACGAGTTTGCCATATGCATTCCGCACGCTAAAACACGCAAATTTAATGATGGTTCTTTGTCTATAGTCTTCAACACATCTCGCATTAACCCGTAGTCCGCTCTAGTTGAAGTTACGTATAGGATGCTCTTTTGATCATTTGTTTTTATGTTATTGGCAGTCATATAGAACCATATTGGCAATTCTTGAATGGAGTATTTTAGTTTAGGAATATTGTACGAAAAGGATTATTAATAGCTCAGAATTGGGTTATCGACCTAACCTAAGGGGAAGCATGCTTTCTTCCGACTGAGTTTCTGGATCTGTGGTTCTATCTTTCATGACTTGCCTCAGCGATCTTTCTTCGCGTAACCCTGTTTTTCTGCGGATGCCAGTTATGTGCAAAACATACTCAATGAGATATCCGAAAAATTGCTTCTTTGATAGAGATTTAAAATCTTGTAACAGTACTATCAATAATGGATACACTGACCTAATAGGAGCGGCAAATTTCTTAGATAATATTTTGTAAAATAGGGGATGGCGCACCATGGTGTGTCCTAGATTGAAGTAACCTCCCCGTCTGTAATCTTCATCTGCTTCGGTGTCAGGCATTTGCCCTGCGAGCTCAGCTGCTTGGGGAACAAAATCATATTTCTGCCAATTGTTGTTTCTGTACCAGTTTGTCTCAGCGTCAAATACTATTTTTCGTCTCCAAGCTTGGACTGTGAAATACGGATATTCCGTAAAGTTCAAAAACTTCTTGTCGTCCGAAGCATTGATATCCGAGATACTCAATAGATAATCTTCTTCACTTTCTAGGGTATTTCCTAGAGCTCCGGTATTCCGAGCATATTCGTATACTGGGGTCCCAGGAAGGGCTTGTATATAGTTTATGCTGAGCCGTTTGTGTGGAGGTTCTGGAAGAAACTTAGTCGCATTTTTTATAAATTCGGTTGTTTCTTTTATGGTTGTATGGTTTTCTCCAGGCATGCCAAGTACCATTTGATAAATCGTGTAGAGCCCAGCGTCATAAGTCCATTTGGTAGCGTCGATGTTCCTTTGGAGATTGGTATTTTTCTCCATAACATTTAAGATTGTTGGACTACCTGTTTCCATTCCATAGTATATTGAAACACATCCGGATTCATACATTTGCTTCAATATTTCTGGGTCTACAGAAGCTACTCTAACGCCTGCAGAGTTATAAAGTATGTTTAGTGGCGTTATTTCGTCCAGAAAAGCGTTAAGTTTGCGGCGGTCGGAGCCGAAATTTTCGTCTCCCCAAGCAAAAAATCCTACGTCGTATCTATCCATAAGATATTTCATCTTATTTACTATACGATCTACTTCCCAATGTCTGTATCCTCGATCCCATCTATGACAAAATGTACATCGGGCCACGCAACCTTTTGCGGTAACTACGGTAGCCATTTTCTTGCCTTTTCTATGAGTATCGTAGCTGCGCACATCTTGAGCAAATTCGTATCGATCCATTGGGTCTGTGATGTAATTTTCTATTCGTGAATATTGTTCAAGGATAGTCCAATCTGGGTCCAGGAAATTGGATGCTGATATGGGAGTGTCATATCCTGTAAATACCATATGATCATTATTATCGAGAAAACTAATTCCCTTGATTGCCTTAAGGATTGATAGGTCTTTATCTGAAGTTTTACTTTCCCAATACTTGACGAGATTAACAATGACATTTTCACCCTCGCCTATAGCACAGATGTCAATTTCGCAAAAACGGTGAAGAATTTCCGCGCTTGCTGCTAAATTACCGCCTACCACGATTTTTGTGTTAGGCGAAAGAGATTTTACAGCTAACGAAAGTCTTTTTGTGTAGGCATAAGCTGTCGATACCACAGCACTTATAGCAAGGATATCGGGTTGTCTGGTTGATATGAAGGACAAGACTTCTTCGAATTTTGGACGTAATCCGTCTATATCATAAAAATAAGGATCATATCCTTTCAGCCGTAGTGACTGTATTAACGCCATTGGTCCAAATGGAGGGTAAGACGTGGGCTCCGGTCTTATCGGAGTTGTACATATCACGATGTTCATAACTCGTATGTCCTAGATAATTGTAGTAGGGTGGTTTTTAGTGGCATGGGAATCATTTATGTATGGTGAGCTTTAGTTTCTTAAATTTGTAAGATGGAATCCACGTTCTTTTTCTCTAATCCGATATCTTTTTGCAATTGCTTGTACCATTCAATATACCGGGCTAAACCATCTTCAAACGCAACTTTTGGGCGCCAGCCTAGTTCTGTGTGAGCTTTTTCTATGCGGCATTCTTTTCCTGACGAATCCCCGGGTCGCTCTGGAGTAAATTCGATCTTAACATCTCCCACTATATTCTTGATAGATTGTGCTATTTGAAGTATGGATATTTTTTCGATTCCATCTAGATTGTATGTCTTATGCATTGCGATAGGCTTTAGTGCTAATGCGTTTCCTTCGGCTATATCGTCTACGTATACAAATTGACGGAATTGAGAACCGTCTCCTGAGATGGTCAACGGTTCTCCCTTTAAAGCTTTTTCTACAAAGATTGGTATGACAGATCCGCTTGTTGCCCGTGGTCCATACAAATTGCCGTATCTCAGGATGGTGCTTGAGACCCCATACAATTTGTCATAAGCGATGCAGTAGTTTTCCGATGTTAGTTTGGTAGCTGGGTATAAATGATTTGGCAGGCGTAACGGGGTTTCTTCATCGACTACTGATTGGGATACTTCGTTATATACCCATTTAGTGCTTCCATAAATCACTCGAGGCGTTTTAGATAGCCTCGCGGCTTCTAAAACATTTATAGTGCCTCTGACGTTTATTTCTTCTGCATAATGAGGATTATCGTATACAACATTTGCATCTGCTATAGCGGCAAGGTGATAAATTACATCTATGCCTGTCAGAGCTACTCTTAAAGATTGTAGATCTAGGATGCTTCCGGGTATGAAAACAGCATCGGTTTTCGGCATTCTATGTCGAACCACTGGTAGATCATAGACGAACACTTGAACGCCCATTTGAAGTAGCCGTTGGACAAGGTGTCCTCCGATAAATCCTGCGCCTCCGGTAATTAGAACTCGCATTTTAGCTCCATAAACCTTCGTTCATAAATATTATAGTATTAACTGGTTTTATAATCTAACTTAAGAGAGTCTGGTAGTTTTGCAGGAACGCTGTAGCTATCCTTACCTCGATTGTGCCGTACTGATATTCTTCTCCGTATAGGGATTTTAGCTTAGAACTTAAGAGCTGGTCTTCAAAAGTGTTTTGCATAGACCATTTAAGCTCAGAGTTTAGCTCTGATTCGACTCTCGATATAGGGTATGACTGTTTCTTGTTGTTAACAAATAGGTTCCGGAATTTATTTTGTAGTTCCTCTTCAGCTTGGTTGAATACCCAATCTCCAGTAATTCGTTGGTGCATTTCTAATACAAGCTCTTCTATTTCTTGGGGACTATTATCAATTAATTTTATGCCGTGCTTTTGGTAGTCGTTGCTAGTTTTAAACTCATTGGCTCCCGTTTCGATAATTTCTTTAAATGTCATTAGGCGTTCATCTTTTTGTAGCCACAATTTCTTGGGTATTAGTAGGCTATTTGGGGCGCAAGAAAAAAAGTGTTCGTAATCTAGAGGCACGAAATTAATATACCCTACCGGTTTTCTGAATAGTCTAGGTATAGCGTTCAGACCAGCACATGACCCAAAGAAAAAACTGCACTTAGATGGCAGATATATGTCTAAAAAATCTGATCTAGCGACGTTAGCATAGTCAATAATCATCGGGTTTGTTGTGTTAAGGAATCCTTTTACCACAGCTCCCATACGTATAACAAAATATCCAAGGTTAGTTAGAGATTCACATGCTTGCACACAATCATTTACTTCTGAATCACGATAGTCATGCCTAGACCAATCCCCCCAATGTGGATATGTTGAGCTTAAATACGTATCGTCACGGGTAAAAAAACAAACGAATGGATGGTTTGGTGGTATCCCTAGGCTCCGTAGTGCCGATTCGCCAAGATTATTTTCTGACTCATTAAATATGATGTGCGGCTCGGTTCTTTTTATTAATCCGTGGGGATCTTTATCTGATGATATGGGAATAATATGAATATTTCTGAGAGGCAATGCCCTGTTCGCAATATCTAACGCTCTACCCATTGGTGAAATATGGATACATTCCTGCCATTTCTCGTGTAGGAATGTATTGCAAATAGCAGGTAAGGTGCCAAATACGTCAATAGTTTTACCTTTATGCAATCCAAAATCTTTCTCACATAAATATAGTTCAGTATTGGCTGCATAGTGACCTATTCGAGGACTATTAAGGGATCTAAACCTTACCAAAATGAATGGACGTAGAATACGGACGCATATCACGAGCGGTACCGCAATGACAATCAGTGATATCAACACGATTTTATTGAATAATATCGGTATACCACCTTGCTGAATTTGTTTCAACTGAGTTCGCAGTCTTCTAACCATTATTTATTGCCCGATGATGTAGTGTTGGGCTACATACTATCGTGATAGATGGTTCGGGTGTCATATTGCCAGCAAATTTTGGTTGTTTCTTAAGAAATCTGAACCTATGGTTGTAACTATATCTTTAGCTAAGTCGGAAGGTTCTAGCAGCGACTGGAAAGCTTTCTGCAATTCTATGTCTTCATTGGTGGGGTGCCAGTCTCCTGATATTCTTAGTTCCATTTCTTTTGTGACGTTAAGTATTTCATCAGGAGTATTGTCAATTACCTGTATTCCTAGTCTTTCATATTCCTCGGTCTCGTAGAGCCAACGTTTACCTTCATTGATGATTTCTGGAAAAGTCATGAACCGGTTCTCTTTCGACAGCCATAATTTCTTTGGTATGAATACGCTGTTGTTTGCGCAAACCAGTAAATTTAGAACTCCCAGTGGGATGATGTTTGTATATACTACGGGCTTCCTAAACAGCTTTGGGATTGCCATTATTCCTGCGGTAGTTCCAATAAAGAGATCACATATGGATGGTAGGAATATATCTAATTGATCACTTCTTCCAATTATAGAGTAATCAATTATATGAGGATTATCAGATTCTATTTTTTCTTTAACAAGAGCTCCCATACGCACTCCTGTGTATCCCTTTGACGTCAGATAATCAATGGTTGGTAAAAAATCTGATATGGATGAGTCTCTGTAGTCGTGGTAATGCCAAGATCTATAATCATGAGTTGTATTTAAGAATAGATTATCTCTCGTATGAAAACAGACAATTGGCCTCGTAACTGGGATCCCCATTGAAATCAATGCCGTTTGTGCCTCACGTTTTTCTCCGTCAGTGAAAGTTATGTGTACTTTCTGGTTCTTCATTAGACTCGATGGAATTTCAGTCATAGGTACTACATGACGTTGGCCAAAAGGGATCATCGTGTTAGTAATGCTTAGGATTCTCACGAAGCTATGAATTCTTATTTGGTCCTTCCATTTGTTGCCTAGGAAAGTGTTGTAGATGCCAGGAGAATAACTAAACAAATCATATGTCCGAGGGGGAACCTGACCTGAATCACGTTTGCATAAGTATATGTCAACATTTGCTGCGAAATGGCCTATTCGCGGGCTTGATAAGATCGCGAATCTGATCAACAGTAATGGGCTAATCATCCTGCATACAAGTACAATTGGTAAACTAGTTAGAATCTGCAGAATTAGAATAACTTTACAAAAAAAACTTCTAAGAGTGTTTGTATTCATTATGAGGATTCAGTAATTTCAGTAGTATAAAATATGTAGGTTCTATTTTTAGTTATATCTAACCCTGGTCCAATGTGATCAAGGGCTGTATGTAATCGCACAATATACCAGTCTCTTCAAAGCATTCTCTGATAGCTGCCTCGTGGAGAGTTTCGTCACAGTCTATCTTTCCGACGGGTATTTCCCCCGACAAGTCGTTTATTAACAGACGACCTCATCCGTCTTGCAAATTAAATCTTAACGCCCCGTAACTTAATCCTTAACTTATTCAAGTCTCCTTTAGGTTCCAAGAATACCTGAGTACGAGCGTCTACCTTTTCCTTTAGCTCAATTTCTAGGTCTAGGAGAAGATCACCTCGCGCTGCAGTAGACAATGACGGCCCTATCATCGTGAGAATAACACTATACGCACTAATACTAACTAGTTTTAAAGACGACTTATAAGGCTCCGTCAATAGGATGCGAGATATAATTTCAGTTCTAGTTTTTAACGTCATCTACCTACAATATACGATGGAAAGTATACCCCCACACTATTTAATAATTCCTCAGCGGCCAAGAATCGCAACCCGACCATCGGCACGCACTAGAGACCGGTTAGACACGCCTATGTCAATGAATACTATTTGCTGCGGACAGGTAAACAGCCGTTTCCAGTTCCGTTGCTACAATCTAATAAAAAGTTCTAAACGAAGTTAACATGCTCCGGAATAGAGCCATTTGCTTCAGCGAGTCTATGTACTCCTTGCATGTGGCGATCCAAAGCCTGATTAGTTTTATGTTGGATACATAATGATCCACACATTCTCTGAGCATCAAAATGTGTGGATTTCAAATGATTCATAACCCTCCAATAACGATCGCTGTTCCATATATCCCACCACCGGTCTTCACAGATATTACCAATATGAAACTTTGCGTAGCGGTCATTAAATAACATACCGCAAGGAGCTACCAATCCAGAACCAGATAATTGAATTAAGAAAGGCGGACCATAACATTGTCGATAATCTCGCTTTCCTTCTTCTTGAATTTTAGACCACTTAACAACGCAACTGTAAGAATCTGTCGACAAACTCTCAGCCTCTTCAAGTACGCTATCCAGTTCAGAATATTTTTCGTAATTAACTCCCAATCCACCATATTCATCATCAGAACAATGTTTTATAACAGCGTAATCCACCCCTAGCTCTTTCCCGAGTCTGGCAAAGGGTATTATCTGATCAGCATCCTCTGGCATAAGAACCATCTGTATTCCCAGAGTGACGTTGAGATTGTTGTTCTCTTTGATTCGCACTGCTTCTTTGATATTGCGAACAACCCTATCGTAGAAAGCTGGTTTAACACCCATAATATCGCAGTACCGATCCTTAGTACCTGCAGATACATTAAATCGAAGATAGGTAAGGTTAGGAAGAACGGACTTCAAGATATCGCCATTAAATCTATGACCGTTTGTGCCGCTAGCCATACTAATTCCCAGCTCGCGGCCACGATTTACAGCATATTCATAGACAGGGGAGATAATCGATTCACCATCAGAAACGAAGCTAATCCCACGGACTCCCATTCTCGCAGAATCTTCAAGAAAGGATTCTATTACTTCTTGAGTAATCTCGTGTCGGTCATTTTCCTGCAACATAGCGTAACAAAAATGACAGCTTGCATCACACGCACGAGTCAACGCCATATCAATAGTAATCGGCGCAATTCTCTCACCACGCTCCCAAGCCTCCACTCTATCCATATGCCAACCAATTTTACTACCATCAAGTATTAAATCAGACATTCGGATTACGACCTAGTTTTAAATTGTGCTTATTTTGCACTAAATAACATTCCTCATATAGATCATTTGCTGACTCATAAGGCCGCTCTGGCCTGTTAAGCAGACCTTGCTGGTTATTATATCAAACAATACACGGTCTCTAGGCATTAATTATCTTGGAATAACATTAGTTTAACTTCAGTTTGTACAAAATTACGTGAGAATCATACTGTGGTCATGGCAGCTTGTGGGCTTGAGACATATTGCATTCACCTGAAGGCCAGATATATAAATATTACAGCGCACGAGTATTATTATAGAAATAAATTATCCCAATTCGGCTAACCATGTAATATAGAGTCTATATTGCTTTTCTCTAGTTTCCACTGACGGGATTATTTGTCTGATATGCAAGGATAGCGACAATAGATAGCCCATCTACAATATCGCCTTGAAATATCATCTGTGTACATTGGTCTATCGGAACCCACTCTGTGTGGTCTACTTCGTGTGACTCTTTATCAAGGGAACCTGTTATAGAAATGTTGGTAGCATGAAAAATATAGGTGCGATTTTTTGTTATGTCTAAACCTGGTTCAAATGTGATGAGCGGTTGTATTTCATTACACAATATCCCTGTCTCTTCTAGGCATTCCCTGATAGCGGCATCCTCTGGAGTTTCATTATAATCAATTTTCCCACCCGGGATTTCCCACGAAAGGTCGTTTATTAAAAGACGATATTGTCTAGTAAGTAAAACTGATTTATTTTTTACAATGACTACACCTACGCGTTCCCCTCCGTCTCGAACGAAATATTCTTTAGAGTGAGTATCAAATTCTGCGGTAATACGATAAATTTGCTGGTAGTTGTCTTTGTATACTATTTGCTTTGGACTTAGCTTCGGTTTCCGCATACTATTAGCCCGCAATTGCGATTTAGTAATGACATAATTATTGAGCTATAAACCAATAATAATCCCCTGTGTAGCCAACTTCACTGAATAAATCAGTCCACCCATTTACATGCATGTATGTCAATGCTGTCAAGTTCCATTTCAACATTTGTTCTTTTTCTTGTTCGTTTCGCCAAGCATCGACCATTATAAAAGAATTGCTTTTTGACACCCGTTCAATTTCTTGTAACGACTGTTTGCAGTCTTCCAAAGGTAAATTGTGTATTGTATTGATAGATATAACAAGGTCAAAAGAATTATCCGGATATGGAAGATTTTTTGCACTACCTACTCTAAGGTATGGTCTTACCGATTCTATGGAGTTGCTTATAGCATATTCAGATATATCTATGCCGTCTACGGAACAATGTTCCATGATTAGTTTAAAGTCATGCAGCATAAATCCTTTGCCACAGCCCACGTCTAATATCCGCGCCTCAGTGTTCAATTGGTAATGATCTCGAAATCTTTTGACAGTATCCTGCCAAAATCTCGGATGATAACTATATCCTCCATATCCGTATAATCGTTCTCCATCGAAAAAGTCTTTTCCAAATTGTCTAGCGATTTTTCTATGATCCGCTGTTATGGATTTACCTCTTTCCTCAATTGGGCGTTTGCTTCTGGGATATTGGTCCATAAGGTTAATTTCTGCCATTGCTAACTCCTCTGCTGGCGGCAAAAGTGGATTGAATCGATGCCCATGAGTTTGGGGGGGCAATACCTGTTTTATTAGTAGTATGCGACGAATCTAATGTGGTGTTGTAAGGTTCGGGGAAATATGACTGTCCATTTTCTCTAGGTATGGGTTGTACTAGATCAACACTGGCCCCTAGCGATTTAGCATATTCATTCGCTATGTCCACATACTTTATGTCTGTATCCCCTGAGAGATGCCATATCCCATTTTGTATATTCTCAGTGATAATCATGATTAAATGCATAGCTATGTCGATCGGTATGGGGCTCAACACAGTGTCCAATATTGGGTGTATTACCATATTATTACTTAATGCTTTGACCCAAGATTGGAAAAGTGGATTCTGATGTTGTAATACTTTGGTTAATCTGATTATGGAGGCATTGTCTGTCAGATTCCGAACTATCGCCTCGACGTCAAGTTTTTGCCTCCCGTATTCTGTGTTAGGAAACTTTGGATCATTCGGTTTGCAATATTCTGAATAGCCGTCGAAGACACGATTGGATGACAGATAAGTAAAAAATATATTTCTGAGACTTAGTATCTCCATTAGCTGGGATATGCTATCTACGTTAGTATGACGAGTTTTAGCAGGAAATTCTTCACATTCACCGACGTTAGTAATTCCGGCGCAGATTATAGCTTTCCCAATGTTTTCGGGGGGGCGCCACTTTTTATCAATATTAGCTAGGTCTACGAAAATGTGTTTGTCATCAAGCCTATGTTGATTGCGAGTGGTTCCCATAACCGGGCTTCCCAGGCTATTGTAGTATGTCATTAGAGCTTGGCCTAATAAACCGTCAGAACCAACTATTAATGTACTTGTATGTTCGGAATTCATAATGCGTGTTGTTACTGTGATGGATGTTGCCCGATATCGAGTTATGTCTATTTGCCTTCATTAAGATGATGTGAAATCAATCATGCATCTTCCAGCATCCCCTGATCGTACGATTTCAATAGCATCGTTTATATGTTCGAGTGGGTACGAGTGAGTTATCTGACCTTCCAGATCTAATAGTCCTATCTTGTTTAAGATGGAGTATCTAGGTATGTCTACGTCAGGATTTGTGCTCCCTCCGTGTGAGCCAATGATTTGTTTGCCAGATTGCAATGTATATCCGTCGATACTTATTCTTTCTTTGTGATTTTGGACTCCTCCCACAATGGTTTTGCCAATCTTACTAGTGATTGAATATCCATACTCAAATACTTGTGTTACACCAGTCGTGTCCACGACGGCGTCAAAACCGTCGGCAAGACCTAGATAAACGTGATAAAAATCTGATTTTATATCGTTGTAGTTAAATGTATGGGTTGCTCCAAATTCTCTAGCCATATCTAATTTGTGCTCGTGAACGTCTATGGCAACTACGGGGTATGCGTTAATTAGCTTTGCCCCTTGCAGAACATTTACCCCAATACCTCCCACCCCAAATACAGCTACTGATTGCCCTGGCTTTAAATTGATGTCATTAAATATGATTCCTAGCCCAGTGGTTACAGCACAGCCTAGGAGAGCTGACGTTTGAGATGGTGCGTCGGAATCCACTTTAGTAACTCGGTTTTCTGAGACTATTGTGTATTCGCTAAACGTCGTTACCCATCCTGCGCTGATTATTTGATTATTGATGTGGAATCTAGGAGGGGCTGATTCTATGCCAGATCCCTTCATCCAGTGTAATACTACGTGATCCTGCTCTTGGACTTTAGTAATACCAGGGCCAACCGCCGTTACTATTCCTGAACCTTCATGGCCTAACATATGTGGTATATATGGGTCTGGCCCTCGTTTCCCTGTTATCTCGTCAATTTGTTTTCCGCATATTCCGCTATGAAGCATTTTGACCAGAATCTGTCCTACGCCTAAAGTGGGAATTTCAACTTCTTCAAGTCTTAGTGGTGCGTTTTGTTCCACTAATACGGCGGCAGTCATAGTGGTGGGTGTCAATGTCATACCTCTGAATGTTCTAAATATATTTTGGTGGAACAGGTCTTCTAGTAATCGAAAAGATCAAAACGGACCCGTAAATAGATTCTGATCGGCTAGTGATTCAAAGTGAGTATCTATGTTTAATAACTCACAGACAGCCTTGTTTATGTCATGCGTGTCGGGATACCAATCGGATTCTAATGGGAGAGATGTAGGCAATGTGTCGAATCTAGGCCCAATCCGTCTAACTTGAGAGTTGCCGTTTTCTGATAACTGAGCTGTAAGTTCTGCTGCTGAGCCACAAAATAGTTGTCCAGTATCAGCTATGATTACTGGTACGGTTTTTGACGGAATCTTCATATTGCTTATGTCTTCGATTGGATAGACTTGAATTTTGACTCCAGAGAGTTCTAGTGCAGATGCGATTTTGGCTGCGTCAATCACTACGTCACCGAAGGTTGCGATGAAGATGTCGGGCGTGTCCCAAGTGGGGTAGTCTATCTCATCTAAATCATATACTCTGCGGGGTTCTAATATTATTGTCGGCTCTTCGCAGTATATGGCTTCATTTAAATAGTATGATACTTGCTGCGGGTCTACTGGGTACAGAACTCGTAACCCCGGTACTTGAGCGAACATAGCATGGAGGGCTTGGGAATGATTGGGTCCTTGACCCCAGCCCCTTCCGACCAGAGCCCTTATGACCATACTGAAGCCTTTGCCTTGATGCACTGATTTCCATTTTGAAACAGTATTTACAATATGTTCCATCGTTACCATAACAAAATCGCATCGAGCGTGCACAAATATGGGTTTCCAGCCTTCAATGGCTAGTCCTAGACATGCTCCTGTCAACATGTTTTCACTAACAGGTGTTTCTATGACACGATCAGGATATTTTTGAGAAGCCTTGAGGGTAGTTCCAAAGATGCCTTTAGGGTCGGAGACCCCTGGTCCCAGAATCAATATCTTAGGGTCTTTTTCCATCAACTCTAAGGTGGTTTGGGCTATGTTTTCTCCGTAATTCATTACCACTTAGCCTCTGGCCACGGTGCTTCTAGAGCCCTTTGAAAAGCGAGTGTGACTTTTTGAGATACTTCTTTTTCGATTAATTGTATTTCGTCTTGGCTCAGATGTGATTTGACTAGCAATATAGGATCATTCTCGATTTGTTTCTGAACTTCTGTTTCTGATCTATAACCCTGATCCCAATCAGTATTTGGGCCTACATGTTCTAAGTGACGATAGGTTGTTATTTCCAGAAAGCCCGGTTGGGCTTCTCTGCATTCTTTTGCAAGTTCGTACATAGATTCTATAGAGTGTTGGTCGACTTGGGCACTCCACATAAATGGACGTACTCTCTCGTATGCTGGAATAGCTGGTTGCCTTGCTGACAGTGGAGTGGAAGTTGCGTAAGAGTTGTTCTCTGAGACAAACATAATAGGCAAATTGTGTAGGGACGCAAAGTTTGCCGCTTCCCAGAACTGTCCGCATTCAACTCCTGTGTCACCAAAACATGCGACAGCGACTCGATTACTGCCATCCAGTTTGAATGCTAAAGCAGATCCGATTGCTAAGGATATTGAGTCACCTATCACTGGAGATGCACCCATAAACCCAGAATCCTCATCGGATAAGTGCATCGAACCTCCCCATCCTCCTGTGCAACCGGTAGCTTTGCCATGTAGCTCCGCTATCATAGAGTCGAGGTCTCCGCCTTTGGCAATATAGTGAGCGTGGCATCTATGAGAGGAATACAAATGATCATTTTCTTCTAATGCCAGCATGGTGCAGGCAGCTGGGGCCTCTTGTCCAATACTAAGATGGGTGGGACAACGCATTTCTTGGTATTTATGGTATCTACTTACGATCATCTCTTCAGTGAACCTGATGAGATACATTGACTCGTAGACCTTTTTATAACTGAATGACAATTTTTCCGACCTCCTGTATTGTCATATCAAGGCGACATATAAAATTTCTGAATCATGTTTATCATATAATCTAGTTCTATGGGCTTCAGATATTGGTGTACCGGCAGAGTTATGATTGATTTGCAGTGACGTTCACACACAGGGAAGGAACCCTCTTTGTACCCCAATGAATCTGCGGCTTTTTGAAGATGTAATGGTATGGGGTAGTGTATTTTGGCTTCGACCCCGTTAGCCACCAAATATTCTAGCAGATCGTCTCTGCGCAGAGCTTGGATAACATACGTGTGAAATACTTGCTTGATATTGGGTGGTCTTCGTGGGATACGTATATATTCTTCTAGGTCTGATAAACCTTGGTCGAGATACGTTGCGTTTGCAATTCGGGTATCAGTTATAAAATGGGCCTCCGATATAAGCCTGTTTGCGATTAGTGCCTGAATAGAATCTAGTCTGCAATTATGACCGAATATTTCTACTTCATCTCGGTTTGTAAGCCCGTGATTTCTCAGAAGACGTATTTTTTTATCAATTTCTGCGGATTTAGTTAGTACTATTCCTCCATCTCCCCAGACGTTTAAATTTTTTAATGGGTGGAGGCTAAAAGCTGCACATTCTCCCCATGATCCGACATGATTACCGTCTATAGAGGCTAATATTGCTTGAGCAGCATCTTCAATGACTACCAGATTGTGCTTGTTGGCGATAGCCATTACTTTAGGCATATCTGCTGGGTAACCAGTAAGGTGAACTGGCATGATTGCTGACGTTTTTTCGGTGATTGCATCTTCAATTTGGTTGGTGTCAATAACGTATTCTTCGTTATTGTCTACAAATACCGGTTTCGCCCCTACCATGATAATAGCTCCAACTGATGCGACAAACGTGTTAGGAGTAGTGATTACTTCGTCTCCTGGTTTGACTCCCGACGCTTTTAGTGACAAAGCTAAGGCGTCTGTACCGGTACTCACACCGATAGCGTTTGGTAGGCCCGACAACGCAGCAAATTTGCCCTCAAATTGTGATACGGGTTCACCTAATGTGAAATCTCCAGACTGGACTAATGATTTTATGTCTTGAAGATAGATGTCGACATTTTTGAACTGTTCTTCTAAATATGAATATTTTATGTGCATAATTTCAGTTTGAGTAGAACTGCTGAATAGATTCAGCGATATATTTTTGTGAGGATTCTGTTAGGTGTGGATATATAGGGAGACTCAAGATGCGATTTGATTGATATTCTGTTACCGGGAATGATAAAGGCGAGGCGCTTATATTTTTCATGGCAGATTGCTTGTGTATGGGGGTTGGGTAGTGGATAGACGTTCCAATTCCTCTATTATTGAGATAACATACTAACCTGTCTCTGTCTTCTGCAAGAACTACAAATGTGTGATACACAGCTTTTTCAAAATGTTTATCAGTCGGGACTACTAGGCCAGTTATGTTGGATAATTCGCTTTGATAAAAATGTGACAGCTCAATACGCTTGTTAGTCCATTCATCGAGGTATTGTAATTTAACTAGCAACATAGCCGCTTGTATAGTGTCCAGTCGAGAATTGTGCCCCCATAATACGCATTCATTCCTGTTTTTCAATCCGAGATTTCGGAATATTTTTAACGTCTCGTATAAATCAGAATCGTTTGTAGTTATCATTCCCCCATCTCCGCAAGCATTTAACGTCTTCACGGGATGTAGGCTAAAGGCTCCTATGGTACCGATTGATCCTACAGATTTGTCTTTATACTTGGCCATTATCGCTTGAGCACTATCTTCAATGACGTAGATATTGTGTTTTTCAGCTATGCTCATTATTGGATCCATATCCGCTGGACGACCAGTCAGATGTACAGGGAGAATCGCTCTAGTTCTAGGTGTTATTGCTTGCTCGATCAATTCTGGATTTATATTATAGTCTTCTCTAACGTCTACGAATACAGGAGTCGCTTGAGTTAGTGCAATGCAACTAGTGCTGGCTACAAATGAATTAGGAGGCGTGATAACCTCATCTCCTTGACCTATCCCCAAGGATTTCAATGCTAAGATTAAAGCATCTGTTCCAGAATTGACTCCAATTGCATATTTTACACCGCAAAGCTGAGCGAATTTGCTTTCAAATTCTTCTACCTCCTTCCCCAGAATGAATTGTCCATGATCTATTACTTTCCCGACTGCTTCAAGGAGTTGATGTTTTATGAAACGATGCTCGGTTGGTAAATCTACATATGGGATAGGTTTCATAGATCACTTTAATCCTATATCTTGCATCACTCTGATATTGTAGTATTTACTATCATTAAGAGCATTAGGAATTTTTCCGCTGTTGAAAGCTGATACTAGGTTTTTAACGGCGTCTTCTACGGAATATTGTGCAACGAAATTTAGTTGCTGTTCTATCTTGGCGGACGAAATATGATACGACCGCAAATCGTCTGTCGGCGTTGTAATAATATTAACGTCGGGACCAACTACATTTCTGGCTGTTTCAGCTATGTCCATGATTTTTTGATTATCATACCCTGCATTGAAAATCTGCCCATCTATTTCTTTATCGGACCACTGCAAAGACTTAACGTAGAGGTCTGTGACATCATCGATATGAATATTAGGCCGCATTTGTTCCCCGCCAAATACTGTAATCAACCTATTATTTACGGCATGATTAGTTAATATGTTTACTGATAAATCCAGCCGAAGTCTTGGAGAGTACCCACATACTGTGGCTGGTCTTAAAATTAATGTGTTAAATCCGGGTTCCCGCTTTTGTAATAAAACCTCTTCGCACATTGCTTTGTATTTTGAGTAGTCAGTTAGAGGTTGCAGAGCAAGCTCCTCGGTGACGTTAGTTTCTTTTTTAATGCCGTAAACACTAGAAGATGATGCGTATACGAACCGGTGAACTCCGCTGTCCTTTGCTACGTCAACTAGATCAAAAAACGAATCGTAGTTTATAGATTTACCAAGCTCCGGATCTAGTTCAAAGCTAGGGTCATTGGATATGCAAGCAAGATGTATGACAGCGTCACATCCCTTTAGGGATTGTTCCAAGGTTGAACGATTTCTGATATCGCCTGAAATTAATTCTAATTTTGGATCATCTTTGACTTGGTTCAATACGTGACGACCATATAGAAATAGATCTAACACTTTTACCTGATAACCAGCTGATAGTAGTTTGGGAACCAAGACTGATCCCACGTATCCGGCTCCCCCTGTTACTAAAACTGTGTTGATGTTTTTCACTTTTGCTTCTCCGTCCTGATATTTTACGAATGTACTGATGGGTCGAAAATTATGACGTTCTTATATCTGAAGTTCGAAATATAATATCGGCCGCTTCCTGTAAATTAGTTGTGATGCAGAGTGTGTTTTTAGGTAGAGATCTGGACAGAGGACCACATCCCCTGTTAATTAGAATGCCGCGTATATTGTGATCTTGACCTGATTCAATATCTCTGTGAGAGTCTCCTATAACAAATGATTTACTTGCTAATACTTTCCATTCGGTGATCGCCCTAGATAGCATTCCTGATTTAGGCTTTCGACAGTCACAATTTATTGCATATTTCGTTATTTTTCCGTTTGCTAAATGTGGGCAGTAGTATAAGCCTGCCATAAAGACTTGCTGTTCTTGCAAGTCTTTTATCAATTGATTGTGTATTATGGCCAGCTCTGGCTCACCAATATACCCTCTAGCAACTGCAGATTGATTGGTTATGCATATCAATAAAAAATGTTGCTGTAATTCCTTTAGTCCTTCTATTACACCTGGTAAAAATTTAATTTGCTTGGCGTCCCTAAGATATTTTACGTCCTCAATTATCACTCCATCGCGATCCAAGAATATAGTAGGCCTGAGACTATCGTGATTCTGTTGCGGATGAATCTTGTTTGGGCCTTTCCGACAGCGATGAAAAAACGGTTCGTCGGTAGTTATAAAGGGGAGATATGGATTTTGTTCTGGCTTCAAGATTATATGTCTCTAAGAGTCTCCTTATGTCCTTGCGTTTACGTCCATGATCTTATCGGTTATAAAGTGAGTCAATGCGGCATGAGCAGTCTCTACATATCCATACACCTTGGATTCCACATAAAAATTCAATGTGCCTAACTGTCTTAATTGATTGCTTGGTTCAAATCCTGTGAAAGTTATTAGAGAGCATCCTTTTGCGATAGCTACATTGCACGCTCTCAGAATGTTTTCGGATTTACCAGAACTACTTACTGCTATTAAAACATCTTGCTGATTCGCCCACAGACCTACAGGATATTCGTAAATATTGGTATACCCGTTATCATTTCCCAACGCCGTCAATAATGCAGGCTCTGTGAACACCATAGCTGGTATTCCATCAGCTTTACACAGATCGTTTTGGACATGGCTCACTACTGCTGAACTGCCTCCGTTGCCGATTAGCATTATTTTGTGTCCGAGAGTCTTTGTCGCTACTAGGATATTGACTAACCTGTCTGCCCCTTCATTCAACGAGAAAGGGGTCCCCACGGAATCTGTTACTTGGGTGTCACGCATAATCTGGGAAAGGCGTTCAAGATATCGGTCCATTGAGTTTTCATCCATAAAATGTCTACCTCGGATGGCTATTTTAGCAATGATTCAACATGCTTTATCAAGCTAATTTTACTTAATGATGTGCGGTGGCCAACTGTAGATACAGCTTGAGCACCTGCAATGTTTCCTATAAATCCGGCCAATTCAATAGGAGCTTTCTGGCATGCCAATAATGATGCAACAGCAAACAAAGCATCTCCTGCACCTATACGATCTCTTACATCTGTCGAAATCGCGGGTACAGTAGAGAATCCTTCTTCATTGCTGTAGCATAGGCATCCTTCTTGGCCTCTAGTGATAATTATCTTTTGGCAATCTAGCTTGGTACTTGTAGTTTCTACAATGTTTTGTAAGTTTCCTGTCTTATCTCGTGCATCGAGCCGTATTTCATCCTCTGACACACAAAGAAAATCTGCTCCAGCGTACTTGGAAACCGTATTGAAACCAAGGTTTCCTGCATTTACCTGAGTGTTAACACAAAGGAACTTCGATTTCTTCCTAAGAATATCAACTTCGTCAGGGCCAATCATTCCATGACCGTAGTCTGTAACAATGACCAAATCAAATTGAGGCAGTAGTTCATCTAGCTGATTCTTCAACTCTGCAATTTCTTCACACGTTGCAGCGGAGTCATCAATGATGTAAGTCTCGAATAATTTTTGGAACGGATAATTTTCTATGAATCGCCTTTTGATTATGGTCGGAGCGTGTTCGTTATGAACGAAAAATGTTTCTATATTTTGGTCTAATTTATCACAGACAAAATCGTATTGAGAATTGGCTAATCCTATACATGTGAGCATGGAAATATTCGTATTGAAAGATGCAATATTGTTTGCTACGGCGATTATTCCTCCAGCGAATTTTTCGCTACCTAACTCTTTGGCGGCTAATACCGGCTCTTTGCCTGTCTTCCCGAGTGTGGAGCAGTATACGTATTCATCTATTATTGTTTCGCCTACAACCAGAATTTTTAAATTTGTTGCCTTAGTTAAAAAATCTACGGCCTGTTGTATAGGATACCGATCCGAGAAAGATTCTAAAAATGTATTTACTTCTTCAGAATGACGTGGATAACTACGATTGATAAGATTTGTAGAACTGAAAGTTTGTCCCGTGGTTGTCTTTAATTGTCCTCCGACTTCCTCGATTGCGGATTTTTCATCATAGATACCACCGGTCGGATCATTTTCAAGTTCTCTATAATCTGGACCTTTGACATAATAGTTGGGTTTTATTAGCCTGATCGTTTCAACCGCGTTTTTCCATAGGTTTATTGATACATAGTCGACGCTGGCTAATTCCGCGATTGCTTCAGATCGTAATGACTCTGAGAATATAGGCCTTCCAGGGCCCTTATTAACATGGGAGTCAGGTGTTATAGTGACTATTAGAATGTCTCCGAAGCTTTTAGCCTCGTTGAAATAGCGCATGTGCCCCAAGTGTAATAGGTCAAATACACCGTGGCATAAGACTACTCTATGGCCTGCTGCTTGAGCTTCTTTGCTTATCGCTGCTAAATTATGTAATTCGGTGACTTTACTAATCTCTTTCCTCCCTACGGGATACGTAGGTTTATCTTAACCCCATTAATTTGGTTGCCCCAGATATTTAAACCAACTTCGGGTGGCGTTGTCTATAGATGCGGCGTCCCAAACAGGGGCTTCATGCCAGTCCGATATATTATTGAGCATCAAATTCACACCACATTCAAAATCGACTTTTGGAGTCCATGCTAATAAGCTTTCGATTTTTGCTGTATCAGCAAAAGTACATTCAGGCTCTCCGGGTCTTTTAGGAATATTAATTGCATCTGACTGGAGCAGTTTCACTAACAAATTAATACTGTAGGTGTGTCCTGATCCAACATTGAAAATTTCTGAGGATAAGTTTGATGAAGCCGCTTTAATAAATGCATCAGCTACATCGGTTACAAAAGTAAAGTCGCGGGTCTGAGAGCCATCTCCTACGATTGTCAAAGGTTTGCCAGCTAATTTTTGTGCTAAAAATACTCCAAATACTGCTCCGTATGATCCTGATGTTCTGACTCTAGGCCCGTATACGTTAAACAGTCTAAGTGATACACAAGGTAATCTGTATGTCTTAGCCCAATGCATTACATATTGCTCTCCCAGATATTTTGTAAGCGCATATGGATACATCGGTTTAATAGGGGAAGATTCAGGTGTCGGATACGCATTTGGGATTCCGTAGCAGGACGAGGAAGCTGCATAAACCAACTTTTTTATTTCACACTGCCGTGCTGCTTCTAAAACACATAATGTGCCTGATACATTAGTCGAATGATATTGCAAAGGGTTTTCAATGGACGGTACTATGTCTGCCAGTGCTGCCAAATGAAATACCCAGTCTACGTCGTTAAATATTTGCTTTAAAGAGTCTAGATCTGTGATGTCTATATCGTGAATCTTGAGATTTGTGTTGTCGGATACACTTTGCAAGTTTGAAAGCCTTCCTGTTACTAGGTTGTCAATAACTTGTACATAGTGTCCTTCCATTAAGAGTTGTTCCACTAAATGGCTACCTATGAATCCAGATCCTCCTGTTACTACAGCTTTCATTGTTTCGTAAGAATCTCCTTGGATAACTTGTGCTTGTAAGACCGATATGGGTTAGTGTAAAAGCAATACTACATGTATCTGAAAAATTTATTTTGAGATGGCTCCGCCACAATCAGCTCTCGGCAAGAGTGATTTCTGTGATTTTGTTTAAGCAATATATTCCTGGAGCTGTGGCTACGACAAGAAAATATTGCTGTTAATGGTTGAACCCCGTAATCATTCGTGTGTGTGGTGGGGTTTGATTTTTCTACCTCTGCCCCGAGTGCGTCTCGGTATACGGATCCGCTCAGGAGCAGTGGTTTCTACATAACGTTTCGATACTTGTGCTTGTGCAGTAGTGTTTATTAACTCCAATGCTACTCGAACATTAGGGCTACTAGGCTTGGCAGTTTCTATAACCTCGCCGGGTATTGTTACATCTTTAAGTTGCACTGTTACTTTGTCACCACGCTCAAATCGTTTGGGTAATTTTGATTGGTAGTTCAAAGTTTCTGTGTATCTTTTAATTAGAGATACAGCGTCGTCTGATATGGAAGGTATTTCATCGCCAAAAATCACCCAGTTAGATGCATGAGGAGCTGTTTGTAATGATGGGCGCATTTCTTGCGAAACACTGCATTTTAGGAAAATATAACCTGGAAATAAAGGGACTTCCTTATATGTATTTTTCTGATTGCAATATGATGTTATACAAGGCGAATAGACTTCTAACCCTTCCTGTTTGAGTTCTTTTGTAGCAGAAGCGTCACCGTTAGGACTAGTTCTGATTACGTGCCAACTAGTGTGCTTTTCAGTATTGATATTTTCGGAAATAGACGTCATATGCATATACAAACTATGCTTTACACCCATCTGAATGATTCGCAATTTTTATTGTCTTAATTGACTATATAAATGTTTTATCGGAGGATGAGTATGTGGAGCGATCTGGCTTTGTTTCAGATGTCCGGACGCTTCTCTCCAGCAATACTGGGTTGTTAGCCTGAACTAACTGTCGCTGGTGGTCACCAAGAAGCTATTCTAGAAGAACCATAGTTGTACCCACACCCTACCCTTCATCATCGACGATATCATTATAGACAAAATGCGTTGTGTAATCAATAATTTGCTGAGCAGGTAATCCATAGTTTTGGACTGTTGATGTATAGTCCATCCGTTAATTAAGAGGCATCAATTTTGGCTAACTGTATCTCAGATGCTATATAATTCCGTTACTTGCTTTTGAGGAGTATCTATGCAGACTGGAGACGTAAGACTTACAGAACTTTCCCATTGCGCTGGTTGAGCAGCAAAACTAAGCCTAGAAGATCTGGTCGAGATCTTAAAGAATGTTCCGGTTTTGCAGCATCCTAATCTGTTGGTTGGTACTGAGACAGGCGACGATGCGGCGGTTTATAAAATAAACGATGAAACTGCTCTAATTCTGACTGTGGATTTTTTCCCTCCTATAACAGATGATCCTTTTGAATATGGGGAGATAGCGGCAGCAAATTCTCTAAGCGATGTTTATGCTATGGGAGGTCAGCCGTTAGTAGCCCTAAATATTGTAGGATTTCCTGCTAGCTTGGATAAAAGTATCCTCGGAGAAATGCTAAGAGGGGGTTATTCAAAGACTAATGAAGCCGGTTGTTTGATAGCTGGAGGACATACCGTAGATGATCCGGAGCCAAAATATGGCTTGTCTGTAGTTGGAATAGTTGAACCTGGAAAGCAAGTTAGCAATGCCGGAGCTATGCCAGGAGATGTTTTAATTCTAACTAAACCTCTAGGTACTGGAATAATTACCACGGCAGGCAAACAAGGTAAAGTGGACGCTGATGTCATGCAGGGTGCCGTAAAAACTATGGCTACCCTCAATAAAAGCGCTTCTATAGCGATGATGAGGGTTGGGGTTAATTCTGCTACAGATGTGACCGGATTTGGGCTCATGGGGCATTTGCAATCCATGGTCAGAGGGAGCAAGGTAACAGCCCAGGTTAGTTTGGACAGTGTTCCAGTGCTTCCCGGTGCTTGGGATTTGTTAGATGGTGGAATAGCTCCTGGTGGGACCCACCGCAATCTACAAAGCGTAAGCGAAACTGTCATATGGGAAAGCTCTTTAAAAGAGAGAGAGCAATTACTTCTGTGTGATGCGCAAACATCTGGGGGATTGTTGATCTCGGTTCCTGCAGATAGAAAAAATGAGCTAATGTCTGAACTCATAAATGAAGGTGTTTTAGGTGCTTCAGAAATAGGGAAGGTCACTGAATCGTCAGATGGAGTTATAAAGGCGGTTCGGTAAGTTTAGGTAATTGAATTATTCAATTAAACTCCGAATTTATAAAAGGAATGGGGGTTAACAGTGACACCTGAATATGGTTTGAAACGTCCTGAGCAAGTAAAAAATGCTCCTGACCAGGGATATGGAGACAGGGTTCCTCCGGGGCAATTTCTCAGTGACAAATTTCCTGTGTTAACTCATGGCTCAGCGCCAGATATAGATATGGAACTGTGGTCAATGAAAATATTTGGTCTAGTCGAACAAGAATTAGAGCTTGATTGGAATGGTTTTAAAGGCCTTGATTGGGAAGTAGTTACTTCGGATTTCCATTGCGTTACTCAATGGAGCTCTCTGGACAATACATGGGAAGGAGTTCGTTTCTCTACATTAGTTGATACTGCAAAGCCTAAGGGTAATGCAGCCTATGTTATGGCGCATTGTTACGGTGATTACACGACAAACATTCCACTAGATGTTTGTTTGTCCGAGGGATTTCTAGCACATAAGCGAAATGGTGAAGAATTGGGTAAAGACCACGGAGGCCCGCTACGGCTTATCATTCCAAGTAGATATGCTTGGAAAAGTGCGAAATGGGTTAATGGCATTGAATTGCTGGCTGAAGATAGCCCGGGGTTTTGGGAGCAACGAGGCTATAGTAATAATGCGGATCCATGGAAAGAGGAGAGGTTTTGGCCTGAGTTGAAAAAATAATTATTAATCTGCCTTTAAATTAAAAACGAGTCGCCTCTGATTAAAGAGGTGACTCGTTTTGTTTGTAGATTTGCTTGGTATGTGTCAGTCTATCTGCTCTTATCGGTTAAATATTTGAGATATCCGCATTGGATGCAGTCTAGATACGAACCGTACATATCCTTAACTTGGTGTAAATCACCATGGCATTTTGGGCACGCCTTGAATTGTATGTTTTGATCCACTTTCTGTTTTTAATCCTCACTTAATCTTGTTAACTTGCATCAAGCAGATTGATGCGATAGAATAATACAAGTTGATACGGATTGTGTCAACTTGTATTATTCTAAACTAGCATGTGCTAATTGGAAAGTGATTGAGTGATGCAGAATAGAATTAGGACAGAAAACTCGGTGGGGTCAGTTTATTCTGATATGTTCCCTCCACCATTACCAAATGATGCTGCCCTACAAGTTGAGCAGACTACCGGACGTAATAGGGAGCCGTATACAGAAGAGATCCGTGTTGAAGGTGTCTACATTATAAGTGTAGCAGCTAGAATATTGGAGATGCATCCTCAGACACTCAGAAAGTACGAACGCTTAGGATTAATACAACCTCAGCGTACCAATGGAATGTTGAGACTGTATTCCCAAGAGGATATAAGCAAAATACTGTTAATCAGGCATTTGATGGAAAATCTAGGTTTAAATCTTGCCGGTGTAGAATTCGCCCTTGCCTTGGTCGCTAATTTAGGTACTCTGAGAAATAGATTGAGATCTGTGACTTCAAATGATGATGTGAAAAAGTTTATAGATGATGAAATCTCTGCGGTATTTAAAAGCATGAATTTAGTTGTACAAGAATAGAATTAAAAGTGTTGGAATAATATGGTTAATGAGTCGGAAGACATGCTTGATAATGTGACATCTGAAGCTCAATCTGATGTCGAAAATGGTATCGAAGATCCCCAAACTGAGGATGAGCAGGTGGTTGATGTGGCCCAGATGCTCGCTGAATTGCAAAAATCCAATGATCAGAACTTGGATATGGCTCAAAGAGCTCAGGCTGAGCTAGCAAATTACCGTAAACGTGTTGATGATGAGCGATTTACTCAACAACAATATGCAAATAGCAGGCTAATCATCCGGCTGTTGCCAATAGTGGATGAACTTGAGATGGCTTTGGAGCATTCGGGAGACATGGAAATTGATACTGCTTGGCTTGATGGAATTAAACTGATACATAGGAAAGTGTTACAGATGTTGGAATCTGAAGGATTGAACAAGATAGAAGCTATTGGTCAGCAGTTTGATCCATTACAGCACGAAGCCGTCAGTACTGAGGATTCGAGCGAAGTAGAGACTGGTTACGTTTTGGCAGTACTAAGAAATGGCTACAGGTTGCATGACAGGATTATTCAACCGGCGCAAGTAGTTGTGGCACGATGATAATGAGATGCGTTTATCAAATAATGAAACAGATATCGGAGGAGAAAAATGGCTAAAGTCCTAGGTATAGATCTGGGAACGACTAATTCAGTAGCAGCTGTGGTAGAAGCGGGGGACGCCGTTGTAGTAGAAAATGCTGAAGGAGGTCGGTTGACTCCATCCGTAGTGGCAGTTAATCCCAAAAGTAACGAAAGATATGTAGGACAGACGGCTAAACGGCAAGCTGTAACAAATCCAGAGAATACAGTGTTTTCTGTCAAGCGCTTAATGGGTAGAAAATTCGAAGATGCTCAAGTGCAATCTACTTTGGGGAGATTGCCTTACGAGATTAAAAAAGCTGATAATGGTGATGCTCATGTTGAAATGGTAGGCGAAAGTTACGCGCCTCCCCAGATATCCTCTATGGTTTTACAGAAAATACGTCAGGATGCCGAAGCGAAGTTAGGTGAGAAGATTACGCAAGCGGTTATCACTGTGCCTGCATATTTTGACGATGCACAACGTCAGGCTACTAAGGATGCTGGTACTATAGCCGGCTTAGATGTGCTCAGGATTATTAATGAACCTACAGCTTCATCATTGGCTTACGGAATGGATGATAAGCATAAAGATGGTGAAGCCACGATAGCGGTATTTGATCTGGGTGGTGGTACTTTTGACATCACTATTCTTCAAATGGGCGATGGCTTGTTCGAAGTTAGATCTACAAATGGCGACACGTATCTCGGTGGGGATGATTTTGATGAGAAAATTCTCGATTGGCTAACTCAAGAGTTTTTGCAGGATACTGGCATAGATTTAAAAAATGACAAAATGGCACTGCAACGACTGAGAGATGCTGCTGAAAAAGCTAAGATAGAGTTGTCTAGTACGATCGAAACCGAAATAAATTTGCCGTTTATAACAGCGGATGCTAGTGGGCCACAGCATCTAATAAAAACATTAAGTCGATCAACACTTGAACAATTAGTTTCGGATCTGGTCAATAAAACCGAACAGCCGTGCAGGCAGGCATTGGAAGATGCTGGTATCAAACCGGATCAGGTTGATGACGTTATACTGGTTGGAGGAATGACCCGTATGCCGTCAGTGCAGGAAAAAGTCAAAGGTATTTTTAATAAAGAACCGAGTCGCACAGTTAATCCAGATGAAGCTGTAGCGATGGGGGCAGCAATACAAGGCGGTGTTCTTGCTGGAGAAGTGGATGACATAGTTCTTCTAGATGTTACACCGCTTACTCTTGGTATAGAGACTCTGGGTGGGGTTATGACAACATTGATTGATCGAAATACTACGATCCCTACCAAGAAAACAGAAACTTTTACAACAGCTGCGGATAATCAGGGTAGTGTGGACATACATGTTTTACAGGGCGAAAGGCCTATGTCTGCGGATAATAAATCA
>MDTE01111582.1_pt1 | contig 29543 bp, 22 predicted proteins | sample 811231 | NCBI WGS metagenome assembly MDTE01 (sample SAMN05326651, study PRJNA326480) | marine metagenome | isolation source: seawater | place: Indian Ocean: Red Sea | collected 2010 | reverse complement strand
GGCTCGGTCATCACCGCGGGGCGGTGCGCGGCGAAGGACGGTACGCGGCTGGCGGTGACGGCCGAGACCACGACGGTGAGACAGGACGACGCGAACGTGCTGCCGCAGCTCAACTTTCTCAACGGCACCACCGTGCCGGTGGAGGACGTGATGAAGCAGGTTGGCGGGGGCGAGGCCGGACCCGAGGTGTACCTCGACACCTTCTACCTCGACGACGAGATGAGGATCAGCAAGCTCGAGGACGGCAGCGTGTTCGTCTACCAGCGCTGCTGAGCACCAGTGTAGCACCGGATGTTGTGAATAAGTAAGTGAGCAGCGGAAAACAAGCTAAAGTTTGTCTATCCCCGGCACTTGAAGAGGACAAAGACCACGCCCGTCGCGATGCCGAACGTGAGCGCGCAATACACCGCGCCGGCTATTCCCATCGTTCCTCCCACCACGACGACCCGCGCGAACCACCTGACGTTCGCCTCGGTCAGACCAAACGCCGCGGCAAAGTCGGTCACCCTCCGAACCGAATACGCGGCAAAACCTGCCACCCCCGGGGAAAGCGCCAACGCAACGGCAAATAAAGCGACGCCGATGAGCGCGACGTACGCACGAAGCTGGCGCTTCGGATTCAGCGAGACCTCCTCGATTGGCTGCTGGGCCCGCTCGTTGTTTCGCAAGCTCTCAACCGTATCGCCACTCGGATCGATCAAGCGACCAGGGTCTTGAAGACTGCGAGCGGATGGGTTCACCATCCAATCGGTCAGCGCATACTCGTCGCTCTTGTAGCCATACATACCGAAGTCGTAGAGTTCTCTGCCAGCCCGCCGCTCTTCCGAGAGGAGAATTTCAATTATGTGTGGAAACTCGTCTATGTACTCACACGCGTGTTTCCTTCCGAGCGCGCAGCATAGGAACGTCTTCCAAGGGGTCCTTTCGAGGCGAGTGCAATATTTGATGCGGGCGATCCGAACCCTCTCCTCGTCGGCGTTCATGACCGCCGCCACGGCTTGTTCGACCTTATGCGGCTCACAAATCTCCCTCATACCCTTTCGAACCTTGGCCCTGCCATGGAACGGACCGGAGATGGCCGTGAGTAATGGGCGAAGGGGTCACGAGTCGTCCTTTTTCGGCGGGGGGTTGATGGAAAATCGATGGGGGCGTGTTCGGGGTGAGTTGCACGGTCGTCTCAAGCGCTCACCTCCATCCCGCCGGGGTCGTTGTCGACGGGGCCTGATCATCGGGGCCCCACAATGTATCGAGAAGACCGATATCCGCGAGTGCCTGCGCGGACATCCGCGGCATGTCGCCCGTGGCTCTGGTTTGGTTCCCTGCAGCTTCCCGAAAGTTGGCCCGGAAAATCTCATTTTTATTGCTGTCGAATCGCCCAAGAGCCCAGTGTTTACTCGCGGGCTGCTGAGCGCGGGTCGGCGGCGATTCCAGGATATGTCGCCGTTCGACACGATCGCGAAGGCGGTCTACAGGCGACCGCTGACCGTCTACCTTCTCTCGATCCTGGTGCCCGTGGCGCTCACCCTCGCGTTGGTGCGTGCGCGCGGGAAAACACATCGCAGACACGGCACCCCCTTTCTTTGCGCGTAACACTAGCCCCGCCTCTCTCGCTGACCTCGCCTCTCTCCACTCCCCCCGGCCCCCCTCACCAGCTGAATTTCCGCATCGAGCTGGACACCGGGATCCTCTCGTTTCGCGCGAGGGACGAACCCTACGCCATCAACTACGACGCCGTCCTGTCCGCGGTCCAATGGGGCAAAGGGCACACCCAATATTTGCACGGGCCCCCATCTCCTCCCGGCCCCGCCAACGCTCCCCCGCCGACGCCGCTCTCCGAGCGCCTGCAGAGCCACGCCAGCTACTGGCTCACGATGGTGTACGAGACCAGACCGCCGGGCGGGAACGTGCTCACGGAAGAGCGCCTCGCCTACATCGCCGAAGTGGAGCGCAAGGTCCGGGCGGTATCCGGTTTCGAAGATTTTTGCCACCTCGGGGTGCCCCTCGCCTCGCTCAACAACACCTCGTGCCGTCGGTGGGTGCCGTCGTCCACCAGGGACCAGGACCCGCCCGCGTGCCCCGGCATGCAGTGCGTGCCCGCGATGTCCCTGATGAGCTTCGAGGGGATGATCCGACGGTGGTTCATCGAGTTGGTCGACGCCGGGTCCGGGGCGGCAAACTCGACCGCGGGAGCGGAAGCGGTGGAACGCAGACTGGAGGCCGTAGGCTTCGACCCGGCGCAGGCGTCGGCCATGGCGGAGGCGCTCGCGGCGTCGGGGTGGGACACCGCGGAGGCGTACGCGGAGATGCCGCTGACGGAACTGCTCGCGCTGGTCCCGTCGGGAGCTCTTACCCGCGACTTTTTCCACATCGGGCACGAGCCGGGTTGGTTCTTCGACAAGTGGTACGCCACGGGCGAATCGGATGGATCGTCGAGCGGTGAAGGGGTCCGCGCGGTTGCGTTGCGGAGTGGGTTCGAGTTCGCGCTGCCCCTCGCGGGCTACGCCACGAACCACGACAGGCAGTGGGAGCAGGATCGAAAGTATCGGAAATGGGCCGAGCAATTCACCAGGATGCTTGCGGATGGCGGCGAGATTGACCGGGGCGCGGAGAAGGTGGGCCTGCGTGTACTGCACGCGGGCGGTGGGATTAGCGAGGACGAGGCCGCCGCACTTGTGCTGGGGGATCTGCTGTGGTGCACTGCCGCGTTCGCACTCGTCACTGCGTGTCTGTTTGCGTACAGCAGAAAGTTATGGTGGACCGTCAACGCCATTGTCGGGATTTCTCTGAGTTTCCCTGTGGCGTTCTTCTTCTTTCGCGCGGCGTCGGCGTCGCCGTACGTGTCCTTCCTCAACATGCTGGTGCCCTTTGTGCTCATAGGGATCGGGTGCGACGACGCCATGCTGATGTTCGACGCGTTCAGGGCGGCCATCAGGGACGATTGCGGCGATGACGATGGAATTTTGCTTCCTTCTGAGGATGTCTTTGCCGCGCGATACGCACCCGCCGCGAGGGCCATGCTCGCGACGTCGCTCACCACCGCGGTCGCGTTTGGGAGCAACTTCTTCAGCTTCATCCCGCCGGTGCGGGCGCTGGGTATGTTCGCGGCGTTGACGGTGTTCATGAACTACCTTCTGGTGTTGACGCTGCTCCCCGCGGCGTTGGTGATTGGTGCCAAGGGGTTCAAAAACTCCTTCATGGATGCTATGGACGAGTGTCTCGGGGTGTTCACGAGGCGCGGATACACCCCACGGCAGGTTAACGAGTCCGCGCCCCCGACGCCCGCGCAGAAGGCGACGTATTCACGGCTGGACACCAGGGATACGAAGCCAAGCGGCGGCGAGGTGGAGCTCCAAACAGTGCAAAGTAAAACGGATGACGACGACGAGGCGGACTGGACCGAAGTTGGGGTCCACGACGACGGATTCTTCGCGCCATCCACCGCCGAAGCGAAGGATGGCGGCGATGCGTCGATTGTGCGCGTAAAAAAGGAGATGGCGTGTTCGTGCGCAGACCTGAACGCGTCGATTCGCGCCAAAACCGCCGCGGCGACAACGTGGCTGGGGGATTTTGTCATACGTCGCAAGTGGTCGATCATCGCGGCCGGGGTCTTCTGCGCGGTGGTATCCTCGGCGGTCATCGCCGACTCCCTCGTCGTCGCGCGGACGCCCCCGCCGCTGCTCCGCGAGGACCAGAACCTGCAGCGGATTCAGCACCTCCTCTTTGACGTCTTTTACACCGAAAATTGGAGCAACGTGCGGGTGGCGTTTGGCGTCGCCGGGGTGGACAGATCCGGCGCCGATCCGAACGATCCGACCCAGTTCGGCGACCCCGTGTGGGACGAACCCTTCGCACGTTTCAACGACGACGAGTACACCCAACTCGCCGTGCTCGCCGCGTGCGACGCGGTCACGGCGGCGAAGGACACGCTTCAGCTCACGCCGTCGTCTGGATCGACGGAGTGCGTGCTTCAGGCGTTTGTTCGCGACTCAGGAGGCGTGGATTCCGTGGACTGGGGTCCCGGCCTGCCGAGCGCGCTCGCACGTTGGTCGCGGGACCTGGGACGCAACTGGAGGGAGAACCTGGGCTGGGCCGGCGAGGAGGGCTCGTCCGAGCTCAAATTCATCACCGCCGACTACTTTGTGGATCTGCATCCCGTGGCGTCCACGACTGAGGAGATTCGAAAGGTTCACGACGCCTGGGAAGCCGTCGTCGCCGCCGCGAGGACCGCGATGGCGTCGCGACTGCCGCAAGGGTCGCCCGTACCGCTGGTCATTCAGGCGTGCGACGTTTGGAACCGCATGGGCGTCGAGGAGTCAATCGGGTACACCGCGCGGATATCTCCCGCGGTGTCAGCGGTGGCTTGCTCGCTGATCATGCTCGTCGCGACCCGATCCTGGCGCGTCACCGTCGCGGCGGTGGGTACCATCGCTATCGCGGTACTCGGTATGCTCGCCGCCCTCGTGAGTTTGGGGTGGGAGTTTGGGGTGGTCGAGGAGCTTTGCGTCACGCTCCTCGTCGGCTCGTCGATTGATTACTGCATACACCTGGCAATGGCGTACGCGGAGGGGGCTCCGAGCGGCGCCGGCAGGGACGAGCGGGTGAAGGCGGCGCTGGCGCATATGGCACCGACGCTCACGGGCGCGGCGATGTCCACGGCGGCGTCCTCGGCGATGCTGCTCGCGTGCGTCGTGGAGGTGTTGGTGAAGATTGGCGCGACCATCGTCGCCAACACAGCCGTCGGGTTCGTACTTTCGCTTTTCCTCTTCTCCGCGCTCATGGCCGCCTTCGGGGATTGAGCGTGCGGGTCGCCTAGCTAGGGGGCACGAAGCGAATGGATCCGGTGTGCACTAGCTAGTAATCTTAGCTATAGATGTGTAGGCTAAAAGTTAGTTGAACGCCAAAGGCGTCATCATCGGCGGCGCTTTGACTTTTTCGACCTCTTCTTGCGCCGCCTGCTTGACGAGGACGACGAGGACGACGATGAAGAGCGAGACGACGAGTCGCTGTCGCTGCCGCTGCTGCTGTCGTACTTGCTTCGCTTCCTCCTCCTCTTCTTCGACTTCCTCGACCTCTTCCCCTTGTCCCCGTCTTTGCTTCGTTTCCTCTCGAGTCCGTCGCGTCCCCGCCCCGACGCGAGGCTCTCCAGCAGCTTGCGAGCCTTCTCCAGGTCCCCACCGGCGGCTTCGAGGGCGCCTCGCGCCTCCTTGGCCGAACACCTCGCGCCAAACTCGGCCGCGAGCGCGCTCTCGGGTTCGACCGGCTCCGCGGGGGGCAGCGCCGCGCGCATCGCCGCCCCGCACCCGTCGCCGTTCGGTTGCGAGATTCCCGGCCGGGCGTCCGCCTCGACCGGCGCGTTCGCGTCGGGGTCCACGTACACGTCCCAGTTGAACTCCTTAGCCGCCTTCTCTGCCTCGGCCAACCTGGCCTTCACCACCTCGTCCGCCTGCCTCTCCATGGTCTCGTACAGCTTCTGCTCCAGCTCGAGGTTCTCTCGCTTGGGGAAGCGATTGCGTCGCGCCCTCGATTCATCCTCGGGACCCGCGTCGGCGTCGGCGAAGAGGAACGCGCCTTTGCCGTAATTGTTGGCGTTGTAGGTTATGCGCTTGAGGAGGTCATCGGGCCGGCCGTTGGTGTCGAAGCCTTCGGCTCCTGAGGGCATCGACCTCGGCTTCCACCGCGCGGCGAGCAACGCCGAGGTGTCCCGAATGGAAGGCGCCCGAAAGTTGCTGATGACAGCGAAAACGTGGGTGTCGGTTGTTAATAAGTCGACGCGGTTTGCCCTTGGACGCGCCCAAACCGGCTGCGCACGACACCGCGCCGCGCACGCGAGTGCCCCCGCGCGAATCCGGTCGCGATGGAGGCGCGCGATCGATGGTTCCATGGCATTCACGCCCATTCCGTCCCGGTCCCGGGCGCGTCCCCCATCAACAAGTCGGGCAGCGCCCCGGGATCTTCTTCGGATTCCAGGATCCTCGCGCTGGCGACTCCCGACGACCTCGTCAAGCTTGACCTCTACGGCACCCTCGCGGAGAAGCACGTTGGGCTCACCAGGAGACAAGTGCGACTCATGTACCGGGACGTGCGCGAGCGAACCGAACGCGTCTTCGCGGGTCTCACCCCCGAGCAGCTCCGGGGAAAAATCGAGAGTTCGCTCAACCCGATGGACTGGGGCCTCGGACACATCGCGCACTTCTACGAATTCATGATCCTGCGGCTTCTCGCGCCCGGGTCCGAGCCCGTCCTTCCCAGTCACGACGTCCACGCGCTCTTCGACTCGTTCCGGGCCGCGCACGACGACAGGTGGAAACCGAAAGAGGTTGTCGGGAGCGACCCCACGCTCGGCGAGATTCGTCGATACATCGCCGACGTCACTGACCGATTGGTTAACCTGGTGGGTCCCGACGACGACACGCGGCTGGACCCGGTGTCCACCTATCTGCACGTCTACGGCGTCGTGCACGAGCACTGGCACGTCGAGGATTTCATCCAGACGCGCCACACCCTCGGTTACGCCCAGCCCAACCCGTTACCTTCCTCGCCCGACCCCGCGGTGGCAAACGTGTGGGGCGATGCCTTCGAACCACCCACCTTTGCCAACATCGACCGGATCGGCGGACGCGCCGCGGGTGCCCACTCGGGGTTCGTGTCCATCCCCGCGGGGAAGTATTTGCTCGGCGCCACCAAGGATGAGCCGTGGGTATTCGACGCCGAGCGTTGGGCGCACGAGATTGACGTGCCAGCGTTTAGAATAGCGAAGTCGGCCACCACGAACGCGGAGTTCGCCGCGTTCATCGCCGCGGGCGGATACCACAAACGGGAGCTATGGTCGCACGAGGGGTGGAGGTGGCTGTCGAGGAACAGGTCGGAGCAGAAGAGCAAAGGGATGAGCGACGAGGACGCGGCGAGAGCCGGTCTCAACTCGGAGGCGCCGCGATACTGGGTCCGCAAAGTAGGTGAAGGCGGCGGATTCAGCAAGGTGGTGGGAGGTTGGCACGAGTACCTGTTCGATGCGGCGCCCGCGCCGGTGCGGCCCCACGCGCCCGTGCTCCACGTGAGCTGGTACGAAGCCGAGGCGTATTGCGCGTGGGTCGGCGGGCGGCTTCCCACCGAGGCTGAGTGGGAGGTGGCGGCGAGGACCGAACCCGGGAACTACGGCGTCGTCAAGGGCCCGAGGCGCAGGGCGTACCCGTGGGGGGACTCGCCGGGCCCGGACCCGAGCCGCGCCAACCTGGACGGCTTCCGCGGCAACAGCGTCGACGTCGGTTCCCTACCAGAGGGCGACAGCGCGTGGGGATGCCGGCAGATGCTGGGTAACGCGTGGGAGTGGACATCCAGCGCCTTTCTCCCTTACCCCGGCTTCCAGATGGACTTTCCGTACAGGGAGAACAGCGCGCCGTGGTTCGGGTACCGCAAGGTTTGCAAGGGCGGCTGCTGGGCCACGTCTGCACCGATAGCCAGAGCGGGATACAGGCACAGTTTCTGGCCGGAGATGAACGCCGTTTACACCGGGTTCCGCGTCGCCGTCGACGGCGCGCCGGGCGCCATCGGGAAGCTCTGACGACGCCGCGCGCTCCTCGTGGCGCCGACGCTGCCCGTGCGCGCGGGTTCGGGTCGCGCCGACGGCGGTAACGGGGTGACCATAGGGAGAATCGGCTCGGTAATTGAGCACGAGTGCGGGCTGGAGATGATCCTTACCAGCCCGGACGACCTGCCCCCCACGGCCGCGAATCCAGACGAGGTCGGAGACCTCGAGCAGTATCTCGACGCCGCGGATGTCGCCGTGGTCGGCGTGCTGCACGCGTTCAAGTGCGGCGACGTCCTCGATCAGCTCGCCGATATTAAACAGCGGCGCGGGGCGGATTTTGTTCCCACCGTGTTGGTGCTCGGCGGCACGGACGTCAACGTCGATGCCGGGGATAAGGCGGACGTGCTGACGCGAAGAGCGCACGCGGTGGATAAGGTCGTTTCTTTCTCCGCGTCTATGATCGCCGCGGCACCGCCCGGATCCCTGCCCTCCGACGGGAGGACGGCGGTGGTGCCGCAGGGCGTGTCGTTGCCAGAGGAAGTGAAGGAGGTTCCTTCAGTCGAGGGGGTTCCTTCGGTGGGTTTCCAGGAGGAGGGTTTCGAGGAGGAGGGCTTCGACGTGGCTGATGACGCGCCCTCGCCGCCGCCGCCGTTGCCACTCCACGAGGCGTGTGGTGTACCCACCTCGATGCCCGTCTTCCTCCTCCCCGCGGGGTTGAGGCCCGTCAAGGACGTGTTATGGGCGGTTGACGCGATTGATGCCGTCGGTGCCGGGTCCGCGGACTCATCTCCGCCGTTTGTTCTCGCCATCGTCGGTCCCTATCTGGACGACAAGTACCGCGACGCGGTCGTCGAGCGGCTTCGACGTTCCAAAAACGTCGTGTTGATCCCCCCGGTCGACCGCGCGCACACCGTGGGGTACATGCGAGCTGCGACGGCTGTCGTCAACACGTCAAAATCCGAGGGTCAGAGCGGCGCCATCCTCGAGGCGGCAGCGGCGGGCGTTCCCATAATCGCGCGGGACATTCCGGGGAACAGGGCGTTACTCGACCTTCTCCTCGACGCGACGGGTGAGACGCCGGGCGGGGAGCGGGACGACGAAGGTTTCGAATCGCATCCGTGCGGTTTGCTGTGTCCCACCCCCGAGTCGTTTGCCGCGGCGTTGTTGGTCTCGGCGGCGGGACGTCGGCGACGATCCACGGACCGCGCCGCGCTCGGCGCCGGGTGCTTGGCGCGGGGCGAACGTGATCAATGGAGGGGTATTATTCGGGAGCTGATCGGTGACGCGCCCGAGGATGGATGCGGGCCGGACGTGGCCACCGCCGCGTGAGCGCGAGAGTTGATTATTTTTGGCCAAGGTTGGTCAGAGCGAGCCGTCGGTTCGCCGGACTTCCCGTCCCACGACTCGCCCCGGCATCGTCCCTCGGTATCTGGTGACGGGCGGCGCGCGAACGGCCCACGGGGTCAGCGCGCCGTTCTGATGTGTACGTTCGAGGGATCGGTTCGGGTCGATGGGGACGAATCCGGCAACACGTAACTGTTGTAATAACGGAGTGAAAGACGAAGTACCGAGAGAAAAATTACTGTCGAGATCGAACCGACGCGCCGCGGCTGCGCGGAGGGAAAACTTCGGACCCTTCTTCGCAAAGTCAGATCTGCGATCGCAGGTTGAGAGCCATCACCATGGTTTCCTCTCGCGTCTCCGGGGCCCTTCGGGCTCTCATCTTCGCCGCGCTCATCGCGCTCGCCTCCGCGGCCAAGGGTGTCGTGCAGGCGGGCGACAGCAACTTCGATCGCCTCGTCCTGGGCAGCGGGAAGAATGCGTTCGTGAAGTTTCTCGCGCCTTGGTGAGGCCACTGCAAGTCGATGAAGCCGGATTGGGACAAGCTGGGAGGATACTATGCCGACCACCCTTCCGTCCTCATCGTCGATGTGGACTGCACCGCGGACGGTCAGGGCACCTGCCAGCGCATGGGCGTGCAGGGCTACCCAACCATCAAGTACTTCATGAGTGGCGATAAAAAGGGTAAGGATTACCAGCAGGGCCGCGACTTCAACTCGCTCAAGAGCTTCGCCGAGTCCAGGCTCAACAAGCCCGTGTGCGACGCCGCCACGAAAAAGGGCTGCGCGAAGAACGAGATCGCCTTCATCGAGAAGCACGAGGGCAAGAGCGCGGATGCGCTCAAGGAGGTTGCCAAGGAGAAAGCCGACGAGCTCAAGGAGATCCGCAAGGCTCGGTCCGAAGCCGAGAGCGAACTCAAGCAGAAGCAGCGCGAGTGGAAGAAGCGCGAGAACGCGCTCAACAGGGCCACGAACATCCTCAAGCAGATGCAGAAGACGGCCTCTGCGTAAGTTTTGAACCGCGTCAACGCGGCGACCAAAACGACGTCGCATTAGAAGGTTCCTCGCTACGACTCGTCCGAACCGACGCGCGGGCGCATACGCGGAGACTGACGTGAACCCCCGCCCGCAAAGTCGAGCAGCCACTCGACCGGGGCGGATGGCGATGAAGTCTCGACGCGCGTGCCTCCCGCGCGATCGGCACGGACGCGGCCGGTGAGCGAACGAGCTAGCTTAGAAACACGATGTGAAGGCACTCGAGCCGTGTCGGAGACTCCGTTCCTCTGTTCCTCTAGTGTTATCCATCTCGTGGTTCGTCAGATTTGGGCCAGTATTGGCGGAGGCCGCGGGGTGCCGAAATAATGAGATAATCGCCCGCCCGTCTGATACCACTCATACCACCGGCACGCGCACGCAAGTGGATATCGATCCTGCGAACGGGCGAGAGAGCTTTTCTAGCGCTCCTACAGAGACGCAAACGCGACGCAGCGAGGTCGGACACCCGCGACCTTCGCCGCTACCATGGCCAAGGCAGCGAAGAAAGCCGAAACGAAAGCTGAAACCACCGATTTGCGCACGGTTTTCGCCGCGTGCGTACTCTTCCGCGTCGTCAACGCGCTCTGCGTGCGCACGTTCTTCAGCGCGGACGAGTACTGGCAGTCTGTCGAGGTTGCCCACAAGCTCGTCTTTGGCTACGGGCACCTGACCTGGGAGTGGAGCCACGGTCTGCGGGGCTACCTCCATCCGCTGATTTTCGCAATTCCGTACAAGATCGCGCAGACGATTGGATTGGACAGCACGGCTGTAACGGTGTGGTCCCCGCGCATCGTGCAGGCGGTCATCGCCGCCGCGGGCGACATCCACGTGTACAAACTCGCGCACAGGTGGTTCGCGGGCGCGAAGAGGAAGGCCAAGGATGAGAAGTCCGAGGGCGCCGCCGAGCCGGATGCCGCCGCGAGGTGGGCGCTGTTTTGCTCCCTCGCGTGCTGGTTCAACTTCTTCTGCGCGGTCAGGACCTTCTCCAACTGCACCGAGGCGGCGCTCACCGTCGCGGCGCTCGCGTACTGGCCGTGGACCGGCGCCGCGTCCGAGAACGACGACGTCAAGAACGTCAAGCGACCTCTCTCGCTCGCGCTCGCCGCCGCCGCGTGTGTCGTTCGTCCAGCCGCCGCGCTCTACTGGCTCCCGATGTTCGTGGAGGAGTCCGTCAAGTCGGTGAGCCGGGTACGTTTCATTCTTAAGGAGGCGCTTCCCATCGGCGCCGCCGCGCTGGCCATCTCCACCTGCGTCGACAGGGCGTTTTATGGCCGATGGGAGATTGTGCCGTGGAATTTTTTCAGGTTCAACGCCCTGGACGGCGGCGGCGCCCTCTACGGCTCGCACCCTTGGCACTGGAACCTCACCCAGGGATACCCCGCGATCGCCACCGTGTTTCTACCCCTCGCGGCGATGGCCTGCCGCGATAAGAAGCGATGGGCGCCCCTCGCCGTCGTCGGATGGACCGTTCTCGGGTACTCTGTCCCTGCGCACAAGGAGTTTCGGTTTTTGCTCCCGGCGCTGGCCCCGACGCTCGCCGCCGCCGGTGCGCAGCTCGCGTCCTTCTCCGGGCGCAAACGCGTCGCCGCGGTGGCGCTGATCCTTCTCACGCAGATCCCCGCGGCGCTGTACCTGTCCCTCCGGCACCAGAGCGGCACCGTCTCAGTGATGTCCGTGCTGACCGCAGCGGTGGACGCCGGCGAGACGCACTCGGCCGGGATCCTCTCGCTGACGCCCTGCCACCAGCACCCGTGGACCACCCACGTGCACAGACCGAACGTCGGCATGCGCTTTCTGAGGTGCGACCCTCCCGGGCTCGGAACCCCCAAGGGCGAGCTGGACGAGGCTGATAAGTTTAAGGCTGACGCCGGCGCTTTTCTTCGATTCAATTTCGGCAAGGGCTGGGCCAAGCCGGACGGCTCCCTCGCGGATGCCGCGGCCTGGCGCGATGTCCTCGGCGTCGACCAGGTCGGTTGGGACCGCGGGATCCCCAAGCCCGGCGACATCGAACCCAACCTGCACAGGAAGGACGCCGTAAAGGCCAGGAACGCCGCGTTGAAGGTGCCCAGCCACGTGGTCATGTTCGACGGCGCCTACGCCCTGGACGGCGTCGCCGAGTGGCTCCGAAGCTGGGGCTTCTCCAAGACGGCCGACCTGCGCCACGCGGACGTTCCCGTCGACCGCGAGATCCAGTCTCGCGTCTGGGTGTTCTCCAGGCCAGACACCGACCCCGATCACTTCGAGATCGCCGCCGTGGCGGAAGAGACGGGCATGACCTGGGAGCAGGCGGAGAAGGCGACGATGCGGCTACGCGAAGCCACCAAGCGACGCGACCGCGAGGAGACCATGACGCACGAGGAACGGCTCGCCCTGCACGAACGGATGGCACGGGAGCGCAGGGAGAAGGAGGAGAAGCGCGCGGCCGAGTTGAAGAGGCGTTCCGAGGAGGCGGCCGCCGCCGCGGCGAAAGCCGCGGATCCAGATGCGATCATAGCGGATCGCAGGAGGAAGGAGGAGGAGGATAGGCTTCGGGTCGAGGAGAACGAGCGACGGAAGCTGCTGGGCGAGGACGACAGGCCGGACGAGGAGCTCACGCCGCAGGAGAGGCTGGATCGCATGATCCGCCAGGCGGCTGCCAACATCGAGCGCGCGGAGGCTGCCGCCGCTAAGGAGGCTGAGGGCAAGAAGGACGAGCTCTGAGTGCGTTTTTAATGTTCGACATTTCCCTCCGTACATTCTCCACGACGACTACGCTGCTGTTTCGGCGCGGTCCGTCCCGTTCATCCCCGTTCGCTCTCGCGCCCCAACCTCACACCGCCATCTTCCTTCGCAGCGCGTCTGCCCGCTCCTCCGAGTTGGTGGAGTCGCGCGGGCGGGTCAATCCGCGGCCCCGGGGCTTCGCCTTCCCCTTCGGATTCTCGGCTCCCCCGGGTGACTCCACCTCCTCCCCGTCCTCAGCCCTGGCCGCCGCCCCCGGCCCGCCGATCCCGTTACCTTCCGTCAGGTCCATCTCCGTCTCCTCCTCCCTGTGCGGGATGGCACCCTCCATTCGATTGTTCGCCTCGCACAGCCTCCTCCACCCCTCCATGTCGAGGTGCAGGACAAACGTGCTGCGATCCATGTGCTGCTCCTCGGGCTTCTTCATCTTCCTCACCTGCGGGCACTTCTCCACGTTCGGGCCGTCAAGACCCTCGGGCGGCGGCGTGAGTCCCGCCTCACCGTCCTTCACGAGAAACGAGAGCGTGAAGATGTTCTCGATGAACTGCGAGAAGCTCTTGGGGTTGGCCGAGAGCTGCTCCACGGTGAGCGTCTCGTTCTGGTGCTTCTTGTTTCGCAGAATCTTAACCATCCGCTTCATCGCCTGGTCCGTCTGCTGGTCCGCCTTCGTGTCGGCCACGCTGTCGGGTGCGACAGCGGGGCCGACGGGATCGCGTCTGATGCGCTGCGCGACCCTGCGCTCCTTGATCTGCGTGTCCATCGCTCCGTTCCTGTTGAATATCGGGGCAAGGTGCGGTCAGCGGGTGAAATGTGCGAGGGGTGCTCAAATTCAGGGAGACGCGCCAAGATCTCGAGAGGTACGATCTCGAGAGGGACTCACATGAACGCCATGGTGGGCGCGTCGTGGAAGTGCTTCCCCACGGATGATCCGAATAAGGTCCAGTTGAACGCTCCCTCGTCGCGCTCCGCCTGGGCATCCGGGTCGACGCCCACGACAAACTGCTTGCACAGGCGGGCCATGAACTGCGCCGGCGTGATCGCTCCCAGACCGCCCATCTTCTTGGCCATCTCCACGCCCAAGTCCGCGGCGGTGGCCATGACCTCGGCATCCAAGAGCTGCTCGCGGGGTTTGACGACTGCGGATCGGGGAATTGCGAGGTCAGAAACGTCGTCCAGAGGCAGACAGTCTCGCGCGAAAGATTTGAAAGAAAAAGCGAGTGTTTCCGTTCCACCAGATCGCGCGCTGGGTGACGCACCATCCTCGTGATAGTCCTCGAGGAGATTGATGACGTCTCCAAGCTTCGTGTCTCCGGTGAGGTCGATGATTTCATCCTTCGATTCTGCGGTTGGGGGGCGGAGGGCGTGATGAGCTCAGTCGGCTGTCGTCCTCTCGTTTCAGAGATAGAGCACAAGGGGGGCGATATCCCAAGTTCGCGTCGCAGGTCAAGGCGACGCACCGTGCAGGGTCTGGTGCAGGTTGCGCATCTTCCCGCGGAGTTTCCTCCTGAAATCCGTGGATTCCTTATCCTCGCCATCTCGCGTCACCCCATTCTCGCGCGGCATGGTCCCCTGAGAGGCACGCACACGGACGCCAGGCGAACTGGATGAATGAAAGGTTGGCACCCCCGAGGAGTTCAAAAACGTCAGGATCTTCAAACTCGACGCGAAAATTCCATCCATCCCTGAGTTCGCGACCGTTCGCCGCCGAAAATTGGACAGGGACCGCTTGCTGACAAGGATTTGTGCTTTTTCGGGACCCAAGCTCGGGCACTTTGACCAGCGCAGAGGCGCGTCGACCTTCCCAGGCCGACCCAACCCTCTCAAACCGCTCGCGCGTGTTCCAACCAGCCCTAAGATCCACCTCAGGTGCGTCCCGAGCGCGCCCCGAACACTTCCCCGTCGGGTAATCCGAGGTCCCGGAAGAAAACCCCGTCCAAAGGGTGACATTTATAGCCCCGCTCTGTCACGAGCCTCGGACGTCGACAACACGAGCCTCACGCCGCCCGTTCCCTTCTCTTCGCCGAACCCAGTCCTTCGCCACCATGCATCGCATCGCGAGCCTCGGGGACATGCAGGAGACCAACAAGAACGAGCGTCACGGCACGTCCCACCGCAACGCCCCGTGGGACCCGGACGACGAATACAAGGCGGCGCTCGTGGACTTTGGCCACCTCTTCGAGTGGATCGCGAAGCACACCGTGGTGCCGGTAGTTAATGCGACGTGGCAGAGCGCCGCGGGGATCTACCACCTCGTCAAGCGCGGGGACTACGAGGCCATCTGGGAGCCCACCTGGGAGATGTATGGCGGCACGCCGGAGGAGTAATTGGATAACAACCGAACAACTCCCGAGCAGTTTGCGCAAATGTGCAGACTGGGAAGCGCCGAGCGCACGTGTACAAGACGGATTCGCAAGCTGATAGATTCGTTGGCCTTACATGAGGCCCCTAATTGTGTAACATAGTGGTAGTCGCGACCGAGGTCGCGGCTGCGTTGTTTAACATCAAGAGCTCCTTGCCGCTGACACTCTCAAGCTAGATGATCCCAACGTGGCTGCTGAGGTGGGACCTGGATCTCGTTGTCCTCTCCGACGAGGTGCGTGACGCGGACTTAATGGCGTCGCGCATGGACGCCATGTTGCTGAGCCCGCTTCCCTCGCTCGCCCTCGAGTTCTCCTCCTCCCACCTCACCTCCTCTGCGGTGGCTGACACCTCGGAGGCTGTCGTCCTGTAGCGGTCCACGTGAGCGTCAATCCCGGACGCGGCAGGCTCGGCGCCGCCGAGCAGGTCGACGTGTCTCCTCCGGTACAGGTTGTTCCCCCGCTCGCCGGCTGCGTTATCCCCCGCGGTGTACACCTCGCGAAGGTCCCCGGGCGTTCGCGTGTACCCCCGCTCCCCTCGCTCCATCCACAGCGCGAAATTACCCGACTCTTTGTTCTCCTTGTCCGCGTTCGCGAGGCGACCCGCCGCCGCCTTACGCCTCATCTCCTCGCCTCCGGGTAAGTTCACGGTGGGAGCGTTCCACAACGGCGTCGGACCGCAGTGAATGGACGGGTTGGGCAGGTTACGCGCCGGCGTATCGCCCGCCCACGTGGGACCCCTCGTCATCTCTTCGTCGAAAGCGACGACGTCCCCGCCATCTCTCCGGGCCGCGTACGCGCGCTGCTCCGCGGCTATCCTCGCCGCCCTCTCCTGCGGCGTCTCGTGCCTCGACGGCATCCCCACGTCCCGCCTCGCGACGCCCTTGAACCCCGCGCGTTCCTCCCACCTCCCCTCGTGGACGTCGCTCGCGTGCTCCAGCTTTGGCGCCACCCGCCCCTTACCCCACTCGGCGCGTTCCTCCCATCTACCCTCGTGCCGCTTGGCGTCCCGGCGGACGTGCCCGAGGGCGCCAACCTCCGGGCACGGGAACCCGTCGCTATCGTGCTGAAAGTTAGCCCGTTCCTCCCACCGGCCCGCCGAGGTGGCGTCGATGTTCCGAGGGCCGATGGGCGCCTGACCTTGCGGACCGGCGATTGGGTCGTCGGCTCGCGTGGGAGCGTGCGCCCACCCCGCGCGCCTCTGCCACAATCCCTCGTCCCACACGCCGTCCCTCCACCGACCCTCGTGGACGCCCCGGTCCATCCGAAGGTACGCGCCGCGTTCCCAGTTATCGCGGCCGATGTGTTGCGCGTAGTGTCCGTGATTGACGAATTTCTGCGAGTCGAGGTAAGGCGCGTCTCGCCACCTGGCGCGATCCTCCCATCGCCCCGCGTGCCTCGCGAACCCGTGATCCGCGTCCCTCACCTCGAACGGCACCCACACGTTGCGATCGCCGCCGTCGCCGTAGAACGCGCGGTCCTCGTGCCTCCCCGCGTGAACATCCGGGTCGACGCGCGCGGGGACCCGACGCTGCGCTCGGTCCTGCCATCGACCCGCGTTGGGGCCCGGCGGAGGGAAGGCGCGGGGGCCCTTCGCGGCGATGGAGGCGTCGAAGGCGTCCATGCGTCGCGCCATGTACTTCGCGGTTCGGCTGAGGTCGTCCTCGTCTCGACGCCTGGACGGTCGGATCCCCGCGGCGTCGTCGTTTGCGTGTTCCGAGGGGGGACCGTGAGGCTCGTGTGCCGAGGGGCCGTCATCGCGGACGATGGGATCCGACGCGGGCGGGGGCCAGATGCCGTCGGCGGGTTGCTTGGCGCCGTCGCCGTACGCGCGCCGATCCTGCCATCCGCCCTCGTGCAGACGGGCTTCCGGCGCGTTCGATAACGCGCTCTGCGCCTCCCTGCTCCCAGCCTGCTGCTCGAAACCACGTCGCTGCCGATACGCGTTCGCCCGCTCGCCAAAGTCGTCGGGGCCGCGCGCGCGCTGGCGGTTGAACGCCGCCACCGCCTCCGCGGCGCTGATGGGAGGGCCTTTAGGGATGCGAGGGTCGGGCATCACCCCCGCGGGGCCATCCCGGCCCGCCTGCTGGAAGCGCCCCATCCCGCGCGTCCACCTGTGAATCACGGTCAACGGTCGGAGCCGGCCAGGGAGGATGTTGTGATTACTCCGAATTGATTGAGACGCTCGTCGCGCGTCTCGCTAAGTCATCGCGTGTTGCTATTGTCTAGTCGCTGTCCGAGGAGTAGTCCGACGCGGAGACCTCCTCGAACTCGTCCGAGTCCGAGTGGAGGTCTATCTTCACGAACGGCACCTTGGGCATCACCGGCTTTGCTGGCTTGACGGCGGGTGCCGTCACCGCCGCGGGAACCACGGGCGCGGGCGGCTCGACCCGCGACGATCCCTTATCCCCATCATCCTTGGGCTTCGGCGCGCCCAGATGCAGCGGATCCCCCGGTTTCCATCCCGGCGGCGGCGCGGGTATCCCCGCGGGCCACGGCTGCCCGGGTTTCCACGCCGACAGCAGCTTGATGACGGTCTCGATGGGCGGCATCTCCCCCCTGCTCGCCGCCTTCCTCGCCTCCTCCGCGGCCTTCTCCCTAGCCCTCCGCGCCTCCTCCCTCTGCCTCGCCTGTGCCGCGTGTGCCGCGAGGTGCGACGCCGCGAAGTGCTCGTCCTGCGGCGCCGGCGGCATGATCCCGTGCAACGGCGCCCCGGGCTGATACCCCGCGGGCGCGAACGTCGTGTACGAGATCCTTCGCGCGTACTCCACCACGTCCGCCGCGCTCACCGGGCCATCCGCGGGGAGCCGCACGTGGTCGAAGGAACGCGCGGCATCGATGCTGTCCTGAAGGAAGGTTACCGCGCGGCGGAGCTCCGCGCACCACGCCACCTCCTCGTCCGTCGCCATCCAACTGTGGTGGGCGATCTAGGGTAAAAATCACCTTGTGCTTTGTTTCCGGGGCGAGAAACCGGAGAGGGCTCGGCGCGACGGTGACGCGGGCGAGTGCGACGGCGAGGACGAGCTAACTTGTCTAGATTTGCACTGACACGACACGAGGGGCACGGCGACGGATTCCGGACCGGCTCGGCCCATCACTTCTTCTTCTTCTGCTTCTTCGAGACCGCCACGTCCTTGGGGTTGATGCCGAGGCTCTTCATGGCCTGCTTGCGCTGCGCCTCCGCCACCGCGCGCTTGCCCTTGAGCGCTATCCAGTTGACGGTGATGAGGCCCACGAGAACGGTGGTTATGATCGCCGCCTTGGTCCACTCCTCCGCGTTGTTGCAGAAGCCCAGCGTCAGGTACGAGCCGAACTTCATCGCCACCTCCACCTTCGCCTCCATCGGCGTGAGGATGGGGAGCGGGTCCAGCGCGTTGCTCGTGCCCGACGCCTGGTGACCCGCGGCGGCCGTGTACGACACCAGCGACGGACCCGCGGAGAACTGCCCGGCCACCTTGGGCACCACCACGAACCTGTGCGTCTTCTTCGTCAGCGGGGGGATCGAAGCGAACTTCGCAGACGTCGACGGCCCGAGCATCGCAAACGACGACGTGTCCCACCCGGGGTCGTCGATCTCCACGTCCGTCGCGGTGGTCTCCCCGGCGTTGTACAGCATAATCTCGATGGTCATGTTCCGCCCGATGATGAGCTGGGATTCGGCGACGGACTGTCGCGCGTGTGCGGGGGTTCCGAGAGGGGGGAAACGGGCGCGTCAGTTTCGCGCGGGTGAACACGGGACGACGACGAGTTGAGTCGGGCCGAGCCGAGAGGGGCGGTTAAGATCCGCCGGGCCGAGGCGTGTTGGGGATCGGCCCGGGATTGGAGGATCGAAGTTTTCGGCTCACCTTATGCACAATCAGATGCGCGGAGCTCGGGGCGTTGTCGGCGACGACATCCTGGAAGAGCGCGGCGGCGACGAACAGCGCCAAGGTGGTTGCGCGGACCGCCGATCGCGAGAACATCGCTTCGGGTCGATTGAGGTGACGCGGCGACGGGTTCGGGGGGTGCCGCCGTGCGATCTACGTCTCTGCGGGTCAGCGAGGACGAAGAGATGGACCTTAACGCGCAAGATCCGGCTAATACGCTCGGCCTTCGTGCGAACCGAAGCGCGTGCGTACACTGCGCGCTCGAAACCCTCGCCCGGTTTCTTGGGACTCGGAGACTGGAGCTGTGAGAGATCCAAGACTGGCCGTGTGCCCTTGTTCCTATTTTGGGCGTCAGCCATTCCAGGACGCGCCCGCCCACCATGGCCGTCAAGGACGAGCTCTCGCCGATAGTCGTTAACGCGTGGCTCCCTCGCAAACCCTTACCGGGCGAGGATGACGAGGCCCCCGACAAGAAGTCCATCGACCAGATCCTCCGCGGCATCCCGTACAGGCTCGTCAACTCCGCGCCCAAGAAAAAAATCGTCGAGCTGAAGGCCGCGCTCGAGGCGGAGCGCGCGAAGATCAAGGAGGCTGGCGAGGGCGAGGAGCTCTCGGAGGAGCAGACCGCGACGAATGCAGCCGCGGAGGAGGCCATCGCGCCGATGGAGGAAGAACTCGCCGCCGCGGAGCAAGCCTACGAGGAGCTGAGCGGCAACCTCTGCAAGGATGCATTAAGCACCTTGCCCTGGATCGACTCGCTCATGCGGTACGTCGACCTGGGCGGGTCGTGCATCGTCCCCGGCGGTGACGTCGCCGCGGACGACGCCTTCAGAAGCGTCAACGCTAACCTCACGGACGTCAACGGCATGCTCACGGAGAAGCAGCTCGAGGAATCCAAGGCGTGGGGGCAGTACATCACGCAGGCCAAGCTGGAAAAGCCCGGAGGGTACACCATCGTGTGCAAATTCGCGCCCAACCCGTACCTGGGCGCGCAGGCCGCCATCGACGCCTTCCCCGCGTGGGTCGAGCGGCAGATCACCCTTGGGTTCGGGGTGGAGCTCGAGGAGGGCGCGGACCCGATTCTCCCGCACGTCATCCTCGCGTGGCCGGACCCTTCCATCCCGGGCGTCGCCGAGGTGATCGCCGCGATGCTCGGGCCGCTGACGGAGGACGCCGAGGAAGGTAAGGTGCGGGCCGTGTCCCTCGACCTTTCCGGCGACGTCTCGTGCGACCCGAGGCCGCTCAGGGAGTGCCTCGAGCGCGGGGGCGCGAGCAAGCCGAGCGGCGTCGTGGTCCCGGGGATTCACGCGCTCGCCAAAGTCGGCGAGCGCCTCGTCGCCGACGCGTCGCGATCCGGCGTCGCGGTGATCGCCGGTGACGCCCTGCTCGGCGGCCTCGTCTCCGAGCGGTACCTGCGCGTCCCGGCGCCGACGCTGGCGGAGCTTAAGGGCACCGCCGCGTTCGCGGGCTTGGCGCGCGTGCTCGCGTCGCCCGGGGGTTGGGACGGGTTCCAGGCGACGCTGGAGGCGCTGGAGGCGACGGGGCGCGGGGTGGCGACGGCGCTCGTGCAGGCGTTTGCGGACGCCGGGATGAGGGTGGAGATCGAGACCGAGCTGGAAAAGGGACCGGCGTTCGAGATCGGCGAGCCGCTCGGGGAGGAGCACACGGCCGCGATCGTCGCGGCGATGAACGCCCGAGGATGAGGGCGCCCGGCGGAGAGAGACGACGCGGTCCACCTTCGCGGGAGTTAACACTTACCTTTGTAAGAACCCTTGTCGCTATCCTATTCCACGTCGTGCGTCACCTCCAGGGCGCAGTACCCGTCCTCGTACCAGTCCGCCGCGTTCGTATCGTTATCTCGCAGGTGCGTCTCGACCACCGCGAGCCCCTCTTTGCGCATGTTCTCGACGAGCGCGTCCAGCATGGCTCGGTTTCTCACCGCGCCGACGATTCGACATCTCCCGTTCGGCGCGGCCACGCGCCTCTTAATCACCCCCGGGATCGTCAGCGCGTGCACCTCCTCGTACAGCAGGTCCGATCCGAACACGAAGTCGAACGTCTCGCGGTCGTCCATCTCCTTCCATCCCTTTTCCCCTGCGTCGTCGTCGTCGGTTGGTTTTTTCGGGTCGTTCGCGTCCCCCGCCGCGTGTGGACGCTCGCACTCCTCGATCCAGTCCAGCCTTCGCACGAGGGTGACGGCCGTCGTCGTCGTGCCCATGCCCACTGCGGCGGCGTCGAGCTCGCGGTTTCGATCGACGGCGAGCACGAGGGAGTCCAGCAGCGGGCGCTCAAAGTCCGTGAGCGTCACCGACGCCGCGCCCAACTTCGACGCGAGCAGCCCGCAGAGCCCGACGCCCGCGCCGATCTCCAGGCACCTCTTCCCCTCGCACCATCCCGGGTTGGCGGCGAGCTCCTCGCCGAGCATGATCGCCGCCCGCCACACCTTCGCGCCCACGCCGACGCCCAGGGCGATCTCCCTGACAACCACCTCGCGCCCACCCTCGAACGAGAATGCGCGCTCTCTCGCGCCCCCGTCCTGCGCCGCCGCGCGACACGCGGCGGCGCACGACTCGAACGCCTCGCGCATCGCCACGAGACGCTCATCATCGTCACCCTCGGGAACGTCGCGCGCGGCGGCTTCGCACACGTCCGCGGCGTCCCCCTCCCTCGCCTCGTCGGCGTACGTTCGGTCGGCGGCCACCTTCTCGGCGAGCTGCCGTGCGGCTCGGGTCCTGCGCCCGGGTGGAATCTTGGCGTTCCTGACGGTGTCGAGCCAGTCACCGACGTGCTCACCGGCGACGAGGGCGGCGTACCAGTCGCCCTCGTCGGCCACAGCGTCGTTCTCATCTCCCATCCTCGTCGCGTGTGTGTGCCCGTCTGGTTTTCCGGGTTGACATGCAAAGTGTTATGTCAGCAACTGTCGTGCCAGTCGCGAGACTCGAAAAATCACGTGAATTTACTCGAAATGGCCAAATACGAAATACGAGGGAATAACGACCTTGACCGATAACTGTTTGCCCTGTAGAGGGATTTCCGACACCGTAGAAAAAGCGCGGGAACTGACCCGCTCATCCAAGAGGAGGAGTGAAATCGCGGCCGTGGAAGCGCGGCTTACAACTACAACTCGGACGCGCCGATTTTGAAGCTTCACTTTCCCCGTTGGGAACCGGCCGGGGTTCAGACCTTGGATCGGCCGCAGAGCGTGCGGCGGAAGCACCGCCCGCGAACGCTACCTTACGGTAAAGGACTCTGTTCCTGCCTCGCGTGAACCAGGCGCGCACAGGTGCGCGCAACTTAAACTCGCGTGTTCAACAACGCGTGAGAAAATCGAACCTCAGGGCACGTTGTCAGCGTTTGTCACGTTCGACAACAAACTCGGCGGTCGTCGCGCGATCCGTTCCTCATCTCGTCTCCGTCGCACACTACTGACCCCGATCCCTCCTCTGCTCCCCAGAGAAGCAACCACAGGTCGATCGAGACCGCGGTCGTCGGGTTGGCCGTGAAGCTCAAGGGCGGGAGTGCTGACTTCGCTTAGCAACGAGCCAAAATGGTGAGCCGGTTTTTCGCCCCGCCCGCTCCCCTCCCGATCCCAGCGACTCCAACCTTGATCGGACGACTCACCGACGACCTTCCATTTATTCTCCAACGCAGCCTTCGCTTCACATCGGCCACGACGCCGAGCTTCGCCCGACGCTCTCTTCGCCTTCAATCAACGAGGATATGCCCCTCACCAAGAACCAGGCCATCGCGGTGCACGCCGGCACGCTGATCCCCATCGTCGGCTTCCTCCTGCTCTACTCCACCATGGGCTACGGCATCGACGTCTACGCGGAGCTCAGTGATCCGGGTAACTACGCCATCGCGTGGTACCTGGGCGTCGTATCGCTCGCGTGGTTCGCGGTGATGTTCCTGGTGGACGCGTTTGACCAGAGCTTGTCGTCGCCGTCGGCGCGGCGCAACGTCACGATACTGACCTCCATACCGTGCATCACGCTCTTCGTGGCGTCGCTGCTGTCGGTTGAGTACTACGTGAGCGCGCCCATCGTGCTCTTCGTCATCTTCAAGCTCTTGGTGGGCAAGGTGATCCGCGACCAGGTGTGCCCCCACGTGGGCATCAAGCAGTACATGCTGCACACCGGCTATGGCAACATCGCAGTTACGTTCGTCACCCTCCTCGCGTGGGTCATCTGGATGTACGTATGGGATAAACAGTGGGATGACACAGAGATGTTCGCGGCGCACCACGTTGAGTTAAAGTGCAACAGGTACGTGCACTCGCTGGAGTGGGGTCGATGCAAGGCGGCGTACCTCCTCTGGGCGATGCCACTTCTCATCGGGATTCTGTGCTTCTTCTATGGGATTGCTTCGCTGTACCTGAGCAGGGAGCAGGGCGCGGTGAAGATGATCATGATTCAGTTTCTGATCCTTGGCATGGGCCTGTGGGTCTCGATCAGCATATCCGGAGCGGAGATGGGTTTGGCGGATGACATCCTGCAGTTCGGTTTGCTCTTCTGTACCCTCCTGATGGTTGTCAGCGTAAACATCATCGGCTTCGACAACCTTCGGGAACGGATCTCGGGTATGAAGATCGCGAGCAAATTGCAAGGATACGCGCACAGCAACCCCGCCAAGGGCCTGATAATCGTGCTGTGCATGCCCATCATGCCGTTCATCCTCGTGCTCAGCATGGGCATCAGGGTCACGCGCAAGATGGGGCTCTCCTTTGCGCCGCACCGCCGAGATGAGGATAAGGAGATGAAGTGGCTTACGAGATACACTTGGAGGACCTTCACGTGGCTGTGGGGCACTGATACCACCAGCGTCGTAACTTGGGCGTGCTACATCGCCATCTTCTATTTCGTGTGCGACGTGGGCGTCGGCAAGGGCGCGGTGCTCTTCCTCGGATACATGATCTCTACCATGAAGGATCTCAACCCCGGGGTGGTGATCGTCTGCTTCTACATCCTCGGCGTGTCCATGTTCCTCCTTCCCCCGGTCCCGGGTCCACCCGTGTACCTCACCGGCGGCGTCCTCGTCGTCGGCGCGATGGAGGATTCCATGGGCTTCTGGGGAGCCACCGTCATCTGCATCTTCGTGTGCTGGTTCACGAAGCTGAGCTCCTGCGCGATGCAGCAGAAACTCTTCGGCGAGAACCTCGGTGGGTACGTGGGCGTTCGGTACGCGGTGGGCATCAACTCGATACAGATGCGCGCCATCAGGTACTGCCTCATGCAGCCCGGCCTGTCCATACCCAAAATTTCCATCCTCTGCGGTGGACCCGACTGGCCGACGTCGGTGCTCTGCGGCATCCTCGGGGTGCCCCTGAAGGAGGCGATGATCGGCACCTCGCCCGTGCTCGTGCTTTACCTCGCGTACACCGTCATGGCCGGCGCGTTCACGCTGAAACTCAGCAGCGACTGCGCGTCGTCTGCTCCGGCTCCCGGCGCCCTCGAACCGCCGTCGCCGCCGCCGCCGCCGTCGCCGCCGCCGGGCACGGCTTACGTGAGCCACGGCGAGACCAACTACTGGGAGATGGCCAGCGCGGTGACCCTCGGCGTCGCGATGATCTCCATGTCCTGCACCTCCTTCGCGGCGGTGTACTACATGGAGGACACCGTCGAGAATAAGCGAAAAGAGTGCGAGGCGTTTCCCGTGGACGAAGAGGTGGAGGCGCGCGAGAAGAAGGTTCAGGCAAAGAAGCACGCCTACAAGGCCGTGACGTCCTGGAACGCGTTGCCGAAGCTCGACAAGTGCCTCCTCGGCGCGTCGCTCTTCCTCATGACCCTCGCGTGCCACATCGCGGGCAACTTTGGCAGCCTCTGCTTTGCCACGTTTTCCGTGACGTGCTCCGTGGCGCTCGCCGACGTGGTGCTGCCCCTCGGGTGGGTCGCCATCGGGCTGTTCACCGCGGGATGCCTGACGTTCTACTTCTACGGCAAGGGCGCGTCGAGGCGGGCGCGGAAGGTGCTGGAGGCCGAGTCCAACGCGGACATGGTGACCGCGGACGCGGTGACCGAGATTGGCGGAGGCGAGCCGAGCGGGAGGCGCGGTCGAGGCGCGGTGGGCGCGGTTGAGCCCGCCGGCACGACCGCGCAGGACCCGGCGAGGCTTCCGGGCGCCGTGACGGAGCAGGTGGCTCGGCCGGCGAACTGGTCGGACGACGAGACTCCTCCCGGGAGCGTGAGCAGTTACGGAGAGGAGGAGGACGTGGAGGAGGGCAAGCCGTGGGACCGCATGTGAATTTTTAGTGGACATTAACGGTAGTTAGCGATTATTGATCGACAACGTATCAGTACGAATTCGGTTGCATCACGTGCCCATTTACTGATTATGCTAATTTGCCCATATCCCAGTCCCCTTCCCTTGCTCGCTCGTTCCCTTCCTCTTCCTTAAAAGCCGGCCCGCTGCGTGCGACTCTCCCTCTTACACCCACGCCCAATCGCCAAGGTGAGCGACCCAAAAAGAGTCCACGTCCCGCCATCGGGATGCCCCCACTCGAATTCTGCGCGCGACGCATCGAAGCACGCGTCGGCTCGCGCGGTCGGCCCCGTTTTCCGCGCCCGCCAGTGGGCCCTCGGAGAAATCGACTTGGCTTTCCCGTGCCTCTCCGTCCACCCCGCTGACGGCGTCCTTCCCTTCGCTCCGAATCCGCAGGGTCGATACTCAACCCTCTAGACGCGCCGTCGTCGTTGATAAACAGCACCGGACAACATGCTTATTCCCAAGAAGAACCGCAAGGAGGTGTACAAGTACCTCTTCCGTGGTGCGTACCCAGGCCCTAGCAGCCAGAGCTCTCGCGCACGGGCGATGATTGAGAAAAAGTGCCGCGACAGCACTCCGGAAACCTGACGCTGACCGCTTTTCCCGACCCTTTCCAATCCCGCAGAGGGCGTCATCTACGCCAAGAAGGACTTCAACCTCCCCGCTCACCCCGAGATCAAGGAGGTCCCCAACCTTCAGGTGAGCAGCGCGCATCGGAACGTCGCACCCGCGTCGTGAAACCCTAAATCCCTTCGATTAGATGACATCAGCGACGACGCAAACACGCGCTGACCCGCGCTCCATCTCCCCTCTAAACCCACAGGTGATCAAGCTGATGCAGTCCTTCACCTCCAAGGAGCTCGTCAAGGAGCAGTTCTCCTGGAGGTACTACTACTGGTACCTCACCAACGAGGGCATCGAGTACCTCCGCGAGTACCTCAACCTCTCTGCGGATGTCGTCCCCAACACGCTGAAGAAGTCCACCCGCCCCCCCACCCGCCCCATGGCGGACGAGCGCGCGCCCCGCGGCGACCGTGGTCCCCGCGGCGGCCGCGAGGGCTACCGCTCCGAGCGCCCCGGCGGCTTCGGCCGCGGCGGCGACAAGGCGGGCCCCGGCGGTAACTTCAACCCCCAGTTTGCCTAGGCAGCGAGTTGCGCCTGAAGCAGCACCCAAAATATCCTTAGTTGATTCTCATACGAGTTAGTTGATGTAGGAACCATGGGCTGGAAGTTTTTAACGGATGAAAGTCACTTTCGTCTCATCTCAACACGCACGCTAGCTCACTTGTCCAGGATGGCGTACACCGCGGAGGCGTCCAGGCTCGCGAAGTCCTTCTCCTTCAGCCACGCGACCACGTCCTTTGCCATCGCGCCGACTCCGCCCGGAATCTCAGATTCAAAGTTGAGCACCATCACCGGGTCGTGCAGGCTCTGCCGCAGCAGGAACCAACCCCGCTTCCCGTCCCCTTCGTCCCTGTTCACGCGATACCCCTCATAGTTAACATCGACGGGAGTGTACCCCTTCATGGAGCCCACCGCCTCCTTGAGCTGCTCGAGGACGTCGCCGCCGTACGCCTTGAAGTCGTCGCAGGTGATCTTCAGCCGCACCTCCTTCTCCTCGAGGGGCTCTCGCAGCTCGGAGAGCAGGTCAGAGATGCCCTTCCCGCCGCTCAGCCTGCGACGAACCGCCTCGATGATGATCTTGACAGCGATGTACGCGCCGTCGTCGAGGCAGTAGTTCTCCTTCATCGCGCCGTGACCCGACGTCTCAATCATGAGGTGGCACGGCTCGCCCGCCTTGTCCCTTCGCACGCCCTCATTGATCACGTTCTTGTAACCGCGCATGTACCGCACGTGCTTGCCACCCTTGCCCTCGATGAACTCGGCGAGTCCATCCGAAGTGACGCTGTCCGTCACTACCGTGCTTCCCGGGTGTTCGTCGAGGATGATCGCCGCGAGGAGCGCGATTAGCTTGTTCCGGTTGATCGGATTCCCGTCTCCGTCAATCACCGCGGAGCGATCGACGTCCGTGTCAAAGATGACGCCCAGGTCAGCCTTCGCCTTCACCGTCGCCGCCACCGCGCTGTCCATGGCCTCCGCATCCTCGGGATTGGGGCTGTGGTTCGGAAACTTACCGTCCGGGTCGAGGAACTGCGAGCCGGAGACGTCGGCGCCCAGCGGCTCCAGCACGCTCTTCGCGAAGAACCCGCCGCTGCCGTTGCCGGCGTCGACGATGATCTTCATCCCGGTGAGGGGCTCGTCGTACGCGGTGGGGTGATTCGCGCCCTTCTTGATGAGATCGCGGAGCTGGGCGGCGTAGGTCTCGAGGAAAGGGACGGATTCCACGGCGTCGTCGACGCCGTCCAGCGGGATGGCGTGGCCGTCGGGCGCGGCTTCGCAAGCCGCCGCCGCGTCTTCGCAGATGCGCTTGATGTCCGCCTTGTCCAGGCCGCCTTCGGAGGTGAAGAACTTGGCGCCGTTGCGGTTGAAGGGGAGGTGCGACGCGGTGAGCATGATTCCCGCGTCGTATGCCACGCCCGGCGTCACGGTGGTCATGAAACACGCGGGCGTGGTCGCGATGCCCATGTCCACGACTCGGCCGACGTCCTTGGAACCGAACCCCGCGAACATGGCATTGGCGAGCGCGGGTCCGCTGAGCCTCGGGTCCCGGCCCACGGCGATGGACAGCTCCGAGGGTTTCTTGCCCTTCTTGTCCGCGAGCCAGTCCATGAAGGCGGCGCCGATGAGGTACGCGGCCTCCTCGTTGAGCGTCACGGGCTCGCCCGGGACGCCCTCCAGGGCGACGCCGCGAACGTCGGATCCGTTCTGAAGCTTCTTCAGTATCGCGGGGGTGGTGGTGGTGACGAGGACGGGGGTCCCGTCCTCGGCTGCGGTGGCGTGTGGGATGAACTGGACCGTCACCATGGCGCCGCGGTGTCCGAGGCGGCGTGCGTTGGCGCGAGAGCGTCGGGACCGAACGCGGTGCTGCTGAGTCGGAAGTGACGCCGCGTTACTTTTCCCGAGGCACGATTGCATCGAGACAGGGGGGGTTATCGGGATGCGGGAAAGTCTCGCGCGTGCTTGATCCCGTCGGCGAGCGGTTCGATCGACCGGCTCAGAGACGCGAGATCTCTTCGCGTTCGCTCTTCTCCGCGCGGCGTGCGCGAGAGGGAGTGTCGAAGACGATGGAAAGTTGGCAGAGAATATCTTCCCTCGCCTTTTGGGGGACCTGATTGGTTGACGGCACTCCTTTCCCTTTCTCCTTTCCCTTTCTCTTTCCTCTACAAAGAGGTAAACAGTCTCGTCCGAGGATGATTTCATCAAAGTGTTATTTTGGAAGTTTCGTAACAGCGATCCCAGTCCGGTTTTAATAATGGCACAGCTGCAGCCTGGACAGGTCTCTTCGGTAGGTTTTGGAATTTTGATGATTGTCCAACCACTGGTGCCTTGCGCGTCGCCCGACGGGAGCCATGGCGGAAGTCAAGAAGGTTTCGGTGAACACGGACGAGGAGGCGCTCATTAAGAAACGCCTCCTCACGCAGACCACCACCGCGAGACCCGGCGCTGACCCGCCCGTCAAGAAGCTCACCAAGAAGTACGTCGCCTACGTCAACGCGCTCGCCGAGGACGACGCGAACGGGGACGGCGCCGACGCCGAGCGCGCGAGGGAGGCTTGGCTCAAGGAGATCGCGCTTTACGAGTTCAACATGGGGCGATACCGCGCGGTCGCGTCGGCGAACGCGCGGGAGATGGAGCAGTACGCGAGCGCGAGCGCCGCGGTGGATGGCGAGGTGCGCGGGACGAAGGATGAGATCGCGGAGCTCAAGACGGACCTCGACGGCGCCCGGCTCGACCGACAGCACAAGGAGGAGTACGAGGCCCTGCGCCGGTTGTGCACGCAGTTCCCGAGTAGGTCGGACACCACCGCGCGGCTGGCGTCGCTCGAGGCGGAGATAGCCGAGCTGGAGACGGAGTCGGAGGCGACGGCGTCCAAGCTCGATCTTCGCAAGAAGCAGTTCGCGCTGCTCCTGCACCTGGTGAACGAGTTGCAAGGGGAGCTCGCGGAGGAGGCGGCGGAGGAGGCGGCGGTGGCGCAGCAGCAGGCCGCGCATGAGTTAGAGGAGGGGGAGATGGAGGAGGGGGAGATGGAGGAGGACGGGGAAGTGGAGGAGGGCGCGATCGATCCCATGGAGGAGTAGCATACTCTGTTTCGAATATCGACGGATACAGTACAAAGCACGAACGTCGGTCCGTCACATCGCGCTGATGCGTGCTATGCGTGCGTAGAGGGCGCTCATCGCGGTTTCAGGCGGCCGCTCTGCCGCTCCAGGAGCCTCCGGAATCCGTACCGGACGCCCCGCCCTGCGTTCCTCTTCGCTTCCGCGCGTACAGCTCGGGGTTCTCGTACGCGAGGAAGGACGCGTGCAATGACCGGTGTATG
>MDTE01032653.1_pt1 | contig 29550 bp, 17 predicted proteins | sample 811231 | NCBI WGS metagenome assembly MDTE01 (sample SAMN05326651, study PRJNA326480) | marine metagenome | isolation source: seawater | place: Indian Ocean: Red Sea | collected 2010 | reverse complement strand
TACCTACATGCTTCACATGTACCTGGGGTACAAATGGTTGCATCAATATCAACTACATATCTCATTTATATCTTTCTCCTGTAAAACGTATGTACCTGGTTGACCAACAACAACTGCTGCTGCTTTATTTGCAAAACGAATTGCTTCACTCATATCATCTCTAGCAAGATAACTAAAAACTAGTGCTGCTAGAAAAGTATCACCTGCACCAACAACATCGTAAACATTTACTTTTTCTGCTGGATACAAAGTATTTTTATAATAACATCCTTCAGAACCTTTGGTGACAATTAGATTATCAATATGACATTTTTCATCTAATTGACTATACTCAAGGTCATTTATTTTTACAAAACAATTTTCTTTATTTGGTAAAAATTGTTTTTTACTATCAATAAACACTGGACACGTAGAACCAGAAACTATTTCTTCAATTTTAGAATAAGTTAGATAACCTTTATTGTAATCAGAAATTACAACTGCATCAAAACCATCAGTGCTGATTGGCAACAATAGAGGTTTTACATCTTCTTCATTATCAACTCTAAGAATTTGCTGATTTGATTTTTCATCGATAAATCGTGTCTTAACTAATTTCTCAGAGTTAGTTAAGAACGTTATATCCATTTCAAACGACTGCAAGTTTAAGCATACGTTTCCTGCCATTCCAGATTTTGTTTCTAATCTAGAATAGTCCATAACAGGAACTGGTGCTTCTGGACTTATGCGTTTACAAGTACCATAAATGTACTCATCTTCACAACTATCACCGATAAGAAGAACCTTGAATTGTTTTAGTTGTCGAGTAGTCTCCGATTCTGTCGAAGAATTTGACTGATTTGGCATACTGTGAACCTACTACTTCTTTTCCTTTCCAGTCTGAACCTACGACCATTGTATCAGGTCTCAATGAATCCAGCAATGACTCTAATTCTTCTTTAGAATCAAATATATGAACTACATCCACACATCGTATTTCCTTTAACATGTAAGACCTATCAGACTGAGAGAATATAGGTCTTTCTGGACCTTTCATCTCTGCCACTTTTCTATCTGAATCTATAGCAACAATTAGATAATCACCAAGAGAACTAGCATATTTTAAAAGTTCAATATGTCCTGGATGAAGAACATCAAAACATCCATTGACAAAGGAAATTTTCATTTATTGGGTACGTAGATAAGTTTTTTAATCTCTGGAAGATAAAGATATTCAATCTCACTATTTCTAAGTGTATTGAAAGCATCATCAATTGTCTCTACTATTGTATCTCCAGCAAGATTAAATGAGGTATTGAATACAATAGGAACATTTGTAATTGAATAAAACTCTTTTATTAATTCATAATAGTTTTTATTCTGCTCTTCAGAAACTGTCTGAATACGGCATGTTCCATCAACATGGACAATCGATGGAATTTTATCTTGCTTTTCTGGAATAACATCAACAGCATACATCATGTATGGAGTTTCTTCAAGTCTATCCATATCAAACCAATCTTTTGCATATTCTACTAGTACAGTTCCAGCAAAAGGTCTCCAAGTTTCTCGTTTCTTTACTCTATTGACTATAGTTTTACCGTCAATAACTCTTGGGTCAAATAAAATGGACCTATTACCAAGAGCTCTGGGACCAGATTCACTTTTTCCTTGTGCTATTGCTACAATATTACCTTCAGATATAAGAGTAGCAACTTCTTTTGCAGTTGTATTCTTTTCCGATTCACCCGAAAGTAATGTATAAGTATACTCCAATTGAGAACCAAAGTATATTCCATCAAAAGATGGAATGGTTTCATTAGCATTAATTATAGAAGAAATTACTCCCCCAAGTGCAACTCCATCATCTGCAGATATTGGTTCAATATAGAGATTTACATCTTCAGGCAAAGACTTAAGTAACTTATAGTTTGCAACGCAATTTAATGCACATCCACCACTATAGACAATATTTTTTGTTGGAACATTATCAAGAACTTTATTGAAAAAATTAATTATATATTTTTCAAAATCATCTTGCATTCTATAGGCAACATTTTGAGCAATCGTTCTATACTTACCTGCTTCTTCTATAGTTCCCTTATTTTCTTTCCATATTGAATTTATATAATCATTCTTATCTAAAACTGCTCCTCTAGGACCAAAAGATGTGACATTAAACGTCATTAAAGAAAAAGCATCTAAATTTGCACTTGAATTTATATTTAATAACTCTGGTACATTTTTATCATCCTCTCCGTATGGAGCAATTCCCATAAGTTTACCGCAATCCAGTCCACCCCACCCTAAGGCACTTGTGGCTGCTGAATATGCATATCCTGGTCCAATACATTTATATCTATCCACCCATGGTGGACATTTGCTCTTTTCAATAAGTTCACCACTACCAACCATTTTCTGGTGAATGAAATTAAAGAAGGGTCTACCATCTTTAAGATATCCACACTCAATTACACTAAGATGCTCCTTACCATAATCATACATACTTCCTGCACCATCAATGATGATTGCCACTGCTTCATCCATTCCTGAACGAATAAATGCAGTAATTGCATGAAGAATATGGTGGGATGTATGTTGGTTTATTCCACATTCACCCCATAGTTTTTTTCTTTGACCATGCTGATAAACATAATCAAGTATTTGGTCATCACGATTATTTAAAATTGAAAAAGAAAGGTTATCAACAGATAACCCAAGTCTTTTTAGTTCGTCAATAATCAGAATAGGAACACCAGAATGCTTAACATGAAGTAATCTTTCTTCTGAAATAAGAGAATGAAATTTTCCATCCTTTACGACAGCAGCTGCAGAATCATGGTCTACGTGAAGACATACGTGAGTAGACATTTTTCAATTCAAATTTTATACAATTAAACTGTTGCACCTTCAGGTTTTTCTGGAGATTCAAACTTTGTGAAACTATTGTATGGGAATCCCAATCCATTCATATCTTCAATTTTACTAGTAACTGTAACTAATTTACCAATCTCTGGAAGATACATATAATCAATATCACTATTCTTCAATGTCTTGATTGCATCATCAATAGTTTCAACCAAAGGTTGTCCACCAAGATTGAAAGAAGTATTGAATAAAATTGGAACGTCACTCAATTTTTCAAAAGCATCAATTAATTTATAATAGTGCTCATTTTCTTCTTCAGTAACAGTCTGAATTCTACAAGTACCATCAACGTGAATTACAGACGGAATCTTTTCTTCCACACCATCTTTACACTTAACAGCATACATCATATGAGGACTCTTTTCACGACCTGCCAAATCGAAGTATTCATGTACACTTTCTTCTTTTATGCTACATGCAAATGGTCTGAAGAACTCTCGTTTTTTAACACTGTTGACAATATCTTTACCATTTTTAATAGTTGGGTCAAACAGAATAGACCTATTACCTAGTGCTCTAGGACCACCTTCAGAACGACCTTGGAAAATAGTAACAATGTTTCCTTCACGAATTAGTTTAGCAATATCATCATAAGAAACATCTGTAGTCTCTAAGTCAGCAATTGCCTTTTCATATTCAGAATAATCATACTGAGGTCCATAGTAAATAGACGTTTGTACTGGCCAAGGTTCTTGAAGTTCGTGCTTTCTGGAATAAAGAAGTTTTGCTGCACCAATAGAAATACCACCATCATGTGCAATTGGTTCACAATGAATATTAATATCTGGAAAATTTTGCCAATACTTATAATTTGCAACGCAGTTAAGACCATAACCACCACAAACTATAACATTATTACAACCAGAAAGTTCTACTGCTTTTCTGATTAGATCACACATCTTTTGTTCAGTCATTTTCTGAACAGCATATGCCATATCTTTTTGAGTTTGAGTATAACCACCACTTTCTTTAATTGCTGTATTTTCTTCTGAGCAATCTTTTTGAAGTGCTTCACTTACACCAATATCAATCCAAGATCCATTAGGATAGTTTGGAATGAATAGTGCTCTTGTGATATTACCATTTTCATCTAACAAACTAGGAAGTTCTGGATTTTCTTTTCCGTAAGGAGAAAGACCCATTGTTTTTCCAGCATCAATAGATTGGAATCCACAATACTCAGTAACTGCTTCATATGCTTTTGTGATTCACAAATAACTATCGATTAGAGTTGTACCACCAAAGATAATATCAGATTTTCTTGAATCTTTTTGACCTAAATGCTTCCAAAGTGTTTCAAATTTAAGCATTGATTCACCATTATTCTTTGGCCATTCTGCCTTAAAAATGGTTTCAAATTCAAATGCTGTTCCTTCCCATTCGGTACTTTCAAGAAAACTACCAGCACCATCAGCAATAACACATACTGCTTCATCAAATCCAGAATTTATAAATCCAACTGCAGCATGAAGTTCATGGTGAATAGTATCTACAAAATGAACAGCAGGTAGATTATTCGTATCAAACTTAAATAGTTTCTGAACCAATGCCTCATAAATGTCTGTTGCTGTCCAGTCGGTTTGTGGACCACCTCTATGTGTATGGCAGATGATTAGTTCATCAATATGGTCAACTTCTTTAGAAACTTGAATTAGACCTGCAAGAGGACATCCATCATACTTCCTTCTTGTGATTCTTTCTTCTTCAAGATACCACTTAATTTCACCATTAATCATTAAGGTGGTACTTGCGTTATGTCCTCTAGTAATAGCAACAATTACTTCGTCTCTTTCCATAGTAAAACCTCAATTTTTTGCGTTATCAAGTTCTAAAACTTTATCTATAGTAGTCTTTTTGGTACTCTTTTTAGAACCACTTAAAAGAGTATCTACTGCTCCTCCTCCTGAAGAAAAGGATGCCTGAGGAGGCATTTTTGCTCCCTTAACATTGCTACTTCCAGCATTAAATGTAGATTTTGATACTTTCTTTGAAGTACCAATTTTATTAACTATCGACTTCTTTAAATCTTTAATCTGATTATCAGTTTCAATAACCATTAGGGATTCATTATTTAAGTCAATACATTGGTCAAAAGTCATTCTGATTGGGGTATACTTTCTTTTCTCGTTACCCAAATCTATAATCTTAAAGTTTTTATTTCCAGGATATGAAATGTTCTCTGGATACGTTGAACCAATGACTACAGTTGCTGGTTTATTTAGTCCATGTGCCATATGCTGCCCTACACTATCACACCCCAAGAAATAATCTGAAGCATTAATTATACCACACCATTCAAGAAGACCTGTTCCTGATGGTTTTGCTACACCAAGGTCTTCCCAACCAGGAATCTCCACATTTGACATTAGGATAACACCATAATCTTTTTTGAGTTCTTCAATGATAGAATATACATTCTTCATCTCAAAACTTCTTCCAGAAGAATCAGTAATAAACTTACCTTCAGTTTTTACTGTACTTCCAAATGGTTGGAAAACAACAACCTTATCTTTTTTAAGTTTTTCTTTTACTTCACTAACTAAATTATATCCAAGTATCTGAGTGTCTTTAGGAAGTTCTAACTTCAATTCTTTAGTTTCTGGAACTTCATCAAGACCATTAATTAGCATATCAAATGCTTGAATCAAATTTGCTTTTTGGTTGAAATAAGCATTTAATCTATAAGGTTCTGGACTAATAATTTCCTTATCTTTGAGATAATCCTCAAAAAGATTTTTATGATGCATAGGAAATGCCCTCTCCCGAAGGATAGGGCTTGTTAAATATAATTCTCCCCAAGACTCTGCAACAATTACGAAGTCTTTATTGGTTTTTGCATGATGCTCCAACGCAGGAATGGAGCAGAGAACTCTCCCTGCTCCACCGTTAATAAAAAATGCTTTGTTCATAAAACAAATAACGATGTATTTTCAAATATTTATAATGTAATCAGAAGGGTATTACTTCCACTGAATGCAGACCATACCCATTCTACCCATATCTCCGCACATACTAGTCGCACCACCCATTGCGGTAGAGTAGTAACCACCTGCACCAGGAACTTGGAGATATCCTCTACCAGCACTACATTCACATCCGCAACAATATCCAGAAGACCAAGAAGGATTACATTTGGATACAGATTCAAATCCATAGACTGGAGGATGCTGCTGATAACCATAGTGATCTGTTTGGAAGCAGATGCAAGGCCACATACCTCTAATACCATATACGATACTACCTACAGCATCTGGGTGTGTTACTGTTCCAAAGTATTCACCAGCAGGGACGATTGGAATAATACCACAAGTAGCACAGGAGCTGTTGAAGCAATAATCAGCACCATTATTACAGAAGCATGGACCAGCAGATGGGTGAGAATGGTGACTCATTCTGTAAGTATTTGCCTTACCATAAGTACTCATCCACTCACCCATGTTTCCAGGTCCACCTGCAGCACAGACGTTATCAAGACCGTAACCAGTGATCCATGTTGGGCATCCAGCAACTCTACCAACTCCACCAACAGATGGGAAGCAGCAATATGCACAACCAGTACAAATAGTATACTGACAACCTGGAGTTGCAGGAATAATTACTGATGCATATGCACCCGTTGCTCCAAAAGGTGAACCACCACAGCAGCAACCAGTACTTGAACCACCACCAGCACCCCATAATTGGAATCTAATCTGGGTAGCACCCTCAGGAACAGTCCATAAGCAGCAGTTACCACAGTTAAATTGTGGACAGGTATTACAAATCTTTTGACCGTCAGTAACGGTATCTAATCCAGGAATAAAGCACCAAAGGCTCTCTGCGTGAGGGCAACCCTGAAGGCAGGGTTCCACACACTGCAACCAACATAATGAACTGGCATTAAACTGAGCAGCATTGGAAGCCTTAGTGGCAGTTTCTGCCGTTTTAGTTGCTAACTCAGTAGTTCTTTGTGCAATTAAGTCGTCTAACTTTTTGCTTTCATTAAAAGCAGAATACGATAATACGTCCATTTAATTATACTCCCAGTTTATTAATTTCAGCCTGAATTGCTGCTGGAATCTTGGGTGCTGCTTCTGCTTGAGGAATATTAATGTACTTCCATGGCTGAACACCAACATAGTTATTGATATAGGTAGTCAAAGTATCGATGTATGTTTGAATAGCAGCATTAGTGTCTGTTCCAAAATCATATTCATCCAGATAAGCTTGCATCTTATCTTTTCTCTGCTGGGCAGTAACCTTTCCACTGTCGTCAATTGCTCTAAGAACTTGTGCAAGTTTTAGTGCATCATTCTCTGCATCATATTGAAGTTCATATGCATCAATCATACGAGGATTTGTCAATCTTTTGTAGATATCACCATTGTCCATGGTAACATCCTCAAAAGTAGGATTGTTCACTACATCATCTGTGAAGAAGTGAGCAACCATTTCTGCCAATTCTGGATTAGCATTTGCATCAATAGTTACCTCTACATTCCCTGCAGGGAGAGGATGACCAGGGTCGATGGCAGTAATAGTACCGTCATCGGGATCTGCATATAGTTTAATTGTTTCTGGACCTTCATAAGTCCAAGTTCCAGTTACATCACCTGAAACACCTTCTACCCATAATTCATCGGGCAGGGCATATGTGAACTCCTTAGTAATCATTGTTCTAAGCTATCCTCTAGAGTTTTTCCTTTAATATGATTATTTATGTATTATCAAGCCTTCCAAGATACACAAACCATACCCATTCTACCAGCATCACCACAGTGGTCATTACAACCAGTACAGGTATATGCTGCCCATCCACCAGCAGATGGAATTTGCATGTATCCAGCACATGCAGATCTCTGTAAACCTGCTCTACCTGATGTAGCCATACAGCAGTGGCAGCAGGAGTCATTGGGGAATCCATAAATTGGTGCGTGCCTGATGCAAATTTGAGCACCATTACCTTCTTGAGTTAGGTGGTATGCACCCTGAATACCATATACAGTTCCACTTGCTGCTGAACCATAATACATGGAACAACTCTTTCTGATATTTACTGCACCTGCACTATTTGAGCAGGTATAACCACCTTGGTTGCCATTAATACAAACGTCAGTACCAGTTGTACAAATACAAGAAGAACCTGCAGAGTAGATGCAATAGTTACAGCAAATTAATGCCATTGAGCATCTTACTTTCATCTCGCAGAACATTCCTGCTATTCCACCTTCAGCACAGAAGTTGGTGAGACCAGTACCAGTTACATAAGATGGGCAACCTTGAACTGTTACCTGTCCTCTTGTTCCATAACAACAATATGCACAACCACCACATAAGGTGTATGTATCACCTTCTGTTACTGGAATAATTACAGATGCATATGCACCAGAAGGACCGATATGTGTCCATCCACAGCAACATGATGAACCAGTTCCTGCACCAGAACCCCAAATTTGGAAACGAGCACAAGTTACACCAGTTGGAACAGTCCAAGTGCAACTTGAACCACAACGGAAGTAACCAGAAGTATCACAAACTTTAAATCCACTATCGAAGTTTCCACCTTCTGCAGGTTGAGTTGGAATGAGACCCCAAAGTTCTGGGTGTTCTGGACCTGCCTGATTAGCAATTGCTACACTATTAGTTGCAATTGTATTTTCATAACCAGCACATTCAGTTGCTTTTGCTGCAATTTGAGAATCAAGAGCAGCAACTTGTGCTCTTTTGGGTGCGTTAAGGTCGTTTAACGCATTATATAATAGTACGTCTGCCGCCATTTTACTGTACCTCCGTAATTGCTGTCACATGGAAATCACTATCATATGAAATTTCATAATCTTTAGATGCTCCACTTGCCGTTTCAGTGAAAGAGGTAACAATTCCTGGTTGAGTACTATGATACAATACGTTGCTATATTCCAGACTACCCAATGTCACAGCTGTAACATTGTTACTCGCATCAGTTGTGATGCCAGTTGCACGGTCAAATTCTTCCACTAGTGTGGAACCACCACCACCTGCTCCTCTATTTGATGCTAAACCCAAAAACCTTCCCATTTGCTTTCTCCTATCAAACAGCGGTTTCTAGTCCATACACATTAACAGAGGTGTCACCAGATGAAGCATAAACTACAACTAGTTTTCCTGCGTTAAGTGCAATCCCTGTTCTTTCCAGTACACCTTTTGGAGGTACGATTGCATCGTACTCGATGTACTCACCATCTGTTGGTGATGATGCTGCAGCAAGTGCAATGCGTACCGTAGCAGCAGAAGTGCCTCTGTTAAGAACGTTTACGTTTACAACAGAAGTGGTTGCAGCAGGAACTGTATAAACAGTGGTGTTTGTGGTTGCTGATGGGGCAGATTGCCCTAAGATTCCAGATGCCATTTTACAAAACTCTTTCCTATACTAGTATTTAGTGAACTGATTAGTTTAATTATTTATTGCCACTAAGGCATGAGCCTCAGCTCATGCCATAGAAGAACGCATCACGGCCTGATTGTGCCTTTGTCCTAGTATCTGCATTGTCAATGTATGCCTTGACTGCTGCTTGAGTAGGAACTTTTTCATTACTATTTTGAGAGAGTGTGGTATCAGTAGAGAACTCATTAATTTGAGCACCCAACTGAGCACCAATTGAACCCAGTCTCAAGGAAGATAGACCAGAAAGGTCGAATGCAGAAGCATTCAGGGTTGCAGAACCAGTTGCCTGGTTAACCTTAAAGTATCTACCAACACGGAAGTTACCGTTAGAGTCAGCAGAAACATAGAAGACACGTCCTGGGAAATCTTCGACAACTTCTTGGGTTTGTACTGGATCCTGAGCAGGTGTTCCAGGCCAATTTGTTGTAGTTGTTCCACCAGTTCCAACTTGTAGGAAGTCATGACCAGTGAATCTTCCTTGTGAATAAAGGAATCTAATCTTAACTTGCTGACCATCATAAGCTCTTGCTGCTTTTTCTTCAGCAAGGACAACGATTGAAGTACCAACAGTGTCTGTATTTACAGCAGTGACATCTAAGAATTCGGAGTCAATCTTAAGAATTTGATTTGTACCAAATACACTTGCATCATCAACTCTAATTTCTGTATCACTATTAATTGCATCCCTGAACAATTCTGCTGCGAGAACTGTGGAAGCACCGATAGCAACTGTTGCAGCACCGTTGTTATATGAACCAGCAGCACCAGAACCATCAGCAGCACGTTCAACTTCAAGTGAAGTACTGGATACAATAGTTACAATCTTCATCAATTCGTCTGCAACTTTTGCATATCCACCCTGAGTAAATCCAGTTGTGGATGAAACGAAGATTGTTGTATCTCCAGCTCCAACAGTAGAGAGCAGAGTTTCAGTAACTCCAGCTTCTGGATATGCAACGATTCCACCAACAGCACCACCAGTATGTCCAGCAGCAACAGAACCAAGTTGTCCTCTATTTACCTGAACAGAACCTCTTCCGTCAGGTGCTCTGTATGAAACGTTGGATACAACATAAGTAAATTGGTCAGCACCAGTAATTACTTGGTTATTAAATCCACCATTACCACTACCAGTTACGAACTCTACACTACCACCGTCTTCCATACCTGCTGGTAATCCAGCCATTGGGAATGTAAACCCATTAATACCAGTGTTACAGTCAGTGTTAGGAACAAGATCTGCGGTTGTGCCGTTATCAGCACGGATTGTTTCTCCAACTGAGAAACCAGTTCCGAGTCCAAGTGGACCAGCAGTAACGAGAGAATAAATTAGTTTATCAGTCTGGGAAGAGTTGATGTATCCTTCTGCACCAGAAGTCTGTCCAATAAATCTTCCACCTTCATTAAAACCAGCACCAGTAATTGTGGTAGGATCAAACTTAACTTGTAGACCTTCAACAGTACCAGTAATTGGAGTTTCATCGAAGTTATAACCAGAACTTACAAGACCGTAAGTACCCCAGGAGGAGTTACCTGCAAGTGAACGAATTCTTCCACCACGGGTTGCTGCATAAGAAATATGAGCATAGTAACTGAAGCAAGAAACGAATTCTGCAGCAGCATTGTTTGTAACCCAGAATGAAACACCGTTATCGTGGATGTTAGTAAAGGAGTCAAAAACAATTGACTTGTTAGAAGGGGTTGCACTTCCAACAGGGAAGTGTCTATGAATTCTACCGTCAACAATAGCACCAACACCACCAGTTGAGAATGCAGAACACTGCGAAATATATGGTGACTTGGTGATTGGAGATGATGGATTCAGTGAAATATATACACCCTTAATGTGTGCATTATTAATATCCTGAGGTGGTGCAGTAAATGTAAGAGTTGTTGTAGATACGGACTGTGAAATGCTAACTTCTGCAGTTGTTGCATTCAATACGTTAACAATCTTAGTATTTGCAGCAACATTAGTACCAGTAACTGTTGTTCCTACATGGTCATCAATTAAACCACTTGAAGTTAATGTGGTTCCATTGATAGAACCTGATGCAGTGTTAACTGTACTAGCAGCAGTATATCCAGTAAGACCTTCCATTTGAAGATCTTTAAGCATAGTCTTGTCGCTCATCAAGAACATCTTGGTATGAGCATTCGTCTCATTGACGTAGCTATTAATATATGTTGTTGGACCACTATATGGAATGTTATCAACATATGTAATGTAATTTCCACTTAGTGGAGGTGCATAAGCAGTGTTTCTGATTACAGTAATTACATCTTCATGAGCATTACTATCAATGTAAGTACATCTAGCACCATTTGAGAACTGAATTACTGAACCAAATGCAACATTATTTAACTCCTGTCCTAGAGTCAAAGTCCAAGTATTTGATGAACCACCTGCTGCTCTAATCTTAGTTGTTCTGATGTTATCACCAACAACTGTTACATCAGGTGGAACAGTTAAAGGAAGTACTTCATCATAGATACCAGCTTTTACATAAATTGTTGCAGCACCATTTACAACAGATAATGCTCTGCCTAATGTTGCAAATGAATTTTGAATATTTTCACCAGTATTATTATCAGCACCTTCCTCAGTTACATAGAAAACTTGCTCAGATACATTATTTGGTTGCCATTCTGGATATCCAGAATCAGATACTGCAAGAACTGAACCAGCAGCACCAACAGGTAATCTTGATGCACCAGCACCACCTTGAACTAAAAGGTCACCAGCAGTAGTGAGAACATTTGTCTCAGCACCTTGTGTTAAAGCATTCCAGTAATTACCTAGAGTGTCAGAAGCAGGGTCATTACCAGTGTTGGTTGATGCAACACTAATGTATGAATTACTATTTCTTTGAACTGCATCACCTAGTTCATAAGTGGTTGCTGTCTGATAAGAACCAGCCCAGTTAATACCCTTTACAATAAGGTTCCAATCTGGTGTTGTTGTTGGATGGACATTTGTTGACTTTGTTTCTGCAACATATGCATAACCACCAAACTGAACAACATCACCTGGTTTGTAGTCAACTGTAGTTGAATATGTTCCTACAGAATCAAATCCAGTAGTTACTACATCCCAATCTGCTGCCAGATAATCAGTTGGAACTTTATTAGTATGAATACTAGTTGCAACATAAGAGTAACCACCATAGGTAACAAAGTCACCTGGTTGGTATTCGGTTGCACTATCCCAAGTATCTTCGTATTGGAATCCTCTGAGATACTCAGTTAGATATGTTGTAGCAAATGTATTTGTGGAGAATCCTGCAGTGACACGATACTGAGTGTTACCGTAATCAACGACATCATTAATTTTATAGTAAACACCAGGTGTCCAAGTTCCTCTCTGAACTAAACCTTCAGTATGAAGTGACCATTTTGAAAGGTCTGTTGCATACCATGTAGTTTCATCAGTGACGGAAGTATGATTGGTGGTACAGACGTAAGTATTTGCACCAAACTTTACGATGTCATCGATGACGTAAGCGGTTCCTGCTACCCAGTCACCTCTCCAGTTGAATTTTAGTCTTCCAAGTCTAAAGTCTGCCATTTTTTGTTAAATTCCTTACTTAGGTCCTTCGGTGTTGTAATCATAACTTCCAAATCTTGCAACAAGATATCCATCGTCATCAATAAAATAAGTGATGCGTCTAAAATCAAACCTATACTGTTGGTATTTATCTTGCGGATGGTTTGTATATGTTTTTTCTTCTGTAGTTTGCTCTACATAATCAGCACCATCTAAGAAATCGGGATATGGAGTTCCATCCAATCTGTGGAAATCACCAACTTCTGAATCAGTGGTTTTAATTTTGGTGTATCGAAGCATTCCATCTGCATCTCTTCTGAGTGCATGGATGTAGAAATCATTTTGCTGAGAAAATAATTTTCCACCTCCTCCGCCCCCACCAGAGCCAGAAAGCATACTCCCGCTTAGAAACATTGTCATGCGATTAATCTCCAGTAACTGCCTTCCCAAATAAGTTCTATTGCCGCACCAGCAACATCACACACCAAAGGGGATTCAATTAGTCCTGTATAATCCTTAAATGTTTCATTATTTTGAGTTAGCACCGTGAGATTATTTATATCCCAATATGCTTCGGCATCCACTATAATAATAGTATCACCAATTGCCTTAAAGGTAGGCAAGGTAACGGAGAACGCTCCGTTCACGGTGTCGGCAAAGTACTTAACATTAGTAACTAGAGTGGTGGTAGAATTTAAAAAATCGTATCTAGATTTTTGTACGTCAAAACCACCCAAAGTTGTTCCATCATGCATTCTGATGGACTTTTTGTCTGTATCGTAAGTGATTTCAGCCAGAGCACCAGTAAAAGCCTGATGTTCTGGCTCAGAACCCTTACGGATCTGTACACGTTTAGTATTTGCCATTTATAAGGGAATTCTATAAAAGTATTTATCAACCTTAGACGATGTATATTTGTGTTGGTTTTGGTGACTCAAATTCAATCCTTCTATCTGTAGATGCCCCAATGAATTGAACTCCAGTCGTACCAACGTATCCAGAAGGAACAAAAGATTCGTTGAGTGCTCCAACAAGTTTGAAAAGTCCCTGAGTAACATCGTATGGAACACGTCTTGCGATAGTTGCAGACTTGAATGTAACGAGTGTTCCAGAACCTGTGTAAACTCTGCTTCTGGATTCTGCAACGTTTCCGTTGAACTCGAAGAGTGTTGCAACTGGTGGTGCAATTGTTTGAGATTCTGTTGCACCAGTGAAGGAGAATAGTGTTCCAGAACCAACATGTGGTGGGAATCTGCGAACAACAGTAACTTCTCCAGTAAATTTGAAGAGAGAACCTGGTACATTTTCGGTAACTGCTGTTGCCTCTGCACCACCAGTAAATCCAAATACTCTTCCTGTTCCAGAGTAAATTCTGCTTCTGGATTCTTCTCCAGAACCCTGAACCTTGAATAGACCTGTAGAATCTGGTACAACTGCTCTGGATTCTGCTGCTCCTGTAAATCCAAATAGTGTTCCAGTTCCCTGATATGCTCTGTCTTCTGTAGCAACAGCAGAACCAGAGAAAGTGAATACCTGAGTATGTTCTGGTGGATTGACAGTTGTAGATTCTGGAGCACTGATATAAACTTGCTTGCCAAGAGTATCCAGTCCGTCTGTCTTGGTGTTGAGATCGAATACACCAGAACCAGTAAATACCTTGGTTTTTGCTTCTGCACCAGTGCCCTGAACTTTGAATAGTCCAGAAAGTTCTGGGGAAGCAACTCTGACTTCTGTTGCAGAATCGAATCCAAAGAGTGAACCAGAACCAAGATGTGCATTGGTTTCTCTTTCTCCAGAGTTTCCAGCAAATCTGAAGAGTGTTGGAACCTGTGGTGGGAGGTCGATTGTGCGAGCTTCCGTTGCACCACTGAATCCAAAGAGTGTACCAGAACCTTCGTATGGTCTGACTCTTGCTTCTGCTCCATCTCCATCGACATGGATTCTGGAACCATCCGAAATATGGCTGAGCTTGAATCTGACAAATACGTCGGAAGACTTGAGTTGGAGAGATACATCTCCAAGTTCTGGTCCACGGATATAAACTTCTGGTGCAGTACCAGCAAATCTGAGTAGTCCCTTTTGTGGTGGGAGGTCTATTGCACGAGATTCTGCACCACCAACGAATCCGAAGATTGTTCCCGATCCAATATGAGATAGGGAAGCAGACATGGTGACCTCACCATGTAGAGAAGTCTTACCACGACCAGTATGTCTAGGTGTAACTTCAGTGAATGCTTCTCCAGCAAGTCTGGTGAATCCACCACCAGTTTCTTGGAAGACAAAGAAGATTTTGACGTTTCCGTCGATACTGAAGAGTACAGAAGCAGGATTGTTGATTGCTCTTCTTTCTTGAGCACCAACGAATCTGTTCTTACCTTCAACATCGAGTTTGGTGACTTTCTGGAGAACATCGAGTCCACCACGACCAATAATACCAAGAGAGAATCCAATGATTGCATCTCCACCAATCTTGAATAGTGGTGGTGCAACCAAGTCGTCGCTTGCGACAAATGCTTCTGTCTTGCCAACAAATGTAAACAGAGAACCAGAACCAATATGTGGTGCTGGAGTGATGGATTCTGGTGCGTTGCCACTGAATGTGAACAGACCACCTGCTTCCTTGGTGACTGCTCTTGCTTCTGCAGCACCACCAAATGTGGAGAAGTTTCCAGTACCGTAGTAATGGAATAGGATTCTGTTGACAGAAGCACCTTCGATATTGAAGAGTACTTTTGGTTGTTCCGCAGAAGTTGTAGATTCTGTCTTGGAAACAAAGGTGAACAGAGAACCCGTACCAACATAGTTCTCGGTATTCTTCTCGACTGCATTTCCAGCAAATCTGAATAGAGTTGCAAATTCTGGAAGATCGACAGTGAAACTTTCTGCCCCACCAGTAAATGCGAAGAGAGAACCAGAACCAACGTATGCTTCGGTATGCTTCTCGATAGCATTGCCATTGATATCGAGTTGACCACTTCCAATATGTCCAAGATGGAAGGTAGTAAATGCATCTCCTGCAATGCGGAGTTTTGCATGTCCAACTTCTGCAAATGTTGCCTTGAGGTCGGATGGTCTCTCGTTGACACCACTGACATCCAGTCCACCAGAGAACTTGAATAGAACACCAGTGGTTGGTGGGGAGAATTGAACCTTGATAAACTTATCAATTCCAGAATCACCAATGTGGATTTCACCAGATCCAATATGGGATAGGGAAGCAATAATACCACCAGAACCATGAACTTTAAATAGACCCTTAGAAGGAGGTACAATTGCTCTTGCTTCTGCAGCACCAGAGAATGTAGAGAATGTACCAGAACCTGCATATCCAAAGACTCTGGATTCGTTGAATCTTTCTCCACCAAACTTGAGATGGACACATGGGAACTTATTACCACCTTCAGGTTCGGTGATAAGTCCATAATCTTCATGATTCCAACCATGAGTATTGATGGATTGCTCAGGATCGATGGAGATATGTCCAAAGGATTCCTGATTAGGATCAATACCAAAGTCAGATACTACCTCATTCGCATAAGTGCTAATCTGCTCATTTGCATAATCAGTAATTGTCTGGTCAACAACAGATTCAGTAATGAATCCATAATTATCTGCCCCAATGTTAACAATCGAACCATGGCAGCTATAGTCGAATGTGACAGACTCTGCTCCACCATTGAATCCAAAGAGTGAACCAGTACCAAACTGGTGGAACCTGACCTGAACATTGGTTGCAGCACCACTGAACTTGAAGAGTCCAGATGCAGTGCTGAGAACTTCCGTTGCTTCTGTAGAACTGTCGAATGCAAACAGAGAACCAGTACCAACATAATTCTCGGTGTTCTTCTCGATTGCTCCACCTTGGAACTTGAAGAGTCCAGATGCTGCACTGTTGATAACAGTAGATTCTGTAGCAGAGACAAATCCGAAGAGAGAACCTTCTCCAACGTAATTTTCGGTATGCTTCTCAATAGCAGTACCGTTAACATCGAAGAGAACGTCTGCTTTGTTGCTGATAATTGCAGTTTCTCCAGCACCAGAGAATGTGGAGAATGTACCACTGGCATCGTAGTTGCCCTTTCCAAATCTCTCCCTTGCAGTACCATTGAAGTCGAGAAGTGGTGCTTCTGTTGGTACAGTAGATGAAGTTGCTTCTGCACCACCAACAAAGGAGAATACTGAACCAGATCCGTACCAAACTGCGGTAATCTTGACAAGTGCATCTCCACCAAGTCTGGTGAATCCACCACCAATAATAACTGGTAGTACACGATTGTCCGAAACACCACTGATTTGGAATACAGGTCCTTCGACAGGTAGTTTTACCTGTAACTTGGAAGTTGCAGATGTAACACTTCCATCGTCGAAGGTAAATCCACCGAATGGGAATCTGTTCGTGGTATTAATGTAACCATAATCAATATGATTCCAACCATGAGTGTTGACGGATTGCTCTGGGTCGATAGAGATATGACCAAAGTCTTCTCTATTGGAGAATCTTCCGAATTCAGAGACCTGCTCATTAGCATAGAGACTAATTGGGTCGTTAGCAAAGTCAGAAATTGGTTGGTCAGCACTACCTTGAGTAATGAAACCATAATTCTCATGGTCAACATTAACGATAGAATCTTCGTTGTAATCAAACGCAACTCTTTCGTGATAGGCAGTTCCACTGAATGTAGAGAATGTACCAGTACCAAACTGATGGAATCTGACATGCTCGTTTGTGATTGCACCAGAAATCTTGAACAATCCTTGAGCTTTGCTTTGAACAACAGTTGCTTCCGACTTGGAAACAAATGTGAACAAAGAACCTTTTCCAACATATACTTCTGTATTCTTTTCTTCTGCTGAACCTTTGATAGAGAAAAGACCAGATGCTGCACTGTTGATAACAGTGGATTCTGTAGAAGAAACAAATGTAAATAGAGAACCCTTTCCAACGTAAGATTCTGTGTTCTTCTCGACTGCAGAACCAGTAAACTTGTAGAGAACTTGTGGTTTTTCTGTAACTGAAGTGGATTCTGTCTTGGATACGAAGGTGAATAGAGAACCTGTACCAACCTCGACGAAACGTATAGTATTATGGGAATCACCAGAAACTCTGAAGAGAACTTGTCTTCCAGAGTCAACATTGGAAATTGCCTCGGCACTACCACCGAAGTTACTAAACTTACCAGATCCGTAGTAGACGGCTCTGATTCTGATAGTTGCATCTCCAGCAAATCTGGTGATACCACCACCGATGTGTACTGGGAGTACATAAATTTCAGCTTGACCCTGAAGTCTAAGTTCAGTACCTGATGTAGGTGCTCTGAGTTGGAATCTAATTCCTGCAGTATCAACACCTTCATTTTCATCTTCAAAGGTGAATCCACCGAATGGGAATCTATTGGTGGTATTAATGTAACCATAATCATCATGACGATGACCATGAGTGTTGATAGATTGCTCTGGGTCAATAGAAATATGACCAAAGTCCTCTCTATTCGCAAATCTACCAAACTCGGAGACTTGCTCATTAGCGTAAAGACTAATTGGGTCGTTAGCAAAGTCGGAAATTGGTTGGTCAGCACTACCTTCAGTAATTAATCCATAATTATCATGTCTGACATTAACAATAGAGTCTTCATTATAATCGAATGCAACTCTTTCGTGATATGCAGTTCCACTGAAGGCAGAGAATGTTCCAGTACCAAACTGGTGGAATCTTACATGCTCGTTTGTAATCGCACCTGTAAATCTGAATAGTGTTTGTGCGACAGACTGAACAACAGTTGCTTCCGACTTGGAAACAAATGTAAACAAAGAACCTTGACCAACATAGTTCTCTGTATTCTTCTCGATACCCGAACCCTTGAAGGTAAAGAGACCAGATGCTGCACTGTTGATAACAGTAGAATCTGTAGAAGAAACAAATGTAAATAGAGAACCTGTACCAACATAGTTCTCGGTATTCTTTTCGACTGCAGAACCAGTAAACTTGTAAAGAGCTTGTGGTTTTTCTGTGACTGAAGTGGATTCTGTCTTGGAAACAAATGTAAAGAGAGAACCTTCTCCAATATAAACAAAACGCACAACAGCATGTGCATCACCAGCAACTCTGAAGAGAATCTTCCTTCCAGAATCAGCATTTGAAGTTGCTTCAGCACTACCACCGAAGTTACTGAACTTACCAGATCCGTAGTAGACTGCTCTAATTCTAACAACAGACTTACCTTCAAATCTGAAGTATCCTTCACCTTTATGAATTGGTAGTGTAAAGATACCTGCAGTACCTTCAAGTCGGAGTGTTGGACCAGGTGTAATGGGTCTGACTCTGATTCCAATTTGTGCAGACTCATAAGTTAAGTCTCCACCATCTTCAGATTGGAACTTACCGAATGGGAATCTATTGGTGGTATTAATATAACCATAATCAACATGGTTATATCCAGGAGTATGGATAGACTGCTCTGGGTCAATAGAAATATGACCAAATTCCTCTCTATTTGGATATCTTCCAAACTCAGATACTACTTCATTTGCAAGTGTACTAATTGGTACATTTGCGTAATTACTGATTGGTTCATCAGCAAATCCTTCAGTAATAAGTCCATAATCAAGAGTTTCTGCATTAACAACAGAACTTTCATTGTAACTGAATACAACTCTGTTGCTTGTTTCTGCAGTTCCACTGAAGGAAGATAATGTACCAGTACCAAATTGATGGAACCTTACATGCTCATTTGTAATTGCACCACTAAACGTTGCCTCTCCAGAACCTGGTCGTACCGCAGGTGTAATTGACTCTGAACCAGAACCAGATATCTGAGTCTCAACAGATACAACGTTATTTGATTGTATAGTTTCTTTGGAGGTGCCTTTAAAGGAGAATAGACCACTTGCCTTCTCTTCGACTTTAAATGCTTCTGAAGCACCTTGTACAGCAAATAGTCTACCCTCACCAACGTAATTCTCTGTGTGAGTATCGTGTGCTGCACCTCTAATTCTGAATAGGTCTTGTCTTGTTGCTCCACTGATGGATACGACCTCTGCGGCACCCGTGAATGCGGAGAACTGACCTGTTGCTGTATAATTTCCTTTTCCAAATTTTTCGGTAGCAACACCAGCAACCGTGAAGAGTGGTGTTTGTGCTGGTGTTGCATTCGATACTGCCTCTGCAGATCCACCGAAGTGGCTGAATGTGCCACTTCCGATGTAACGCAGAGTAATTCTTGTGAACTCCTTGCCATCAAGACGCAAGAATCCTCTACCAACATGAATTGGTAGAGTAAAGATATTTGCTTTACCACCAAGGGTAAATTCAATACCACCAACACTATTCCTGAGTAGTCTGTCGTCAGCAAACTCTTGAACAATCTTGAGTCTACCGTATGGAACAGTCTGCCTTGCAGGTGTTAAGAATCCATAATCTTCAGTAGTAAGTATTTCACCACCAATAGTAACCGCAGTTACACCCCATTGGTCATAATTAGAACCACTATTACTTGCTTGTCTAATTCTAAACTGTGCATTAGATACTCTTGCTGCTGTAGGTAGTGTTACAGTAACATCATTTAAATTATTAAATGCAGTATCATTGTATGCAGCTAAAACTTGGGTTCCAGTCCAAGTGCTTCCACCATTAGTTGAATATTCAAATAGAAGGTCTTCACCACTATCAGGAAGTTCACCACCATTTGAATCAGTGCCACGAATAACTGAAAATGTTATCTCTTCACGATTACTTGTATCGAATGCAAAACTAAATGCTCTTGTACCAGCTCCAGTAAACTTAATATGTCTTGCTACATTAAATCCACCAAACTCACCAACACCACTTCCAGTATTAGTAATAGTTACGGTGCTAAGACTACCACTATATGTGGAGACAATATCATCTGGAGCAATAGTCGTCTGAGCAACTACTGCTAAATCTCCGTGGTCTTCCGATGGGGTTGTAGGTGTTTCATTAATAAATCCATAATCAATACTACTAAACGGAATTTCACTGCCTAAGTTGTATTGAAAGAGAGCCATACTTAACGCATCCTCTCTCTAATGCGTACAAAGGTTTCTAGACAGGGCATACTCGCAACACCCTGAATATTCTTAGTAACTTTTATTTCCTTACAAGTCACTAGAAACCTTCCATATTTGACTATTTAGGTTAGTTAGAATCTAGTATTTAAAGATATAAGTAACCCTTGACCGTCCACAGACTCATTATAATCATATATGAATAGTCTTGTCAAGAAGGTATAACAAATGTCCCTTTCATTCCAGGGTGGATAGTACATTGATATTCAAGAGTGCTTGGAGCATCATGAGGAACAACAAACATCTGAGTCCCTGCTGTATTTCCAGTTACCCATGTGCTACCGTATCCAGTTGTTGTACCAGTATATTGAATACGGAATGGGTGACCTGAACCAGTGGTATTGTTAAAAATATATACAAATCCTCTATGTAAATAAATGGTTGGATTTAAAGATGTCTGCAAAACACCTGGACCAATCATTGTATATCCACTAGTGTTACCACCAACAACATAAGTAATTCCTTGGGATACATGTACTGTTCCCGTCCCTTGATTTATTGTTACTCCTGCTCCAGCAGTGATAGTTCCAACAGTATTGGTAAGTGATGATGCATCTAGTGCAGGTAAAGAACCAGTAAGTTGCGGTGCAGATAACGCAGTTAAACCTACTCCAGAACCAGAGAAAGATGCTGCCGTACATACACCAACAACACTGACAGAGGACATGGTTGTAACCCCTGTTATGTTTGCCTGAAGAGCAGTTAAACTATGTCCTGGAAGACTTATATCACTCCTCACTGTTCCACCAACAGTTAAGTCAGTGCTAATAGCAACTCTAGGTGTATTAAGTTCAATATACTCGGTAGATGTTAATTTAGAATTGCCAGAATTTCCAACAATCTCAAATTCTCTAACGGAAAAACTTTTATTAGCCATTGTTTGAGTCTTTTAACTATTTATTGTTCGTATTTAATATTTAAGTTGTTGGTTCCACCTTCAATGGTTAAATTACTACCAATATCAATCTGTAATTGATTTTCAATAGGTGGGTCATTGTCAGTTGGTGCATTCCATAATATAATTGGACTACCTCCATGAAGACTGGTTACCGTTCCCCAAGAAATATCATTGCGTGCATTAGTTCCACTTGGTGCTTCATCACCATAATAAAACTCATCACTACTTGAAATACCAACTTTTGTAGTAACCCAGTTCTTCACATCAGCATAATCCCATGTTCTATTAACTTCCAATTTAGTTCCAACGATACCGCAAGCAATAGGTGCAGCAGAACTTGTTCCACTAAACCAATCATCATGGAAGTAGTCGTTATCTACAGTCTGGGTAGTCTCCCCTATGTGAGTATTAGTTTCTACATGGAAGTCTACTACACCAGAATTTTCAGTAAAAACTGCCTCCCATACAGTGTCCATATCACCACTGGTATGTCCACTGCCATCTTTAGACTCATATCTAACCCAGAATTGTCTATTTGGAGCTACTCCTAAAACCTCTGTACGAATACCTACATAAGGACTTACATGCCCATGATTAAGGGCAATCTGTCCCCACTTTGGAACTCCACCATGATGTATCCAAGAAACCTCGGTACTAGTCTTACTATGTGAACCTTCACCACCAATTTCAAGAACTCCCCATGGAGAAATTCCAACTCTATTGGTAGTAACACCACAATAATCAAAAGTAAATGGTAGATCGCATCTATAACATCTCCAATCAGCAAGAGTTGAATAGTTTGTTGCTGGTTCTGGTTCTGTAGTTTGAATACCAACACGACCACGGAAAGTTGCGGCAATTCCAGTGTAAGTTACTGTTGGGTAATTAAGACTACCACCAGTTGCAAAACGATGACCTGTATTTGATTTAAATAAAATTGTTTCGGGTCTTCCCAATCCTCTACCGCAAGAGTTGGGACCAACTACAACTCTACTACTTCCATGGTTTTGACGACCTTGACCTAAAACATCAGGCCAATCATTTGGACTACTGAGACCCCAATACTTATTTGCATTTGGGTCACCACCTCTATTGGTTGCTGTATCTGTATATGCCTTGAAACCACTTATATACGAACTTGAGGTATAAGTAGATGCAGCACCAACATTATATAATTCATAGAAAGCTTCATTATCTGCTCTTCTCCAACTACTATTATCACCAAACTCCTTATTGGTTGCTGCCTGTGTGTCATGTGCAGCACAGTAGCAATCAACAACTTCACCCATGTTGCTATAGTCTACTTTAAACTCTTTATAGACTCCATTATCAGTCCCCCACATATCAGAAAGAGCACCAACAATTAGTGCTTTGTACTTATACTTTCCTTCATCATAATACCTACCAGATTGACCAGGATAACCTATTCTGTTCGTTGACCTATAATAAGTCTTACCACTGAGTGTAAGTGTGTTACTATTAAATGATCTAGTTGCATCATCTCGATTTGGAGCAAAATGATTGTTATAATCTTCATGGTCAGAAAATACCATTTTCTGGTTTGAATTTCCTGGAGCAACAACATGAATAACTCCAGAATTAAAACAATTTGTGGAAGCAGTTAAATCACCATGGGAAAGTAGTTCACATGGGAATGTAGAACCGTATCCATAATAACCAAGATACCTAAACCACTGTTCTTTTGCATTTTGTGAATGGTTTGGCTGAACTGCAGTGTACCAAGATGTTGGTGAGGGAGCAATAGACCATTCAGTAGCAGTAGTAGTAACAGTTGCACTACTTGGTCTAAACCAGTGGTGTCCACTTCTATACTGATATCCACCACCCATTTCGGGATTAACATAACCCCAACTATGATTACATATTGTTGGGTTTCTATTTCCGTGCTTTGGGTTTACTGGTTTATTTTGATGAAATATAGTTATCGCATCAAACATATCATCAAATGAAGTTATATCTGTTCTTATTGCCCATTTATTGGCATTATATGCCCATCCATGAGTTCTTCCATACATCTGAGAGGCAACTGAAGTACCATGAGAACTTGCACCACCATTACCATATAAATCACCGATAGACCATTGTTCATAGTAACTATAACCAATGCTAACTTCATCAACATTGTTAAATTGAGGAGAACGACTGTCACTATCAGACCACCATTTCTGAGCCCAGTATCTTATCGGAATTACAGTCCCATCCCATCTTACTGTTAATCTATCTGCTGGGTCAGCATCAAACCATTCTGGGTCAATATAGTATGGACCATGTAAAAATAAGTCTAGAACTGCAGAACCACCATTAGGGTCTAAAGCATTGCCACCTTTATAATTTCTTGGATACTCAACACCAGGAAGATTATTGATAAATTCTGGATGACTACACCAAGTTCCTGTATCACAGGCAATCATATCAACATCTTCACCAGTTGTTGTTCTTGCCAATCTAGCACTGATAGAATATGCAGTTACATCACCACTTAAACCATTAGCCTCTTTAAGATAATGCCAAATGTCTCTTTTTGCTGCTGGACGAGCTAATTCCCAACCAGCTTTGTTGATTTGACGTGGTGTTTTATGATCTGGATAGAAATTTGATTGAGACTGATTTGCTCTTTCAATTAATACTCTGTTTTCCCATCTCCACTGATACTTTTGACCATAATCTAAACCAAAGTATCTTTCCTCAAGAGGTGGTCTATAATAATCTTGGTAATAAGAACTATCATGATGAGCATACTCAACCTTAGGATGCTGTTTAAGTTGCTCTGCTTCGGCATCTGTCAACATAAAGATGCCTCTAGTGTGTCCTACTTTTTTATCACTTACACACTCACATGCTTCAGTTGGTATTTCTTCATCATCTAACCAATTTTCGTCAAGTAAAGCATCACGAATATAAATCCAATCTTCTTCTGTCTCACAACCGACAGTGTATACGTTCTTTTCTGTTGAAGATGGTACGTTCATTTACTATTCTCCTATTCAACTAATGATAGTCTTAAGATATCTGAGAGTTGTAACACCAGTTACACCAGATTCTGGTGTAGCATTTAAGTAGAAATTGCCTCCACTAACTGATGCACCAATAGAAACAAGCAAATTGTTATCATGCATAATTGCAAATTCATTAGCATATGCATTAGTTCCATCCTGCATGATTAGAACTTTCTGAGATTGTATTCCTTGAGAGTGCTCAATATGAATATGATACTCAGCACCCCTGAAACTATCAGTAGAAAGGTTTACTGTGTCAACATTCTCTAGAGTTAAAGAAGCAGCATCCCATGAATATACCCCACTTGTGCCTCCTCCACCACCTCCTCCACCTCCAGTGGAGTTAAAGGTGATAGTATCAGTTGCTGCATTTGTTGTGATAGTCATGTTACTACCAGCAACGAATGTCAGTACATCAGTTGCACTATCAGCAGTTACATTACTCTGACCAGAAACTGCAATGGATTCAAAGAGGTTCTGTGTGGTTCCACCACCACCAGAACCACTAGCAGTAACAGTTACAACACCAGCAGAAATTGCAGAAACACTTAGGTTTGTACCAAAGTTAATTGTACCTGCAGTACCAACAATCGATCCACCATCCTGAACGATTACACCAGAACCAGAACCAACAACACCTGTCAGACCAGAACCATCACCAATGAATCGAGCAGAAGTAACATCACCAGTTACATTTAAATCACCAGAGACATTGGTATCACCAACATCAAGAGAATTAGATATCATGGTGCTACCATAAATGGTTACACCAAATCCAGTAGTTTCAAATTTAAGAGAGTTATCATAATACAGTTCTACTGCACCATTTGTTATAAATCTTGCTTTATTCTCTTGACCAAGATAATCTTTTAGTTGTAAGTCATTAGCATTAATATTAAGACTTCCGCCACTAAGTTCTTGAATTACAACGTTTCCACTACTGTTATTTTTGAAGATTTTTAAATCATCATCAAACATTGAGAGAGTATCACCAATACTTGCTGTACCACCGATACTTACTGAGGTTGTAATAGCAACATGAGGTGCAGCAATAGTTAAGGCACCAGGACTAGTAATAGAAGATGCACCACCAGCATAACTTGCAAATGTATTTGCTGTAATAACACCAACTGCATTAATGTGATTGAAGTGTGAAACTCCAGCAGTATCAATTCCTGCTGTACTTCCACCACCACCAGAACCACTAGCAGTCACAGTTACAACACCAGCAGAAACTGCGGATACAGAAAGATTAGTTCCGAAATCAACTGTTGCTGCTGTACCTACTAATGCTCCACTATTTTTAACAACAATACCAGAACCAGTTGCAGTAACTCCAGTCAGTCCAGAACCGTCACCAGTAAAAGATGTTGCAGTAACGACACCAGTTGCATTGATGTCACGAACATCCATATGACCATATGTACCGTTCGTGTATAGAACAGAAACACCAATTCCACTAGTTGCAAATTTATGTTTATGTTCAGTTCCCTCTCCTATATGACCACCCCAACTTAAGTACACTGGTCCATTTTGAGTGAACTTTGCCATATGCCCATATAAATTTTGGGGCTCTATGGTTAATTCTTTAGTTCCAATTCTAATACCGTCACCAGCAGCAGTAGCATATTCTCTCCAAATGGTAGTTCCATAGGAAGTACCATACATTTCAGAGTTGTGACTTGAGAATGCAGTACTATTATCTTTATAGAAAGTAATATACTTCTGCCCCAGCATGTTAATTCCATCTGGTGCTAGAGTTCCTCCTAGATTACTTCCATTAATTGTTCCTGTTACGGTTAGGTTTCCACCAACCGTCATATCAGTACTGATTGCAACAGTAGGTGAATTTAGTGTAAGAGTGGTGTATATACCAGAATTAATGACTGGTGATTGACCAACACCACCAATAGTATCAAAAGATGTTGCAGTTACAATACCTGAGGCATCAATATGATTGAATATGGATACACCAACAGTATCAATTCCTACAAGATTGATTGCATTGCTAACAGTTACAATACCAGCAGAAATATTTGATACAGTTAGATCAGTACCAAAATCAATGGTCTGAGCCATACCTACAAGGGTTCCATTATCCATAACCTGGATACCAGAACCAATACCAGCAAGTCCAATTAGACCAGAACCATCACCAACAAAAGTTCCTGTAGCAATACCACTAAAAACTGCACCAGCAGCATTAATAGCACCACCAACAGTCATGTCAGTTGTTATGGCAACATTTGGTGCTTGGAATTCAATTTGAGTTGCCCCTGCACCCACACCAATGTAGGGCACTCCAGAGTTGTAGTAGGGACTGTTAAATGCAGCAGCAGTAATAATACCAGTTGTGTTTATATTAGTATTTGTACCAACACCTGCCCCACCACTACTACCTGCAATTTCTACTGTTACATACCTTGAAGAGCTATTATATGTAATAGTATTTCCTGCACCAGCAAAGTTTATGCCTTCAACATATTGACTTCCTTGATTGACAATGGTTGTTCCAGCAGACTGAATACCAATTGAGAATCCTCTACTGGCATACATTGCACCATATAATCTTAGTGAATTATCTGATGCATTAAATTGCAATTGACCTGCGTCAATTTGTAACTGCCTATAATTATTTGCAGAACCAGTAGAATTTAGAAAAGGTATATCATAAAATACGTCATCATCTGAACTTTCTTCAATGTAAATTGGACCATAGTGTCCAGTAGCAGTTACAATACCACTCGGTAATGTAAGTCCACCAGAAACAGTCAAATTACCACCGATAGATGCATTGGTGCTGATTGCAACATTATCTGCAGTTAAATTCAAGTCGTTAGGACTACTAATATTAGGAGTCCCACCACCGATTAGATTAATTTTCTCTGCACCAAATCCTTTATTTGCCATCTGATGGGAATACTACTTTTAGTTATTTATCAAGAGAAACTTATGCTGACACCAGTAAATGTCAGACCGTCACCAGATGCAAAAACGAAAGGTGTTGCTGGTGTTCCTCCACCACCACCACCACCTCCAGAGGAAGAATCTAAAATTATAAAATCATGTGAAGTTGCAACAACAGGTCCTGTAGTGCTACCACTCCTAACTCTAACTCTAAATGATTCTGTTTCATTTACTGCAACTGCATCAGCTGCAATTTTGAAATTAAGTGTTGCTGCACCACCAGAAACAGAGAATGCACCATACATTCCCAGGAAACCTCCTCCTGTATCAAAATCACTTGCTTGAATATCAGATTGGTGGTCATCTTTCTCAACAACGTAATAGTAAGTTCCGTCAGGTGCATTAGTGGAGAGTGTGACAGTTGCAGTACCACCTTCTGTTACTTCTTTAGGATTTTGTGTAGCAACATTACCAGAAGCAGCATCCCACCTATAAGAAGATTCATTTCCACCAGTTGTTGCATCATAAAATACATATCCAGGATGACCTTCTATACTGTAATCATCATCCCAGTTATTATCTGTAGCAGTAGTTGATTCAGTACCATAATAAAATTCTGAACTATTGACTGGAGTCAAACTTTCAATCCAGTTCATCAAATCTTGCCAGTCCCAAGTCCTATTATGCTGCATTTTAGTTGCTAAGAATCCGCAAGCTACTGGAGATGCAGCACTTGTACCATTAAATTCTCTATCTTCAGACTCTACAGATTGAACTCCATTAAGAGTATAATAAGCATCATAACGATTCTTACGAGAACCAGCGTTGTCATCACATGCTGCTGCTTGCCTATCACCAGCAGCAAATCCAACAATTAGATTACCCATATTGCTGTAAACTGCTCTTTGCTCTCTTCCATCTGAACGGTGGCCACCACTTAGGCATCCAATTGGAAAAGTTCTATAAACAGTATTTGTTCCAACACCAACTTTACCAATTTGACCAGGAAATCCTTGTCTATTTACAGATTTCACCCAATTGAATCCACCAGAACTGAATTGTGTATCTGCCATAGTGTGGTTATTACTAGTAGAAACATAGTTATACCAAGATGGGTGGGTTGCCTTCACTAGTTTTTGTCTAGTATTTCCTGCAGAACACACAAAAATAACACCAGCATCAATCATTTCATTACCAGCAGTTAGTAATGAATTGGGGAGCATCTCAGATCTAATATAACTTTGATAAAAATTACTAAGAAATTTAGGTTTTGACGAATAGTAAACTCCTCCAGTACCATCATCGGGGGTCTCATAATAGTAATATCCACTAGATGGTGGAGCATAAGACCTATAACCATAACTATTTGTACATAATGTATGGTCTCTATTTCCGTATGTGGGATTTATTGGTTTACACTGATGAAATATTTTTATCATATCAAAAATATCTTCTTCATCTACAGCATAAGAACCCATAAGGGCAATATGCCACTTATTTGCATTATATGCCCATCCATAACTTCTCCCATATGCTAAGGAAGCACAAGGTGTTGAATGACTTCCACCACTGGTTTGATATGCAGTATTGGATCCATTTTGTCTTGCTCTAGTATAATTAGATGAAACAAGTATAGTGCCGAAATCATTATTACCAGTAGCAGTACCACCATTAGACGGACTTACAAACTTTGATGACCTATATGACAATGAGTTATTACGCCACCAACCATTAGCAGCAGCTTCCGTTGGGACTATTGTTCCATCCCATCTAGTTTCTAATCTATTTG
>MDTE01069371.1_pt1 | contig 29554 bp, 34 predicted proteins | sample 811231 | NCBI WGS metagenome assembly MDTE01 (sample SAMN05326651, study PRJNA326480) | marine metagenome | isolation source: seawater | place: Indian Ocean: Red Sea | collected 2010 | reverse complement strand
TATTGGTTTTGTCTATATTTTAATTTTTTTATTATTCGGTGGAGCTATTGGAGCTATAATAGCTTTTAGAATTCCGATGACTGCAATGCCAGAGCTAGTTGCTGGTTTTCATAGTCTTGTTGGTTTAGCTGCAGTCTTTGTTGCGATTGCTGCTTTTATTAATCCCGAAGCATTTAATCTTGGCTCACCTGGAAATATTAAACTTGCTAGTTTAATTGAAATGTCTCTTGGTGCAGCTATTGGAGCAATTACATTCTCAGGATCAATTATTGCGTTCTTAAAACTTAGAGGAATAATGTCAGGTGCACCAATTACATTTAAAGGTCAACACTTTATCAATTTATTATTAGGATTATCAATTATATTCTTAATATATTATTTGTGCACAACACAATCTTCCAATATATTTTGGTCAATTGTAATAATTTCTTTTGTCGTAGGTATACTTTTAATCATTCCAATTGGTGGAGCTGATATGCCAGTTGTTATATCAATGTTAAATTCATACTCTGGCTGGGCAGCAGCAGGTATTGGTTTTACATTAGAAAATAGTGCACTGATTATTACAGGTGCTTTGGTAGGTTCATCAGGTGCAATACTTTCATATATCATGTGTAAAGGAATGAACAGATCTTTCTTTAATGTGATATTAGGAGGATGGGGTGCCACAGATCAGGCCTCAAATACACTAGCTAAAGAGCAAAAGCCGGTTAAAAATGGTAATGCAGACGACGCAGCATTTTTAATGAAGAATGCATCTTCTGTTATTATTGTTCCAGGTTATGGCATGGCTGTAGCGCAGGCTCAACACGCTCTAAGAGAGATGGTAGATGCTTTAAAAAAAAATGGAGTAAAAGTTTCATATGCTATTCACCCAGTGGCTGGAAGAATGCCTGGACATATGAATGTATTATTAGCAGAAGCGAACGTTCCTTATGATGAGGTATTTGAGTTAGAGGAAATTAACAATGATTTTGCTAATTGTGATGTTGCATATGTGATTGGAGCAAACGATGTAACAAATCCTGTTGCAAAATCAGATCCGCAAAGTCCCATATATGGAATGCCAGTATTAGATGTAGAAAAAAGTAAATCGGTTTTATTTGTAAAAAGAAGTTTGTCACCTGGCTATGCTGGAATTGATAATGATCTTTTTTATAGAGATAATACTTTAATGTTGTTTGCAGATGCAAAAAAAATGACTGAAGAGATAGTTAAGAGTTTATAAATTGACTAAAATTTTTTGTGATATAGCTGATATTAATCTTATAAGAAAATTTGATAAAAAAAAAATTGTAAAAGGTTTCACAACTAATCCAAGTTTAATTCGTAAAGCAGGTGCTAAAAATTATTTAATATATTCAAAAAAAATTCTTAAAATAACAAAAAAACCAATATCCTTTGAGGTATTTTCTGATGATATTAAAGGAATGATCACCCAAGGAAAAAAAATTAATTCATGGGGTAAAAATATTTATGTAAAAATTCCAGTCACTAATTCTAAAGGAAAGTTTATGGGTAGAGTTATTAGGCACCTCAATAAAAATAAAATTAAATTGAATATAACAGCGGTTTATACAGCAAGACAAACTAAACAAATTTTAGCTAATATTAATAAAAAAACAAAAGTAATAATTTCTATTTTTGCTGGAAGAATGGCAGATAATGGAAAAGATCCAATTCCTCAGTTTAAAGAAAGTATTAAATTAGCAAAAAAATATAATAATGTGGAGATACTTTGGGCTAGTACAAGAGAGCCTTACAACTATATTCAATCTAAACAAATTGGATGTCATATAATTACTGTACCACCAACTATTATTGAAAAGATTGAAAAATTTGGAAAATCTTTTTTAGATTTAACAAAAGATACAGTAAAAAGCTTTTTAGCAGACACAAAAAAATCAAACTTTAAGTTATAAAATTGGTTGCGGGGGACGGATTTGAACCGCCGACCTTCAGGTTATGAGCCTGACGAGCTACCAGACTGCTCCACCCCGCGATGTACTTAAATTCTATTTTTAAGTTTATTTAATTTCTTTACTCTTTTAATATTTTCTTGATGAATTCTCTTTTTTTTATCAGATGGTTTTTCATAGGTATTTTTTAATTTGATTACTTTAAAAAAACCATCTCTTTGGAGTTTTCTTTTTAAAACTCTAAGAGCTTGTTCTACATTATTGTCTTTTACTTCTATTTTAATAACTACCTCCAAAAAAGTGATTAACTACCATTTTTATTTTTTTATGTCTATTTATTTTATTCATTAATTGATAACTTATTTAGAAAGTTTTTCTTTTTCTTTTTGTTTTTTTTCTCTTTTTATTCTTCTTTCAGCTTTTTCTACCGCTTCAATTAAATCTTTTTGAGTAATTAAGTTTAATGCAACAGGGTCTTTAGGATTCAAATTATTAAAGTTCCAATAACTTTTATTTCTAATTGATGATACAGAATTTTTAGTAATTCCTACCAATTTTGCTATTTGAGAATCTTTTAAGATATTGTGTTGTTTTATTAACCACAAAGCTGAGTCAGGTTTATCTTGTCTTTTCGATAGAGGTATATATTTTTTAATTTTTTTTTCTTCATTAGAAATTTCAATGTCAGTGCTTTTAATCTGTAACGGTCTTGTTTCGTCACTTGACGAAAGTTCAATTTCTTCTCTTGTTAACTGACCTGATATAATCGGATTGTACGCTTTTATTCCTTTAGCAACTTCTCCATCAGCAATTCCTTGAATTTCTACCTCATGCAATCTACAAAAGTCTGCAATCTGTTTAAATGTTAGAGTTGTATTCTCAACAAGCCAAACAGCTGTAGCCATTGGCATTAAAGGTGAATTAGACATTTAATTTTTATTTTCTGATTTAAAGTTTTGAAATTTTTTGTTGAATTTACTTATTCTACCTTTATCCATTAATTTTTGTTTGCCGCCAGTCCAAGCAGAATGAGATTTTGGATCAATTTCTAGTTTCAAAATTTCACCTTCTTTTCCCCAAGTAGATCTAGTTTCAAATTGAGTACCATCTGTCATTTCTACTTTTATTGTATGGTAGTTTGGATGAATATTCTTTTTCATGACGAGACTTATAACAAAAGAATTTTCTAAAACAATTAAAAGTTAATAATTTTTAAATAAAATTTGAAATAATAAGACCGCTATTTATTATAATTTTTGATATTTTCGTCAAAAGACGAGTATCATCCACGAATTTTAATTAGTCTTTGTGCTAATCTTAAGGCAAGAGTCATTATTGTCCAAGTGGGATTTGTATAACCATTATGTGGAAATACACTTGAACCAACTACATGCATATTGTTATATCCAAATAATTTTAGATCTTTATTTACTACTCCATCCTTTTCATTTTTTCCAATTTTTGTAGTACATGATGGATGTTGACCAGAAAGACCATTTTTATAAAAATTAATTAAAAATTCTTTATTATCAATAAAAATCTTTTTATTCTTCGATGATTTCTTAATTAATTTAATATAGTTGTCCAAATCTTTTTTTTGTAAATCCCATTTGATGTTTATTTTTTTTAAACCAAATTTGTCATATTTATTTGTAAGATAGATTTTATTTCTTAAATCAGGGTTTTGTGAAAAAAAAAATTCTAAAGAATATTTGTAATATCTACCAAAAATAATTCCAAACTTATGAAATAATCCATTTATTTTTCTCACAAATAAACCAAAAAAATTTAAAAAAATTCTGAATTTCAAATTTTTAATTTTAATAAAAAATCTAATTAGCGTTCTCATTGGATCTATTTTATAATCAAGTTGAATACCACAAAAATATCCTTTATTTTTTAGAATTAATGCAGTTTCATGCGAATTTATTTTTAAATCTAATTTGATATTTGGTTTTAATATTTTTTTAAATTTATTCAATTCAGAAACTTGTATTTTTCCTAAATTTATATGTGGATGATCTGATAAAAATCTTCCTAAATTTTTATTTTTCTTTTTTATTAGATTTAATAAAATATGTGCATTGCCAAGCCCACCACAACAAAATATTAAATCGTGCTTTATAAAAATGTTTTGTTTTTTTTGATGTATATTTTTTATTATAACACTTCTTACACTATTTTTTGTTATATTTAATTTAATTGGAGAATATCCCTTAAAAACTTTTATTTTATCTTTTTGTTCAATATTTAAATGTTTAAATATATTTCGGAAGGAAGCTCTATATGAATATCTATAAAGAAAATTTCTTTTTTCTTCAAATTTTGTCATTAAAGAATTATTTATTTTTAATTTTTTCGACAAAATATTTGAAAATTTTTTCAATTCTTTATATTTAATGTGCCAATTATAATTTGATAATTCTTGTTTGCTAAGCAAGTAAACCTTACTATGCCAAAGTAAACTGTTTCCACCTAAAACATTACTAAATACAGGAGTATAAAAATTTGGAGTTTTATCTATATATGGACAAAAAAAATGATTAATTGATCTAGGACTCTCATAGCTAGCTCTATCAATCAGTGCAATATTAAAACCGTTTTTTGATAATTCCTCGGAAATTATTGACCCCGCTGGTCCCGACCCAACTACGACAAAGTCAAATTTCATTTTTAAGAGGATTTTCGATTAAAGTTGAAAGTTTTAATAATTAGGTATTTTATATTTTTTTTAATCATTGATAAATATTTATAAAATTTATAACAAAAGAAATTGTTAAAACAATTAAAAGTTGCTTAATTTTTCAATTAATTTTGAATTAATATTTGCGCTAGAGGCAATAATTTTAATACTTTTATTTTTTAATAAATTAATTTCATTTAAAATGCCACCAGCTTCTTTTACTAAAATAATTCCTGCTGCAATATCCCACAAATTTAAGTCATTTTGAAAATAACCGTCATATCTTCCAGCAGCAACATAAGCCATGTCTAAAGCGGCACATCCAGATTTTCTATATAGTAAATCTGGTTCAGCTTTAATTTTTCCTCCTGTAACAAACAAACAATCGTTTAGTCTATTTTTTTTAGAAACTCTTATTCTTTGATTATTAAAAAATGCACCATTGTTTTTTTCTGCAAAAAACATCTCATTTTTTATTGGATCAAAAACTAATCCTGAGATGATTTCATTTTTTGATTTTAAAGCTATTGAAATTGCAAAATGAGGAACCCCATGAAGAAAATTGATTGTTCCATCAATCGGATCAATTATCCACGTATTGTTTTTGTCTTTATTAATTTGAGTTCCATTTTCCTCACTAATTATAGAATAATTTGGCCTAGCTTTAATTAATTCCTCTATAATTATTTTTTCTACTTTTAGATCAGCATTTGTTACAAAATCATTTTGTCCTTTTTTGGAAACTTGTAACTTTTCAATTTCACCAAAATCTCTAATTAATACTTTTGAAGCTTTTTCACTAGCTTTTATCATTATGTTAAGATTTGCGGAAATAGAGTTCACAAATTAGACTTTTTTTATATATTCTAAGTTTCTAGTATCGACTAAAATATCATCACCAATCTCAATAAAAGGTGGCACTTGTATATTTAGGCCATTACTTAAAATTGCAGGTTTATAAGATGATGAAACTGTTTGTCCTTTAATTGAAGCATCAGTTGATTTTATTTTACAAATCACTTGTTTGGGCAGATTTACTGAAATTGGTTTTTCATTGTAAAAATTTAATGTTACTTCTAAATTTTCAGTCAAAAGTTTTCCTTTATCTCCAATTAAATCTTTGTTGATCTCAACTTGTTCAAATGAACTTGGATCTATAAAAAAGTATTTTTTATCATCCTCATACAAAAAATTGAAAGTTGTTTCTTCTAAGGTTGCTTTTTCAACAGCTTCACTAGATCTAAATCTCTCATTTAATTTTGTATTTTTATTTACACTCTTCATTTCAATTTGTGCAAAAGCACCACCTTTTCCAGGTTTTACATGTTGTGTTTTTAAAACTTGCCATAAGTCATTTTTGTGTTCTAAAAGCATACCCACTCTTATTTCACTTGCGTTAATTTTCATTTTAGTTTTTGTACTGCATTAATTGGTTTAAGTTTTTTATTTTTCCAAATGTAGCTTGAGATAGCTAAAAAGTTTGCTTTATTCAATAAAAGTTTTTTATAATTTGTATTATTAATACCTCCTATTGCTACAATAGGTATATTTGTTAGTTTTTTAGTTTGAATAATTAATTTTGTGGTCGCTTTATATCTGACTTGTTTTGTTTTAGTTGGACTAAAAGCTCCAAAAGCTATGTAATCAGCTCTATTTCTAATTGCCATTTTTGCAAGTTTGAGTGAATTATGGCAAGTAATTCCTATTATTTTTTTTTTACCAATTAGTTTTCTGGCATCAATTATACTCATATCTTTCTGGCCTAAATGACAACCATCAATATCCAATTTTTTTACAATTTCAGGATCATCGTTAATTAAGAATTTTACATTGTAAAATTTACAAATTTTTTTGATTTTTTTTCCAATATAAATTTTTTTTTTGAATGAAGTATTTTTTAATCTTAATTGAAAAAACTCTATTTTTTTTAAAGATAAAACTTTTTTGAGATCTTTATAAAAATTAGGTTTTATTTGATTAGGAGAAATTAAATAAATAAACTTTTTTTTTATTTTAGTTTTTTTCAAGATCAATTGACCATTTTCCTTGAGCTGCTAAGGTGCACATTTTAGCTCTATGATCAAAAATTTTTTGAGTTCCTACAATATCTTTTATATCTTTTGACCAATGTTTTAGAGCACTTTGTTGTAATGCCCTTCCATATGAATATGACATTATAAAATTAGTATCATTAAATTTATTGATTAAGTTTAAATTTTCAGTGGCTTGAACTTCAGATTGTCCACCAGATAAAAAAGCTATACCTGGCACCTCATTTGGTACAGACTCTTTTAAACATTTTATAGTCAGCTTAGCAGTCTCTTCATTTGAGATTTGATTTTGACAATCTTTTCCAGCTAAAATCATATTTGGTTTTAAAATTACTCCAGTTAAATCTATCTTATGTAAAATTAATTCATCAAAACATTTTTTTATAACTGCAGATGTTTTATTTAAGCAGTCGTATGCTGAATGATCTCCATCCATTAAAACTTCTGGCTCAACAATTGGTACCATTTTACATTCTTGCACTAAGGCCGCATATCTTGCTAATGCATGTGCATTAGAATTAATTGATAGTTTGCTTGGAAAGTCTTTAGTAATATTATAGACACCTCTCCATTTAGTAAATCTAGCGCCTAATTTGTAATATTCGTTTAATCTTTCTCTTAAACCATCCAATCCTTCAGTAATTTTTTCGTTTGGGCTACCAGCCATTTGTTTTGCACCAGTATCAACTTTTATACCTGCTATAGAGCCAACTTCTGAAAGAAGATTTGGGACTGACTTTCCGTTATTAGTTTTTTGCTTAATAGTTTCGTCAAAAAGAATTACCCCACCGATGCACTCATTCATGCTTTTTGAAGAAAACAATGTTTCTCTAAATAAAATTCTGTTTTCAAAGGTTGACTCAATATTTACACTTTGTAATCTTTTAGTCATTGTTCCAGTACTTTCATCTGCTGCAAGAATACCTTTTCCTTTTTCTAAAATTTTAAGTGCTATTTTATTTAATTCAGACATTTAATAGAGCGCTCTTATACCAGGTATTTCTTTCCCTTCAAGGTATTCTAAAAAAGCACCACCAGCAGTTGAAACAAAATTAAAATCTTTGAGGCCATTAATTTTATTTAGAACAGCGATTGTGTCTCCGCCTCCTGCAACAGAATAGATTTCTTTTTTAAGTTCAATTATTGCTTTAGCAATTTGGATACTTCCTTTGGAAAAATCAGAATTTTCAAAATATCCTGCCGGTCCATTCCAAAAAATAGTTTTGCTTTCCTTTATTAATGAAATAATTTCTTTAATTGTTTCAGGACCAATATCTAAAATCATATCATCATTTTCTATCTCATTTAATTTTTTTATTTGAGATATATCATTTAAATTTTTTCCAGTAGACACATCTGATGGATAACAAATATTACAATTTTCTTTTGCTGCTAATGAGTAAATTTCTTTGATAATCTCGCTGCAATTATTTTCTTTTATTGATTTTCCTGTTTTATAGCCCTTATAATCTAGGATATTATTAGCCATACCCCCCACGATTACCAAATTTTCAAATTTTGGAATTAAATTTTTAATTACACCAATTTTAGTAGAAATTTTAGAGCCCCCGATAATACAGGTAATTGGTCTTTTTATATCAGAAGTAATTTTTTTTAGAGCAGTTATTTCTAAGTCCATTTGCAAACCACAATATGAAGGCAAAAACTTAGTTATTTTAGTGAGAGATGAATGTTCTCTATGAGAACAAGAAAATGCATCGTTTACAAAAATTTCACCAAATTTAGATAGAATTTTTGCAAAATTTTCCTCATTTTTTTCTTCTTGTTCATAAAATCTAATATTTTCTAGCATTACAAGATTATCCTCATTTTTTGTAAAAATTGAATTTGGCTCTAAATCATAAATATTTTTGGACACTAAATTTATTTTTTTATCTAATTTTTTTGATAAGTACTTACAAACAGGCTTCATAGAAAGTTTTAAGTCAATTTTACCGTTAGGTCTTCCTATATGTGAAATAATAATAATTTTACTTTTTTTTTTTATTAAAAAATTTAAGGTAGGTAAAATTTTATCAATTCTTGTTGTGTCAATTATTTCATCATTTTTTAAGGGGACATTAAGATCTAATCTAATTAAAATTTTTTTATCTTTAAGATCAATAAGATCTTTAATCTTTTTCATTTTTTCTTTTAATTAAATTTTTTACTTAAAAAACTTGCAATATCACACATTCTATTTGAAAAACCCCATTCATTATCATACCATGATGAAATTTTACCCATATTATTTCCAATCACATTTGTAAGTGTTCCGTCTACAATGGATGATGATTGATTGTGATTAAAATCAATAGAAACTAATTTTTCATTCGTTATTTCTAGTATACCTTTTAATTCGTTTTGAGAAGATTTTTTAAAAGCATCATTAATTAAACTTATCGAAAGATTTTCTTTTGTAGAAAAAACTAATTCACATAAAGAAACATTGGGTGTTGGTACTCTCATTGCAATTCCCTCTAATTTACCTTTTAATGATGGAATTATTTCTGCAATAGCTTTTGAGGCTCCTGTTGATGTTGGAACAATTGATTGACTTGCAGATCTAGCTCTTCTTGGATCTTTATGAGAATTATCCAGAATTCTTTGATCCGATGTAAATGCATGTATTGTAGTCATAAATCCTTTTTCAATCTCAAAGTTTTTATGCAAAGTATTTAAGACAGGAGCTAAACAATTTGTGGTACATGACGCAGCTGATATAATTTTATCACTATCATTAATTTGGTTGTGGTTAACACCATAAACAATAGATTTATCAGCATCTTTACAAGGTGCAGAAACAATAACCTTTTTTGCTCCATTTTTTAAATGTTGAAGAAGTAATTTTTTTGAATTAAATTTTCCTGAGCACTCAAAAACATAATCAACGTCATATTTTTTCCAATTTATTTCATTTAAGTCTAAGTGCTTACTAAAAGAAATCTTCTTGTCATTAATAATTAAACTTTTGTCATCAAAATTTACATCTCCATTAAATTTACCATGTACGGAGTCGTATTTGATTAAATTACCACAAATCTCGGGTCCAGTTCTATTATTAATATGTTTTATATCTAAATTTTTATAACTATTCTCAAAAATTGCTCTGAGAACCATACGTCCGATCCTACCCATTCCATTTATCCCAATTTTAATAGTCATATTATTTTTTAACTTTTATTTTTTCTCTAATTTCTCTTGAAATATTGTTTATTGTTAGACCAAAATATTCGTAAATATCTTTGTAAGGTGCACTTTTGCCAAAATCATCTATTCCAAAGCATATTCCACTATTTCCAACAAATTTTTTCCAATTTTCTGTGGATGCTGCTTCAATAGAAAATTTGAATTTTGTTTCATTTAATATCTTTTCTTTGTAGGCCTTAGTTTGTTTTACAAATAATTCTTGGCAAGGAAATGAAATTACTTTTGAGTAAATATTTTGTTTTTTCAAATAATTACTTATTTTTATTGCTAAACTAACTTCAGAACCACTTGCAAGAATTGTTAAATCAATCTTTCTGTTTGATCTGTATATCTCATAAGCACCAAATGAAGATTTATTTAATTTAGAATATTTAGTTCTTACTGGTTCGAGATTCTGTCTAGTTAAAGACAAAATGCTAGGAGTTTTTTTAATTTGTAGAGCCAGTTCCCAACATTCAATCGTTTCCAGTCTGTCAGCTGGTCTAAAAATATTTAAATTTGGAATTGCTCTTAGTCCACTCAATTGTTCGATAGGTTGATGAGTTGGACCATCTTCTCCTAAACCAATAGAGTCATGTGTCATAACATATATAACTTGCAAATTCATTAATGCTGATAATCTTATTGATGGCTTACAATAATCTGAAAATATTAAAAAAGTTCCCCCATAAGGAATAAATTTTGAGTGCAATGCCAAACCATTCATTATTGCACTCATGGCGTGTTCTCTAACACCATAATGAATGTAGTTACCATTAAAATTGCCTGGTTTAATAATATTTTGGGTTTTGGTCTTAGTATTATTTGACCCCGCTAAATCTGCAGATCCACCTATTAAAGAATTATATTTTTTTGTTAAAGCAATTAAAGTTTTTTCAGATGATTTTCTAGTTGCTAAACTATTGAGTTCTCTAATTGCATTAATCTTTTCTTTTTTTAATTCATAAGAAAAATTCTTATTCAATATTTTATCAATTTGAGTTTTATTTTTTTTAAAAGTCTTATGCCATTTTTTTTCTAGTTTTTTTCCTTTATTGCCTATCAACCTCCATCTGTTTAAAATATATTTGGGTATAACAAAAGGCTTGTGATGCCAGTTAAGTTTATTTCTAACAAGTTTTATTTCATCATTTCCAAGCGGACTTCCATGAGCAGAAGCTTTTCCTGATTTATTTGGAGATCCATATCCAATTTTAGTTTTGCAAGAAATAACAGTCGGTTTTTTTGCATTTTGTGCTTTTTTTAAAGCATTAAAAATTTGTTTTAAATTATGACCATCAATATCTAAATAATCCCATCCATAGCTTTCAAACCTTTTTTTAAAGTTATCAGAGACAGCTAAACTTGTGGGACCGTCTATTGAAATAGAATTATTATCAAATAACATTATAAGATTTTTAAGTTTAAGATGACCAGCTAAACTTAAGGCCTCATGACTAATACCTTCCATTAAACAACCATCTCCAGCTAAAACATAAGTTTTATGATTTACAATTTTTTTATTAATTTTTTTTTCTAAAATTTCTTGACCTATCGCTAAGCCAACTGCATTAGCAATTCCCTGTCCTAAGGGACCAGTTGTTGTTTCAATACCTGAATTAGGATGATATTCAGGATGACCTGCACAAATAGAATTTAATTGTCTAAATTTCTTAATATTATTTATAGAAATACTTTTGTATCCTGTTAAATACAAAAGTGAGTATAACAGCATTGATCCATGTCCTGCAGAGAGCACAAATCTGTCTCTGTTTAACCAACTTGGATTTTTTGGATTAAATTTTAAAAAGTCCTTAAATAAAATCGTTGCCACATCTGCCATCCCCATTGGCATTCCAGGATGACCCGAATTTGCCTTTTGAACTGCATCAATCGATAAAAATCTAATACAATTAGCTAACTCATTATGTAATTTGCTCAAAATTTATCCTGTGTAGACTAAGAAGATTCTATTTAATATTATAATTATATATATATGAATTCTGTGAACGAAAAAGAAAAAAAACTTAAATTAGTGCTATCAAAATTAAATAATCTAAATTTTGGAAATAGTAAATTGAGAATTAGTATTGATGATTTAAAAGAAAAAAAAAATCAATTAAAAATTGAAAAACAAGAAATTGAGGAAAAATATAATCTTTTAAAAGAGGATTATGATAAGTTAGCTATAAATCTTGAGGAATTAGAAAATAAAGAAAAACTAGAGCAAAAAAAACAATTAGAATTTTCTGAAAAAATAGATGAACTAAATCAAGAAACTAATACTCTATTAGAGGAGATTGATAAATGGCAAACGTAAGCATAAAATTTAATGGCAAAGAATTTCTGCTATCATGTGAAGATGGCCAAGAGGAACATCTTGAAGAATTATTGATTCAAATCAATCAAAAATTTAACGAGTTAAAAAATGATTTAGGTAACTTAGGAGAAAATAAACTTTTATTGATTACAGCAGTCAAAGTAATGGATGAATATCATGAAACAAAAAAAAAAGTTGATCAAAAAAAAACTGAATTAAGAGATTTGTCAAATAAATTCAGAGAACTTAAAAGTTTAATTTATGACTATAAAGAAAAGAAAGAACAAGAAATTAAAGATCTAGATAGTAAGCATTATGAACTTAAAGTTGAAATTGAAAATAATCAAAAAAATTATGAACAATTAATTGAACAAGCCACCAATGAAATTTCTAATTTTATCGAAAAAGCTAATTCAGAAAATTTATCCTAAACTGAAATTGTGAATAAAAAAGAAATAAGAAAAAATATTCTAGAAAAGAGAAAAAAATTTTATTTAAATAGATCATTTTTTTTCAAAAAAAAACTTATGAAGCTATTTAAAAAAATACCAAAAAATAAAGTCGTAGGAGCTTATTATCCCTTTAATTATGAGGTAGATATTCTTGAGACCTTAAGTTTATTAGAAAAACTTACCTTTAAGATTTCCTTGCCTAAAATTAAAAAGAACAATCAAATGAATTTTTATAGTTGGACTTTTAAAGAACCTATGTCAATTAACAAACATGGAATACCAGAACCAGTTTCAGAAAAAATTAAATATCCTGATGTATTATTAATACCGTTAGTGGCATTTGATAATAATTTAAATAGACTTGGTTATGGAGGTGGATATTATGATAGATATTTGAGTAAATTGAAAAAAAAAAAAAATATTATGAAAATTGGAATTGCCTTTTCATTTCAAAAAATCAAAAAAATACCTATAAATAATCATGATATTAAACTTGATTATGTTTTAACAGAAAAAAAATTATATTCATGAGAATTTTATTTTTAGGAGATATAGTTGGAGTTTCAGGTTGTTCAAAAATAATGAATAGCTTGAAATCGGAAATTGAAAAAAAAAAAAATTGATTTCGTTATAGTGAATGGTGAAAATTCTGCTGAGCCAGGTGTTGGTCTTTATATAGAAACTTGTAAAGATTTATTTAATTGTGGTGTTGATGTAATAACTACCGGAAACCATGTGTGGGATCAGAAAGAGATAATGAGTTATATAGATAAAGAAAATCGACTTCTAAGACCATTAAATCTTTATGAGCCATCACCGGGCAAGGGTTTCGAAATTTATAAAACATCTAACAATTTTAAAATTGGTGTTTTAAACTTAATGGGAAATTTTTTTATGAAAAAATGTGACAATGTTTTTGAAGCATCTAAAAAATTTTTAAAAGATTACAAATTGAAAAAAGATTATGATTCATTGATAGTTGACTTTCATGGAGAAATTACAAGTGAAAAAAATGCTATAGGACATTATTTTGATGGTCATGCAACATTAGTTGTTGGAACTCATACACATATTCCTACTAATGATGCTAGAATTTTAGATAATGGGACTGGATATCAGACTGATGCTGGTATGTGTGGAGATTATAATTCAGTTATTGGAATGAATAAAGATATTTCTCTTAATAGGTTCTTAAAAGAAAAAACAGTTAAAAATTCTCCTGCTTCAGGAGACGCTACTTTAAGTGGAGTGATTGTTGATTGCAATACTGATACCGGATTAGCTAAAAATATAGAAAGCTATATTTTTGGAGGACAATTAAAAAACACGAATTAAGGTATGGCAGGACATTCTCATTGGGCTGGTATTAAACATAAAAAAGGTAAAGCAGATAAATTAAGATCAAAAATTTTTTCAAAACTTTCAAAAGAAATTACTGTAGCTGCAAAACTTGGAGACAAAGACCCAGATATTAATCCAAGGTTAAGATCTGCAATCCAAGCCGCAAGGTCAGCGAATATGCCAAAAGATAACATTGAAAGAGCAATAGATAAATCTAAAATAAATACGGAATTGAATTTCGAAAGTTTAAGATATGAAGGATTTGGTCCGGAAAAAATAGCTGTAATAATAGAAGCTTTGACCGATAATAAGAATAGAACTGCTTCAAATATTAGGACAATTTTTCAAAAAGCTGGTGGAAGTTTAGGAACAAAAGGTTCAGCATCTCATAATTTTAATCAATTAGGTATAATTAAAATAGATAAAAGTGAAATATCTGATGATGAAATCTTCGAACTATCAATAAACTGTGGAGCTGAAGAATGTATAACAAGAAATACATTTCATGAAATTCAATGTCCTGTAGATGAAATTTATAATGTTAAAACAAATTTAGAAAAAAATATAAATAATTTTATTTCAACAGAAATAGAGTGGATACCTTTAAATAGTGTAAAAGTATCAAAAGATAATTGCCCATCTATAATAGAATTTCTTGAAAAATTAGAGGAAAATGATGATGTTCAAAATGTTTTTTCAAATGCAATATTAGTCACTGATTGATGTTGATTATAGGTATAGACCCAGGGATATCAGGATCAATATGCTTCTTTGAGGATGGAAGAATTATTGACGTAATTGAAATGCCTACAATGACAGATGGAAAGAAAAATAAAAGACAAGTAAATGGATCTCAAGTTTATAATGAAATTTCCAAAAGAATTAAAAAAATAGATAAAAAAGATATAAAAGTAATCATTGAACAAGTTTCAGCAATGCCTGGTCAAGGGGTAACCAGTATGTTTAATTTTGGTCAATCTTTTGGTATTTTAAAAGGAATGTGTTCAGCTATGCAATTACCAATGTATTTCGTAAGACCAGCAAAATGGAAGAAATATTTTAATTTGATAAATTCTGAAAAAGATGCGAGTAGAACAAAAGCAATCGAAATTTTTCCTTATTATTCAACAAATTTATCAAAAAAGAAGGACTCAAATAAAGCAGACGCCATACTTATAGCAAGTTATTATTACGAAACCTACAGATTTGAGGAATAAGTTATAATTATAATTAAAGTCAAATTAATGACACATTTCAGTGTGAAAAGCGAAACTTATGGAAGCAGATATTTCTTCACAAGCAGTTGGTTTAGCATCTAGCGCAGATTTTTCACTAATCAATTTATTTTTGAGAGCAGATATAATTGTGAAATCGGTGATAATAATACTTATAGCTTGTTCGATTTATTCTTGGGCTATAATTTTTGAAAAGTTTAAACTTTTTAAAAAAATAAATATTTCCTCAGAAGAATTTGAAGAAAAATTTTGGAGATCAAAATCTGCGGAAACTTTTTATAATAACTTACCTAACAACATTGAAGATCCGATGGCATCGTTGTTTAAAGAATCTATGCAAAGCGTATTAAAATCAAAATCTAAATCGAATTTGACAGAAAGAATAGGCGGTATGCTTGAGATAGGGATAGAAAAGCAAATGTCCAAAATAGAAAAAGGATTTACTTTTTTAGCTACAGTTGGATCAACAGCTCCATTTATAGGATTGTTTGGAACTGTTTGGGGAATAATGAATTCATTTCAATCTATAGCTATTTCAAGAAATACCAGTTTAGCAATTGTTGCTCCTGGTATTGCTGAAGCATTGTTTGCTACTGCCTTAGGATTATTAGCTGCAATTCCAGCTGTTATTGCTTACAACAGATTTAATACAGAATCCAAAAAATATTTCCAAAAATTAGAGAGTTTTTCAAAAAGATTTATTTCAATTGTTTAATTATAATGGCTTTCAAACTCAATCGATCAGGAAAAGAACCAATGAGCGAGATAAATGTCACTCCATTTGTAGATGTAATGTTAGTATTATTAATTATATTTATGGTGACAGCACCTTTGTTAACCGTTGGAGTGCAGGTTGATTTACCTGAAAGTTCAGCGGACTCTTTACCTGAAGAACAAGAGCCTTTAACTTTAACAATTAATTCAAAAGGAGAAATATTTATTCAAGAGTCAAAAGTTGAATATGACAAAATTATAGCAAAAGTTTTAGCAGTATCAAAAAATAGAACAGATACTAGAATTTATGTAAGAGGAGATAAAACAATAAACTATGGTAGAGTACTAGAAATAATGGGTTTATTATCTGGATCTGGTTTTACAAAAGTTGCTTTAATTTCTGAGCCTTATAAAGAAAGGTAATTTTAAGGTGAATAGAAGTTTAATTACATCTTCTGTTTTACATGTTATTGTTATATTTTTAACTGCAATGAGTCTTCCTTTTCTATCAAAAAAACCAATTGATTTACCACCAATTATATCAGTTGAATTAATACAAATTACAGAAAAAACAAACATACCTTTTGCCCCAAAAGCAAAAAAAATAATTGAAAAAATTAAGGAAAAAGAAAAAAAAATAGTCTCTGAACAAGCACCGCCCAAAAAAGTAAAGAAAAAAAAACCAGACTCAATTCCAATGCCTGAGGACAACATTAAAAAAATTGAAAAAGTTAAAGATGATACCCAAAACCCTGAAAAAATTGATAATGAGGTTAAGCAAGTTTCAGAATTTGAGACAGAAGAATTGTTTGATCCTAATAATATTGCTGCCCTAATTGATAAGTCAAAAGAAGAAACAGCTACTAAAACAAATAAAAAGGATAGTGTTACTCAAGATAGCGTTAAAAATCTTGAAAACGTTGGTTTATCTCTAAGTGAAGAAGATGCCCTTAAAGCGCAAATTTTTGGTTGCTGGAGTATACCTTTAGGTTTGCCTTATGATGAAAATTTATTAGTAAGAATAAAACTTGAATTAAAACCAGATGGATCTGTGATTAAGTCTGAAATTTTAGATCATGCAAGAATGAATAAACCTGGTCAAGGGTTTTATAAAGTTTTAGCTGAAAGTGCATTAAGAGCAGTAAAATTATGTCAACCATTGAGAGTTCCAAGCACTGGGTACGAAAGATGGAAAGAATTACAATTAAATTTTGATGCAAGTGAAATGCTAAAAGGTTAATCTCTAATATGAAAAAAATTTATATATTATCTTTATTAATAGTCTTACTACCATTTAAAGTTTTAAGTTTAATCCAAGTTGATATTACTCGAGGAAATTTAAATCCCCTTCCTATAGCTGTTTCACCTTTATCTATTGATGATAATTCGAAAAAAAATTTTAAAAGTATTTTGGATAAAGAAAATATTGGTTCAGAAATTTCAATAATTGTAGAAAATAATTTGAAAACTTCTGGTTTATTTAACCCATTAAATAAGGATGCATTTTTACAAGCTCCTGAAATCGCAAATTTAAAACCAAGATTTGAGGATTGGAATTTAATCAAAGCTCAAGCACTAATTACTGGTAAAGTCGAATTTATAAATGAAAAATTAAGAGTTGAATTTAGACTCTGGGACGTATTAGCAGGAAAAGAAATGATGGCTCTTGCATTTACTACTGTACCAACAAATTGGAGAAGAGTGGGTCATATCATTACAGATAAAGTATATGAGAGACTAACTGGAGAGAAGGGATATTTCGACACAAGGATAATTTATGTTGCAGAAGAAGGACCTAAAACAAAAAGAGTAAAAAAATTAGCAATAATGGATCAGGATGGAGCTAACAATAAATTTTTAACTTTAGGAAATGAATTAGTTTTAACTCCAAGATTTAATCCAACGAGTCAGATGGTGACTTATCTTTCGTACTTTAGAAATTTACCTAGAGTATATTTGCTTGATATAGAAACTGGTATGCAAGAAGTAGTTGGAGATTTTCCAGGCATGACGTTTGCTCCTAGATTTTCTCCTGACGGAAAGAAGATAATAATGAGTTTTGCAAAAGATGGAAATTCAGATATTTTCACCATGGATTTAGAAAACAGAATAGTAGAAAAAATTACTAACCATCCTTCAATAGATACATCTCCTTCATACTCACCTGATGGAAAATATATTTGTTTTAACTCTGATAGAAGTGGTTATCAGCAAATTTATGTAATGAACAAAGACGGTAGTAATGTAAAAAGAATATCTTTTGGAAATGGAATTTACGGCACTCCTGTTTGGTCCCCAAGGGGCGATTTGATAGCTTTTACAAAATTACATAAAGGAAAATTTTATATCGGTGTAATGAGAACAGATGGTAGTGGAGAAAGATTGTTAACTGAAAACTTTTATCAAGAGGCACCCTCATGGTCTCCAAATGGTAGAGTCTTAATTTTTTATAGAGAGACAAAAACTGATTCAGAGGGAAAAGGTTTTTCAGCAAAATTATGGTCAATCGACCTTACTGGATATAATGAACGATTAGTAAATACTCCAACTGACGGATCTGACCCATCATGGTCATCATTATTAAGTAATTAGCTTAAATTACTTGATTTTTCATCTTGAAACATTTAAGTACTTGTGAAAAACTAAGGTTTAGAAATATTGATCAAGGAGCAAAAAATGAAATTAAATAAAATTCTAAAAAATTCACTTTTAGTAGTTTTAGCATGTTTAGCACTAAGTGCTTGTGCAACGAAAAAAGTTTCAACAGGTCAAATGCAAGGTGATGTATATACTGGAACAGATACAGTAGAATATTTAGCTTCTGGTGTTCCAGATAGAGTATTCTTTGCAACAAATGAATCAGTTTTAACAACTGCTTCAAGAGAAACATTGAGAAAACAAGCTGCGTGGTTAAGAAAGAACTCTGACGTTACAATTGTTTTAGAAGGTCACGCTGATGAAAGAGGAACAAGAGAATATAATTTAGCTTTAGGAGAGAGAAGAGCTAATGCTGCGAAAGATTATCTAATGACTTATGGAATATCTTCAGACAGAATTTCAGTTTTAAGTTATGGTAAAGAAAGACCAGTAGACTCAGGATCTAATCCACTTGCTTGGTCTAAAAACAGAAGAGCAGTAACTGTAAAAGCAAATTAATTAATATTTCTAAAATTAAAGACCTCTTAAGTTAAATTTAAGAGGTCTTTTTTTTGCCATTATTTTAGACATAAATTAAATACCAAATGAATGTTTTTAAAAAAATACTTTGTATTTATTTAACAATTTTATTTAACACAATTTTTTATTCTAATTTATTAGCTGATAATCATAATATTTATGAAACATTAGAAACTATTCAAAAAGATATAAAGACTCTAGAAAAGGCTATTTATTCAGGATCTGTTGAGTTAAACAGTGCGACACTTAGTTCAAATGATTTAGATATAAATTCTGAAGATGTTTTAACAAGACATTTATTAAAATTATCGGAAATTGAAAATCAATTTCAACAACTTACAAATAGATTTGAAGAAATAAATTTTAAAATTGATAAATTGTCAAATAGATTATCCAAAGTTCAGGCAGATAATCAAATTAGGTTCCAAGATATAGAAAAAGTTCTTTCGAACGGAGAGGGAATCAAAAAATTGAGTAAAAATTCTATTGATCAAAATAAAGACATCTTGCCAGGTTCATCTCAGCCACAAGATTTGGGCTCAATATCTTATAAAGATACTTCATCAAATGAGACAACTCAAAAAATTCAATCAGTTGAAACAACTGCATCAATTGTAACAGAAACTTTTCAAACTGAAGAAAAGATTTTACCTGATCAAGATCCAAAAAAACAATATGAGTTTGCAACAAGTTTTTTAAAAGTTGGAGATTATCCAACAGCAGAGAGAGCATTTAGAGAATTTGTTTTAGAAAATCCAGATCATGAATTGGCTGGCAATGCTCAATACTGGTATGCAGAAACTTTTAGAGTAAGACAACTTTATACAGATGCAGCTTCGGCATATTTAGAGGGATATCAAAAATATCCTAAAGGGGAGAAAGCTCCAATTAATTTATTAAAACTTGGAGTTTCAATGGTACAGATTGGAGAAAAAGACCAAGGGTGTAAAATGATAAATGGAGTAGAAAAACAATATCCTGAAGCTAATCAATCTGTTATTCAAAAGGCTAAATATGAGTCTCAAAAATTCGAATGCAACCAAAATTCATAAAATCTTAAAAGAAAAGACGAATAATAAAAAAGTTAAGCGTATATTTAATTTATTCGAAAAAAATCTTTATCTTAAAGAAGATTTTGCAGTAGCTGTATCAGGGGGTCCAGATAGTTTGGCACTTTCATTTTTATCAAAAGTTTATGCATTAAAATATAGACTTAATGCAAAATTTTTTATTGTTGATCATAAGCTTAGAAAGGGGTCAGCTAAAGAGGCAAAAAAAGTAAAAAATATATTGAAAAATTTGAATATTCAATCAGAAATTTTGAGCTGGAAAGGACCAAAACCAAAAAAAAACATCCAAGCTACTGCAAGGAAAATAAGATATGATTTATTGTTTCAAAAATGTAAAAAATATAACATAAACAATCTTTTACTTGGTCATCATTTAGATGATCTTTTTGAAAATTTTTTTATTAGGTTAGTAAGAGGAAGTGGCTTAAAAGGACTAGTTTCACTTGATAAAAAAAAACAAATAAATCAATTCAACTTATTGAGACCGCTACTTGAATTAGATAAATCAGATTTACTTTTTATTTCAAAATATGTTTACAATTTTTTTATATCAGATCCAACTAATAATGAATTAAAATACACAAGAGTTAGAATTAGAAATTTGCTTAGCAATTTAAAAGAAGAGGGGTTTGATAAAAATAAATTATTTTTAACTATAAAAAATTTAAAAAAAACGAATCAAGCTTTATCGTACTATGTTGAGAAGAACAAAAAATTAAACTCTTTTTTTAATAAAAAAAATAATAAGTCGTTTCTAAGCCAAAATTTTTTCAATAAGCCTTATGAAATAAAATTTAGATCAATGATGGATTTGGTAAAATTAGTAGGTGGCAAAGATAACACAGTTAGAGGTACAAAAATTGATAATATTTTGATTAAAATAGAAAATAATACTCTAAATAAAGTGACATTGGGTGGATGTATTATCAAAAAGGTAAATCAAACTGTGATTATTTCGAAAGAATACTAATTTTGACACTTGTTAAATCAAGAATAATTCTTATTTTAAAGGTATGAATATAAAAAACTTAGCAATGTGGGCAATAATAGTTTTTCTAACTATTGGGCTATATAACATGTTTAAGAATCCACAATCAAACATTAGAAGTGGTAATCAAATAATATTTTCAGAATTTTTAACCTCTGTTGATAATGGCGAGGTTTTAAAAGTAGAAATTCAAGGAAATAATATTAATGGTGTTTACTCAAATGGGAAAAGTTTTTCTACTTATGCTCCAAATGATCCAAATTTAATTGAAAAACTTTCAGATAAAGGCGTAAGTATATCTGCAGCTCCATTAGAGGAAAAAATGCCCTCATTGTTTGGCGTCTTACTTTCATGGTTTCCAATGTTACTTCTTATAGCTGTATGGATTTTCTTTATGAGACAAATGCAAGGTGGCAAAGGTGGAGCAATGGGATTTGGTAGATCAAAAGCTAAAATGATGAATGAGCTTAAAGGCAAAGTTACTTTCAATGATGTTGCGGGTGTAGAGGAAGCAAAAGAGGAAGTTGAAGAAATCGTAGAGTTTTTAAAAGATCCAAAAAAATTCAGTAGACTTGGAGGAAAAATTCCAAGAGGAGCTTTGCTTGTAGGTCCGCCAGGTACTGGTAAAACTTTATTAGCAAGAGCTATAGCAGGTGAAGCAGGAGTGCCCTTTTTTACAATTTCAGGATCTGATTTTGTAGAAATGTTTGTTGGAGTAGGGGCATCAAGAGTTAGAGATATGTTTGAACAAGGAAAAAAGAACTCTCCATGCATAATATTTATAGATGAAATCGATGCGGTTGGAAGAAGTAGAGGAGCTGGCCTAGGAGGTGGTAATGATGAAAGAGAACAAACTTTAAACCAGTTGTTAGTTGAGATGGATGGTTTTGATACCAACGAGGGAGTAATTATCATCGCTGCAACGAATAGACCAGACGTTTTAGATCCTGCACTATTAAGGCCGGGAAGATTCGATAGACAAGTTGTTGTTTCAAATCCAGACATTATTGGAAGAGAAAAAATTTTAAAAGTTCATGTTAAAAAAATAAAAATGGCTCCAGATGTAAATTTAAGGACCGTTGCAAGGGGTACACCTGGATTTTCAGGAGCAGATTTAGCAAACATCGTTAACGAAGCTGCATTGTTAGCAGCAAGAAAAAATAAAAGAATTGTTACTTTAAATGAATTTGAAGAGGCTAAAGATAAAGTCATGATGGGAGCAGAAAGGCGATCAATGGTTATGACTGAAGATGAAAAAAAATTAACTGCCTATCATGAGGGAGGACATGCTCTTGTGTCTTTTAATATGCCTAACTATGATCCAATTCATAAAGCAACAATAATCCCACGAGGAAGAGCATTAGGTATGGTTATGAATTTACCTGAGAGAGACCAACACGGTCATTCAATTAAATATTTAAAAGCTAGATTAGCTGTATGCTTTGGTGGAAGAGTTGCAGAGGAAGTAATTTTTGGAAAAGATAACATTTCCACAGGAGCCGGAGGAGGATCTGGATCAGATATTAATCAAGCTACTCAACTTGCTAGAGCGATGGTAACAAAGTATGGAATGAGTGAAGAAATGGGACCAGTTGAATATGGAGAAAATCAAGAAGAAGTCTTTCTAGGAAGATCAGTAACACAAACACAATCAGTTTCTGAGGAGATTGCTCAAAAAATTGACAAAGAAATTAGAAAGTTAGTTGATGAAGGATATAATAAAGCTAGAGAAATTTTAACTAATAAAATTGACGATTTACATAAAATTGCTAAAGCACTCATGACTTATGAAACTTTAACTGGTGAGGAAATTGAAAATATCATTAATAAAAATGTATATCCTGCAGATAAACAAGATTTAAAAGCTGACAATGACAAAGGTTCAGCAATGGATGTAATGGGTCTTAAACCAAAAATTGTTCATTAATTTGAATGTCTAGATATTACACAAGAGTGTGTAATTTCTATTATGGAAATGAATCAAAAAAATTAGTAGAGAAGAAAAAATCTATCGCTTTACATCAGATTAAAGAAATTTCTTTTGATCAAATAGAAATAATAACTCGAAAGTCAAAAAAAAAAAATTTCTATCAATCAAATTAAAAATTTACCTAAATCACTTAAAAATAAAATAAATTTTGATTTAAAAAAAATTAAATCAAAAAAACAAAATTTTGCTAATCTTAATTTTCAGAATATACCAAATATATTAGGTGTACTTAATTTAACACCTGATAGTTTTTCAGATGGAGGGAAATTTAATACAAAAAAAAGAGGAGGTATACAGGCCCTACATTTATTTAGATCAGGAGCAAATTTAATTGATGTTGGCGGTGAGTCAACAAGACCAGGATCTAAAAAAATTAGCGAAGATTTAGAGTGGAGGAGAATCAGTAAAATTTTAAAATTAATAAGCAAAAAAATACCATTATCTTTAGACACAAGAAAATCAAGTATTATGGAGAGAGGGATAAAATTAGGTGTAAAATTGATTAATGATATTTCAGGGTTAAATTTTGATAGTGAAACTTTAAATGTTTTAAAAAAGTATAAAATTCCTTTTGTAATTCATCATTCAAAAGGGATTCCAGAAAATATGCAAAAAAATCCAAATTACAAAAATGTTTTGTTGGATATTTACGATTTTTTTGAGGAAAAAATAAACCTACTTAGATCAATGGGCATTAATCATAACAATATAATCATAGATCCTGGAATAGGTTTTGGAAAAAATTTGAAACATAATATGACTTTAATACACAATATTTCAATTTTTCATTCATTGGGTTTTCCTATACTTGTTGGAAATTCAAGAAAGAGTTTTGTTGAGAAATTGTCAGGAAAAAATGATAGTAAATCACGAATGGGTGGAACAATGGCATCTTCAATTTATTTAATGACACAAGGAGTTCAAATTTTAAGAATTCATGATGTAAATGAAATTATACAGGGCTTAAAAGTTTTTAAAAAGATAATTAATAATTAATGACAAAAAAATATTTTGGTACAGATGGTATTAGAGGCCCCATCAATAGTAAAAATATTAATGGCGATATGTTTTTTAAATTTGGTTTAGCAAGTGGAACATATTTTAAATCTCAAAAAAAAAGAAAACAAACAGCAATAATTGCTAAAGATACAAGATTATCAGGATATACTTTAGAGCCAGCGCTAGTATCGGGCTTAGCTTCAGCAGGAATGCATGTATATACTTTGGGACCTTTACCAACAAATGGCCTAGCAATGTTGACAAAATCTATGAAGGCTAACATGGGAATAATGATTACTGCTTCACATAATCCTCATTTTGATAATGGTTTAAAATTATTTGGCCCTGATGGTATGAAATTGTCAGACAAAATTGAAAAGAAAATTGAGAAATTAATAGATAAAAAAATTATAAAAAGTCTTTCTAATCCTGAAAAGTTAGGTAGAGTAAAAAGATTAGAGTCAGGAACAGAAAGTTATATTAAAATTTTAAAAAAGAATTTCACTAAAAAGTTTAATTTAAAGGGACTTAAAATTGTTATTGATTGTGCAAATGGCGCAGGTTACAAATCCGGTCCAAAATTATTGAAATCTTTAGGTGCAAAAGTTTTTGCTATAGGCGTAAAGCCTGATGGTTTAAACATAAATAAAAATTGTGGATCCACTTTTCCAAGTAAAATTAGATCAGCTGTAAAAAAATATAAAGCTAACATTGGAATTTCATTAGATGGTGACGCTGATAGAATCATAATGTGTGATGAAAAAAGTAATATAATAGATGGAGATCAAATCATTGCTGCTTTGGCTTCTAGATGGAAAAAAAAAAGATGCTTAGGGGAGGAGTAGTTGGAACATTAATGTCAAATTATGGTTTGGAAAAATTTTTTAAAAGTAAAAATATAAAGTTTTTAAGGGCAAATGTTGGCGACAGATATGTAAAAGAAAAAATGCAAAAATATAAATTTAATTTAGGAGGTGAGCAGTCAGGTCATATTATCTTGGGAAAATTTGCTACAACAGGAGATGGTTTATTAGTTGCTTTAGAAGCATTATTTGCATTAAGAAAAGGAAAAAAAGCTAGCGAATTTTTTTCAAAGTTTAAAAAAACACCTCAGATATTAAAAAATATAGATGTAAAAGATAAAAATATCATAAGAAAATCTGAGGTTAAAAATTCAATTAAATTAGCAGAAAAGTTAATAAAAGGTCATGGAAGAATTTTAGTGAGAAAGTCAGGCACTGAGTCAAAAATAAGAGTTATGGCTGAGAGTGAAAATAAACTTCTTATTTCTAAATGTATAAATATTATTGTAAGAAAAATTAAATAATTTGAAACCTAGATCAAAAATATTAATTATTGCAGGATCTGACTCTTCAGGTGGAGCTGGGATACAGGCAGATATCAAAACTATTACAGCTTTAGGATCATACGCTATGACAGCCATAACTGCTGTCACTTCTCAAAATACTAATGGAGTAAAATCTATTACTCCTATTAATTCTAAGGAAATCTTAAACCAAATTATTTATACATCCAACGATATTAAACCTAATGCTATTAAGATTGGAACGCTACATTCTTCAAGAGTTATTAAATCCGTATTAAGAGGTTTAAATACTGTCAAAACCAAAAAAATAGTCTTAGATCCAGTAATGGTTGCCAAAGGGGGAACAAAGTTAATTGATGATAAAGCTATTGACCTACTTAAAAAAAAGTTAATTAAAAAAACTTTATTAATCACTCCTAATATTCCAGAGGCAGAACTATTATCTAAAACTAAAATTAAAACTAAAGAAGATATGATTTATGCAGCAAATAAGATAATTCAATATGGAGCAAAAAATGTTTTAATTAAAGGTGGTCATCTGCAAGATAAGATAGTTAATGATATTTTTGTTAATAAAAAAGATATTAAAATATTTATTAATAAAAGGTATTACACGAAGAATACTCATGGAACTGGATGTACATTATCTAGCGCAGTTACAACATTTTTGTCATGTGGAAAAACAGTAAAGAGATCTTGTGAGCTTGGGATTAAGTATGTAAATTCTGCTATAAAATCAAATCCTAATTATGGTAAAGGCCATGGTCCAATTAATCATCTTAGCTCTATGAAGATAAATAAAATATTTAAATAATGAAAAATATAGTTGTAGTTGGTTCTCAATGGGGAGATGAAGGAAAAGGTAAAATAGTTGATTGGTTATCAGAACAAGCAGATGTAGTTATTAGGTTTCAAGGGGGTCATAACGCAGGCCACACTCTTGTAATTGATGGAGTAACATATAAGTTGAGACTACTTCCATCTGGAATAGTAAGAAAAAATAAAATTTCTATAATTGGAAATGGAGTTGTGATTGATCCTTGGGCATTATTAGATGAAATTGAGGAAATTAAATCTAAAGGAGTAGATGTAAATGTTGACAATTTTATAATATCAGAGTCTGCAAACTTAATTTTACCATTCCACAGAGAAATGGATGAAATAAGGGAGGACTCTGCAGGAAAAGAAAAAATAGGCACTACAAGAAGAGGAATCGGACCAGCTTATGAGGATAAAGTGGGACGTAGATCCATAAGGGTGATGGATCTAAGATCAGAAAAAAATTTAGATCAAAGATTGAATTCAGTTCTATTTCATCATAATGCTATAAGAAAAGGTTTAGGTAAAAAAATTTTTGAAATAGAGAAACTTAAATCTGATTTACTAAAAATTGCTCCAAAAATATTAAAATTTTCTCAACCTGTTTGGCTTAAAATTGATCAATATAAAAAACAAAATAAAAAAATCTTATTTGAAGGGGCACAAGGAATTTTACTTGATGTTGATCATGGGACATATCCATATGTCACTTCATCTAACACAGTGGCCTCAAGCGCAGCAACAGGATCAGGTTGTGGCCCAAATTCGATTAACTATGTTCTTGGTATTACAAAAGCTTATACAACAAGAGTTGGTGAAGGACCTTTTCCCACTGAACTAAATGATGATATAGGAGAATTACTCGGTAAACGAGGAAATGAGTTTGGAACAGTAACAAGCCGAAAAAGAAGATGTGGTTGGTTTGACGGAGTGCTAGTAAGACAAACTATCAAAATTTCTGGTATAGACGGTATTGCTTTAACTAAATTAGATGTTCTAGATGATTTAGACGATATTAAAGTCTGTGTTGAATATGAACTCAACGGAAATAAAATTGACTATTTACCAGCGGCAGTAGAAGATCAATTAAAAATAAATCCTATTTATAAAACTTTTGCAGGATGGAAATGCTCTACTAATGGTATTAAAGATATAAACAAATTACCTGAAAATGCTAAAAAATACATTTTTTTTATTGAAGAATTTATTGGAGCTAAAATTTCAAGTGTCTCTACTAGTCCAGAAAGAGAAGATACTATATTAGTTACGAATCCTTTTGAAATTTAATTTACTGGTAAAAGATTTTTTGATTTAGCGAGAAGCAACATATGCTTTTGTAGTTTTTCAAAGGCTTTATTTTCTATTTGTCTCACTCTTTCTCTGCTGATTTTATATTTTTTACTTAAATCATCTAATGTTGTTGGGTTATCATTTAATCTTCGTGAATACAAAATTTCTTTTTCTCTTTGATTTAAAACTTTTATAGAGTCTTTTAATAAATCTTTCCTTTGCTGCATTTCTTCTTGATGCGCAAATTTTAAATCATGATCTAATTCTTTATCGACTAACCAATCTTGCCACTCATCTCCATCTTCTCCAACTTGAGCATTCAATGAAAATTCTTTTCCAGATAATCTTCTATTCATTGAAACCACTTCATCTTTACTAACATCTAGTTTATTAGCAATTAAATTTACTTGTTCATCTCTGAGGTCACCTTCTGCCTGAGGAGCAATTTGATTTTTTAATTTTCTTAGATTAAAAAATAGTTTTTTTTGCGCAGTTGTAGTTCCAATTTTTACTAAACTCCATGATCGTAAAATATATTCTTGAATAGAAGCTTTAATCCACCACATAGCATATGTTGCTAATCTAAATCCTTTTTCAGGCTCAAATTTTTTGACTGCTTGCATTAATCCTATGTTACCTTCAGAGATCATTTCGTTTACTGGCAAGCCATAACCTTTGTAACCCATGGCAATTTTTGCAACTAATCTCAAATGACTCGTAACTAATTTTTCGGCTGATTTAATATTACCAGTAGTTCGCCAATTTTTAGCTAGCATATATTCCTCCTCAGCATCTAGCATAGGAAATTTTTTAATTTGATCAAGATAAGCGGAAAGACCACCCTCATTGCTCAATATAGGAAGATTATTATTAATAGCTACATTCATAATTGAGTTATCTAATTAAAATTTAAAATTTTTCAACGGGTTATTTATTTAGTATTTCTTAGTTTTTTTAATATTATCTCTAGTTCTTTTGGCAAATTTGAGGAAAAAACCATATTTTTATTTTTGGTGGGGTGAAAAAAACCTAACGTTTTGGCATGTAGAAATTGTCTATTCATATTAATAAGAAGTTTTTCTAGATCTTGATCAATATTTTTAAATTTTTTAAATTTTTTTTTATATGTATCGTCACCAACAATACTATTACCTAAATAATTCATATGAACTCTAATTTGATGAGTTCTTCCTGTTTCCAACTTACATTCTATTAGACTTAAAGTTGGAATTTTTTTATTTTCAAAAACTTCTATAGTTTTATAATTAGTAATTGCTTTTTTTCCTTTAACATTATTTACTTCCATCATTTGACGATTTTTTGAACTTCTGGTGATGAAAGTTTCAATTCTCCCTTTTGAGGGTCTAATTTTTCCCCACACGAGTAATAAATATGATCTATGTATAGTATGTTTATTAAATTGATATGAGAGATTTTCGTGTGTTGTATTATTTTTTGCAATAATAATTAAGCCTGATGTATTTTTATCAATTCTATGAACAATGCCAGGTCTTAATTCATCACCTATATTTGATAAAGAATTTTTATCATAGTGAATTAATGCATTCACAATTGTTTTATCAATGTTTCCTGCACCAGGATGCATGATTATTCCAGCAGGCTTATTAATTATGATTAAATCATTATCTTCATATATTATATTTAATTTAAAATTATATGGTTTTAGAGAAGTTACCTGTGGAACTGGAATATTTAAATTTATTTTGTCATCAATTTTAACTTTTTTTGAGGGATTTGTTACAATTTTGTCGTTTAGTTTAAGTTTTTTTTTTAATATTAAATTTTTAATTCTAGTTCTACTTAATGATCCCTCTCTTTGGTTGATAAGAACATCTACTCTTAAATTGTTTTCTTTATTCTTAACGATAATATTAATGTTTTTTTCCATAAAATGTAATATTAATACTATATGCGCTTGTAGCTCAACTGGATAGAGCGCCTGACTTCGGATCAGGAGGTTCTGGGTTCG
>MDTE01193485.1_pt1 | contig 29555 bp, 18 predicted proteins | sample 811231 | NCBI WGS metagenome assembly MDTE01 (sample SAMN05326651, study PRJNA326480) | marine metagenome | isolation source: seawater | place: Indian Ocean: Red Sea | collected 2010 | reverse complement strand
GTCGCTGCCGACGGGCGCATTTTTCTGACCTCGGAGGCAGGCTTTGTCTACGTGGTGCGCGCCGGTCCAGATCTCGAGCTTTTGGCGACGAACCGTCTGGGGGACGATTGCCTGGCGACGCCAGCCATTGCGGGTGGGTTGTTTCTGGCCCGCACTCGCCACGCGCTCATGGCGATAGGTCGCCCGAGGGTGGCCAGCGCACCGTAAGTTTTTGTTGTTGAGGGCTGCACACGCAGCGCGAGAAGAGATGTTCTGGCAGGATCTGGCCACTGGGCCATGGTTTCGACAGCGGGTCAACTAGCCGATTGCATCGCTCCGCATTTCCATCAATCAAGTGGTTCATGGCGGTCAGGGAATGTGAACGGTCGACAATGTAGAGCCGGCGGTGTGCTGCACGCCCCGAGCCGGAGGAAGTCTGTGTTCATAGGGAAATCAAAATGGTTCCCAGGGATTCACACTGGGCAGACGACATGTCAACGATAAAGTGACCAAAGGGTTCATGCTACGCCCCCTGGTGCTAACGCGTGTATACTCACCTGGGCGCATGAGGCCACGAAACAGCTATTTCGCGGGAACCAGGTTTGAAGGCAAAACGTATGGCGGATGGAACGACCGGTGCTGAGCAATTGCAGTGTATGACCGTGTGGGGAGGGAATGGTGCGCTGCAAAAATGGTTTGCGTTACCGGCCTTGGAGGTGTGGGTTTACAACCGACCCGCCGGCAAACAGTTCGGCAACACGACCTGCTATGTCTCGTCTTGTGCATCCGGGCGCATTACACGCTTGTTGTTGGCTGAACCCTGCGGTCCGGAGGCGTCGGTCCACGGATTGTCCCTGCGGCTGGGCGATCTGATGGCTGCTAATGTGAATCAGATTCAACAAAAGAATTTCGTGCGTGGGATGTACGAGACTTTTACGGCGGCGGCAACTGATTTGGGGCTGGCGACTGCGCTGGTGGGAAGTTTTTTCTCGCCAACTCGACGTTTGGTTTACTGTAATGCGGGCACTCCGCCCCCTTTGACACGCGCTGCCGGTGAGACCCATTGGGTGCCGTTAAAGGGTGAGACTGCTTCGGTCAGCGGAGCAGGAGATGCGATTTCTGAGACTCCACCAGGTGTGGTCGGCAGAGACGAGTATCAATGCGGGACCTTGACACTTCAAACGAATGATCTGGTATTGATGTACAACGAGTCTTTACTGGAAGTCCGGCTCGAGGATGGACGCGTGTTAGGCGTTGAGGGCTTTCGCGACCTGGTGCAACGTACCCATGCTGAGAGTCCAGAGCAGGTAGTACCGGCCATCGTGAAAAGCCTCGAAAAGGTTGCTCAGCAGGATTGGAACACGGTGGATTTGACGATGATACTCTGTCGTTGTAGCGAAACCAGGACGACCTGGAAAGCAAACCTGCTTGCTCCTCTCCGTTTATTGGGTACTGCGAACAAACAGCTCGAATTTGCGCCGACCGCCTCCATCCTGGCCGCGAATCGGTAACGCGGCTTCTGGGAACGCGTGGGTCGAGATGGTTGCGTCGAAACGCCCAGCGCCAGTTTGACTGGCAGGCAAGCGAGTCCTTTTTCCGGGTCTCAAACCGATCAGGCTCATTTGTGACGGAGTGTGGCACACCAATCGTAGCTGCCGGCCTACGGCTTTTACAATCCTTACGCCGCTGCGCAAGTCTTGGTCGCCGGTTTACGGTATCCTAGCAAACAGAATCGGGCAGCTCGCCAGGGCAGCAGACTATTTCTGATGTTACGACAGGATCCTTTCGATGTCTCATACCATTGCTGTCGGGGCTATTTTTATTGAGTGCAACCATCTGGGTGGATTACCCACCGAAGTCGAGCACTTCGAACAGTGTGAGTTATTACGAGGCGAACAGGTTACCGAATTGCGGAATGGGAACGTCGGGGGAATGCTCGATGCGCTGGACGCTGCGACCGAGAACGGTTCGCAGATCAATATTGCACCTTTGCTGTATGCCAGTTGTTGCGCACGGGGACCTCTTACGGCCGGTTGTTACGCCACTCTTAAACAGGAGTTCCTCGACCGTTTGGAAGCCGTGCTCCCGGTAGACGCGGTGTTGTTGCCACTTCATGGGTCTGCGGCGGCAGAATCTGCGGGTGACCTGGAGGGGGATTTGATCACCTCGATTCGTAAGCTGGTCGGTCCCCAGACTCCGATTGTCGGGACATTGGATCTGCATGCGCATGTCACTGAGGAGATGGTCCGCGGTGCCGACGCGCTGTTGGGTTTAGAGACGTATCCACACGTTGATTGGTACGCCACCGGGCAGCGCGCCGCTCAGCTGGTATTGGAAATGCTCGCCGGGCGTGTCCGGCCGACGATGGCACTGGCCAAGGTTCCTGTCGTGGTGAGTGCGATTTACGGTAATACGGCGGGTGACGGCCCGTTTGCGGATGTGATGCGTTTTGCCAAGTCATTGGAGCTGCAAGAGGATGTGCTATCAACCAGTGCCTTCCTCGTGCACCCCTATCTCGATCTTCCGGGGATGGGTGGCGGCGGATTAGTGGTCACAGACGATGATCTTCCCGCCGCGATGGAGCAGTCACGAAAAATCGCAATGCAATACTGGAATTGCCGCAATGCCCTCGAGCCACCATTACACACCCCTGAGGATGCCGTGCGCGAGGGGTTATCTGTGGACGGCGGTCCGATCGTTCTGATTGAGACCGCGGATTGCTGCGGCGGTGGCGCAGCGGGCGATAGTGTAGCGTCACTCAAGGCCTTGCTCTCGGTCGGTGTCGATCAGCTCTCATTGGTGCCCGTGGTGGATCCTGCTGCTGCTGCTGCTTGTCACCAGGCGGGAGTGGGCAGCCAGGTCACATTTGACTTGGGACATCAACTCGACCCGCAATGGGGTACGCCCCTTGCTGTTTCCGGAACGGTGTTGCGGTTGGGAGACGGTCATTTTACGTTCAACGGTGGTGCGTGGGATGGCCGGCCGGGTGAGATGGGCCCCTCTGCGGTATTGGAAGTCGGTGCGGTTCAGATCCTGATCACGAGTCTGCCCAGTTATGACTGGACGGACGAGCAGTTCCAAGCGATGCAGATGGATTATCGCGGCGCCAAATTCGTGGTGGCCAAAAACCCTATGAACTACCGGCAGGTGTATACCGACCTGGCCGCGAGAATCTTGTTCTTGAACACTCCCGGTCCGACACCTCCCACGCTGCGTTTCACCCAGTTTCAGCACCTTCAAAGGCCCTATTTTCCGGCGGATTCATCGATTCCTGACTTGGAGCCGACAATTTTGCACTAACGTCTTGTTACGCTCGCTGGTCCAAGGCGTTTCAGGCCAACAGACTAAGGCAGCTGATACCGCCTTCGGCCTTGGCGAACTCAGAGAGATCCAGTGTTTGGATCTGGAAGCTTGACTGCCGCAGTAGGGTTGCCGTTTGGCGATGTGCGGCGGGCAGGCAGATGTGATGGTTCAGCCGTATGACATTTGCCGCCCACGGCTCACCCGCAGGAACCGAAAGCAGGTTGAATCGACTGAGGTTCGCAGTGTCAATCCAATCCGGATTGATGAGCAAGGTGTGATCGTTCAAAGCGGTACACGCTGTTTTCAGATGCAGACAATGGTCGACAGGGATCGGTATGACACGGTAACCACAGGGTTTGACAATTTGCGTCAAAGCTTCGATGCCTTTCGAGTTTGTGCGTGATGAAAGGCCTACGAGAAGCTCTCGTCTAATTCGCAGCACGTCACCCCCTTCGAGCATTGCGGGAGGTTCGATGCGGCGAATGAGATGCAAGTCTGCCAGTTCTCGTTCGACCGCGACGAGCTCTCGTCTGCGGGCCGCGTTGCCAGGGGAGGCAAGGATGGTGATTTCATCCAGGATGACCGCAGTGTCTTCGATGAATGCGGCATCCGGTGAGCGGAGGTGCGTTTGTAATGTGCGCACCCGCACACCTGCCCGCCGTAGCATTTGGCAATAGGCGCGATGCTGTTGTTGGGCCAGGTCGCAATCGATCGGCTGGCGATCGAGGAACGTCAACAGGCATTGGTCCATCCGTGGCGATGGGGAGTGCGTCAGTGCAAGCATGGCAGCAGGGTGTTTAGTTACCGCCGTCCTGACCGCGCCGGCCAGAATATTGCTTGCCGCTACCGCCCCGGCCACCGCCTCTGCCACCGCGGCCACCACCACCGCGGCCACCTGCGCCACCGCGTCCGCCACCGCCTCTGCCACCGCGGCCACCTGCGCCACCGCGTCCGCCACCGCCACTGATTCCGTGTATTTTGTTCAACTCTTCACGGTCGACAAACCCGTCCTTGTTGGTATCCGCTTCCGCCAATTTCATTTGCTTGCGATCTTGTTCGTCGAGTGCCTTGATTTCTGCCTGGTCAAGCTTACCGTCTTTGTTGCTATCTCCTTCGGTAAAAGCCCGTCCCACCATCATGCCAGCGCCCATTTGCATCATGCCTTGCGTACCACCGGAAATCGCGTCCTCCGTCTTGCGTCCCTTTACTTCCCCTTCCAATTCGAGTTTGAAGCTCTGGTTCTGATCGGCCGACGAAGAGACCGCAATCCGCAACGTGGTCGTGGTAGAGTCGGCGTATTCGGCCGGTGACAGCGTGACGACTCCAAAGCCACCCGGTCCCGGTTCGGTGACGGCGACAGTCACTTTATGGTCTCCAACGTAGGCGCCTTCGAGACGTTCCCCGCCCTCAAACGTTGAGAGAGTGAAATGGCCTTCCGCATCGGACATCCCTTCCGCGTCATTCAGACCGCTCGCTTCGCCGGCTGCAAAGTTGAAAGGTAAGGTGCGAATGTTGGCGTTCGCCAACGGCTCACCGTTCATGTAGACGATTCCCGAGACTTGCACGAGGCGGGGGGGGAAAATCGAATCCCGCAATACCCACAGCGCGATAACGCCACCCAGGATTACCACGGCGGGTATAACGATCATGGGTAAACTGCCGAGGTCCACGGCAGGTGCGGCGTTCGGATCGTCGCTATTGGCGATGATATCGTCCAGTTGTGGTACGTGTTCTTCGGTGGGTTCACCTTCTGGGGTGGTGGCGTCATCGCTCATCGCTATTCCTTGGTTTTCAGGTATCTAGTGTTTGCCCGGATGATGGGATCGCGACAGCCAATACAACGTGTGCCGCGTCTCAATGTTGCCATGATTGGTGTCACGCGAAGACGTATCGGTGAGACAGCCTCCTAACCAAACGTAAACGCCTGTGGTCGTACACGGAGACGTCTCGAGCAGAGGCGTCACCAGAGAACGGATCCTTCAACCATACAACGGCGAGCGTCTTCGTTCTAGTTAGGCAGGTGTCACAGGAGCAGTCCCCCCGGTTTCCGAGTGCTCTGTCAAACCGACCGATACCTATAGATTTAGGTCCTGAGGGTCATGAAATCAACACCTCCGCAGGCCTTTCTGGAGCACCCGCCGGACTGGGGCTGTGGGAATGGTCGCGCAGGTTGCCGGCTGATGGACCTGGGAACTGGACGGTTTACCACAGTCAGAGTTGGCTTTGCTGGTAGCGCTGACTGCTGCTGTGACGCTGCTTCACCTGGCTGTTTGCGATCGCAATGATTGTTGGTGGGCCCCCTTTTGCCCGTTCATAGAGGGACGCCGTCCCACAGAGACGATATCGCGATGGGACGAGTACCCGGGTAAAAACGGTCAAGATTGGGGGCGCTGTAGCGATCGTCTTTTTTTTCTGGGTAGGTTCGTGCCGAAGAACCGATACTGAAACGAAGCCGGTTGCTGTTGTGAATCGCAGGAATCGCGCCCCAGGTGGCTGCGAGCCCTTGTTCCTCTGCGGGCAGAGGGCTGGCCACATGCCAGTCCCAGTAGTGATGGAAAGTGACATGCGAACACCAAGTCCGTTGTGGTCTGGAACGTACGCGACGCCCTGGGGGCTGGTCTTGCTAGCACTGGTACTGAACTGGTCCCAGGTCGCCCAAGGGCAGTTGTTGCAGCACATTGTGGATCGCCATTACCAGAGTCCGCGGACAACCTGTCGCCTCTGCCCTTCGCCGGGCAAGCAGGGGAAGGGAGCTGGCACCAGGCAGCCGGAGGTTCGCCCCCCAGCGGACCTTGATCCGCAGCCGCTTGCTGAGCTGGCAGAATTGCCACGTGGGTTTGGAGTAGTTCCCGGTGCGCTCAGTGCCGCCCCCAGTATGATTGGTGATTTTTTCGGCAATGGCCTGGGCATACGCCCTGGTTTCGTACTGGGCGACCGCTCGCCGGCGTTGGTTATCCCAAACAGCGAAACGACGAACGAGAACACGGGGGGGGATAACCCGACAGGTGATAACACCACCGGCGCGGCGGGCCCATTTCAGCCCGGCGCGACGATCGCTGTGGCGGGTGGTGATCGAAGGTTCAAATTGTCCGACAACAGCAGTCCCCTGCCCCGCGATCGCGTGTTTTTCAATTACCATCACTTCCACAACGCGCTGACCGATGCCAATCTGATGTCACAAAACCTCGATCGCTATACCTTTGGTCTGGAAAGAACGTTTCTGGACGAGTTGGCGTCTATCGAGCTGCGGGTGCCGTTTTCTGGTGGCCTGGCCAATCAACAGGTCGTCTCGTCACTGGATACCACGGGGACCGAGTTTGGCAACCTCGCGTTGACACTCAAAGGGTTACTGTTGTCCGACGACCGCAGCGCTCTCTCGGCAGGACTCGCGATGGTCTTTCCTACCGGTACGGATGCCACGGTGACGTTTTCTGCGACCGACGCACTGGAATTTCGCAATGGTTCGTTCTACCTGCAGCCATTTCTGGCTTATTACCGCCAGGTCAATGAACGGTTATTTCACCAGTTTTTTGTGCAGTTTGACTTTGATACTTCGGGCAGCGAATTGCGCTATTATGGGCCCGGCAGCACCGATTTTACAGCGGAGGAAATCCGCAGCCAAAACCTGATGTACCTGGATTACCAGGTTGGCTGGTGGTGGTACGAGTCGGAGGCGGATGAGGGGATTCAGCGGATTGCACCGATCGTGGAATTGCACTACACGACGACCCTGGAGGACCTGGAGAATGGGAGTCTAGGACAGGGTGTCTTTGTCCAGAATGCCCGCCGCGACATCCTTAACCTGACTGGCGGCATCTACTTTCAGTTGTCAGATACCGCGTCTTTCAAAGTTGCGTCTGCGGTGCCGCTAAGGTCTGACTTGGACAAGTTATTTGACGCGGAATTCAGTCTCCAGTACGAGCGGCGTTATTGAAGTGAGAGTCTTCTGGTCACCGCCCGGGCGAAGTTTATCGGTCAGTTTTCTCGTTGCCTGCCACCTGGCTCACTGGGAAATCGGCGAATTCAAGCAAGTCCGCCGGACCTGCCGTGGGGAACTGCTGGTACGGGTCCCCGAGCGAGTCCGCGCGGACTGTGGTTTTGACGTACTGGATGAGTTCACGCCAACTGACGATGCCATCCTCGTTGCCAGGGCGGGTGTCGGCTGCCCCGCGCAGGGCTTCCAGCAACCGATGGGTGAATCGGCCTAATTTGCGTGACCTCTCTTCGACGGCCTCTTGCTGGCCCTCGGTTGCAGTCAAGGTAAACACCAGATCGTCCTGCAGGGCACGCAGTGCCGACTTCAACTCACGTTGGTGCAACGGTTGCAGGGCACCGCTATGGCAGGTATCCAGGATCACCAGTTTGCGACAAGGGATGTCGGCAAACAGGGTGAAGGCATCAAACGAAAAGCAATCGCGGTACCGGCGGGCGGCCAGGTCGCGGAAGCGGGCGTTGGCGGTCACGTAGTAATAGGTGTCACTGGCCTGATCACGGAGACCGTGGCCGGAGAGAAAAATCACCAGCAGGTCATCGGCAGTCACGTGTTGCCGCAGATGGGCTGCGTACTGTTGCAGCGTCGCGAACCAGACAGGACGTGTCACGCGCTGGTCGGCCATGGCTAGTCCGAACGTACGGTAGAGGGGTTGGGCGCTCTGCTGGAAGGTCTGGGCGACCTGGGTGGCGTTGTTGACCGCAAATTCCAGGCGGGGCAGCTGGGCGTCACGATACTCGTTGATTCCGGCGGTTGCGATGAACAACCGTGAGCGGCGCCAGTGGTTTGAATTCCGCTGTACGGTCACCGTGGCCCGGCCGACGGCTTCGCCTTCCGTGGCGGCCAACACTTGCAGGCGGATGCGCCGCTGTGATGGCAAAGCGGCGTCCCATGCGTAAGTGATCTGGGTCCCTCCCGGAATGGCTGTTTGCTTGACGCGGCGGCGGTGCGTCGCCAATACGCCGTTTGCGAACGCTTTGGGGGGAACCAGACGTTGGCCGTTGCGGATCGTAATGGTGGCCCGTAGACGGGCTACAGGCGTATCGAGCAGGCTGCCCGCGACTGGCGAGACGATCTGCACGGTTGGCTTCAATGCGTAGGCTTCGGCAACCGCCCGGTGGGTTTCCGTGGGGAGCTTTGCCTCTACTTGCAGTAATGCGTCATCCAGATTGCCGGTTTCCAGTAACCGCCTCATCGCCTCGGGGCGCTCCAGCGCTTTGCGGAACTGGTCTGCCAGGAAGACGTCGGGGAGTTCACGGAGGCCGCGATTGACTTGCCAGCCGAACAGGCGGTGTCCTTCGAATGACGCGTCGTAGTAACCTGCGGGACTCCAGAAGGCCCATTCGCGGTTGTCACTGACTACCAGGGAAGCCAGAGGTTGCCAGGCAGGGAACATCTGGAACACCGGGCCACGGGCGCGGCCGCGCTGGAAATCAAAGACCAGCAGTGCGTTCCAGGAGGCCTGTTGCAATTGCGTCAGCATGGCGCGGGCGGCACGCGCAGTGCGGACCGGAGTTTCCCCCGTGCGGACGGCAGTTCTGTCATACCAGCTCAGCGCCGTTAACTGGTCCCCACGGCGGACACCGCGAAAATAGAGAGGGCCGTCTTTCCGAATGGAAGTCACTTCTAACGCCCCGCTCTCTACGATCGCCCATCGCGCGCCCCAGCGATCGAGGAGACGGTTGTCATTTGCCAGCTGGGCCAATGGCCAGAAACGAACCGTCCCATCTAATGCTGCCGAAACCAGGTAGCGTCGATCGTGGGTCAATGCCAGACTGGTGACGTCACTACTGTGGCCGCGAAATACACGGAGGATCGGGCAAGCGTCCTGTTGGACCAGTTTGAAGATGTAAATGTTGTTGTTCTTGGCGCTGAGGGCGATCGCGGCGGGCTGGCCATTGGCATCGGCGATCCAGCACCGGGGAGCCCGTTGATCGTAGAGATTCGGGTCGAAAGTAATGTAGCCCGCCTTGTGGCCATTATCTTGAAGCTGGAGGTGGACGGAATTGGACTCAGCAGGGACTCCGCGTGTCAGCTCCCAGTTGCCCCGCTGATCGTCGGCCTGTGACCAGTTTTGGGGATCCAGTTTCAGTCGGCTGTCAAGTTGCGGGACGGTGGCGTTGAATCGCTGGGTGAGTCGGACCGCTCCCTGCTCTCGTTGGGTGCCGATAGCCACCTGATAGCCGGGGCCTTGTCGTGCGCAGGCAACACGCAGGGGGGCTGCAATAGCCCCTCGTAGTGGCTGGGGATTCACAGGTTGCGTCGTTGAGTTCACGAAGAGTTCGGCACCGGCCGCGTAGGCCAGGTGTGCGCCGTCGGGGCTGATCGCACAAGCGCGAACGTCGTCGCTGACGGGCAGGTCGGGCTCTTGTTTCTTTAACTGGTGAATATTGGAAGTGTTCCAGTGCTGGAGGACAGCCATCGCGTCCTTGGACCGGCGGGTGCCGACCAGCAGCGTGCGGCCGTTGCCGGAGAACGCCAGCGAAAGTGGCAGGCGATCGATTAACTTCTGTTCGCGTTCTCCGTTTCGGAGGTCCCAGATAAAGAATCGGTAACGAGATCCGTTGGGTCCTGGGGGATACTGGGCCAGATCTGCCGATGCCAGCCGGGTGCCATCGCGCGAGCAGGCAAGTGTTGTGACCATTCCACGGTGGAGGCCGGCGGAGGCTTCTGCCAACAGTGGCTGCGAGGTCCTGGTCGTTACGTCAAAGCGGTGCAATTGCCAAAACGGATAGGGTACTTGTGCCTTAGATGGTTGATACACGGGCAACACCAGATGCCGGCCATCCAGCATGACAATCGGAGTGGATTCCCGATAGGGAGAGAGCCGTCTGGCGAGGTCAGCCTGGTAACGCTCTCGGTCGGGCGGTTGGACCAACTGGGCGCGCCATTGGCCGGTGTCATCCGGTTTCCAGTAGAGGGCCCGCCCTTCGCGATCGACCGAGGCCAGGCCTCGCTGTGCAGGGTCGGGTGAAAAACAGAGCGCGGCGATGACCTGGCGATGCCCGATCGCCTCATTTACCAGGACCACCTCGAGATTGCCCGTGCGGGCATTGACCAGCACGATTTCGCCCATGCGGCCCGCAGCACCATGTCCGGCGATGGCCAGCAGATCGCCGCTGGTCGCTAGTGCATAAATCCGGCCGCGCGGCCCCCGCTGGATTTGCCAGGGAATTGAACGCTGGTAGCGCCACTCTGGCTGTCCGCCTGGATTGGTGGATGTCGGTCCCCAGACGAACGTCCGTTTGTCGTCGCCTGCGGAACAGAGTCTGTTTGCATCATCGCTAAAGGCGAGAGCTCGAATCCGTCCCACATGTCCCTTTGACTGCAGTCGCAGCCAGGGAGTTCCGTCTGGACTGCGTTCCGTCTGGACGAGTTCTGCCAGTCCCTCGGCGGTGAGGAGACTGGTGGATTTGGCAGGATTGGCAAATTTGGGCAATCGGTAGGTCACTACCGCCGTCGGTTGAACGGCCACGCGGTTGGGCGGTAGTTGGGATTCCGATGGCAGCGTCCGCGCTATCGTGGCCGCGTTCTCCAGTTTGCGCTGGGTGGCGGGTAAGGTCGATTCGGCCGGTAATGCAGTGGCGCTGGGTTGGCGCCCGGGGAGCGTCGATTCGCTGGGCAACTGGCCCGGCGATGGTGAGCTGTTTCCCAGCCAGAGGAGGATTCCTGCGGCGAGGTACCGGGCACTAGAGGCATGGGATTTGTCCATCGTGGCCTTTACCACCGGTGCGTTGTAAGGGGTGCGTTGTAAGGAAGGGACACGGGCCCTCACGAAGGAGACTCCCAGCCAATCAGCGGGCCAGCAACGAACCCTATCTGTGTGATACACGTCTTCTGCAAAAGACGCAACCATTTGCAAGTGCGCGATCGGCAATGCATCGCGTCCGGGACAGTTGGGGAAGCGAATCCTCGAACCAGTTGTTCAGAGCTGTCGAAAAAACGTATGATCAAGGAACGTGCTTGGATTGCTGAAATCCACCTATCAGGGATTGTGGTCATGTGTGCTTTGCGACTCCGTTGGTGTCGGTTCAGTTTTCTGTTGTTCGTCGCGTTTGGCCAGGGCGTGACTTTTGCGCAGAATGCCAATCCGGATTCAACTGAAGCAGTGCTGGAGACAATTTTCAGTCCGCGGCGTGCACCACGTGCACGTACGATGGGGCTGGTGCAGCGGAGTTTTCTGGATTTACTCGAAGTCACTCGTCCCAAGTTGGAAATGGCTTTGGTCATTGATGGGACGGAGAGTATGGGCGCCGCGATTGTCGGGATCCGGCATGCACTGCGGCAAATGGTTGAGGACTTGCAGCGTTACAAGGCGGATGTCTTTTTTCAAATCGTGGTATTTCGCGACGAGGGGGCGCAGTCCGGAGTCGCCAGTTTTCCCTTGCACACACCCCGGATCGCGCAGCAGGATGGAACACAGTTGCGGTCTTTTACGAGTGACCCGGAGGTCCTTCGCGAGGGCGTGGAGCAGATTCAAATCGAATCGGGGGCCCCCTATTTTCCAGAGCTGATCGATCTGGGCATTCACCGGGCGTTGACCGAACTGAACTGGTCGCGTGCGGCTGATGTTTCCCGCTGGATTCTTGTGTTTGGAGATGCGCCTCCGTTCGATGAAGGGTTCATGGAAGCGGGCTCCAGAGCACGACGCAGAATCGCGACCCAGCAGTTGATTAGTACGGCCAAGAGATTGGACATCAGGATCAGCAGTGTCTTGTGCAATAGCCGAGATGAGGATCTGGTCAGTTATCGGGGAGTCTTGACCAAGACCCAACAGTTCATGAATCGATTAGCCACCGACACAGGTGGGTTGATGCTTGATCTCTCTTACGCGGACATTCGCAACGCGATCGAAGATGCAGCCCGTATTCAGCGGGTACGCTACCGGCAGATCGGCAAGTTGACTCAAGAGTCAATTGCAGCTGCCCGGAAACAAGCGCGTGAGCAACAGACTTCCGTCGCGGAGCAACGACGCATTCGCTTGGCGGTGTTACCTCATGTTTTATTAGCGGATTTGCAGTCCGCCGGTGCCTTTGACCCGGCTCGAACTGAGGTGCAAATTGCTGCCGAGTTGAGACACCACTGGCGCGCAGTTCCCGGCGCGGAATTGGCAAGTTCCCTGGCAGTTGAACGCCAGGTGATGCGTTTCAAATCTCAGGGTATTCGCGGTGAGGATCTGCTGCCAGCGCTGGCAACTGCGTTGCGGGTTGACTATCTGGTTTGGGGAAGTGTTTTGGAGAAGGATGGTCGTTTGCAGATTCAGTCGGTCATCTACCAGCAGGCCACAGGTCAAGAGCTGCTCCGACACACCGTAGGATCAAGTGGCCAGCTTCCGGTCGTTGAAGTGATGTCCCGCCTGATGAACCGACTCGTGGAAAAGGTGATTGAGTCAGGAGCGGATCCGCGGCTGGCCGCTGCGCTGGAACTGATAGGCGCAGGGTCGCTTGCCGAACATCGGCTGCTGCAGCCGGTCACAGACGCGGTGGATGCCCGAGCGCCTTTGTTAAAGGGATTTGAGTTGCTGGAAAAGGCGCTGGCTTATCCTGTGGGTAGCGCCGAGGGGACTCCTTTGTTGCGGCAAAGTCGCCGGGAACTTGAATTGGCTCAACGGGCAGACCAGCAGAATCCCCTGGTGGCTCTGCTCCTGGCCAATGTTGCCTTTAATGAAGGGCAGGCCTTGTTACGTCGAGGACAAGAGGATACCGCACGGGTGCATTGGGAGCGGAGTTCGCGCTGGTTGAAATCGGCTTTTGCCCGACGTGCGCAAGCCCGTTTTAGTTACTTGCGACTGGAGATTGAGGCGGATTATGCGTTGTTGATCAAGAAAGATTTTGCCGGGGCGGCCAGCATTTACGAGAGACTGGCCGAAACAAGGATGGAGAATCCTCTGCATACGACGCTTCGCGCGCACTGGATGTTGGCCGGAATCCATAGTGGTGATTGGGGAGTGGCCCATGCACCCGCAGCCGCCACGTTGATTGACGGCGCTCAGGTCCGATACCACCTCACCCAGATCCTGGCGCATTTTGAGGAAAGCAGTGAGGCGGACTTCATACGCCGCCAGCTCCGTTGGGACGATCGCAATGGGGAGAACCGTTTTGAGCATTTTCCGCAGATCCATGATGCGGTTGCCGAGCAGATTCGCTGAGTTCGGAGAGGCGCGATACAGCCCTTGATCAGTCGGTCTTCGCTGCCGGGGTAATCGGAATCTGCAGTGCGTCGCAGGCGTGTTTGACGACCAGGCAACGTCGCAGGTCCCAACTGACCAGTGCACCATTGTGACCTCCGGCGATCAACCACTTAGGGGTGACTACAACTTGTGCAATGCGTCCGATGTCGCTATTGAGTATGAGGGGGCGGCTGTTGGGGTCCTCGTAATGCCATAGACGCACGGTTCCATCGTCACTGCCCGTGACTAGCCACCCAGCCAATGGTCCGAAGGCGATCGAATGAATGGCACCGCGGTGCTGTCCGGAGAGAGGTCGGCTGGTGTTTTCTGTCAGATCCCAGAGGTGCACACTGCCGTCTGCGGCGCCGCTGGCCAGCAGAGTTGGCTGGGGATTTTCAGCGGCAGATGGAGAATTGGAGCGAAAGCGGAGGCAGGTAATCGTATCTAAATGACCGTGTTGTCCCTCAGGCGTTGGGCCGTCTCCCAGCCGCACCAGCTCGATGTGATACTCCCCCTCTGGATTGGCGCTCTTGCCGAGTGCGGCAAACTGATTGTCATTCGAAACAGCCAGTGCGGGAGGATCGTTTTGCGGGGTTTTCAACACTTCAATGGGTGAGCTGGGATCGGGTTGCTGGAGTTTCCAGCGTTGCACCTGCCCCCCGGTACTGCTGGTAATGGCCCACTGATTATCGGGCGTGATTTGGATGTCGTGGATTTGTTCGGGGTGCTGGCCGACCAGGACGGGAATGGCTGTGGGATCTTGCCAGTTCAAGTCCCAACGTAGCAGTTGGCCATTCAGGTCTCCGGTAACGAGCCACCGTTGATCGAAGCTAATGGACAAGATCCAGCCGCGCAAGGTTGACGGCTGTAAAGTTGTTTCGATTTTTCCTGTGGCACTAAGTCTTGCAATAGAGACTTGTTCGTCGAGGTCGGCGGAAACGATATAGGATCCGCGTGCGATCAGGTTACAGACGTCAGTGCCGGAGTCAGGGCTTTGTCGATGTTCGTAAAGCACGCGGTGCCGGAACGGGTGTTCGGCGAGTGCCCAGAGTGCGATCTGACTACCTTGCAAACGAGTGATGAGCCATTCACTGGTGGAGAGGGTTGCCAGGCAACGCAGCGTAAAGCGGTCTGTTTCGGGCTGATTGAAAATCTCGTGGATCGATGGTGTGACGGCATACGCCGCCGGGGCGATGCGCAATGCTTGCTGGTATTGACCGCTTGCCGTGTCGAGGTTCTGCTGGTCAAGTGGTTCGAGCTTTGCAGTCTGGAACGACTCGTTTGCGTGGGTTCGTGCGGCTGTCAGATCCGAAGCACTCGTTCCTGGTACCTGTGTCTTGGAAGGGGGCTGGGGTGTTGGTCCAGTGAACCACCAGGTTCCCATTAATGTCAGCAGTACTGCGAGCATCAACCCGCCCAGCACCAGGGTGGTTTTCTGGCGCTGTCGATTGTCAATCACCCCGCTGGGCGCCTTGTCGGTAAACGCTTCGGCCAGTGTATGCACCATCTCCTGGCAGGAATCAAAACGTTCGGCGGGATCCAATGATGTGGCTTTGGAGATAACACTGCGTTCCAGTGGAGGGAGCGCAGTCAGGTCGAGATTGCCATTGCGGTGGGCATCCAGGACCTCGACGATCCCGAAAGAATGAAATGGCAGTCGGCCCGTTCGTAACTCGAAGTACGTGATCGCCAGAGAGTACTGGTCCGTGTTTTGTGAAGGTCGCTGGTTGATACATTCGGGTGCCATATAAGCGGGTGACCCGGCCATTTCGGTTCCCGTGAGTGTCGCCCATTGATCGCTAAAGAAGCGCGCCAGCCCGAAGTCACCGATCATCACTGATGCACCTGTGAGCATAAGGTTTGCCGGCTTGATATCGCAGTGCTGGATACTGACCTGTTCGTTGTCCAGGAGGTGCTGTGGCGCATTCAAAAAGTCGATTCCCTTGGCGGCTTCCGTCATCGCGTTCAGGAGCTCGTCCGGGGGGATCCCCTCATGGCCTTGCTCTTGGCACTCCTGCAGACGCTCGTGGAGGTTCTTGTCACAGAGCAGTGTTGCGACCACCAGCTGTCGGGGAACGTTCTCGTACGATAACGTTTGTGTTTCGCTGGGAGATTGTGTCTCGCGATCTGATTCGGATTCGTGTTCCTGTGGCGCGTCTTCTGGGGATAACAGCTTGTCGTCTAATACCTGGCCGGCTGAGTTCCGTAACCACAACGCGATGACTGAGGCCAGATGTGGGTGACGGATCGTCTTGATTTGCTGTACAGCGCGCAGTTCTTTAAGGCCTTGCTGGTCACGTAGATCGAGGAACTTGAGTGCTACTTGCGCACCACCCGGTGAGGTCGCTCTCCAGACTTCACCGAACTGGCCACGTCCCAGGAACGAGTCAAGCCGATAACCGGGGACGGGTTGGTCACCTACTTTGAGCATCTATTCGGATTCCCGGCCAAGGAGGCGTAGAGGAAAGGGCAGGACCAGGGACAAGAGTTTATGGTCGACAAAACACAGCAAATCGTGACAGCCTGACGGTGTGTGGTTGCGGAAACGTCGCCGCTGCAGATGCGCGGCAGTTATCCGGAACCGGTATGGCATCCTGACAAGTGGAATCAGGGAGCCGTATTGACGTTTCGTGGACGAATCCAGGCACCATTTCGAAACTGGGATTTGCGTGGATCGAATTCGGTAAGCGACTCCAGACGCAATGGCAGCGTGGGACTCGGAGACGTACGTTTAAACAGGTTTGACCAGGAGTTGCCAGCACTTTTCACTTTGAAGGTAGCTGGGCCGGGAGAGACTGGAAAGAGGATCGCGAGTTCGAGTTTGATCACTTTTTGGAGTGTCAATGGAGTCAGTTTGCGTCGATTGGTCCCCGGCGTACAGGCGGTAACCAATTCGTGATGCTCGAGTATGTCGGTGTAACGTTGCAGATGCTGCTTGACCTCCGGACGTTGGGCGATTCGCAAGGCTTCGGACTTGCTACCGCGCCGCAAGGCACGTAAGGCAGCCAGCAGCCGGTTTTGGATGTCGATTTGCTCTCGGTCAGATGGACGAAAGCGGTCAGGTTCTTTGAGAATTGCCCGGTCTGCATCGGGGTCAAGCAGAAACAGCATTGCTCGAAAACGACGTTCTTCAGCTGGGTTCCGGGCGAGGCTGACCATGCCTAACAGGGAGCTGCGGCCCAGAGTTTCTGGTTCCAGAAAAGCGGCGATCAAATAGAGCCGCAGCGCAGCGTGGTGGGCATCCGGGTCCTTGCGTTTGACGGCCAGTTCTTCCGCCAGATCCCGGTAGCTGGCTGGCTCGTCGTGTTGCAGTGTGGCGAAATCGGCTGCCGAGACGGTGACCACGATGAGGGCAATTTCGCTCCGTTCAAGCCGGCGGCGGGCTTTGGTTCCATCAGACCGAACTTCATCGAGGATGACCTGATTGTCATCCTGGCGAATCAAGAATCCACGTATCTCTTCTCCGCTCTTGGTGGAAATTAGCACACCCTGCGCGGCGTGTGTAACGCACAGGCATAAGGCAATAGTCAACAACAACCGCAGCCAGCAGGTTGACAAGAGCCTGACGCCCGCGGTGGTGCGGGCGGTGTTGTCAAGGACGAGGTGTTTCATTCGGTGTTCTCTGCCAGCAAGAGCCAGGTGCGCAACAAGGCCGTTTCCCCGCTGCGAAGTTGGGCGACAAGTTCCGTTGTTTTTTCGTCTTCCTGGTGGAGTTGCTCGATGATCGCATCTGCTTGCGACTGAAGTTTAGCGTGCCTGCGGACGACATCGATGCATAACAGTCGTAACCACAGGCGTTGTAATCGTACCGTCAGAGCAAAGTCATTCGGCGAGAGATATTCTGCCGCGTCGATCTGTTTGTTGATTTGCATTGCGAAGTGGCGATTCGCACCGGTTACGGCAGGTTCCAGGATTCCAGCGGCATGCCTTGCCAAGGCGGCGAGTACTTCCGATGGGGATGTCGCGCCCACGTACTGGGCCTCTGCAAGACCTCGCAAACGGGCCTGTGTCGCGTACGATTCGGTAAGCGATTCCTGCACACTGTCATGAATCCCAGTCCCCGAATCGCGTGTTTCAGTATCGTCTCCAGAGAGCGCGTGGCGTAGTAATTGTTGTTGCAAATCGCGTTTCCAGGTTTCCAAGGACCCGCCGCTTTGCTCCTCCAGGTCAAGCAGTTTTGCGACCACTTGGGACAATTTTGGGAGGACTTCCTGTTGGGCTGCGATGTGGTCCGCCAAAGCTAGTTTCAGGTAGGGTAGGTGTCGAAAAGAAGGCAGCGCGGCCAGCATGTAGTCAAATTCGACCTGCCCTTTGTTTTTTCCTGTGAGGTACCGTACCAGCCTGGTCGCTTGTCCGCCGGTCAGATCGGCATTCCGGGTCAAGTCGACCAGTTGTGACAAGGCGCTCTGGCGTTGTGCGAGCCGTGGCGCGGAGAGCACCTCCAACGCACGTGCAATGTAGCGGTCCTGCCGGGTAATTTCGATGGCGCTGCGTGTTGTCCCCGACAATCCCACGTAGGGAGATCTGCCGCGGGGACTGGGATTGTCCAGGTTGCGTGTTGCTGGTGGAGCACCTGCCCGATGGAGTTGATCGAAGGTGGCGGTTCCCCTTTCTTTCTGGTCCAACGCACATGCCATCGTGTTGAGATGGGCCAGTTGCAGAACATCATCGAGCAGCGCCCAGTCCGCATCCCGTGAGGATGGAGAGAGCCGATCAACAGCACTTGCAGCAGCTGACCAGAGGACTCGCCAGCGACCTTCCGGAGTGGCCGCTGCATCCGTTCCCAAGCTCACACGGACACGTTCTGACACATCCGCGGGTGTCAGTCTGGTACCGGCGGCCGGCTTTCCAGCACGCGCCAGCAGGAGGTCGGTGAGGTAGGAAACCAGTGAACGATTAGGAATTTCCTGGTACATCTCAAGCAACTTGAGCACTACTGCAGGATCGGGAGAACGGACACAACGCTCGACTGCGCTGCGGTAGACGTCCCATTCATCACCCACACGACGCAAAGCTTCGACCAGGAAGGCGACGTCCAGCCGGTCGATTTCTGCTGCGTCCAGCCAGTTGCGTGCGTCCTGATAGGCGTATTCGCGCAGCTCGTGGATTTTCACCGGATGAAACGCGGCCGCCGCCGTCAGAACATGAAAGAAATGTCGCGAAACGGCGGCCCGACATTGGCGGTGCAGTTCCTGTGGCGAAAGGCTGGCGTCGATTAACCAGCCAATTCGTTCGCCGGTCGCTTCGGCCAATGCTGTCGACCGCTGGTCAGAGAGACTGGGACGTGAAAGTGCTGTGGCCACGGTCTCGATCGTCCAAATGGTGAGATCGAAGGGTGCCTGGTCTTCCGGGTCGAGCGGCGTTTCGGGATCGAGAATTGTGTCCAGCAATGTATCGCGCAGTTGCTGGGCACTGGTGTCGGAGGGATCTCCTGCATAGCACCCGGCGAGCACATTTCCCAGCAGCTGGGTTCGGGTTGGAGCGTCGACATTTTCGATGGCCAGGCTGACGAGTCGCTGGTAGGCTGCGGAACGCGTCGTTTCGCTTCCGGCGCTCAGTTGCTCGAGTGGCTCGCGCCAGGCACTGTCGACTCCACGGGCCTGGGAAATTGCGGCATTCAGGGGTCCGTCGCGCCAGTCGTCTCCGGCGGTCGTGCGGTCCGTTGTCGCCGCAGCAGCGACCGGTGCTTCCGAGGTGTCTGCGGAGTCGGTGGCTTCCGTGTCACTAGCGGGGCGAGTCGCGCGAGGTTCAAGCTGCAGGATCTGATAAAGGAGCGCACTACAGATCCCCAGTAGCAGCACGAAGGTAAAACCGAAGAAGGTCATGGTTCGTCGGGCACTGCGCAGGCGGGTGACCTGGTTTGCCGCCAGACGCTCACTGATGACGGCATTGATCTGGTCACCGGACAAACCCCATTGTTGTCCTTCCTGGTGGAGTTGCTGCCGCATGGTTCCATTGATGCGGGACCGATGTTCCAGAAGATCATCGAGCAGCCGGTCAATGAATTCGACCGCTCGTTCCTGTGTGATTGTGCGTACACCGGTATCTTGGGCTACGGAGTGGATTGTTTTTTTGGCCAGGGCCATGGAGAGTCCCTCTCCTTGGACCCCAGCGTCCTGAAGTTTGCGGAGGATGCGGGGAGTAATAATGCCATGCGGCTGCTGTTGCAAAACTTCACGCAGATGTTTTTCAAACGACTCTACACGCTCCCGCATCTGGGATTCCGTGACGACATCGGCGCGCTCCTCGGGCTGGGACTGCAGGTGGCCGATTGCCAGTTCGACCTCATCTTCCTCCAGCTTGTGGTCATTCGCGACGGCCGACAGCAGCAGGCGGCTTTGGGTATTGATACCGCGATATTCCGCGAGAATGGGCGCTGCGGATGCCAGGAAAGCTCGTATTCTAGGATCGTCGGGCAAGTGGGGTGACGATTCCTGGTCGGATTTCTGCAGCCCTTTTTCATTGATGACTTGTTGGAGCAGGTGATCAATGTACACCGAGGAGAGCCGGTACTCCTTGAGACCGAGACGAGAGAGCTTCCGCACCACGGCACGTGACAACGTATCGGTGCCTTCACAGAATTCGCGTGCGCGGTCGAGAAATTGTTCAGCGGGAATCCCTGGCGGAGTACTTTCCAAAGACGGCGGCGGGTTGTCGGTAGCTGGCGTGCCTGCCGATTTTAGTGGCGTGCCTGCCGATTTTAGTGGTACGCCGGTCAGGGACTCCAACAAATCGTGAACGGCAGCTGCGGCCAGTCCTGTTTCCAAGGCCAGTTTCTCCAGGTCGCTCCGCGTGAGAGGGACCGCAGCATCTTGCGTGACGCGTTGCCGGGCCTGTTCCAGAAAGGCGTCGATGTGGGCCGCGGTATCCCCAGTTGGTGCTGCCGGCGAGAGGGGTTCTGTGGCGGCCGTTTGTATGGAGGACGTTGCTGTCTGGACGGGCGCAGGTGGACTCACCCTTGGAGGTGCTGGCGCAGGGGGAGCAGGAAGGGGAGGCGGCTGGGGAGCAGTGGGTTGGCTTTTGGTCTGGGCAGCGGTTACAGGAGGAGGGTCGGCGACAGGTGCCGTCTCAGAAGGTGAGGCATTTGACTGCCTGGACGCTTGTTGGTGGAGCAGTAGTTGCACCACGATTTGCTGCTGCGCGTCGGGGATTCCCACTTGCTGCGCGATACGGGCAAGCTGGGTTTCCAGCTCCGGAGTCATTTCGGGCTGTTTGGCCAGGAGCAGGGCTGCTTGCTCCAGGAACGCTTGCGCCAAGTGATGCTCGTCGGCACGCTGAGATTGTTCGCGTTTATCGGGAGTATCCATCACCGTTCACTTGGGCTATTGAGTAACCGGTTCGCTCTAACAGTAGTTGCATTTCTACGGAGTCAGTTGTCGAAATCGCTCACGCCAGGCCGGCGGCCCGTCTTTAGGGTGCAACAATTTGAATTGACGCAGCACTTGTTGTGCTCGGTTTTTGTCAATTTTTTGCAGACAGAGTATCTGATGGTACTTGGCCTCAAACCAGGTATCGGATGATTTCGCGGATCCTGCCAGGAGAGTTCTCCAGTGTGCCAGAGATTGCTCCGGGTTTCCGGCACGGAGTTGTACACGACCGGCCCGTTTGAGGTAGTTGCGATCCTTGGGAAAGGCGCTGACCAGTCGGTCGAGCAGCGTGATGGCTTCCGGGTACTTTTTCAGCGCGGTGGCGTACGAGGCCAGTCGCGACGCTGCGACACGGGCGTTCTTGCGACCGAGGATGGCTTCTCGACCCGCGCCTAGTCGCTGGCTCAGCTCGTGATAGATCTGATAGCCCGCCATTAACAGGGCTTGCCGTTGGGCACCAGCGGCGTTTGCAAGTTGGCGATCTACGGCTTGTGCCGACGAGACCAACGCTACCAGGCGATAGGTGGGCTGTGTCGTATGTTTCACGAGCCAATTTGCGTGTTCGCGAATCGAGTCGTCGCGTACGCGAGACTGCGCCACGCGCAACCACTGGTAATGATAATCGGCTAGAGTCGATTCGGTGGTGGGAAGTGGTTCTGCGAGAGGCTTTGCCCGGTCCAAAAATCCGGCGGCCAGTTCAACGAGCGGGTCTTTTGCGAGTAGTGACACTTCGGCGGCCAGTACCAGGACTTTGACACGGCGACGGGCGTCGCGGTTTGTGTCAGCCAGCTTGTCAAAAAGATCCGCGGCCTGGCGAACTCCGTTGGCGAATTTGGTGGCCTGTGTGGCGTTAGCGCGTTGGCTCGACCATTGTTGATGAAGTAGTGTGCACAAGTCGTATTGCGCGTCTAGGTAGCCATCGTCTTCGGGGCCGACGTTCTGCAGCTGGCGAATGACCTTCTGTGGAGAAGAGTCTCGCATCAAACGCGCCGTCCAGCGGTCCGCCTGGCGCGCGTATTCGTGTTGGGGGTAATCTCGTTTGATACTGGCGAGTATGTTAATGGCTCGTGGCAGATAACGGGCGTCGTCCTTGCCGAGGCGTTTGTAGCACACGAAGGCATTCCACAGCGCGTCGACAGCAATCGTCTCACCTGCTGCTTTCAGACCACTGACGGATTCTTCAAAGCCAGGCCCAGCCTCGGCCAGGTTCCCCAGGCGAAACTGGCACATCGCCAGGTCATAACGGCAACGACTACGGAGCGAGGCTTGTGAACTCGCGTCTTTACTCGCCAGGGCGATGGCGAGAATATCTGCTGCCTTCCGGTAGTCCTCTGGTTGCCGAGTTTGCTCTGCCGCAGTCAAGAGTTGTTGGCCTTTGATCCATTGCAAAACCATTCCAGAAGCTGAGCCGATTTGAATCTGGTAGCGAGCAATCAGTCCCAGGATCAGCGTTCTTTGTTGGAGTCGTGCCAGTCCCTTCAATCCAAGATCACTAAGTGCGGCCTTCTGGGGAGTGTCTTTGGCAGCTCCGTACGCCGCCTGTACCAGCGCCAGACAGAGCCCCAGCTGGCCATTGGTTGCACTGCCAGAAAATCGGCTGATCCGTCGTTCCGCGTAAGCCAGCACTTCCTGCCAGGCTGCGGCGTGGCAGAGGCTCCGTACGTACCAGTGCGATCCTTCGTCCCGGATCGCGGGGGACACGGTGGCTTGATCGAGCCACTGAAAACAGATTCGACTATTGGCAACCTGGCCGGTGATGGCTTCTGCCAGACCCAGACCAATTACGGAGCGTGCCAGGTATTCGGTTTCCAGATTCAGCCAGTCCGAATCGATGTCTTTGAGTGATTCACCCGGTTCAATTCCCAGTAAAAGTTCGAACAAACGTCTGGACTTGGCATAGAGCGGGCTGTTTTGATCGACGGATTGGAGAAACCCCTGGTAGTACAGGGACCAGGCGGTGACGTAGGTTGCGCGATTCGCAATTCCTTGCAGACGACGCCAGTCACTTTGCAGTAGCTGAAAAGCATCTTCAGTCGCAGGCACTTCACGGCTTGTGTCCGGATTGTCCGGGCTGTTCAATCCGTTCCGTCGCCGGGCTCGTTGCAGGTTCGCGTCATAGGCGTCCAGCTGTTCCTTGAGTTGATCCGCTTGTTTGTTGAGTTGAGTTTGGAGCTGATCTAATGGAGGGCTGATCCGCGAGAGAATTCCCAGCGCTTTGCTGCGTGAATCTTGATCGGTCGAATTTCCGATCCATCGACTAGCCAGCGATTCAGCCCGATTGTAATCCGCTTGCAGGAGCATGACCTGCAGCGAAGAGGTTTTGGCTTCAGGAAATCGTTTCAGCAAGACCGTGATGCGGGCCACTTGTTCCTGATAGCGTGCTGCATCAGCAGAATAACGCATCAGTTGACTGGCGTAGAGGTCGGCAATCCGTCGTGCAAGCCTGGTTGCCTCGTTGCCTTTTTGGACGGTATTCAGGGACTGTTCCAGATGCAGGATTTGCAGATCAACCAAGCCTAACCGGGCCAGAAAACGGTCGACTTGCTGGCGCGTTTGCAGGGCATCGTCTGCACCACTAGCAAGGCAGACGTTCGTTGCGATCAGTACGAGCGCGCAAAATCCGCGGCGGATTGTGGAGAGTAGACTATTCATTGTTTCCGAAGGGTACGTACGAGACGATGGCAAAACCGGCCCGTTTGCAGGCTTGAACTGCCGCGGCGGCCATCCGGAATGGCGCCTCATCACTCACGCGTACAAATGCGCCGTCGTGTTTGTTTTCAAATTGCCGCAAGACATCGACAAGTTCTTCGGTGGCGCCGAATTCGCGGCTGCCCAGGCGAAAGACGAAGCGTTCGCCACTGCGAAGGACCTCGACAATCGCTGGTTCCAGGTCTGAGGCAGCACTGCTGGATTTTTTTTCTACCTTGATTCCAGAATCCAGATTGCGTTCAGTTTTGATGAAACTTGCTGTGGTCATGAAGAAAATCAGCAGCAGGAATACGACATCGATCATACTCGTCATCGACAGCTCGACCGCAGTGTCACGGCGATGTTTGCGATTGCTGAGTTTCATCGGGGTACCTGCAAAACGAACCGTTAGGCCAAGTGGGCCCGGGCCAGTGCAATCACCGGGGCACTTGGACCGCAAAAGAAACGCGTTTGATATTGAGTTGTTCGAGTGACCTGGCGATTTGGTTGGCAGCGCGGCTTTCGCCTCGCTGGTCAACACGCAATTCGATGTTGATTCGTCGAGGATCGTTGTCCACACGCGCCAGTTCTTCGTTGACCAGGGTCAGCACTCGGTCTGGTTGCAAGACGCGGCCCAGCATTACCAGCTGTCCATCCTGGCGTATGTTAATTGTCAGGGAAGAGATTTCTTTGTCACGGGATCCTTCTTGCTGCGGTAGTTCCAGCTGCTCTTCTTTGATTCGGGAAGCCTGGGTCACGGTCATAAAAAAGATCAGCAACAAGAACACGATGTCGATCATTGGCGTCATGTTCATTCGCAAAAGGCGGCTGCCTGAACGTTTACTGAGTCGCATGATTCCATCGCCGTGGGGGAGGTGAAACGCGTGACGTGTCTGTCAGGACCGGCGTTGACCCAGGGGAGTCAGGATTTGTTCGACGCGTTTGCCAGCTTCTGCCACGATCGAGTCAATGCGATTGCGGAAAAAACTAAAGGCGATCATGGTCGGAATCGCCACGACCAAACCCATTAGCGTGGTGACCAGCGCCTGGCCAATTCCTGCAGCCAGCTGGTCAGGTTTGGCCATGCCACCCGATGCGGCGATTTGGTTGAATGCGTCGATCATTCCAAGTACTGTTCCGGTCAATCCCAGCATCGGTGCGATGGATCCGATCAAATTCAGGACTTCGGTTTTGCGGTAGAGGCGACCGGTTTGATCTTCCCCGGCCTCTTCTACAGCAGCTTTGTATTCGGCAAAGCCAAATTGGCTTCCTTGAAAGCGTTCCAGGCCGGCCAGAACAACGTGTGCGATCAGTGAGTCGTTGCTGGGGTCCTTGCAGAGTTCTGTCGCTTCTTCGAGTTGCCCGTCATGAATCAGTTCTTCCAGGTCAAGCACGAGCGTGTCTGGCATCATGGTTGTGTGGCGAATGTGGATGAAGTGTTCGACGACAAACCCCACCGCGATCATGGAAAGTAATCCGATCAATGCTCCGACCAGGCCGCCATCGGCCAATGTGTCGAATAGACTGCGGTGTTTTCCGCTATCTGATGGCTCTGGAGCGGGGGCTTGAGGAGCCACCTCTGACAAGCTCTCCCCGGTACTACTTTCTTGACCGTAACTGAATGAGACTGGGCTAGCAATGGTCAGTGCCAAGAAAGTCAGCCCGAGTAGAAACCCGCGCACCAGCGGGCAGGTTTCAACGCGCTCAGTGAAACAGGAAACAGACTCAATGGTCATGGGGATTTCTCGGTTGGTTTTTTAACGTCGGTTTGTTCGGCTTGCTGGAGGGCATGCCAGCTGCCGGAATAACGCGTTGACAATTCTCGCTGCAACGCAGCGCTCGCTCGCTCGTCCCCCGCATCGTGCAGTGTCTGTGCGGCGTAAGCCAGCCCTGCCGCGGCGATGTTGGGAAATGTCCGGTGGTGCAAGGCCGGGATTTTAAGCAGTAACAGTAAACCCTGACGCTGCTGAAGGGGGTCTTGTTTCAGCAGGTGGGACCGTCCCAGCCAGTAGAAGGCCAATGGACGCAAGCTGGGGTCGACGCGTGATAAGGCACTTTCCAGATTGAGCATCGCGGTTCCCGGTTGGCCCATGAGAACCTCGCGTTGCACCTGCAAGATAGAGGCGAATTGCCTGGCTAGCGTCAATTTGCTGGAGGTGCTGACGGCCGCCAGTTCGGCTGCTGGGGCTGCGCTCGCGAACACCAGTGCCGTCTGGTACAGGTGTGCGGCAGGACAGGGAGTGGCTGTCATCTCGATCAATGTAGTGACCTGTTTCAGGGCACTGGCAGCCGCTGTGCGATCGAACCAGAGAGGCAAGAATTCTTTGCAGATTCCGGTCTCAGCATCGAATTGCAGGCGTCTCTTGCCAGGCAAAGGGATCGGCTGATCTCCTACTCCGCGGAGCAGGTGATAACACCGCAAGTAGGGTTCGACCGCGAGCGCCCGTTGTCCTGCCGCCAGGCGTCCCCACATGACTGCCTGCACGACCATATACGCGGTTTTGCTGCGCCGTGTCGAGTAGCGTGAATACAGTGTCTCGGCATGACGTAACAGTGCCGAGTAATCACCGACCTTCAAGCGTTGGCGAATCCGATAGAGGGGAGTGCCGAGTTCGCTTAGTAGTTGATTGAACCTGGCCTGATCATTGGAAATCTGTGCCTTCTCGATTTGGTCCCAGCCGAGGCGTTGACCATTATCCAGCCGAATATCGTCTTCGTTAAATTGCTCCACACGCCGGTTGGTTAGAATGGTGAGGTCGCGCAACACAATCTGGTCTGCAGCGCTGCGTTCCGTGTGCCAACCCAGACAACTACTGAGAAACACAGTCCACAGAACGAGTCGTGGTTTGCTGATCATGATGGGCCGCAGAAGATCCACGCTCATGGCACCTGGGGTTGTGGGGAATGATATTAGAATCGCGCGAACACGACTGGCTGCTGCGCTGCCCTGATTCCCGAACCACGCCACGCAGGCTGGGAGAAATGGTGTCCGGGCGGACTAGCCGGCTACCCGTCAATCCTATGCCTGGGCGCGGCGGAATGTCAAGTTTTCAGGGCTCGTGTGATGCTCGGGCGCTGTATTGCGATGCGAGATAGTGTCACGATGGGAGATGGTTCGGGTCGGTTTTCGAGAACGAGCCGACAACGGTTTCTAGTTTGCCTGCGCGAGCTGTGCCTGGGATTTTCGACTGACGATGATCTGGTCAGGGGCGATCGGTGTCATCCTGGTCTGCAGCGATAATCGCTTCAAACTCGTCTTCGTTCAGGATGGAGATATCCCATTGTTGTGCTTTGGTGAGTTTACTGCCGGCGTTCTCCCCGGCAACCAGATAGTCGGTTTGCCGCGAGACACTACTGACGGGACGACCTCCGTGGAGTTCGATCAAGCGGTGGATTTCTCGTCGGGTACGCGTCAATGTGCCCGATACGACAAGTACCTTTCCTGCCAGTTTGCCGCCGGTTGATCCTGGCGGTTTGCCGCCCTGGGGATCAGGCGATGGTTCGTCCTTGGCAGGTGTGAGTCCTGCGGCTTGCAGGTCGGTGAGTGTTTGTTGACCGTATTCGCTGTGTATGAACTCGTGCACACTTTTTGCAATGATCGGACCAATTTCATGCACCTCACTGAGCTCTTCGATGCTTGCTTGCTGCAAAGCAGCAAGGGAATTCCATTGCTCGGAGAGAACTTGCGCAACCCGGCTGCCGACGTGCCGAATCGAAAGCGCATTGAGTAGCTCGGCCAGGCTGCGCGTCTTGCTTTTGGCGATCGCCTGAAGAAGTTTCTCAGCGGATTTATCTCCCATCCTTTCAAGCTTTAGTAGTTGATCTTTCTGCAGGTGATAAAGGTCACCATAGCTGCGAACCAGGCCGGCGGTGACAAGCTGATCAACAAGTTTGTCTCCGAGGCCTTCGATATCCATGGCGTTTCGGCTGGCGAAAAATCGAATACGTTCTTTCCACTGCGCCGGACAAGCATGGTGGGGACAACGAATGTAGATCCCACCCTCGTCCTGCACCAACCGGGTGTGACAGACTGGACAACGACTGGGGAAATCGAACCGGGGGAGTCCGAACGGTCTTTCGTGCTTTTCCACACGGACAATGTGCGGGATGATCTTGCCGGCCTTTTCGACAACGACCTTGTCGCCGATTTGTACATCCTTGCGGGCAATTTCGACCGCGTTGTGAAGACTTGCACGGCTCACCATGGTTGAGGCAATTTCCACCGGTTCGAGTTCTGCGACGGGTGTCACTGTGCCCGTCTTGCCGATCTGGACGTGGATACCGGTCAACCGGGTGGTCGCCTCGTATTTCTCAAACTTGTAGGCGATTAACCAGCGTGGGCTCTTGGCGGTACTGCCCAGACGTTCTCGCTGGTCAAAGCGGTTGACTTTGAGTACCAGACCATCGACTTCAAAATCGAGTTCGTGCAGGCTCGAAATCAAGCTGTCGCAGTAGGCAGCTGCGGCGTTAAAGGTATCAAAACGCGCTGCTCTCGGCGTTGGAGTCAGCCCGTGTCCCCCAATTTCCTGCAAGAACTCGAGGTGGGTTGTGGCACGCAACCCGACACAGTCTCCGACGCCGTGAAACAGCATTCGCAGGCGGCGTTGGGCGCATTCACGTGGGTCCAGGCGTCGGATGGCTCCAGCGGTCACATTGCGCGTATTTGCATAGACCGGTTCGTTACGCGCTTGCTGTCGCTGGTTGAGTGTCACCAGATCCGCATTGGTCATGTAGACCTCTCCCCGGACTTCCAGGCGTTGCGGTGGATTGCCACTGAGAACAAGTGGCACATCGCTGATTGTTCTGATGTTGTGTGTGATGTCGTCCCCCAACTGCCCGTTACCCCGTGTCAGAGCACGCACCAGTTGGCCCTCTTCGTAAATTAGCGATGCGGCGACACCATCGATCTTTAACTCGACCACCCATTCGACCTGCTCGCCCTCTAGTTGCCGTAGTGTCCGGTCGACATAGGATTCCAGCTCAGCGATGCTGTAGGTGTTGTCAATGGAGAGCATCGGTTGACGGTGTGCAAATTGTTGCAGATTGGCTACAGGTTCATCGCCGACGCGCTGCGATGGACTGTCGGGAGAGATCAGGTCCGGGTGCTCGTGTTCCAGCTGTTGCAGCTGCTGCATCAGCTGGTCGTATTCGAGATCACTGATTTCCGGAGCCGCGAGCACGTAGTATTTACGGTCATGTTCACGAATTTGCTGTCGAAGGGTTTCGACCTGTTGTGCGACCGATTGGACCATAACGGCGTTACTCCACGGTGCAGTCGCGGCTGACGGCATTGCCTGAATCGGTTGTCACGTGGGGAATCAGGCAGAGGAACTTAAGCGGAGTTTCTCCGGTGTTCCGAAACTGGTGTAGCTGATCGGGTGCCACGAACGCCACGTCTCCAGCACGCAGCGGCTGTTCTACGTCGCCCTCAAACAGCACGCCCTGCCCTTCCAGGATGAATACCTCGTGTTCATAGGGATGCTGATGGCGTGGCGTGAAGCCTCCGCAGGCAACTTCATATTGCCGCATGGCGAAATGTGGAGCGCCATCGTCCTGACCGATCAACCAGCGCACCTGGCATCCTTCTGCGCCATCCATATCGACGGCTTCTTGTGTAACGGTTTCGTAGTGATTAACGGGCATAAGATCAGGCCTCTTTTCGTGAAGAGCGAGAATTGGTGGCGGGTTTCCCCGATGGTGTGTTTGACCCTTCCGGTGGTTCGCGGTCAGTGGCCATGATGCCGAAAGTTAACAAGGCGAGCAGACCTAGTTCGAGCGAAAGTAGTAAAATCCCGTATTGATCGATGAAGTCCATCATCGCATGTTGGGGACTAGCATCTTCGCGGGAATGAATGGCCCGCCAGCTCATCACAAAATACGCAAACGCAGTGACCGAAAACAGAAATCCTACCAGGCCCATCAACGGGTACAGGGGGTTTTTATGTGTCTTCACGACGGGTTACCTGATCCGGGCGGCGACGTGGTTCGTCCATCAGTCTGTTCGTCCATCAGTCTGTTTGTCCATCAGTCTGTTTGTCCATCAGATCACAACCGGAAT
>MDTE01071036.1_pt1 | contig 29558 bp, 25 predicted proteins | sample 811231 | NCBI WGS metagenome assembly MDTE01 (sample SAMN05326651, study PRJNA326480) | marine metagenome | isolation source: seawater | place: Indian Ocean: Red Sea | collected 2010 | reverse complement strand
TTTTGTGAGTGACGTCGTTGGAGTTCAATATTGATGTCCAAAAGTTTAGGTTATGATTCAAAGTCAAAGAATCTTACGGCGATTACACACTCAATGGATCACGGGGATATGACTTTTTCCTATGAAAATGTGATCTAGGTGAATTTTCTATTCGTATACCCAATTATGAATAGTTTAAACTTTGCGAACGATTTAAATACGATAGGTGGTCTAGCGCAATGCGGCTTGTCTTACAACGTGGTGCACTTGCCAAATAAAGAATTGTGTACGAGCGAAAATAATTTAAGTCGGGTTGATCCAGGAAGCAGTAAGAGAAACACCGCCGTGAACAAGATGGATAATCTACTCATGGCGGTTGCATCGTCCCGCGATCGAGGGGCATTTCGAGAACTGTTCGATCATTTTGCTCCCCGTATGAAGTCTTTCTTACTCGGAAAAGGCTCGAGTGCGGAGATAGCCGAAGAGGCCGTTCAAGAGGCTATGTTGAACGTTTGGCGCAAGGCTGGTCAGTTCGACCCTCAAAAAGCCTCATCATCGACATGGATATTTGCGATCGTGCGTAACACGCAAATTGATTTATTGCGGAAGGCGAATCGTCCAGAACCAGATGTAAACGATCCGGCTCTTGTTCCGGACCCACCTAGATCGGCATTCGAAACTGTCTCTGCAGCGGAATCAGCAAACCGGATTAGAAAGTGTGTCGATATGTTACCGCCCGATCAGCAGAACGTCCTTCGCCTGGCATTTTTCGAAGAGCTCTCTCACGGTGCCATTGCCCAAAAGTTGGACATACCACTTGGTACTGTTAAATCCCGAGTCAGATTGGCTCTTCAGCGAATTCGGAGCGAGATTGGAGATTCAAAATGAGTATTCAGCACCATCCAAGCGATGAGTTGTTTTTAGACTATGCCTCAGGCGCTTTGGACGAGGGTTCGTGCGTAGCCGTCGCCACACACCTCGCTTTATGCCCTGATAGCCGACAGAGGTTGGCCGAAATTGAGGCAGTGGGCGCGGCTTTTATGGAAAGCCTCTCACCGTCACCGATACTGAGGTCGAGTTCCGATGCAGTTTTCTCAGCTTTGTCGACAGAAAATATTGCCGTGGAGGATTCGTTTCCCTCAGACGCTGATGACTCTCCTTTTATTTTCCCACAGCCTCTTAGAGGTTATATAGGCGGTGATCTTAACCAAGTGCCGTGGCAACGGATTGGATTGGGTTCCTATCAAGCCTTGCTCCAAACGGGTGACACTAATACTGTGGCCAGGTTACTTAAAATTCCGGCCGGTAAAGCTGTGCCGGCTCACTCACACGCTGGAACTGAACTTACATTGGTTCTATGCGGTGCATTCACTGATAAAACTGGCCATTACGGGCGGGGCGACTTCCAGGAGGCGGATGAAGAGTTAGAGCATCAGCCTTATGCCGTTGCAGGCGAAGATTGTATTTGCCTAGCCGTGACGGACGCGCCGTTGAAATTTAGTAGTCTTGCTGCCCGTTTGGTCCAGCCATTGATCGGTATATAGTTGATTAATTCCGTTAATATTAACCGGTTGGGCATCTTGCATTTGGGACGACGAGTACTGCCAACCGCCCTAGAGCTAAATGGCTTTTAAACTTGGTGCGCCCGGCAGGACTCGAACCTGCGGCCCCAGGATTAGGAATCCTGTGCTCTATCCGCCTGAGCTACGGGCGCTTGATGTCGTGAATATAGCACAACACTGTCATCGGTTTCAGCGAGAAAAAACGGTTTAGTCGAAAAGACTGTTAAGCGGGACTGAATAATAAACTAACGCAGTTTCGGTACCCGGGTTTTCATCACCAATACCGGCGTTGGAGAGATGGTGTACAGCAATACCTAAGCGGGATCGGTTGTCGAAACGGTAGGCCAATTCGAAGCCCGAACGGAATTCAAGGACATGTCCGAGGTCTTGCCCATCCCCTTCTAAATACGCGCCGACCGCCGTATTTGGTGTGAGGATCAAGCGTGGACCGAAATAAATATCCATCAGAAACCCAACGTAGCCATAGATCGATGCATCCGACGTCGCAAAACCACCTATAAACGGATGAATTTTCCAGAGCTCTATATTCGAACGATATTCGATGTTGAATGCTGAGCCCTGCTCTCTATCAGTGATAACGCCTGTGGACCCGGCGCCGAGCGAAATATATGCCGGGTCGTCATTAGCCCATACTGGTGTGATAGCTATCCAACCGAACAGCCATATAAATGCGATTTTAATCAGCGTTTTCAAACGCCTACTCCCTGATGCCTAGGCCGAGCATCATAATGAAAACTTCACAAAGTGCAATTATTAACGAAATGTACCCTTCAGTGCTCGATGGATTTAAAATTTTCCATTGCACTAATTAAATTACTTCTAATTCCTGGTTCCATCGCCGAATGGCCGGCGTCTGTAACGATATGCAATTCAGCATCTGGCCAAGAGGCTGCTAATTCGACCGCGCTGACGATTGGGCATACAGCGTCATAACGGCCTTGCACGATGATACAGGGTACGCTTGCGAGGCGAGAGACCTCTTCGAGTAATTGGCCGTCCCTCATAAAGCAATTGTTTACAAAATAATGCGCTTCGATACGCGCAAGCCCAAGCGCCGCTGTCGGTTCAAGTAAAGATGAAAGTGCTTCGGGATTGGGTCGTAATGTTGAACATGAACCTTCATAGCGGCTCCAGACTCTCGCTGCGGGCAAGTGTATTTCAGGGTTAGGATCGATAAGTCGGCGGTGGTAGTTCCCAAGAAGATCGTCGCGCTCCTGTTCCGGAAGAAAATTGGCAAATGCCTCCCACGCCTCTGGGAATATGCGCCGCATCCCGTTCATGAACCAGTCGATTTCGACTTTTCGGCAAAGAAAGATACCGCGCAAAACAAGTCCAAGGCAACGGTTTGCATGTGCTTGCCCATATGCGAGCGCGAGGCTAGACCCCCACGAACCACCAAACACAAACCAACGCTCGATGCTAAGGTGTTGACGTAGTTTTTCGATGTCATTAATCAGATCCGTGGTTGTATTATCGGTCAACTCGCCAAGTGGTGTTGAGCGTCCAGCCCCCCGCTGGTCGAATATTATTATTCGATAATAACGTGGGTCGAAAAAACGGCGGTGAGCGGGAACAGCTCCAGCTCCAGGCCCACCATGCAGGAATATGACCGGTACACCCTTAGGGTTACCGCTTTGTTCCCAATAAAGGTTATGGAGATCGTCAACAGCAAGCCAGCCCCTTTTATGGGGCTCAATTTCTGGATATAAAGTACGACGTATCATTTTGCATCAATGAAAAGTAATTCTTACTTCATATCCCTTATTTTTAGTTTCCCTTCAATAGTGATAGTTCTTGCCTTGGAACGTGGCTGCGCGGGCTTTCCGTTCTGATTGTGATGGCATGGCGATCCGCTTTTGCTCGCGATGGGATGGTGCTTCCGCATGGTTGGCCCCTATGGCGCAATACCATCATGATCACTGCAGTTTATTCTGAACAAATGGAGGTGTTTTACAAAACGCGTTTTAAAAATTGTTGACCAATAATATTGCCTGGCACAGGTTCACAAACGCGGTGGAACAAACTTTAAGCTTCAATCATTAGATCTGTTGGGCGTTCTGTTCGCTGGCTAATAGATTTCCGTAATTTCGTTAAGGCGCGATGTTCTAGCTGACGGACACGTTCTTTACTAACGCCAAGAACACGACCCAATTCTTCCAGTGTAGCACCATTTTCTGTCAAACGGCGCTTGCGGATGATGGTTTGCTCTCGTGCCGGTAATTCGCGTAACGCTTCCGCTAACCACCGCGCTCTTGTTCTTCCGTCATGAACACCGACAACGACTTCTTCAGAGCTCGGGCGATGATCTTTCAGAAAGTCTTGCCAACTATCTTCAGACTCGTCGGAAACTGAGGCATTTAGTGATTGGTCGCCGCCGTTTAGCCGTATCTCCATTGCTTCGACTTCATGTACATTGACCTTGAGTTCGTTGGCGATAAACTCACGAGATTCTTCGCTGAGCTGCTCGCCACCAATGTCGTCAATCTGAGCGCGCAAACGGCGCAAATTAAAAAACAGTGATTTCTGAGCGGCTGTGGTACCCGTTCGAACGATCGACCAATTACGAAGAATAAAGTCCTGCATGGCTGATCGGATCCACCAAGATGCATATGTTGAAAAGCGCACCCCGCGATCCGGCTCGAATCGCTCAGCTGCTTGCAGCAGCCCGACATTACCCTCTTGTACAAGATCGCCCATAGGTAATCCGTAATTTCTAAACCGAGATGCAATACTGATGACCAATCGTGTATATGCGCGAACCAGTCGATGAAGGGCAGCTTCGTCTTGCTTGTCTCGCCATCGTTTAGCAAGATCGTATTCGGTTTCCCGCGATAACAGCGGCTCTGACATTGAGGTTTTAATAAATTTCAGATTAGCCCGCTGAGTTTGCGGGTCGTCGATGTAGGCCATTCTCTCCCCTTGGTGCCTTGCGGGCACGCTCTATCGAGAAATTTTTTATTTTTTAATAACTCAGTATTTTTCTAGGTTATTGAATCAAATCGGGGTAAGCAAGATAATTCGTCCGGACAAATTTAAAAATTCATCCGGACGAATTAATTTAGTATTTATAGCCTCCAAATGCTCGAAAGCTTGCAAATTCTGCACAATTCGACGGCAAGTAATTGGCCACAGAAACCAAAGTAGCGGAATTCGCCCCTACTTTTTTCTCACTGCTTGGTGGGCGGATTTGCCCAATAGCACGCGTGACGGACAACCAACCTAACGAATTTATGCGGGACGAGATGATTGTTTTGAAACTTTCGATAACGTCCGACCCTAGTCGCGGTTCAGTACCCGATAAAGAAGCTAAAATCAAAAAAGACTTTCGTGCATTGATCTTAGTTTGTCTGCCTCAGCGTGAATGAAGCGGGCCGCAAAAAATTCTATAGGCAATTTTGACAATCGCTATGGTATTTCTGCTTTGCATTCGGGTGGTCAAACACTGTTTCTTGAATTTCCCGCATCCATTGCAAATGCGCCTCTAGGCAGCCTTTAGAAGTCCTTCTAATTGCTCGATGGCAGCTTCTTCATCAATATCTTCGACGGCAGCAAGTTCGCGCACCAGGCGATCTAAGGCGGCTTGGTAAATCTGTCGTTCGCTATAGGATTGATCTGGTTGATCTTCTTTCCGGTGCAAATCCCGAACGACTTCTGCGATCGATACAGGATCGCCTGAATTGATTTTAGCCTCGTATTCTTGTGCACGGCGGCTCCACATCGTGCGGCGGACCCGGCTCCGCCCTCCCAGGGTTTTAAGAGCACCTTTCATCTCATCCTTAGAGGAAAGCCTACGCAGGCCGGATTCTTCCGCCTTGTCTATAGGTACCCGCAAGGTCATTCGATCTCTCTCAAAACTGATAACGACAAGCTTCAATTTTGTACCAGCTATCTCTTGATCCTCAACGCCAGTAACTTTGCCTACACCATGAGTGGGGTAGACTACCCAATTACCGGTTTTAAACCCCGAACTCTCTTTTTCCGCCTTTTTCTTCTTTGCCACGATCGACCTCTTGTTTTTGCCTTTGCCGACGGATCTTTTCAAATTATGCGCAGATATCTGATACTCAGTTCAAAACCAAATAAAGGGAGTGGTACCGACGCACCTGCAGGTGCCGGTGACCAACTCGCTCGCGCATACAAAAAATCCTCCGGATGATGCCGCCTAACGCTTTTGTACCCGGACTATCGTTATCTTAACACGACAAACTGAGCCTTTACAGCCCTGGCATCGCATCTAAGAGCCTGCGCGTTGTTGCTCTTTAAATTAGCAACCTAAGCTTCCCCAGGGGAATCATCGAAATATTTCTCAAACTTGCCTGTTTCGTCTTTATATGTATCCGCATCTTCTGGTTGTGTTCCCTTCCGGGTGATATTCGGCCATTTCTCCGAAAAATCACGGTTCACCTCCAGCCATTTCTCAGCTTCGCCATCGGTATCCGGTATAATAGCTTCGACCGGGCATTCGGGCTCACAAACTCCGCAGTCGATGCATTCATCGGGATGGATTACCAGCATGTTGGCACCTACGTAAAAACAATCGACCGGGCAGACTTCTATACAGTCCATGTATTTGCACCGGATGCAGTTTTCTGTGACGACATAGGTCATTCAGTTCTCTCCTTCGCACTCCGAATTCGCCGGTGCGGGTCGAATCTTTTGCATCGTTGCGAATTGATTCAAAGCACCCACTTGTACTGCACAGTCATTTTTGGCAATACGCCAGCTTTCCACAGTGGAATACAAACTCGCAACACGGGACGCAATAGTTTGTATACAGATTTTGTGTTCACCTTGCTGCACAGAGAGCAAATTTCTATAAATTACCGATGAATAATGATCCTCGCCGCCACGCACCTGCAGCAAGCCGCAACCGTGGGCCTATCCTGAAAATTCTGCGGCAATATTTGCCAAAGTCTGGAAAAATCCTCGAAATTGCGTCTGGCACTGGTGAGCATATAAGCTATTTTGCCGCAGCGATGCCAGATTTGAATTGGCAACCGACTGATATCGATACAGAAGCTCTTGCGAGCATTGCCGCTTATTGTGAGGATGCTGCGCTCGCCAACCTCAGCCCGCCCAGACGTCTCGATGTTAGGTCTTCCAATTGGCCATTTGGGCCAATTACTGGTGTGCTGTGTGTCAATATGATTCACATCGCTCCGTGGTCCTGCTGCGTGGATTTGGTTCGTGGTGCTGCAAAGGTCTTGGAAGGTTGTAGCCCTCTCATCTTGTATGGGCCATTCAAGCGGAACGGCATTCACACGGCTCCGACTAATGCTGCCTTCGATCGAAGATTGCGGGAAAATAACTTTAAATGGGGCTTGCGCGACATAGAGGCGGTCGAAGCGGAAGCTCGAAATGTTGGGCTTGATGAATCGACAGTCATAGATATGCCATCCAATAACTATTGCTTAATTCTCCGGCGCGGCATCACTCATCTAGAGTGATTGGCGCCTCGAGTGTTTGATGGCCTGCCGATCGCAATTTGAAGGGTGGCTGGTTTTTTGATATCGCTCTGCGATTAATTGTTCTTCCAGCCTAGTTTGTGGAGGACTTAAATCACGATAAAGCATTTGCGCTTCAGCCGCAGGTCCTCGTCTTTCTCCAAGTGCAACGACTTCAATAACGCGGATATGCTTTCCCTTGGGAAAGGTCAGGATGTCTCCTGGTTGGACGGTGTGTTTGCTTCTGTAAACAACCTTGCGATTAACTCTCAGTCTGCCAGAAGCAGCGAGTTTGGCGGATAAGTTGCGGCTTTTAAAAAAACGGGCATACCAAAGCCATTTGTCAATTCGCAGACGCCTGTCGCCGGCTAATTTTTCCATTGCTGCCACGCTATTTCGCCTTTGCTATCTTGTGCAATTCTGCAAACGGTGAATCGGGATTGACGATCAGGTTTTTGCGGCGTCTCGAACGTTTCTTTGTTCTTGGGCGGTGTGGTTTCTGGCGAAACTTGAGCTCCTCGCTGCTACTCTTAATCTTGGAAAAGCCAAGGGCGGCCATGATCTGTTCGAACTCAGTGTCTTTCGCCCCGACAGCAGCTTTCATCTCCACGGTTGCCTGGAAGGACCCCTTTTGAGATTTTTGCTTTGCCAGTCTGTAAAGTCGCTCCAGGTTCTCAAACCGAACTGCCCTATTCCCAATTCGGCGGAAACCTAAACAGGCCCAATCGACATGTCCCAGATCTCTGGCCATTGTCGACGGGCAATCGAATTCAATGTGTGGAACACGGCGGTTATTATGCGCTTGCCATAGTATTTGCCTCATTTGCATGGCTCGGGGCAATTGCAGTGCCCTAAAATACACAGCAGCAGGACTCATTTGAATACCAAGTCGGGCGAGTTTAAGACGTTCTGATTTTCTCAGTGATTGCCATTCGGCAGCGCTCAAGGGATGTGATAACCCTCCCAACGATTCTGAAAGTCGATATACCAAGCCTCGAGCTGTACCGCCCAACTTAGCCTTTCTTGCTTCAAAAACCGAACCGAACGAATTTCTTATTTCAGCACTTAACCATAAGGATAAGCGTTCCCGGATTAGGTTTCGCAGTTTATTGTCTAGCAAATCGCTCTTTGACATTTTTAATTCGGGCACTAGGAGTGTCTTGCTACTGACGAGTCGTGCAATAATGCCACTGCCCCAAATTATATGCCCGTTATCGGATAAATGAAACGCATCGTCTGGATCGGCGCACAGACGTTGCACGCGTTGCCCGATTTCTTGCATCGTGGCTCGTCTCGCGGCCGATAGCACCGCGCGACGCTCCGGGCCCAACACGCCGTTTGGAATGAACTCCACGCCCTGCATTATTCCAACAGATTGCCCTTCAACGACGACATCGCCGCGTTTGGTAACCGCGGATAACAATTGCGCACCGGCGCCGCGCTTACGGTCAATATAGGCCGCTCGCCTATCAACAAATCGTTGTGTCAGTCGCTCATGGAGCGCGTCGGAAAGCGCGTCTTCGATTAAACCCGCCTGTTTTTGCCAATGAAGTGGGTCAGCCAGCCAATCCCCGCGGTGAGAAATATAACTCCATATGCGGACGTCTGCGAGACGTCCTGTTAGGTCATCAATGTCACCAGTGGTTGACTTTAATCGATCGATTTGCGCTTTCACCCAAGTTTCGTCTAATCGCCCGCCCTCACCCGCCAGATGCAGAAACACTTGGCGGAGAAAAGACGTGTGAAGGTCTGGCATAATTTTTCTGAAATCTGGAATTTGGCAAACATCCCAGAGCAGCCGTACCATATCGGGTGTACCAGTGCGGGCCATCACTTCATCTTCCCTTGTGAGGGCGATTAAGGAGCGCTGATCTTCTGCCTCTCGAGCCCGAAGTAATTCTGGTTGACGCGGTGAATGGCTGAGACTTTTGAGAAGGGCCTTTGGTGATTGAAAATCAAGGTCTCGACTCCGCCATTGAATGCTGTTGATCGGTTTGAAACGGTGAGACTCGACCGCTCCGATCACCTTTTCGGGAAGAGGTCCATGACCTGCCGTAGTTCCGAATGTTCCATCGTTCATATATCGACCCGCACGGCCTGCTATTTGGCCAATTTCATTTGAGGCAAGGCTGCGGGTCCGGTGTCCATCAAATTTTCGGATTCCTGAAAACGCGACGTGATTGATATCCATGTTAAGGCCCATGCCGATCGCATCGGTTGCGACCATGTAATCCACTTCGCCAGCCTGATACATGGCGACCTGTGCATTACGGGTGCGTGGCGACAATGCACCCAAGACAACCGCTGCGCCGCCCTTCTGACGCCGTACCCGCTCCGCTAATTCGTAAACTTTATCGACGGAAAACCCTACAATGGCACTTCGTCGTGGCAGTCGTGTTAGATTTGTGGCACCCGCATAACTCAACGTCGACATGCGTAATCGCTCATCGATCCGAATATCTGGTATCAGTGCGCGTAAGATGGGTCCCATCGTGTCGGAGCCAAGAAAAAGCGTTTCGGCATTTCCGCGGGCATTTAGCAAACGATCGGTGAAGATATGCCCTCTGTCCGCATCAGCGCAAAGTTGAATTTCGTCGACTGCAAGAAATTCGACCGGACGATTAAGAGGCATTGATTCGACAGTGCATACAAACCACTGCGGATTTTTTGGTATAATTTTTTCTTCGCCGGTGATGAGCGCAACCGAACGCGAGCCTTTTTCATTTACGATTCGGTCATAATTCTCGCGTGCCAACAAGCGCAACGGAAAACCGATCATACCGCTGGCATAACCAAGCATCCTCTCTATCGCAAAATGAGTTTTGCCTGTATTTGTTGGACCAAGAACCGCTTTGACCTGTCCCTCAAACCGGTCAATGTCCCAATAGTTTTCAACGTTGCGGGCGTTGCGACGGCCGCTCAAAGGTGCGCTCCGTTTTTGGTGGCTCCTCGGATTATTTAATCGCGGGGTCGCCTGCTGAGGACAAAAATTGAATTAGCTTAAATATTAGATTTAACCCAATCCTCAAGTTGACTTTTTGGCAGTGCCCCTACCTTGGTGGCCGCCACATCACCGTCTTTGAACAGCATCAAGGTTGGGATCCCGCGAACTCCGAATTTTGCAGGCGTTGCCGGGTTATCGTCGATGTTCATTTTAGCGACGGTGAGTTTATCACTCAGCGCGTCGGCAATCTCTTCGAGAGCGGGTCCGATCATTTTGCAAGGGCCGCACCACTCCGCCCAAAAGTCCACGAGGACGGGGCCGTCGGCTCCTAACACCCTGCTTTCGAATTCGTCGTCGCTGACTTGTACTGTGCTCATGCCCAGATCCCTTTCGTAATTATACCAGCCGAAAATTTTCGACTGTTTAAATCGTTATTACCGAATCTAGGAAGCGGGTGTGTGCCGGTCAAGGAGAGCTTCGCAAATAGGCATTAATACCGGACCTTCTGTCCAGAGCAAGGCGGATTTGAAAGCTCGTTCTGGCCACACGCCACGTAGCAAGGCCCGATAGAGGGCTAATTGGCGCAAATAGTTCTTTGGGGCATTTTCGGCAGAGGTTGGCACCGGACGCAACGTTTTATAATCGATAACGTAGACTTCTCGTTCTGTCACAACCATTCGGTCTACCTGACCGTTAACAATCTCATCTGTTGTATCCAATGAAACCCGTCCAACCAAGGCGACTTCTGCTCGGCTATTTATGCCAAATATTGGTTTGAAATCAGTATGTTCCAATATATGAATAACTTCAGATATAATTTTATCGCAGGTTTCGGGATGGAGCCCGTGCAATGGCTGAGAAAGAAATTGATGGCCAGCTTGGGCCCGGTCTTTTGGTTGTAGGGGCGGGAGCAACTCCAAGAGTTTATGGATCAACAGGCCGCGCTGAAACCTATTCCCTCCATTTCCGGTCAATGGAGAGTGAATATTTGGCTCGGTGGTGCTCGGGCGCGTTGCCGTTATTGGTCGCGGTGGCGTTGGCTCGGCCGGGGCGGTTTGGAAAATCCATGGCGGGATAAATCCGATATCGTCCGGTGTATAATCGGGCGCTTTTCGCGAATCGGAACTTGCAACGGGTTCGGTCGAATAAACGTATCCGTCACCGGTCCAGCCTTCCGGTGTAATCGCGGTAAAGTCAAATACGGTTGGTTCTGCAAACCGAGTTAATCCTTCCCTTATTAAATTATACCAACAATCGGGTGAAGGAGCCGCGCGGCGCTGGGCACCTGCTATGTAAAGCCTGTCCTCAGCCCTAGTCATAGCGACATACAAAAGCCGGTGATATTCTTCCTGTTCGGCGCGCTCGGCTTTTTCCCGCGCATGTTTTGTGACGCTGCATTCGAGCGATCTCCGCGGCGACCACAATGGAACGCCATCGTTGGACCAGCGGATGGGCGCGCCACCCGGCGCGCCAGTCCTGGGGGTGGAGAGCGTATCAGCTAAAATAACAATTGGCGCTTGGAGGCCTTTTGCCCCATGGACCGTCATAACACGGACTTCGTCGCGGTCGGTTTGCTCGAGGTCGCGTTTTACCTCTGTCTCTTCGGCGGCGATCCAATGAAGAAACCCCTGTAGGGAAGGTGTTTCGGATTTTTCGTAATCCAGTGCCAGGTTTAAAAACTCGTCGAGTGGATCTTCAGCTTCGGCGCCGAGACGTGATATCATTGCCTTCCGGCCACTTTCGCCATTAACGGTCGGCTGTGTCAAAATGCCAGCAAATAATTCGTAGGGCGCGACATAATCGGCGCGCCCCAACATATCGCTAAGCCAACGACGCGTTTGCTCGAATTTACTGACGTTTGGTGCCCTTTCGATCAAGACCTGCCATAGGCTTTGTTCTCCGCGGTCAAATGCTAAATCAAACAGATCGTCGTCGTCGAAGCCGATCAAAGGGCCCTTAAGTACCGTCGCTAGGGTCAGGTCGTCATCAGGCAGTAGTAGGAAGTTCGCGAGCGCCACTAGGTCCATAACGGATAGTTGTTGTGTCAGAACGAGACGGTCGACGCCGGCGACCGGAACGTCGACATCTTTTAGGGAGCGAACGAGACGATCAACGATTCGACGCCGTCGGCGGACGAGAATCATAATGTCACCCGCTTTTATCGCTCTTTTACTTCCATCCTTCGACGTCAAAGTATCGTGGTTGATCCAAGAGCGAATTTGCGTGGCGACGACCGTCGCGAGGCGAGATTCGGGGTCGTCGTGATGTTGCCGCACTACAGGCGGTTCCCAAGCCGGCGCCGCGCGTTGTTCTTTTGTATGAACCACTGGCCAAAGCTCGACGCGGCCGGGCGCGATAGCGCGGTGAATCTTATGCTGCAGTTTTTCGCGCGCGTCTACTACACCAAGCCGAGCGATTTCTCCATGAAATACGGCGTCGACGGCTTTCAGCACCGGGCCCGTGGACCGGAACGAGGTATCCAACTGAATTGAACGCCAGGGCTGAGACACAGATTCTGCACTTAGTTGGAGGTGGTCTCGGGTTTGATCTCCGAGCTTTGGGTCAGCTCGCTGGAAACTAAAGATTGACTGCTTCCTGTCGCCCACGGCAAAAACTGTGCGCGCCGTATCGGTGCGGGCCCCATCGCCCGCGAAAAATTCGCCAGCAATAGCCCGCATGATCTCCCACTGCTCAGGGTTTGTGTCTTGAGATTCGTCGACCAAAATGTGGTCGAGCCCGCCGTCGAGTTTAAACAGGACCCAGGGTGTCATATCGCGGTTTGTTAGAAGATCGCGGGCGCCGTAAATTAGGTCGTCGTAATCCAGTTGCATCCGAGCTGTCTTGAGGCCGCGGTACGCCTCGACCATCGCGATGCCTAGGTGGAGAAGAGCTGCCGTGCTGCGTGCCGAAGAGACGGCACAAATTTCTTCATGGCATTGCGCCAGACGCATCGCTTCTGTTCGCAAAATGTCGTCGACCCTAGGTAGGGCATTGATAACGCTTTTAGTTGCGAGACGGGCGCGCGGCACCCGTTCATCTTTTGTCAGAAAGACGTCGACGTAGGCATCAAACGTGTTGCGCTGGTCTCTCGCCTCTGTTGCCAACCAATTTGATATTGTAGTGCCAGATCGTTTGTCAGTTGCACCCGTTCCACTTAACAAGGCTTCGGCGGCTTGACTAAGCGCTTGGCGGTCGAAGGCGGCCTCTCGGCATGCGGCTTCGATAACGGCCGAGACCGTACGGTCTGGCGGAACGCCAAATTTTCTGAAAATTGCGTTGGCGGCACCTTCGTGTCCCCCTTCGCTCATTAATAACTGATACAGCCGCCCTCTTTCGCGGGATACCTCGGACATTAAGCGGGTGAATTGGTCTTCTTGGATTTGTGATGTGACTTCTGCCAATGCCGCTTCCAATGCAGGCACGCGTTGGGCTGCGATGAGAACAGCATCCCTCGAGGTCTGCATGTGTTCCGCCGCACTTCGCTCATCCATGACTTTGGTTTGCGGTGTTAGACCGGATTCGACAGGAAACCGTGCCAATAGCGACTCGCAGAAGCTGTGGATTGTCTGAATTTTGAGACCGCCCGGCGTATCCAACACTTCTGCAAAGAGCCGCCGCGCTGCTCTTAGCCGATCCGCGTCCGGGTGTTTTGCCAGTAGATCGGTCAAGCGGTTGGTCAGTACCTGATCCGATGAGATTGTCCAAAACGACAGCTCATCATTAATCCGGTTGGCCATCTCCGCCGCTGCCGCCTTGGTGAAAGTTAAACAGAGTATTCGGTAGGGTGGGGTGCCGGATAGCAGAAGAGTTAGCACGCGGTCCGTTAGGACTTTAGTCTTTCCGCTGCCGGCTGATGCGGAGACCCAGACGCTGGCCTTAGGATCGGCGGCCTGGCGTTGCGCGTCATAGGGCGAAATCGTAGGAAGAGACATACTCATTCTTCATTCAGGAAGCCTGCCCACTCGGCGATTCGCGCCAAATGTGCATAGTCGTTGAAACGTGGTGCTCGGTTATTGTCTGGGACGGCGTTATATGGTGTTTCTGGATTGTCGAAAGACCTAACAAGCGCCGAGAGACCGTCGCTTGCCTCTTTAGCGATTTGTTCAAGATTGCCCTTTATATCCTTGATTGCACCGGCGGGGGCGCCGCCGGATAGACGCCAAAAAGCGAGGCTCACCACATCATTGGCGTCAAGTCCTTCGAAGCCACCAGCAAATGCAATAGCGGCCTCCAATGGCAGTTGTGGCGCAAAGCCGTTCTTAATGTCCAGATCCGTCGGGGGGGCGCCGGTCTTGTAGTCGAGTATCGCGTAGCCGCCTTCAGCCAGGCTATCTATCCTGTCAGCCACTGCCGTCAATGTGAAATCGCCCGCTGGTGTGGGTACTGTCAGAGTGCCACGCACCTCGCTTGACGAAGAGCGCAAGATGTGGCGCCGCTGCTGCTCGACCCCGATAAACCAAACGGCGACTCGCAAAAATCGAGGCCACCAAAATGCTTTGACAACCGGATGGCCGGCGATTGATTGGAAGACGTCTTGACCAATCTCGATCAGTTTTTCTTCTGCTTCGGAAGGTAAGTTTCCGGGCGTTGATTGGATGAAGCGGTCCAATATTTCATGGATAATATTACCGCGCTCGGCTGCCGCTGGGTCGGCTTCCAGCGGGTCCAGCGGCTTTAATCCGAGGATGTGCCGTGCGTATATGGCGTAAGGATCACGCATCCAAGCCTCGATTCGTGTCACAGATAATTTTCGCGGCCTTGCATACAGAGGTGGGCGTGGTGCCGGTGGCCGAATTCGGCGGTGCAAGTCTGGTTTATCGAGTGCCCGCTCCCAAAACAGCCATTGCGACGAAAATTCAGATGAACCTTTATGATTGGACGCCATTAGTACTGCCTGCATGCGGGCTAACCATCGTGACGGAACTGTGGGCGAGCCACTCGATTTTTCAGCGCGCGTCATCAGGACGTTTTGCGCACATGCCATCGTTGAAAAATCGTGCGCTGCGAGCCCAATACGGCGTTCCGGCAGTGGTAGCCCAAAAGAGCTCTGCATGGGACGGCTCAGCCACGGATCGGGATTGGGATCGCGTGGCCAGTTTCCCTCGTTCATCCCGCCAAGAATAAGTAAGTCGGCATTTTGCAGGCGCGCCTCCAAGGGGCCCCAAATATTTAGTCGTGGGTGTCGGCCATAACGGGGACGGACCACACGAGTGCTCATTAGTGTCGATAACAATGCTGGATAAATCTCCGGCTCGATTGGTCCAAGGACGGCTGCCGCCTGATCAAATTCACCAATGAATTCGGCTAGGATCTCGCCCGCGTCCTTTGCCCAAATTTTTGTTTCGCCAGAGGTCGTTGGATCGGCGGATAATGCTTCCGCTGCAGCAATGTGGGTTGTTAATACCTTGCCTATAGAAATTTTGGAGCCAGACATTGCGTTGGCGAACGGATCAGTTGCTTTCTTAAGCATGTTAAGAAGAGATACTGCGTCAGCGAGCAATTTGGAATTTGTGTTTGCTGGCAGCGAGCGCATTAATCCTTCCAAGCCCGGTTCGGGTCTTGGTCCGCGCAGAGCTAATAACTCCCATTGACGAACCCGAAGGAGGAAAGAGTTTCGATCTAAACCGCAACAGGCAAATGGATGCTTCAAGGCTGCAAGGGTTGATATGGGGGCGAAGTTTTTTGCAACCATCTCCGCGAGGAGCTTTAGGAAGAGGCCCGGTGGCGTTTCGGCCAATGGAACGCCGGCGGAGTCATCGATTCTGATATCCCATCGATTAAGCTCCGCGGCTACACGACGGGCGAGTTTACGATCTGGTGTTACAAGCGCAGCTGTCTGCGTAGCTTCTTCAAGGGACTGCCGCAGCGCCAAAGCGATGACTTTCGCCTCTTCCCCCTCTCCGGCGCAGTCGATCCGAGTGAGACCAGAAAGCGCGCCTTTGGGAATCGCTGGTAATGCACGCCACGTATCAGTCGTCGATGCCGGTCGCATGATTTGACTGACGAGTTTACGGCGTTCAGTGCTACTTTTGATACGATGCCGTGCTTCCTCATTAAGCGGCCAATCACGAACCTTAAACCGAGATACGTCCATTCTTTGCAGAAGACGAAGCATGCCGAATTGTGGATGGGTTTGATCTTCCAGCGCCGCCGCTGTGGTGTTGTCATCCATTAATGTGTCGAATGCCGGCAGTACCACCATTCCGTTCGGTAACTCAGCAACGCAGCACAAGAGCTCGGCGACGGCTGGGATACTTCCTGTCGAGCCGGCTGCAATAATGCGCCGTCCGGCTGGTGCAGCTTTCCATGCTGCGATTTGTTTGTGAAGGAGATGGTTGCGCCGCTCGGCGGGGTCAACACAACCTTCCGCTGCCAGCATTTCAGGCCATCGTTCCGTAACAACGCTCAAGAGATCAAGCGTTTTTTGCCAGTGTTTGGCGTATTGATCAGGAACAATAGTTTTGAGTTTGTCGAAACTCAGATTTTCGGTCTGCACCTGGTCCAGTAGTTTACAGAGGTCGGCTGCGAGGTACGTCGCATGCTCGAGCGTGATTTTCTCTTTTGCTGGTGACTGGTTCCGGATCGTACGCGCCAGAAGTAATTGGCGGCGCAATGGCGGTATCGCTGGTGCGAGTGGTGTGCCCTCTTCTGGAGGCAGATCGGAAAGCAATAACGCATCCTCATCTGCCTCACCAATCGGACGCATTTCCGGTAACAGTAGAGGTTGTCCTTCGGTTACACGAAGGAAACCTTCCCGCAGGGCACGACATGCTCGGCGGTTCGGAAGTAGTATCAGACAATCCGAAAGTGCAAATGGATCGGTGCCAATGTCGTTTATAACACCGTGAGCGAGGGCATCGACAAAAGAAATGCCGGCAGGAATTGTGAAGACCGATTTGGCCGTCATAGAAATTCGCTCTTAGGTATGCATAACGCAGTCTCAGCGATGGCCAGGTCTTCTGGTGTCCCGACGTGATACCAGGCACCATCATGAATGAGGCCGAACAGCCGATTCTGTGCCAGAGCTTTATCATAAAGTCGGTTAAGCGAAAAAGCCTCGACCTTTTCGCCGTCGAACAATCGCGGGTGCAAAACTTGTACACCCATAAAAACATATGGTGCTATGCCCTGATTGCCGCGCCGTTGGATCCGCCCGGTTTTATCCTGCGAAAAGTCGCCGTGGCCGTTATACCCGACGGCCCTCTCAATCGGTTGTAGCAACAGCATTGCATCCATTTCGTCGTCGCGCCACGCATTGCTTAATCGCGACAGGATAGATCGACCTAAATCAAGCCACACGGAATCACAGTTTATAACAAAGAAGGGTTCTGGACCCAGTAGTGGCAAGGCTTTGCAAACGCCGCCGCCAGTCTCTAGCAATTCTTTTTCCCAAGAAATCTGAATATCAGGTATCCCACGCAAATGGCTTCGGATCATTTCACCCTTGTAATGTGCGTTAACCGTGATCGAGCTAACGCCGGCGGTGCGGCACCGTTTCAAAGCGCGGTCGAGCAAAGTTTCTTCGCAAAGCGGAACGAGAGCTTTTGGCAGATTGTTCGTGAGTGGCTGCATGCGGACACCCCGGCCGGCCGCCAGCACCATCGCTTTTGCGATCGTTTTCATCCTTTGACACTTTCAGGGATTACGCGGTCTTTTGGTGGGATCTCGATAGCCAACCAAGCCGCCAATTCTTGTAATGTAGGGTGCATCAGGTTGCCTGCTAGCCAATTAAAGACCCGCGGAATGTGTTCGAGGTAGACCGGTTTATTGTCGCGGCGATCAAGCCGTGTGAATATGCCTATAATTTTCGCGCTTCTTTGTGCGCCTAAAACGGCGTAAGACCGAAGGTAGGCTTCACGGTCGATTGTGGGGAACGCATCCAAGTAACGGGCTGTCAGCGTTTTTGCCAATTCAGGTGATACGTCGCGGCGGGCATCCTCGAGGAGCGATACGAGGTCGTAAGTCACCGGCCCGTTGACGGCGTCTTGAAAGTCCAAAAGGCCGCATGCCGCGACGCCAGTGCGGCTGGACAACCGAATCAAATTGTCGACGTGGTAGTCACGGAGGATCAAGCTGTCTGGAATATCGCGCGCCGTTTGAAGTGCTTCTTGCCAAAGTTTTAAGTAGTAATTCCGTGTATTCGCCGGCGTCTCGCGACCGCGTATAGCTGGGAGGTACCAGTCAACCAATAAGGCGGCTTCATCTAACAGGCGTTTATCGTCATAGGGCGGTACGTTGTCGTGCGGCGTATAGCTTCGATGGAGTTTGATCAATGTATCAGTTGCCAGCTGGTAAAGCCCTAATTCATTGGCGCCGTTTTTCAGGAGGCGGGAATAGGTGTCATCACCGAAGTCTTCTAGCAGGAGAAATCCGGTTTTGACATCGTGCGCGATGATTCGCGGCGCACTGAGGCCAAGTTTCAAGAGTAGTTTGGCAATTCGGATAAAAGGCCGAACGTCCTCTTGCGGCGGTGGCGCATCCATTAACATCGCGCATCTGCCGCCGTTTTGTGTTAGCCGAATGTAACGGCGGAATGAAGCATCTCCCACCAAGGGTGACTGAACAGCATGCGCCCAATCAGTTTTGTTTAGAAAATTCTTCAATAATGACTCACGCATCGTCGCACCTCAAAGAATCGAGTGCCGCTCGCCATCGCTCATTTCCACTAAGAAATATTCGGCGAAAATTTTCGTCGGTTGAATTCGCGTTTTCAAGGCGGAGGTGAAGCGCTTGTTCGGGCAACGCTCTTCCGAGCTTGCCCGGCCATTCTATCAACGTTACAGCCTCTCGGTAGGCTTCGTCTAAGCCAAGCTCTTGGGTTTCTTCCGGACCTCGCAGGCGATAGAGGTCGCAGTGCCAAATCGGCAGTCGTTTCCCTTCATAGACCTGAACAAGTGTGAAGGTTGGACTTGGCACAACTGTCGCCTCTCCGTAGACGGCGCGAATAATGGCCCGCGCCAGCGTAGTTTTGCCACTGCCTAGGTGGCCTTCCAAGGCGATGATGTCGCCGACATGCAACACTCTGGCAAGGCGTGCACCCCAAGCCGTCAGTTCCGATTCTGAATGCATTATGACGGACCATGCGTTGTTTTCGATGCTGTTTTCGTTCATCTTGTTTGCAGCTCACGCGGTGTTTTGGTTTACCGTCTTTAAATAGGCAGGATGGAATGCGAGGTTTGCTGTCTCATACTTTGGCGGTATCTGGATTGAATCAATTAGAAGCTGCCTACTGAGTTCAATTTCATTATGACTTGCCGATAACGAAATTTCCATTTGCCTCGTCAGTGCAGTGAGTCTTTGGTTCTTTTTTTTTACCAGTAATTGCGGCATTAAGTGTGTTGGCTTTAGTTAGAATAGCCTCGGTAACCGGCTTCAATAATTCGTTGCATATTCAGCGGCACTCAAACAGTTTAAATACTGGCTAAGCGGCTAATTTGGCATGGGAATGACATTAAGCATCACCATCGGTTGACTGATTTCAAGTGGTGTTGGGAAAAATTCCTTGGACTGCTGGTACAATTGCCGGTTTACCCTAACTAACGCGGCGTCTGAGAATGTAAAATTTCTACAAAGAACAGAGACCAAGCGTTGGGCTTAGATTAACAATAGCAATCAGCCATATCAAAACTGCCGCCGTTTTGCTTTTCCCACCCGTGACCAGAAGGTATAAGCCACGCGGCTTTGGAGGCAGATAAAGATAGACGGTCTTTACGCTAAGAAGTCTATTATTAGTCTATTTGCCAGGCGAGATAATCGAGTGCGTTCTAGAAAACTGCCCCGAATTTAGTAGCGGTAATATTCCGGTTTATACGGCCCTTCCGTTCCGACGCCAATGTAAGTGGCTTGCTCCGAAGACAGTTGTGTCAATTGTGCACCTAACTTAGCGAGATGCAGCGCAGCGACTTTTTCGTCGAGGTGTTTCGGCAATACATAGACTTTTTGATCGTAATTTGCGTGATTCTGCCAAAGTTCAATCTGCGCCAGCACCTGATTGGCGAAGGAAGCACTCATTACAAAGCTGGGATGTCCTGTGGCGCAACCGAGGTTAACGAGCCGGCCTTCCGCCAACAGGATTAGTTTCTTCCCGTCTGGAAATTCGATCTCGTCAACCTGCGGCTTGATTGTATCCCATTTGAGATTGCGGAGTGCCGCAACTTGTATCTCTGAATCAAAGTGGCCGATGTTGCAAACAATGGAGCGGTCTTTCATTGCCCGCATGTGGTCAAGCGTAATGACGTCGATATTGCCTGTAGCGGTTACGAAAATATCACCGCGGGATGCGGCGTCTTCCATTGTAACAACTTCGAAACCTTCCATTGCCGCTTGCAAGGCGCAGATCGGATCTGCTTCGGTCACAAGGACGCGGCACCCTGCGCTGCGCAGGCTTTCTGCCGACCCCTTTCCTACGTCGCCAAAACCTGCGACTACAGCCACCTTGCCCGCCATCATAACGTCAGTTGCGCGCCGGATGCCATCCACCAGGCTTTCGCGGCAACCGTACTTATTGTCGAACTTCGATTTTGTTACCGAATCGTTGACGTTAATCGCTGGCACCAATAGTGAGCCTTCTTTTTCCATTTCGTAGAGTCGATGAACACCGGTGGTCGTTTCCTCGGAGAGGCCCCTCACGTTTTTCAAGAGTTCCGGCGTTTTTTCGTGCATGACCTGTGTTAAGTCACCACCGTCATCCAAGATCATGTTTGGGTACCAACCATTGGGACCTTCGATGGTTTTGTCGATGCACCACCAAAATTCTTCTTCGGTTTCTTCCTTCCAGGCGAAGACGGGGACACCAGTTACCGCAATGCCGGCGGCGGCATGGTCTTGCGTCGAGAATACGTTGCAGGAAGACCAACGAACCTCTGCACCAAGAGCTGTCAGGGTTTCTATCAAGACGGCGGTTTGGATTGTCATATGGAGGCAGCCCGCAATGCGAGCACCGGCCAACGGTTTTGAAGCCCCGAATTCCTCTCGCAATGCCATCAGGCCTGGCATCTCTGTTTCCGCGATTGCAATTTCTTTGCGGCCCCATTCTGCAAGTTCGATATCCGCAACTTTATAGTCTTGGGTTTCGCTCATTTCTTCCTACCAAATTGGGTTGGGCCCTGGCTTATTGGTTCGCATCAAGGCCTTATTTATCGGGGGTATAGCAAGCTAACCCGGACCTCACAAGCGATGGCACCGATTTGCAGCGAGTTGTCCGATCAAGTGAGCTCGTTGAAGTCATCCAATAACAATTCAATGCGCCTGGGATCCGACTGATCCATGATCATATCTACGCGTCGGATAGATGCCATTAGATTAAGTGCTCGGACTCGCTCCTTTACGCGCGGTAAAGTGGCGGCAGACATTGAGAGCTCACGTATGCCTAGACCCAAGAGTAAAGCCGTATAACGGGGGTCCCCTGCCATTTCGCCGCAAATGCTGATGGGGATTCGAGCCCGTAATGCTGCTTGGGCAGATAACTGCATTAGTCGGAGAACGGCGGGATGCAGTGGATCATAGAGATGTGCGACCTGCTCATCCGCTCGATCGATTGCTAGTGTATACATGATAAGATCATTGGTGCCGACTGCAAAAAAATCAGACACGCCAGCCAGCGCGTCAGCGGCTAGTGCTGCACCAGGAACCTCGATCATGATTCCGATTGGCGGCAACTTTCCTGTATCTATCCCACGCCGTTTCAATCGACGTTGCACACGCGCCGCTATAGCACGCACTTGCTTAACTTCGCCAACCGTTGAGATCATTGGCAGCAATATTCGGATGGGCCCATGACGAGTTGTGCGTAAAATTGCCGCGATTTGTGATTCGAAGAGTTTTGGCTGCCGAAGTGAAAAACGTATGGCGCGCAGCCCAAGGGCCGGATTAACCGCTTCAGAAATATGACTTCCAAGCGAATAGGCAAGTTTTTCGCCACCGACATCCAGCGTCCGTATGGTCACGGGCTGACCGTTCATGCTCTCAACTAGGCTTCGCAAGGTTGAGTACTGTTCCTCTTCGTTTGGAGGTGTGTCTCGGTTCATGAACATGAATTCCGTTCGCAGCAAGCCAATACCCTCCGCGCCAGATGTAACTGCGAGGTTGACTTCGCGCGGTAGTTCTAAATTAGCGTGAAGTGCGATACGTGCGTTGTCTTGTGTAACGCTTGGTAATGTGCGCAACCGTTCTAAACGTTGTCGTTCGCGCGCTAGCCGGCGCCGCCGGACGCGATAGAATTGCAGGGTTTCCTTCGATGGGTTGACGACGATGCGGCCAGTAGTGCCGTCTACTATTACTATCTGTTCACTTTCTATAGCCGCCGTGAGATCAGGGATGCCCAGAACGGCGGGGATCTCCAACGACCGTGCCATAATTGCCGTATGTCCTTCAACACCACCCATGCCGGATGCGAAACCCGCTATTTGCCCGGGTTCCATGAGCGCCGTGTCTGCCGGGGTAATTTCGGTTGCGACAATGACACTTCCGGGTGGCGCCATTTTGAAGGCTTGATACGGCGTTTCCGTTAGGCTGCGTATGATGCGCGCACCAACATCGCGTACATCCTGCATTCGCGCGGCCATATAGGTGTCTTCGAGCTTAGCGAAGCCGAGGACAATTTGAGAAATTTCTGCTTGAACAGCGGCTTCGGCGTTGCGTTGATTTTTTTCAATCCGCTGCTCTACACCGCGGACTAAGCGTGAGCCAACTAACATCTGCTTGTGAGCGTCGAGCAGGATACCAAGTTCTTCAGCTGCAGCAGGTGGTAATTTCCGGGTCTTTAGTCGGAGTAAGTCAATTTGTTTTTCTGAACTTTTTAGAGCGGCCTGGAAACGCGAGATTTCGCCGGCGACTTGATTTTTTTTAATACGATATTCGGGAACATTGAGTGCCCCGCTTTCGATAACATGAGCTGGTCCAATCGCAATGCCTGCGGCCACTCCCACACCGTCAAAGAAGAGTTCCTGTTGTTGGTTATTTGGCTCAGTCTTCATCAAATCGATTGCTCACAAGATTCGCAATGGCCTCGATCGCGACTTCAGCATCCTTTCCTTTTGCACTTACTAAAATTGTCGAACCTTTACCTGCCGCGAGCATCATTAAGCCCATAATCGAGGTGCCACAGACTTCAGCACCACCATAAAACACTTTTATTTCCGCTTCGTAATACGATGCCGCATTTACGAATTTTGCCGCGGCTCGCGCATGCAGGCCGCGTTTGTTCGAGATCATTAGATTGCGATGGACCGCACTCACCCGAAACCGCGCCCCGCCAAAAGCGTTGAAGCTACATTAATGTATTTGCGCCCAGCCTCCTGCGCACAGACGGCGACTTCTGATAAGCCGCCGCCATCTCGGCTAGTCGCTAGCTTGATTAGCAAAGGCAAATTAATTCCCGCGACCACTTCTACATTCGCTTGTTCCATAATGGAAATCGCTAAGTTCGACGGCGTTCCGCCGAACATATCCGTCAGTAGAATCACACCGTCTCCCGAATCCACGTCTTTTGTCGCAGCTAAAATTTTTAATCGGCATTCCTCCATGTCATCATCCGATTCGATACAGATCGCTGCTATTTGATTCTGTTTTCCAACAACATGTTCAAGCGCTGAAATGAATTCCTCAGCTAGCCTTCCATGTGTGACGAGAACCAAACCGATCATTTGATGAACTCCATCTCAACTGTCCTCTGAAGTCAGCTCTAAATCGCGATGGTATAACTGAATCTGTAAGTCTGGTGAACTAATCGTATCGTAAAGACGTTTCGCGGTGAATACTGAGCGATGCCGCCCACCTGTACAGCCGATAGCAATCGTTAGATAACTTTTTCCCTCGCGTTTAAAGCGCGGTAGCAACAAGGCCATCATGCTCTCCAATTGATTCATGAATTCCGTAAAGTCAGGATCTTTGGAAACGTAATTTCCAACACGTTGATCGTGTCCCGTCAATGAACGGAGGTCGTCTACATAATGCGGGTTACGCAAGAAGCGGACGTCGAAAACGAGATCGGCTTCACGTGGGGTCCCTTCGCGGAAAGAGAAGGAAATTATAGATACACGGAGGCTAGGGCTGTCTTGAGGTGCGAAGCGTCCAACAAGCTGACTTTTCAGTGCCCAAGGTGAAAGATGGCTTGTATCGATGAGAATATCAGCGTCACTTCGGACCATCCGCATTGCCCGCCGTTCGAGCTGAATACCGACAGCCAATGGCCTTTCGTTTGCCAAAGGGTGACGCCGTCGTGTTTCTGTGTAACGCTTGATCAGGACATCGTCGTCGCAATCCAGAAAAATGGTTATTAGGGGGCATCCGATTTTTCTGCGCAATCGTTTGAGTTCTGAATGGAAAGCACCGCCAACGAAATCGCGATTTCGAATATCGAGCCCAATTGCTAATGCACGATCAGCTACTCCACCTCTTATGAGGTCCTCCAACAACGAGAAGGGAAGATTGTCTACTGCTTCAAATCCCAAGTCTTCGAAAATGTTTAAGGTCGATGACCGTCCAGCGCCGGACATGCCTGTAACGAGGACTATTTGGGCAGGTTTTTTTTCTGCAGTCATCATTCAATCTTAATGGGGTTGAGTGTCAAAGCCATTTTTAATTTTGCAACGGCAGAAGAATCAAATGGATTTAGCAAAATCGCACGGACTATTCGCCCCAAGACTACGGTTGTATGATTTTCGGGAAGACGTTCAATTTGCCGACTGTTTACAAGGTCGGCAATCAACTTGATGGGGGCTTCTGATACGTAGGATACCTGAACGATACCGAAACCACGCACCTCAAGCTTACCCGCAATTATCTCTGGCGCCTGCGCTACAATGCTGTCGTTAAGCACGCTTAATTCCACGCGGTCATCACTAATTAAGACACCCCCGGCATCCATCAGTCGCAAGGCAAGGTCAGACTTTCCGGCGCCGGAGGGCCCCCGTAGCAGAACACCGTTTCCATCGAATGCAACCGCTGTAGCGTGTACAGTTTTCATTGCGGTAAGCCTGCGGCGCGATATGCGCTCTGTCAATCTTGAGTAATAGGTAAAAGAATGACGAAGCGGGCCCCCCGGAGGCTACCATCTGTTGCATATCGATTTTCGGCGTGGATTTTGCCGCCGTGTGCTTCAATGATTTGTTTTGATATAGATAGGCCCAACCCCGAGTGCGTGCCAAATTTTTCGCCCTCGGGCCGTTCCGAATAAAACCGGTCGAAAACCGCCCCGAGTTTACCCTCTGGCAGGCCACGCCCCTCGTCGAGGACATCTATTTGGACAAAATTTGAATTGCGAGAGAGGCTTAGTTGGACGCTACTGCCAACGGGGCTGAAGCTGATGGCATTTTGAATAAGATTTCTAAAGACTTGGACAAGGCGGTCCTCCATTCCTTTGATGCAGAATGGAGGTTTGCCGATCACGTTGACGATCACTGAAACGTCGCTTTCTTGAGCAGCATAAATCTCCGTTAAGGCACCCAACATTCCGGCGATGTCGACAATGTCCGATTCCGCACGGCTTAGTTCAGCATCGAGGCGGGATGCATTTGAAATATCCGTAATAAGACGGTCGAGACGGTGGACGTCTTCTTGGATAATTGCCATGAGTTTTTTTTGCTGTTCCGGGTCCGAAATCCGAGTAGCCGTCTCAACGGCGCTTCTCAGTGAGGTCAGTGGGTTTTTGATTTCGTGACTAACATCGGCGGCAAATCTTTCAATTGCGTCCATTTTCTGGTCAAGAGCGCTGGTCATTTCTCGCAAGACACCAGAGAGATCTCCGATTTCGTCATTCCGTGAAGTGAAATCCGGAATTTCGTCAACACCTCTTCCAAGACCGTGGCGGACACGTTCCGCAGCGGTCGCCAATCGAAGAATCGGTCGCGCGAGAGTACCAGCAAGATATAAAGACAACATCGTCGTTAAAATTAGAGCTATTGCAAAGACTGCAAATACGGTCACTCGGACAGATTGCATAGCTGCTTCGATCGCAGCGTCGTCCTTCGAAACCATAAGCGCACCGAGAACATGCCGATAACGTTGAACGGGCACTGCTACGGACAATAATAATTGGTCCGATTGCGTGACGCGGACATATCCAGTTGCTTCTCCTGACAAGGCATGGCGGACTTCGATAAGACTCTCGGAATTCTGAACGTGTTGTTCAACGTAGCGGTCCAAATTTCGCCATCCCGGTATCAAATTGGAGACTGTTTTAAGGCCATTGGATATGATTTGAAGTATCCAGTGCGGATCATTTAATTCCTGTACGGATACTTCGAATTGTCGGCCCATGAGATATCGGCTGTCGGCAATCAATGCGCCGGTAGGCGCAAAAAGCCGGGAACGGATAGTGCCAGGTGCGCTAAGCCTCCACATAATTTGCCGAGCAATGCGAAGATTTATTAGCTGTCGGCTAGTAGGGGAAATTTCGATAGCTCCTTCACCGATTGCGCCCGCAAACGTTTCTGCTTGGAGGCGAAGAGCATCAAGTTCTGACTCGATTAATCCGTCTTGATAAGGGCCTAGGTAAAGAAGTCCTGCGATTGGGACAACCAAAGCAGCGACATTGATGGCTAGTATGCGTCGAGTTAACGGCGATATTCGTCGTCTCATACCAGTATTCGAAGTGGTGCCTTCAGAGGCGCGGGGTGTCTTTTTGTTCACGATTCGCGAAATCGGTAACCCACTCCGTAGAGCGTTTCAATTTGCGCGAAATCTGAATCAAATTGGCGAAATTTAGCCCTGAGCCGTTTGATATGGCTGTCGATCGTCCGATCATCGACATAGATACTTTCGCCATAGGCCGCGTCCATGAGTTGATCTCGCGTCTTCACGTGCCCTGGCCGTTGTGCCAGGGATTTTAATAGTAGAAATTCTGTGACTGTTAACTGCACTTCACTGTCGTTCCATGTGCAGAGATGGCGCCCCGGATCGAGGGTGAGATCACCCCTAACTATCGTGCCTTCTCCCTTGGAATTGTGGATGTCACGAACTTCGCTACGCCTTAAAAGCGTCCGGATACGCTCGATTAAGAGTCTTTGCGAGAAGGGTTTTTTAATATAATCGTCAGCACCCATTCGGAGGCCAAGAACTTCGTCAACCTCGTCGTCTTTTGACGTCAGAAAAATCACTGGAATTTGAGTTGATTTGCGGAGCTTCTGGAGAAGCTCCATACCGTCCATCCGCGGCATTTTGATATCCAGTACAGCGAGATCGACCGGTTGGCGACTCAGGCCGCGCAAAGCGCCCTCTCCATCCGTGTAGGCGGCTACTTGGAAACCCTCTGCTTCGAGAGCTATCGAGACGGAGGTCAATATATGTCGGTCGTCGTCGACCAGTGCAATTTTGTGATGCATTGTATACTCTAACCCAGTTTAGCAGTTCATGGTCCGAAGCTACAATCGGATTTAGTCAAACAATAATAAGGCAAGATTAAGGCGATTTTGCGCAGCGGGATTATAAAAATTTTTAATAATTGGTTTGGATCTCGGGGCTGCGGCGATTTGTCTACTCGCGCTTCTATCTCTAGGAAAGATATCACGGGCTTTGAATTTTGACTCTCTGGATACGGCTAATGAGGCGTGCACCAAACGCGGCTTTGATAGGTGTTATGCTTGCTGCGCTAATTTTAATTGCGGTCGTCGCATATACGGCCTGGATGCGCCTGACGTTGCCTGGAAATTCTGGAACAGCTGTAAGCGCCGGCTTTAAGGCCGCTGTTAAAATTGGTGGTCCGTTCGTTTTGACGAATCATTTTGGTGAAAAAGTGACGGCTTCGACCTATCTGGGGCAATATCTATTCATTTATTTTGGTTATGGTTATTGCCCTGACATTTGTCCAACGGAGTTGGCCAACATGGCGGCAACGCTTGATAATCTAGGTTCAGCTAGTGCCCAAGTACAGCCGTTATTTATAACGGTGGACCCGGAACGGGACACCGTTGAATTCCTCTCCGAATATGTTGCTCAGTTTCATCCGAACTTCGTGGGCTTAACAGGCACGCTAGCCGAGATTGCTTCTGCCGCAAAGAGTTATCGGGTTTTTTACAGGAAAGTGGATAGCGAAGATTCTTCAGAATATTTGATGGATCATTCCGGTTTTGTCTATTTAATGGGTCCGGATGGTTTGTTCCTGACAATGTTTCGTGGTGGGACAAATCCAGAATCAATTGGGAAAACAATTGCTACCTATATTCAGAAGGGAAAAGCTGGGGCCTGAAAAACTGAGCTGTGCATTTAAGTAGAAAAATAAATTTTCAATTAGACGTTAGGTCACTGTTGCTTTCCGCTACGTAAAATAGGTATCAACATCATATCAGAGGGATCGTGGGACTTACCCGGTCCGTGCGCAAGAGGAATGGGACAGTTGCAGCAACACAGTCAATTCGGCCTGGAAAACCACGGCCTCAACAACGGGGCTTCAGTTCATTGGAATTTAGGCCCGGAGGCGCTTTATGAAGCGACGATCCGCGAAAGAAGTGGAATGGTATCGCAAGGCGGTGCTTTGGTCGTTGAAACTGGAGCCTATACGGGCCGGTCCTCGAACGACAAATTCATCATCGAGGAAGAGACCTCTCGCGATAATATTTGGTGGGGTTCAGTCAACAAGGGCAATACGGAAGACCGCTTTAATATGCTTCGATTGCAAATGTTGGCGTATCTGCAACGGCGCGAGATCTTCGTTCAAGATCTCGTTGTTGGAGCCGATCCGTCTTATCAATTGAAAGTTCGCGTAATCAGTGAAAGCCCGTGGCATAGCCTTTTTGCGCGTAACATGTTTCGTCAACCTAGCGTGAAAGAAAGAAAAAATTTTGTTCCTGAGCTAACGATCGTGAATACGCCATATTATAAGACCAATGGGGAGCGTGATGGCGTCAACTCTGAATGTGCGATCATGATGAATTTCAAGGAGCGGATGGTTTTGATTACCGGCACGCAGTATGCCGGCGAGATCAAAAAGTCGGTGTTTAGCTATCTCAATTACGTTCTGCCAGATCGAAACGTATTGCCGATGCACTGCTCGGCAAATATTGGAGGAAAAGGCGATGTTGGTATTTTTTTCGGCCTATCGGGCACTGGGAAAACGACACTTTCGGCGGATGGTACTCGTACCCTGATTGGCGACGATGAACACGGTTGGACTGATACAGGCGTCTTCAACTTCGAAGGCGGATGCTATGCTAAGGTGATAAATCTGTCAGCAAAGGCGGAACCGGAAATTTACAAAACTTGCAGCATGTTTGGTACCATTCTCGAGAATGTTGTAATGGATCCGGATACACGGGTACTTGACCTTGATGATAAGTCGCTAACAGAAAACACTCGTGCGTCTTATCCGTTGTCGTTCATTCCTAATGTGGAGATGAGTGGCGTTGGTGGACAACCGGAAAATGTCGTCATGCTGACCGCAGACGCTTTCGGAGTCATGCCACCGATCAGCCGCCTCTCGGCTGACCAGGCGATGTATCATTTTCTCTCTGGTTACACGGCTGTTGTTGGGGGCACAGAGCGGGGTTTGACCGAACCAAAAGCTACATTTTCGACGTGTTTCGGAGCAGCATTTATGCCGCGTCATCCGACAGTTTACGCCAAGATGCTCGGCGAGCGGATTGCTAAGACCGGCGCTAAATGCTGGCTGGTGAA
>MDTE01167975.1_pt1 | contig 29562 bp, 21 predicted proteins | sample 811231 | NCBI WGS metagenome assembly MDTE01 (sample SAMN05326651, study PRJNA326480) | marine metagenome | isolation source: seawater | place: Indian Ocean: Red Sea | collected 2010 | reverse complement strand
TGGCTAGGTGCGGTGTATCCGAGCGGTCTTCGAGTATGCGCAAGACTCAATCGGTTGAGCCGATGGCTAGGTGCGGTGTATCCGAGCGGTCTTCGAGTATGCGCAAGAGTGCATCGCGTCGTTGGGCGAAGGCGGGGCGCAACGATTGGGCCAGGGCTTGACCGGTTGCTCCCTTGTTGATGCGTTCGGGGTTGATGTGCGTACTGTTTTTAATGATTTCGTAGTGCAGGTGAGGTCCAGTCGCTCGCCCTGTGGCACCGACCTCTCCGATGAGGTCTTTCTGTTGTAGGCGTTGACCTTTGCGGACCAGAATCTTGCTCAGGTGGGCATAGCGGGTGCGGTAGTTGTTGGCATGGGTGACTTCGACCATTTTGCCGTAACCGCCTTTGCGTCCGGCATAGGTCACCTTGCCCCGGGCGGTTGTCCATACGTGGGTACCGGTTGGCGCGCCGTAGTCGGTACCGAGGTGGGGTACTCGTTTTTTGAGGATCGGATGGAACCGTTTGCGGTTGAAGCGCGAGGTTACGCGATTGACTGATAGCGGTTTGAGCAAGAACATTCGACCGAGAGATTCGCCTTTGGAATCGTAATAGGATTCTTGGCCCTTTTGATCTGGGTAGCGTATGCCGAGTTTGGAGATGCGTTGCCCCTGATATCTGGCCAGTAGCACGTGGCCGTAGCGGACGAAACGGCTATCTTTGTAGAGCTTTTCGAAGACGATGCCAATTTGGTCTCCCTGGCGCGGGTCTAATTGGAAGTCGATGACGGCACCAAATACCTCATCGAAGAGCAGGGCGCTGAGCCCGTCGCTTTCCCCGGCTGCACTAATGGCATTGGACAGATTGTCTTCGATGCGTACAGAGATGATTTCGGTGCGTCGTTCCAGAGGCAGGTCGAGTCGGTGTCCGATGAGCGAATTCTCGCGCAATTCAACTTGTACCGGCCGATCGGGAGAGCGGTGGGGAGTGTAGAGGAAATGCTGGATGACATCATTGCTGTCGACGGCAAGAGTGTAGTAATCATCGGGTTTGACATGCGCAGGATTGAATACTTTGCGCAAAGCCTGGTCTAATAGGGCCAACTGGCGATCGGAGAGATGATGGCGTTTGAGCGAGAGATATATTGAATCGTTGCGTTCAAGGGTGTCGGCAATTACCCGGATCGTATCTTTGGGAGCAGGTGGGACCGGGGGGCCTACAGGCGTCCATGCTATGAGTGGTTTGCTGGCGGAAGAAGGGTTTGGAACTGGGGTTGAACTATTGCCTTCGACTGCTGGCTCAGGCGAGTTGGCCGGGGAAAAAGTTACCAGTGTTGATTTATTGCTGGGTTTGGCGGGCATGGCTATTGAGCGTTGGGAGAGGATTTCAAAGCGCAATGCTATGAGTACCAGCACGCCCACAAGGCTGCCCCAGAACCAAATAGAAGGATCGAATCGCGAGTTCAAGATGGAACCAGCAATAGTGAAAAGGGGCAAACAACGGCTGGGGACCGTTGACCATACTAGGTGAAACTATTTATTTATAATAAACCTATGTCATTTGAGCGTCAAGGACTTTTAGCGTGTCGACCCCAGTATACGACTTGAAATCAATGTTGCCTGGTGAATTGGCTGATCTCATCAGTGAATGCGGTCAACCATCCTATCGCACTGGGCAAATACTCGATTGGCTCTATGTCAAAGGCGTGAGAGATCTCGCAGAGATGACCAATCTTTCCAGGTCTTTTCGGGCGACGCTATCCGAGCAGACGCGAATCACTTCGCTGCGTCAGGTCCAGCGGCAGGAATCACTTCGAGGCGAAGCAGTTAAATTTCTCTTCGAGTTGCCGGCAGGTCAGCGGATCGAATCGGTGTTGATTGTCGATGGCGATCGTCGTACGGTCTGCCTTTCCTCACAGGTCGGATGCCCGCTCGATTGTAAGTTCTGTGCCACAGGTCGAATGGGTTTGATCGCCAATTTAGAGGCTGGCCAGATCGTCGATCAATTATTACAGGTTGGTCTTTATCTTCGCGAACGGGGTGAACGAGTGACCAATGTGGTGATGATGGGAATGGGTGAGCCGCTTCTCAATTACGATCAGGTCGTGCGGGCCTTGAAGCTGATGCGGCTAAAAGAAGGGTTGGGTCTGGGGGGACGCAAGATCACAGTGTCTACCGCTGGATATCTGCCCGGTATCCGCAAGCTCGTCGCCGAGGATCTCAATGTGGGCTTAGCCATATCGCTCAATGCCACGACTGACGAAGTCCGTGATCAATTGATGCCGATCAATCGCAAGTACAAGATCTCCGACCTTCTGGATATAGCTCGCGACTTTTTCGACCGTCGTGGTTATGGCGTGACCTTTGAGTACGTGTTGCTGGCGGGATTGACCGATTCCGATGCCGATGCGCGGCGTTTGGTGGAACTGGTCCGCGATATTCCCTGCAAGATCAACCTCATTCCCTATAACGAACTGGAGTTTGAAGGAACTTTCAAGCGTCCGTCCCAGCGCCGTTTGAATCAGTTTTATCAAATTCTTAAAAAGTGCGGTGCAGAGTTTACGGTGCGCGAGAGTCGAGGGCGGGACATTGATGCAGCCTGTGGTCAGCTTTACTATCAGCAGGAAAAAGTCCGTACGGCACCATGAATTTCAAGGGGCATTTTTGCAGTGGCGCCGTGGTAGCCGTTGGAGTGGCGGTGGGTACCACGAACCTGGGTTATATCGCAGCCGACGATTTGAATACGCAGGTAGCTGTCGCCGGCACGACGTTGTTTTTTTCGCTCTTTCCTGATTTCGATACTTCTTCGGTACCTCAGCGCTGGTTCTTTCGCCTCGTCTTTTGCAGCTTGTTCTACCTCGGCTGGACCGAACGTTACGAACTTGCGACTTTGGTGGGTATTCTATCGCTTTTGCCGCTTTTGGACCATCATCGCGGTTGGACGCACTGGAAGATCAGTCCATTGGCAGTATCGGTATTATTAGGGGCGGTCTACGAATACTGGCGGGCACGTCATGCTTTTCTCGGAGAATTTTCCTGGGGTAACGTACAAACCCTGATCGAAGGACACTGGATTTTCCTTTTTGCCTGCATCATCGGTTGGTACACGCACCTATTGCTGGACGGGCGTTTCAAAATTTTTCCCACTGATCAGGATCACCACTAAACTTGGTCAGTCTTCTTCTCGGTCGTCTGGGTCGTCGCCGTCCTGCTTCTTGCCGACAAATTGTTTTATCTTATCCACTGCATCGGGCACCAGGCCAACTAGTTGGCCCCAGCCGACCTCTTTGTCGTTGAGCGTCATGATTTGCACCTCGCCTTCCTCGTTGACGATGAGGAAGGCGATGGGTTCGACGCTGGCACCCCCTCCGGTTCCACTTTGCCCTTTGCCTTCCTGCCCTCCTCCTGCACCAAAACCAAAGGAAATCTTCGCGACGGGAATAATCGTTATATTTCCAGATTGAACCGGTTTTCCCACCACAGTTTCGGTTTGCACGATGCGGTGCAACTCGCCTAAAACTCGTTCTATTAATGATTCAACCGATGATGCCATTAAATTCTCCTGCCTATTTCAGATCAGGCTCGGTTTCCAGCCAAAGAGGCGCATGCCCAAAAAGCGCCAGGCGATCTGTATGCCAAATCGACCCAGAAGTAGGAGCAGTAAGCCAAGGTGGCAATGGGCGACTAAATTCAATTGGCCAAAGGCTCCTGGGCGCGTGAAATCCGGGCTTATATTTATTTTTACGACATGGTGTTTAATTGACGCTAAGGCTTGTAGATAGCCATGTATTCGTCCAGTTTGGCTCGGGTCCGAAAAACCCAGAGACCCTCTTAACTGGAAGCTTTTGAAGCCAATTATTTGCGGTAAACTAATCACGAGTTCAAGGCCGGGTTTGAACACCAGGCGGAGCGTGTCGAGCAGATCCCTTTTGGAGGTCTGGCTTTTAGTCTTGGCGTTGTGTTCTTTTTCCCCTGCAGCGTTCTCTGTTCGTTTTTCTTTTTGTGTTACTTTAGTCTTTAGCGAGAATGAGGGAAAGGGAAGCAGTCTCCCCAGTAGAACGGGCCTAAAAGAGCGGCCTGTAGAATCAACCCATAGACCAACACCTAGGCCGCCGCGAAAAAAAGCCAATTGTACGAGCAGTTTCCAAGCGGATGGGAGGGAATCGCGTTGGATCTGCAAAGAAAGAGCAACTGGTAGGCACAGCACACCTAGGCCGAGCGCCACTATTGAGTAGAGCAGGGGGAGCAACCAATCGGTCATAATTAGCGCAAGAGTATGGAAATGAGCAAATCGAAAAAAATATTATGCACCGGATTCACCAACGTACTTCTGCAACATATGCTAAGTCAAGCTCTTTCTTCTACGGGTTGATTCGTGTGGTAAATAGAGCCGATCTTGCGACGGGACAAACATCTTGACAGGACTCCCTTTTTATATTAAGGTTGATTTGACGCAAGTTATAGTCTACAAAAGCATTTTGGCCCTTTTTGTTTATCTTAAGTTCTCCTTTTGCACACATTATTCGAACTCTCTCTCAGGTCGCTTATAATCAACTTTCGCAACTATCAGATCCGATTTTGTTATATGATATGGATCGCCGCGCTATTGCTAGGCGTAACCCTCCAGGCCGAAGCTCGCTCGACGCTTAGCGCTCGTTTTGCCCATGGGGCGATTGCCGGGCCTGGGTTGAACCAGCAAGCCGTGCTTTTCTTGCACTATTTTCCAGGTGATGGCGAAGCGGTGGTTGGCACCGCGATCCATTCTTTGGGCAGCGTGCGGTTGAAAGGCGCACAGGCGGCGCTGGGTCAGGTCGAACTCGGTGCTTCGTCGATAGAAATCGACTACCTCGCCAATCCATTGGCGGGTGAACATATAGACACGCTCTATGTAGATTTGGTCTCTGACGAGGTTGAGCCAATCTCTTGGTCGATAGCGGTCTATTCTTCGCTCGATCCAGAGGGGGCTGTCGCTCATCAGATCGATCTAGTACTGGATGTGAGTGCGCCACCGTCTCTCTCCTGGTCGATCACGCCGGAACAAGTCTATCAGGGAGAGCGCTTTGAGTTGCACACGATTCTGAGCTATGATGTACTTGCTGGACCCAAAATAGAGGAGGTAAACTGGTTTTGGCCGCCGGAACTAAGTTGGCAGGAGGGTGAAGCTCCCGAGACTTGGGAAGGGGGCTTGGTTCCCGGTCAGGCCGATACGCTCTCTTGGGAGGTGCGCGCGTTAGGGAGTCAGCTTGGTCCGATCTCCTTTGCAGCTACCGCGCGGGCGACGGGGCAGAGTCCAGCGCCTATGCAAGAGCAGCGCTTACAAGTTGATCCGCTGCCGGTTGTTGCTCTGGAGGCGGGGATGATGGCAGTGGGTGAGCGTGGGCAGATCACTTGTACCTGGCGCAATGAGAGTGCCAATCCGATTCGTCTTGAGGCCCTGAGTCTGGAGATCAACCAAACCTTTTCCGATGTCGCTCTGGTTGAATCCGTGTCAGGGATTTCTCTGATACAGGAAGAAAAGGATAAAGGGCGCAGTATTTTGGTGGATGGTTTGGAGAGTTTGGAGGCTGGCCAGGAGATAGAGGTGGTCTTTGAGGCCTTGCCTAAGCGCCCTGGTCCTTTTACTTGGCAGAGTGCCTGTAAGCCCGTAGGCCGAGATAAATTCATCCCACTTCACGGAGCCAATACTGTCAATGTGATCTGGGGGAAAATCGACAAGGCAGAAGAGGCCGCAGAGCGGGTGCCCACCGATTTACAATTGGTCAACCGAGCGTTCGCCCAGGCTATAGAACGCCAGGTCGATGCATTGCCTTTGTCGCCTGGCACTCGGCTTTTCCTGCAGGCCGAAGATGAGAAGAACGAGGCCAATTGGGTGGTGGAGGATGCCCTAATTGAGGCTCTGCAGAAACGGGGCTATCGAGTGCTTGTTCGCCAGGCCGAGGACCGGGAGGCCGATATAGTGTACTATCGTCTGGTTCGGGCGCGGGCGGTGTACTCTCCGGGTAGTCGGGGTTTTCTCCTCTGGGGTAAGAATCTGCGTCGAGAGGTTTATGGCGATCTATTCCTCCGGGTCGAGACTGCTGTTGATCGAATCATCCGCTGGGATCGTCGCATCCAGGCTTACGATTCGGATGCTGTACCCAATGGAGGTGCGGAACTCTTAGGAGGTGGGGGTATGGTCGAACAGACGATCATTAAACCGGAGAATAAAGCGATAGAACGCAGTTTGTCGACTGGAATTATAGGTGGGCTTTTGTATGTATTTTTCGTTTTATGAAAGCGAGAGTATATAATCGGGGTTGTTGATAGGTGTTCCATGGAGATCGATAAATGAAATTTCTCCTGGTTCCATTGCTCATAATCGGCATGTTTTGCTCTTTTATCGCAGCAATGGTGGCGATGCTTTTTTGGACCGATACAGTGGAGACGATGGATGAGTTATTCGATCTGGTAGCGGGCAATAGGGATTCGACCGAGACCCTGGATGAGTTTGAGCTTAAAGAGGACAAGCTGGGTCAGTTGATGGAGATGGCGGAAAATTACAAAACACATTACGAAGAGAAGGAACTAAAGGCGGCTTCTCTCCTTGATAGCCTGACGCAGGAGCAGACGGATTTGGTAGAGAGGGAAGAACGCAACAGAACTGAGTCGAAGCGACTCAAGGAACTCAGCGATCAACAGGCAAAGGACCAACGAGAGAAGAGTCTGGATGAATTGGCTAAATTCTACGCCAAGATCAAGCCCCAGCCCGCAGCTGATATCCTCACGCAGGAGCAAAGTGGATTGAGCGATACGATGGTAGCTCAATTGATGAGCCGGCTTCCCGCTCAGCAAATGGGTAAGATCCTCTCCAGTATGCCGGCTGACGTCGCCGCCAAGATCACCAAGCTGATGCAGGAACAAGCTCGCTAAATCAAATCAGGGCCTTGGGGTCCAGAATGGTTATCTGAGATGACCTATGTCTTCATTTTCACAGCGGTCGGCGCGGCGGTCTTCCTCATCATGATCATACTCGACTATCTCAACGTCTTTTCTGCCTTGAAACCCAAGGCGGATTTGGCCCGTCAGGAGATCCGCGAGTACGAGATGCAGATCGAAGGTGAGAAAGCGCTAATGAATTCGATCAAGCAGGAGGTCGAGGAATTGCAGCAGGAGATCGCGGAGTTGGAGAAGCAATTGGCCGAGATCGGCAAGCTTGTGGAGGTACACAAGAAGCGGGAGAGTCGCCGTAAACCTACCAAATTCAAGCTTAACGAATAGTTTTTAGAATCGCTGGATGCGCCCTGGACGTGCTTGCTGGGTTCCGCCGTGCAACGGACAGGAGTTGGGTAGGGCTTCAGCAGCGATAAAGAGGTCTGTGCTTTGGTTCGGGCAGAAACGGGTGGCCATTTTATGGGTGTCGCTGCAAACCTCCAGTCGCAAGACTAGGTCTTCCGGGTATTCAAAATCGCGATCCTGCAGGTTGCGATAGGGATCCACAGTCGAATATACTTCCTTCATGAACTGAGCCCAGAGCGGCATGGCGGCTACTGAGCCGGCCTGTCGCGGCCACAGGCGCAGGCTGGGATCGTCTATCCCGACCCAAACTCCGGCGACCAGATCGGGGGTAAAACCAATGAACCACGCGTCGGTATAGTCGTTGGTCGTACCGGTTTTGCCCGCAGTTGCAGGTTGGAAGCGATAATAAGTGCGAATGCGGTGTCCCGTGCCGCCGACATCGTCTGTCACTGAACGCATCATATCGGTGACGATTACTGCTACGGCTGGACGCAGGACTTCTCGTTTGCTGCCGCTCTGCTTTGAATAGAAGACATTGCCGTCTTTGCTCTCGATCTGTCTGGTGGCGATCGGGCTGACATAGATGCCTTTGTTGGGGAAGACAGAGTAGGCAGCTACCATATCCAGCAGGAGAACCTCACTGGTGCCGATGCCGATCGAAGGGATGGCGCGAATGGGGGTCGAGATGCCCATATTGCGGGCATAGCCTCGGATCAGCGGAGGACCGATTTCTTCGGCGAGTTTTATGGCAATGAGGTTGCGCGATTGTTTGAATCCGTTGCGCAGGGTCATCGGTCCCTTGAATTTCTTATCGTAATTTTCTGGATCCCAAAATACGTTTTTCTCCCGATCCCAAAGAGTGACAGCGTTGTCGTCTAGGACGTCGACTGTAAAACGGTTGTTGTCGATGGCAGCAGTATATACAAAGGGTTTGAACGATGATCCGGGTTGTCGCTTGGCCTGGGTAGCGCGATTGAACTTGCTGGTTCGGAAATCTCGACCGCCGATCATCGCCAGGATATGTCCGGTAGATGGGTCCATGGCGACGAAGGCGGCTTGAACCAGTGCCGAGTCGGGTAGTCCCTCGCTCGAGTCCTGTCGTACCAGATACTGGTTGACTTTTTTCTGGACTTTGCCGATTTCGACCGCAAAGTGTTTTTCGGCGATTTGCTGTAGACGCGAGTCGAGTGTGGTGTGGATCGTGAAGCCTTCCCGGTAGATCGAAGTGCCGAATTCGCGCTGAAGCTGCTGACGGACGTGTTCGACGAAGTAAGGAGCTAGACCGTAAGTCTCTTCGCGGCGGTGGCGGCGGGTGAGTATGGGTTCTTGGCGCCGTGCGTCGTAGGTGGTTCGGGAGAGCATGTTGTTGTCGACCATGCTCCGCAGTACCTGGTTGCGGCGTTTGAGCGCGCGTTCTGGATGACGCAGAGGGCTGTAGCCATTAGGTGCTTTTAGCAGGCCCGCGAGTAGGGCGCTTTCTTCGAGCGCGAGTTCGGAGACTTTTTTGTCGAAATAGTAGCGGGCTGCTGACTTAAGACCGTAGGAGCCATGTCCGAAATAGACTTTGTTGAGGTACATGGTCAGGATTTCTTGCTTGGTGTACATGCGTTCGATATAAACGGCCGTGATCTGTTCGCGGACCTTGCGTGCATAGGTGGCCAGGACCGCATCGAAAGAAGCACTGCTGCGCTGCTTGCCTACTTCGCTGAAAAGGTTGCGAGCGAGTTGTTGAGTAATGGTACTGGCGCCTTGTCCGACGATCGACATGGATTTGAGATTGGCCAATAGCGATCCGAATATACGTCGGATGTCGATGCCCCAATGTGTGAAAAAGCGTTGATCTTCGATCGAGATCAGAGCATTTTGTAACGATTTGGGGATTTCTTCATAGGTGAGAATTTCGCGATTTTCCTCGAGAAAGTCTTTGAGATGGCGGCCGTCGCTGGAGAAGACCTTAGTAACCCGTTTGGGTTGGAAGCTCCAGGCATCGATGTCGGGCAAATTATCGTTGAAGGCCTGATATAGAGCGACCCCGGCAAGAGCGAAGAGAATCAGGAAGGAAGCCGTATAGAGCAGTAGGCGTTTGAACATGGCTATCGGATGTTTCGGCGATCTTGATTAATATCCTTGCGCTGCTCGTAAAAGTCAAGGTGAGGATTGAGACTGCCAATTGTTGCGATATGGGTTGATTAAATCATTCCCGATCTCAGATACCTGGGGGCAAATCGATGGCCAGCACAAAATTTATCGTATGGGCTTATGCATCCTGTCGCGGTACTTGTTGTTGCCGCTTGTGTAGCAGGCCCGGATCAGCAGCAGTTGTGCTACACAAGCGGAGAGACCTGGAATCTATTCGTAATATCCTTTGATCCAACGCGTGTTGTATTGTTCCAAGTAGTCCAGGTGGGCACTGGTCTGAGGATAGTGCTCGTCGTTTGGGTACGGATAACCCGACATTCCGTGAAAAGGCAGGGGGCCGACGGTTAGCGAGTGAGCCGAATGGAAATCCATGTCCTTGCCGAAACCGTCGGCATAGAGCAGGAACGAACGTTCAAGACCGTCAGCTGGTGGAACCAGCGCTCCAGCATCGAATTCGATGGTCAATTCGTCCCCGTGAAACATAATTACGAAGCGGTCGTCGACGGTCTGCACCAGTTCGTCTACCGGGCCGAAGCGAGTGAATGCTCCACCGTGAGTTCCCCAGGGTGCTTCAAGTAAGAGGCGGTCATAGTGATAACGGAAAGCGAAGGTGCCCTTAATAGCCGTATGGGCGGGGTAGCCGCGCCAATGGAGGTCGCTCCGGGCGGGTTCTATACGTTGGATCACAAGGGGGGTATCCGCTGCATCACCGATCATGAGCTGATCCCAGTACAATGCTGTATTGGTTGTGATACGCAGGCGATAATCGTTGGAGGGAAAGAGCCCTTTGAGGTCGAAAATCATGGATTTGGGAAGGCCGGCTGGGCGGCCCATATCGGCGCTGACCTCTAACCATCCCCCTAGGCCATCGGCGACTTCGAGGCGGGGCGGATAGAGTGCTAAACCCCGCTGTGCGGCGCTCCAATTAGAAGTCGAATGTGCATAGTCGACCCAGCCGTAGCCGACCAGTACCGGATGGGCTAAAGATGATAGGTCGCCCAGGTCCAATTCGAGAGTATGATCTTCGGCATAGCCATGGATATCGAGTTGTTTAAATCCTTCGTACCATTCGTCGTCTATTTCCAGTAGCGGATCCAAGACATCCTGGCCTCGGTGATCTTTAGCGGCTATGGGGGGACGCATCTCGCGCATGGGGTAGAGGGCGAATTCTGGATAGGGAGGTTGTGATAGCAGGCGTTCGTTGGGGTATATTTCGAGTCCGGGCGGATGGTCGACGGCGACTAGCTCGAGGCCATCTATATAGATGATCTCTTCCAACTGATTGGCTAATTGCAGGACGTAGTAACCGTCTTTGGGGGCCAGTTTTCCCAGTCGCACGTATTCGTCGGTATCGGGTTTATAGTACTGGCCTGGTGCTGTGAGGTAGCCAATGATAGCACCGCCGAGTATATCGGTGACGAAGCGATAGCGTTCACCGTCCCAGGCATAGAGGATTGGGCACGAAGTACCCTTGCGATCGAGTTCGGTGAGTTCTAAACGCTGGCGGGATTCAGTTGCCAGCTCCGTTTGTCTTACGCCGCCGGGCCAGAGGATGCGGACGAATTCGACCGAGTCGTTTTGTGCCAGGCCGAAGTGAACTTCTCCAGCGTATTCCCCACTGCGGATTTCGCGTTTTTGCAGACGGTTGGTGGTTTTAATTTCGACTTTGGCGCCGATGCCTGCTCGGTTGCTATTGAGTCCCTGGGCAGCGATTTTTATCCAATGGCCTTCTTGGCTCTGGTTTTGAATAATATGACCGCTATTCCAAATATCGACACGTCCATCGCCGTCAAAATCGGCGGCAACGGATGCGCCGCCGTACCCCTGTAGTGCTTCTTGAGGATTTAGTTGGTCGTCAGTATAGGCGATGGGTTGCAAGAGATTTATAGCGGAGACGGCGAGATCGAGGTCGCCGTCGTTATCGAAATCAGCCGAGATCAGTTCGCCTGGACCGGATAAAGATGCGCGAACGGCATCTACCGCGAAGCTTCGTCCTTCGCGGTTTGCGTATAATTCCAATTGACCGTCGCTCCCGAGGAGGGCTAAGTCGGTATAGCCGTCCTGATCGAAATCTTCGATAGCTAGTCCGCTGCCTCCTTCGTAGTTCAATCCGAGATCGGCTGAGATTTCAGAGAAGGTTCCGTCGCGATTATTAGTGTAGACTTGTAGGCTAGTCGAAGAGAGCAGGACGATATCGACGTCGCGGTCGTTGTCGATATCAGAGAATTTGGCGCTGTGTGCCATTGCAGTAGCAAAACCGGCCTGTTCGCCGATATTGGTGAAATGGCCTTCCCCATCGTTGGTGAGGAGTTGGACATGCGGTCCGAGCGTGAGCAGGTCGAGGTCACCATCGTGGTCGGCATCGCCGAATACCGCAGCGGTTGAACTCACGGGCAGGGGGTCTCCGGCGCTCCACCGGCCAGTATCGCTGGCCCGGAAGATGAGCGTGCCATCCGTGCCGCTGAGAATCAGGTCGTTACCGCCGTCATTGTCGATGTCTCCGAATACGGCGTTCGTCGCTCCGAAGCCCCTGGGCTCGGTCAATGCTGGATCTTGGGTTTGAACCGCGCCATCGACATAGATCTGCAAGCCTTTTGAACCGGCCAGAACATCGGGGCGGGTATTCGCGTCAAAGTTGGTCAGGGAGGCAAAGCGCGCCTGCATTCCGGTGGGTTTCGGCAAGGCGACGAAACTCAAGGGGGCGCCCGAATCGTCGAGTTCGGGTTTTGCTCCGCTGGCATCGGCAGTGGCTTCCGCGTACTTGCCCTGACCCTGATAGGATGAAGAAACACCTTGATGGCCGATTTGGCTGAGTTTATTGAAGTGTTCCAGCGTACTCCGCCATTCCTCCTGGCGGCCTAGTCGCCGATATAGATTGGCCAAGCCGTAATAGGCCGATACATTGAAGGGGTCGAGGCGAATGGCTTCTTTGAAGTCGTTGATGGCTTTGTCACTCTGGTCTAGTTTAGCTCTGATCTGGCCCATATAATAACGCACATGGGGATCGTCTTTATCGGCATTGGCGACTTTTTGCAATGCAGCGAGTGCCTTGTCGTGTTCACGACCCTGGGCGTTGTAGATCAAGCCGAGGGCGTAATTGGCATGTAGGAGTTCGGTGTCGAGTGCGAGGGCTGTTTGCAAGGCGGTTGCGGCGCTGTCGTATTTGCCGAGAGCATAGTAGGAGATACCGAGGTTGGCTCGGGCGCTGGAATAGTCAGGTGCCAATTCGAGAGCGCGCTCGAACTCTTGGCGACCTCGTGTATAGTTGTGCTGGTCCATGTATACCACGCCCTGGTTGTTGTGGAAGCGTGCCCTAGGATTCAACACAGAATTTTCATCCAGTGGTTCTTGCTGACAGGCGATGTTAAAGAGAGTCACGGCGAAAGCAATGAGACCCTGGCAGATCTTGACGCTATTGCGGGGCATGATTATATTGTCTCCTCACAAATTGGAATTACAGGGCGAGAGTAGCTCAGTTGGTAGAGCCCCACGTTGCCAACGTGGTTGTCGCGGGTTCGAGTCCCGTCTCTCGCTCCATTTTTTTGCCTAAATCTGTAGGTGAATATATCCAATAAATCCGTCTGGGAAAGGCCGGTGCAAATCCTTGCACCGGCCTTTCTTTGAGCCCAATTATCGATCAGGATGTGTAGCGTTCGCGAATTTGCAGGAGGGCCGGTAGTAGGGTGACCGAAGTGACAAAACAGGAACCTAGCCCTATCAGCGAAAGTACCCCGATAGAAGAGAGCGCCGGGTGCTTGGCCCATACCAATCCCGAAAAACCGACCATCGTTGTCAAAGATGTAGCTAAGAGTGCCAGCCCAGTTGTGCGCAGGACCAAGCGCATCGAGTTCAGGCCCGTCTCGCGATAGCGATGGAATATATGCACGCCGTTGTCGATACCCATCCCGATGATTGTGGGGAAGGCGATCATGTTGTAGAGATTTAGCTTGATATCGAAGACATACATAAACCCCGTTACCCAGATCAGGGCGGAGAGGAGTGGGGTGAGTACCAAGAAGGTATCGATGAAGCTGCGCAGGTCGATGAGCAGTACGAGAGTGACGACGGTAAGGGTCAGTATCACGGCAAGGGTACTGTCATCGAGCATGACCTTGAGCATTTCGGCGATGATGACGTGTGAACTGGATGCGAGGTAGGTCTTGCCCGAGGGAGTTTCAATGCTGTGAATCTCTTCGGCGAAACGGATCGCGTTGAGCCCGTCTTTGAGCTGTACTGAGGCATTGATAGCCACAAAGTTGAGAATTTCGCCATCCTTGCTTTTGAACTCGTTCGTCAGGTCTTCGGGTAGATCGTATAGTGTCAATTTCTCGACGTCGAGATACTGGCGCAGTGAGTCGATCTTGGCCAGTTCCTCGTCGTTAAGCAAGTTTTGCTCGCGGTCGAGTAGGGAGCGAATTGCACCGATGAGCGAGAGCTTGAGATCCTGATCTTTCGGTAGGATTGAGTAGACGCTCTTGATGTTGAGGATGGTGGATGAATCCCCTTTGGCTTGCTTGATCTCCTTGACGGTCTGGACTACTTCCAGTGCCTCGTCGTAACTCTCGGTGAGGACGATGGCCGGCGAGCGACCTTCCTTGAGGTTTTGGGGCAGACTAGCTCGGGTCTTACTGGGTGGAGGTTTGGGCTTGAGTTTGCTAAAGTCGTATTCAAATTCCAGGTCGCTGATGTGATAGAGCGAATAAAGGGTGACCACTATGCCCAGGAATAAGGTAATTAGGGGCATTGGGTAGGGGCCTTTGCGCAAGAGGTGATCGGGGATCTTCTTGCGCAACAGGTTGATTATCCCCAAGCGTTCGGCCAGAATGATGAATGCCGGACAGATCGCGATCATCGCCACCAGCGAAAAGACGATGCCAGTACCCACGATAAAGCCGAACTCGGAGAAGCCCTTAAAATCGGTCAGTAAGAGCGAGTAGAAAGCTACTGAGGTGGTGATGGCAGTGGTGGTCAGCGCACCGCCGGTGTGTACCACTGTTTCGCTCAGCGCTTCTTCGATGCCGACGCCGCGGCGTCGGGCTTCGCGGTAGCGGGCAAAGATATGGATGCCAAAATCGATGCCCAATCCAAAGAGGATGGCGAAGAGTCCTACGGTGATCATGTTGAGGCTACCGACGGCTAGGTAGGTGACCCCGAAAGTCCAGCTCAGGCTCATTAATAGCGGCAGGGTGATAAAAAGAGAACAGAGTACCTGGCGGAAGTAGAGGGTGATGAGCAGGAGCACGCCGATGATGCTGTAGGCAGCCGTCGACTTGAGGTCCTGCATGATGATCTTGACCTGGCTGGCACTGTTTTGAAAGCTTCCCTTATAGGAATACTCGATACTGGGGTGGAAGCGTTTAGGATTAATATCGGCAATCGTTCGGTCGAGGCTTTCGAGCAGAGTCTGGGAGAATTTGACATCGGTTATAACACCGGTCGGATACAGCCTGAGGATGATGCCGTTGCCCTCCTTGGTCAGGATGTACTTGCCGTATTTCTTCTCGACCTCGGTGGTAGCACCGTTCCTCTTGCGATACTTAGTTTCGATGTCCGAAAAATCCAGTGGTTCATCTTCCTCGTCATCGAGGGAAAAGTAGAGCGGGGATTGCTTGAGCTTGGCTAACTCAATATGGTTCCCGAGGCGGTCGTGAATCTCCTGCAGATCTACCAAATCCATATAGAGGAGGCGATTTTTTTCGATGAGTTCCCTTTTGTTGTCGAGACGGCTCAACGAGTTGATGAAAGGACTCTTTTCGAGCGAATCGGCCAGGACCAGCATAAAGTCCACCGCCTTGTCCATATCTTCACTGGTAATGACAACCATCAATGGGCCAATACCGCCGACGCGAGCCTTGATGCGGTTTAGCTCGCTGACGCTGTCGTAGTCGTTGGGCAAGAGATCGGCGAAGTCAGTCTTGATATTCTTGGCCAGCTTGAGTGCGAAGAAACCCGAAAAAATAGAAAGCGCCGTCGCCACTACAATGATGCTGATATAGTGATGGTATATATGGTGGACCAGCCGCTGGTAGTTTATGTGCATGGGTGGTTCATTCTTTGAGGTCGCGCAGGCGGGTCAGCTGTTTGTCCAACTGTGTGATCAACTGTTGGTACGATTTTTTCTCTATATAGCGGGCATAGCGCCGCCGGTTGCCCTCCGCAGTACTGACGCCGTCTATGGTCAGATCGTATACGCGCCAGGTTTCCTCTATAGTGTGCATCTTGTAGATGATTTCAACGTGCTCGCGCTTGAGCGGCACCGTGCCCACCACAGTGGCACGATTGTCATCTACTGTGGCGGATTGGTAGGTGATTTTGCCCTCGCGGTAATAGCGGAGAAACGTGTCAAAATTTTGTTCTTCGATGATGCCGCGAAAGATTTGGGTGAAGTGAGTGCGCTCTGCGGGAGTGCGCTCTGACCAGTGATTGCCCAGAGCCAGTCGGCTCAATTCCGCAAAGTCGAAAGTCGAGCTAATATGCTGCTTGATCTTTTCGCGCAGGGCGGGAAGCAGCGTATCACCTGAGGTCTGGCCGAGTATGGCTTGGATCTGGGCATCGTGATTTTTGAGATAGGCGATGGGGTCGGGTAGGGCTACCGGTTCTTTTTGCTCCGATCTACCAGGCGAGGCAAAGTTCAACACAGTGAAGACAACGAACCAGCAAATATTCATCGCAATTATTCCTCCGCTCCAAAAGCACTGCCGGCATTACTTTTATAGGCTGTATGCGTCAACTGCTTGGGCAGTGCGCCACAGTGGTTGGTGATGCGCTTGTTCTCCAATGCCTCGCGCGTCCAGACCCGCAAGTCGGCGTAGTAGGCTTCGGCGTATGAACGAGTTGAGTTAGCGTCGGTGAGCAGCCCCAGGCCGATGGTGCGTTCGGCCGGTTCGCTACCGAGTTTGTCCCGGTGGTTTTGCTCCAGGTCGACGGTTTCGAACGTCCAGGTACCGAGATTGTCCGGCCCGCTTTCGACAACGAAAAACCAGGGTCTGAAGATTTTGTCCCGGCGGCCTACAGTGCCCTCGGGGAGGGTAGAACTCCAAACGTATTTAAGCTGCTTGGGGATCCCGAGCCAATTCTGTGAGAAGATTACGTAGAGACCTGCTGCACTGTCATTGGCATCATCGAGGAATTCGTTGCCACCAGGTGGCAGGGCGGTCGCTTGCCAACACCAACTCATAATTGGGTACTGGCGCGGATTCCAATGGATAAATTTACCCACAATTACCGAATGACTGGAATCGCGGGCTGTCATATAGTGTTGGTCGCCACTGCTCTCTATCCAGTAGAGCATGGGCTTTTGTCGGTCTTTCTCTTTCCAGGGTCCCCAATCCATTGGGTGGTGGCCATCCCAGGTCGCGGAGAAGTCGTCGAGGGCGATGAAGTCGCGTTTGGCGAGAGCCGTCTCGAGAACTGGGAGGGAATAGTTGTTGTCAATTAGGTCCTGGTAAAGGTGCTGGTAGTGTTGAGATATTGGACGACCAGCGATGGTCAATTCGGCAATTTTCCAGGTCTGATCTACAGGGACCAAGTCGGCATGAATCGTAAGCGATCGATTGTCGACGAGGGCGCGGAACTCGGCCCGCCCTCGTCTGCCGTCCAGGTGGAGTTTTTCGAAGTGTAATCCCTGTAGCGCTGGAGATTGGAGTTGGGAAGCGAAATCGGCGCTTAGACGTTGCTGATAGGCTTTTAAAAGGCGATTGCGGTAGTACTCGACGAGGCGCTGGAAGTTCGGGCTGGGGAGGAGAGCGTCGTAGTCTTCGAGCGAATTTTCAAGGTAGTTGCCGAACGTGGCCTGCGCCAGTCTGGTAAGAGCGAGATGCTCGCGTACGAGTTGTTCAGCCATTTCGGTGTCAGGGGGAGCAGAAGACTGTAGCAGTGCATCGAGATGCGAAACTACGGCACTTAGGTCGCTGATAGCGACCGATCTGTCGTTGTCGGCGGCGACGTGTCCAGAGGCGACTAAGATCGAGATCGCTGTGCTGTAGAAATACTTAATCATTTAGACTTAATTCGAGACCGCCGGTGATTTTTTCCAAGTTGGCGACGCTGAGGTTGAAATCGTAAATAGCCTGACTATAGTTCTGTTCGAGTTGGGCCCAGGTCTCAAAGGCGGAGATCAGGTCTCCGATGGTCGCTGGATCGAAGTTGTATTCATCTCTAGCTTCCTGCAGCCACTGGCGAGCTAGTTGTCGACTCTGGCGGGCACCTGCCAGGTCCTGATCGGTACGGCGATAGTCCATATAGGCGCGACGGATATCGAGGCGGATACCCTGAACTGCCCCGGTTTCGCGAGCTTTGAGCTCGCGGTATTCCGCTTTGGCTTTATCGACGTCGGCCGAGAGCAGATGCCACTCCAGCGATTGACGGATTCCCAGGAATACGCCGCCATTGAAGTAGTTGAAGTTGTCTTTGACAAAGGGGTTGCGTTGATCGGTGCGTCCTGGGGCAATCGCGTAGCGGATCCCGCCGCCGAGATATATCTGTGGCTGATAGGCGGCGCGAGCGGCGTGAAGCAAGGATTCTTTGGCGGCGAGACCCGCCTGGAGTTTGCGCCAATCTGGCCGGTGGCTGATGGCTTTGGCCGCCAGCTCGTCCAGCGGTGGAATTGCGGTTGCGATTGGAGCGAGCCATTTGTCTTCAATCGGGAGCGGGGCCTCCGGAGGAAGACCGGCGCGCCAGGCCAGAGCTGCTCCGGCCAGATCGATCTTGGTGTTGATTTCTCGTTCTTGTTTGGCGAGTTCGAGTAAGGCCAATTCGAGTTTGTAATGCTTGGATAGTGAGAGTCCATCTTCGTCAGCTAATTGATGTTTTTTTTCATTTAGTTCACTGCTCAGACGCTGCACTAGGTCATTTAGATCCTGGGCCAGAAGTAGACCGTAATAGAATTCTTTTATCTCGAAAGCGATTTCTAGCCGCGCCTGGGCTAGATCTGCCCGCTCAACGTCTACGCCTTTGGTTGCCGCTTCGTTGAGAGAGCGGATTCGCCCGAGTGGATAGAGTGGCTGGCCAAATTCCAACTGGGTGCGATTAAATGGGCCCAATGGACGAAAACTCGATGTGTCTGCTACCTGATATACGTCGCCAATGGCTTCCGGTACCAGTCCACTTTCGCTCTCGATGCGCAAGTGGGGCAGAATCCTGGCGGCACGGGCCTGGCGTCGACGTGCGTCGGCGGCTTCGACCTTCCAGTGCCAGCGCTCGATCTCGGCGTTGTGGCGCTGGGCATGGGCGATGAGTTCGTTCAGCGTCCAGTGCTTTTCGGGCGCCGGGGCTTCGGCTGAGGAAGGGCTGGTCAGGCAGGTTGCTATAATCAGGATGAACATTGACGGGGTTGAGAGAATTGGTTTAACAAGAGTTGATTTAAGTGGGAATAAATAGGGGGCAAGGGACCTGATTATAAAACCCTGTCCCCGGGTTAGTATAGGGATTTTCATAGATATTGGGTGTGGGACACCTCCGGGATATTTCGGCGAATAAAATGCCAAAATCCGGGGTGAAGCCGCAGGTCTTTTATTTCTATAAATGGCTAAAAATAATTGATTTAATATAGAGGTAAAGAGATTCCGCGTCAACGCTTCGACTTTGTTGTCTGCTGGTGATAAATGGTGCATTCCGATATATTTAACACATTTTCGGGTCCGAAGTGTTACTGATGGGGAAGATGGGGTATTCAACGAGGAAAATCGGATCCCTGGAGGGAGGATAATTCGGGTGTCGCAGGAGTTTCTAAACGGGAGTTTAGTCCGATTGCGATTTATCGGCGCAGCGGCACGCTTTGGCTAAGGGGCTGTATGTATATATTCAGGACTTCTGATTCTTCGCTGGCCAGGATCCATTCGCCTTTCTATTGCGTATGGGCCAGGCCGTTGGCGATTCAGGGAATTGGGGGCAGACTTTTGATATAGGCGATTATATCGCGGATCTGCGAATCGCGGAGGCGGTCGGTTCCGAAGAAGGGCATAAAGCGGCCTTCCTTAGATTGGTAGGCATTGGGATCGACGCCAGAGAGAACTGCGCCTAGACCATCGCCCTCGCGTATATATCTGGCATAGAATGCCGGTTCTTGGTCGCGTGGGAGGGGTTTGGGGGCGATACCGGCATTGCCGTTTGGATGGCAAGAATGGCAGGCCGAATAGAAGAGCTCTTTACCTGCGAAGCGATTGCCTCCTTCGAATCCTGGATAGGTGCCGGTTTTATCCGCCCCGGGGGCGATGGGTTGGGCCGTGAAGGTTGGTTTAGGGGTAATCGCCTTCAGATAGGCTCTGAGGTCGAGTTGTTGCTGAGCAGTGAGTTTGGTTTTGTTGTGCATATAATGGACCACGCAGGCTAGTGCGGCCTGGTCGACGTAGGTATAGGCATCGGGCGCCTGGGAGTCTTTACCCCACCAGGTTGGGCGATTGTAGGAGTTGATGAGGCTATGGGCGGCGCGGATGAGCCCATCGGAGTGCTTGGATTCGTCGAAATCAGCGTGGCAGTGACCACACGAGAGGCCGTTTTTGCTGATCGCCGACGAGTGAAATAGCCGACGCCCGGCTTCCGATGTGCCCTTCAGCGTCATCTGGGCGTTCGTCGGCCAAGCGGTGAGCAGGCTCGCAAGGGTTAGGAGCAGCGATAGTAGGTGAAGTGTGTGTCTCATATAGAAATAAACCTCAAGCCTAGTAAATAGTTCCTGGCCGTTCTGTCAAGCGTTTTTGCAATTGGATCGAAGCATGAATCGGAATATTGTCATCCGGGAGGCCTGTGAGCACAATTTGCGTGCTGTCGATGTAGACTTGCCCCATGGCAGTCTGACTGCTGTTAGCGGGGTCTCGGGATCGGGCAAGACTTCGTTGGTTCTAGACACGGTCTATGCCGAGGCGCGTCGTCGATTTCTAGCTGCGCTGGACCAGAGCAGTGGTTGGCGCGACCTGCGGGTGCCCAGGGTGGGTAGGATCGAGGGCCTGGCACCGGCGTTGGCACTGTCCCAGGGGCAGCGTCAACAGAGTCCGCGGGCGACGGTGGCTACGGCGGCGGGACTCTATGATCTTTTGCGTTTACTCTTTGCTCGCACTGGACGACCTACGTGTCTGGTCTGCGGCGAGGGGGTGCAGCTACATCGTTTCGAAGAAGTTAGCGAGGTGGCTATGGGCATGCCCGAGGGGACCCGCCTGGTGATCCTGGCTCCCCGCCGTTTGGGTGAGGACGAGTCGCCCGAAGGATTTCTCGATTGGGTTGATCGCTCGGGATATCGCCGTCTGCGCATCGATGGTGACGATCAGTTGCTAGAAGATGTCAGATCCGAAGATATTATTGCCGCTAGGCGAATCGCGGTGGTGGTGGATCGCCTGATCATCAAGAAGGAGGCTATGCGCCGTGTTCGAGGTTCGCTGCAGGCTGCTCTTGAACTAGGTGCTGGCCAGGTAGCTTTGTCGCGTCAGGATGAGGAAGGGACACGGATTTTTTCGGTGCGCCCGGCGTGTTCGGCTTGTGGTGTTCCCTTCAGAACGATCGAGCCGGCTTTATTCTCTTTTAACAGTTCGGCTGGGGCTTGTGAGGATTGTCGGGGTTTGGGAGTTCAGAGCGGGCTGAGTCCTGAGCGTGTTTTTGAGGGAGGACGCTCTACGATCGAAGGGGCATTGGGCGTCTTATGGCAGGACTTTGGGCACGGCGACCTGCGGGATCGTTTAGAATCTTTTTGTCGTCGGGAACAGGTCGATCTCGAACGGCCGATTGGGGATTGGCCACAGCAGGTGGCGGAGAAGCTTTGGCACGGTACAGGGCGCCGGGGTGGTTTTATCGGGGTGGGGCGTTGGCTGGGTCGGATCAGTGCCAGGGCTCAGGGTGAGGAGTTGGTCTGGTTGGAGGAGCGCTTGGATGATGCGCCGTGTCAGGGGTGTGATGGGACCCGTCTGCGCAGGGAGGCGCTTGCGGTGGATTTGAGTGGGGCGCATATCGCATCGGTGACGGATCGTTCGGTGGCTGCGGTGGCCCAGTGGCTCGATGGGTTGAATTTCGCGGAGGCTATCGCCCCGGTCGGTGTAGCAATATGCGCCCAGCTAGGACGGAGGCTCTCGCTCTTGGAGGAGTTGGGCCTGGGCTATTTGCCCTTGGGACGTTGTGCGGATTCGCTGTCCAGCGGAGAGTTTCAACGGCTGCGTTTGGGGTCGGCTCTTTCGTCGGGAATGACTCAGATGCTCTATGTGCTCGATGAGCCGAGTGCTGGTTTACACGCTCGGGATGCGGAGCAATTGCTGCGTGCGCTCAAGACGCTGCGCGATGCGGGGAATTCGGTGCTCTTTGTCGAACACGATGCTGCGCTCTTGCGCGGCGCGGACTGGCTGGTCGATATGGGGCCTGGAGCGGGAGTTGAAGGGGGAACGATCATCGCTCAGGGAACGCCGCAAGCTGTGGCGGAAGCCGAGTCGTTAACAGGTCGTTATTTGTCTGGCGCACGACGCTTGGATCCGAGTCGGGAACGCGATCCAAAAGGATGGCTGGTACTGGAGGGAGCCTGCGGTCACAACCTGAAGCAATTGAGGGTGGAGTGGCCTCTGGAGTCTCTGGTTTGCGTAGCGGGGGTTTCGGGGTCGGGCAAGACTTCGTTGGTCGGTGCAACCCTCCACCCGCTCCTGGCCGCTAGATTACAGGGAGCTGAGCGCCGTCCACTGCCCTATGCGGATTGCAGCGGGATTGAGCAAGTCGAGCGCGTAGTCGCAGTTGATCAGCGGCCGATCGGTCGAAATTCGCGCTCAAACGCTGCGACCTATACCGGGCTGCTGGGGCCTATTCGCCGCCTATTCGCCGAATTGCCCGAAGCTCGGCTCAGGGCCTATAGACCTGGACATTTCAGTTTCAATGCTCCAGAGGGTGCCTGTGATACCTGCGGGGGCAGTGGTGTTCATAGTGTGCGCCGAGGGGTCTTTGAAGATTTGGAAATCGTCTGTCGTTCCTGCGGTGGGCGACGATATCGGTCCGAAGTGTTGGATGTGCGTTTCCGCGGGCGCCATATTGCCGAAGTGTTGGAGATGAGTGTTGCCGAGGCGTATGAATTTTTTGCGGCTGTGCCCGAGGTCGCCCGACGGCTCAAAACAATGGCCGAGGTGGGTTTGGACTATTTGCGTCTGGGGCAGTCGGCCACCAGTTTTTCTGGAGGTGAAGCCCAGCGAGTGAAACTCGCTACCGAGTTGGGCCGCGCGCGAGCCGCCCATTCGTTCTATATCCTAGACGAACCGACGACGGGCCTGCATATGGAGGATGTGCGATTCTTGCTCGAATTGTTGCAACGCTTGGTCGACGAAGGAAATACCGTAGTGGTGGTTGAACATCATATTGAACTCATTGCTGCAGCCGACTGGGTGATCGATTTGGGGCCTGAAGGGGGGGAGGCTGGGGGACAGGTCGTTGCCTGCGGTCGTCCTGCAGAGGTAGCCGGTGCTGCTGGATCCCATACCGGGCTTTTTTTGCGAGATTATTTAGCCGCGCCAAACTGAGTCGATGTGTTTTGATCAACCTTAGTGTTTATTAAGTGATCGTTACTGGTCGGCTGCAGTCCACACAGGGTGGGGAAGTTGAACTATAGATAAGCCAATTTTGCCCGGGAGTGCCGTTTTATGTTTGATCTACAGAAGGTGCAGACCTATATGCGGGAAGAGGGGGTTGGGGCCTGGCTGGTCTACGATTTTCGCGGTTCCAATCCGGTCTTTTGGCAACTATTGGGCCAGCGGCGCAAAACGACCCGGCGGGTTGTGCTGGTGATTCCTGCTGGTGGAGCACCGCGTTTAATCGGTTCGGCAGTAGAGCCGGAAGCTCTGGCGGGCTTGGGGTTTGAAATCACTCACTATGCCAGTTGGCAGCAGTTCCAGGCGTTGTTGAGCGATGATCTCGCAGGCCATGCTCGAGTGGCGATGGAATACTCGCCTGGCGGTGCTCTGCCGATCATGTCCTGGGTCGATGGCGGGACTCTGGAGTTGGTGAGGTCTATTGGACCCGCAATTGTGTCTTCGGCCGACCTTTGTCAGCTTGCGCTGGCTGTGTGGAATGGAGAAGCGCTTTCTTCGCATCGGGATGCTTGTCTCCAGGTTGCCCAGGTCAAGGATGCGGCTTTCGAGCAAATTCGCTACGGATTGGCCAACCACACCGCTCTTACGGAATACGGAGTGCAGGAGTTTATCGTTGCGGAGTTTTCGCGCCGAGGGCTCGATATGGACCATCCTCCGATCGTTGCCGTCAATCGAAACAGCGGTAATCCTCACTATGAGCCGAGCGAAGATCACTCAGTCCAGATTCAGCATGGCGATTGGATACTAATCGACCTGTGGGCCCGCAAACCAGGCGAAAAGCACGTTTTCGGAGATATTACCTGGGTGGCTTTTGCCGGCCAGCGCGTGCCCGACTCACAGGCCCGAGTCTTTTCGATCGTGCGCGAGGCGCGCGATCGGGTACTGGATCGTCTGACTGAAGCTTGGCAGGTGGGCGAGATCTTGCAGGGTTGGCAATTGGATCGAGTTGCGCGGGACCTGATCGCGGGATACGGCTATGGCGAGCATTATATCCACCGTACTGGCCATAGTCTTGGTCCGGGACCGACGGTCCACGCCCTGGGCGTTAATCTCGATGATCTGGAGACGCGCGATACACGCCATATTCTGCCGGGTACGGGGTTTTCTGTCGAACCGGGTGTGTATCTCAAGGAATTCGGGGTGCGTTTGGAGGTCAATGTGTTCGTGGACCCCGAGACCGGTCCGGAGGTGACCACACCAATCCAGGACGAGGTCGTTTGCTTGGCCTGACTCGCAGCGGGGTCCGATGCCTTTTGCCAGTTCTTTTTACGCTTTGCCAGCCCTATATTAGTGGGCATCTAATCTCGGAGGAACAATGAAAAAGGCATTCTACGTAACCACGCCGATTTACTACGTCAACGCCGAACCCCATATCGGTCATGCCTATACTACGGTGATGGCCGATTTTCTTGCGCGGTTCCATCGTCTCGACGGATTCGATACCCATTTTCTGACTGGTACCGACGAGCACGGAGAGAAGATTTTTCAGGCGGCTCTCAAGGCCGGTACTGACCCGCAGCACTTCTGTGACCGTATCAGCCAGCGTTTTCGCGATGCCTGGCAGGTGCTCGATATATCCCATGATGATTTTATCCGCACGACCGAGGAGCGCCACAAAGAAGTCGTATCACAGGTGCTTGAGACGGTCCACGCCAGTGGGGATATCTACTACGATGAGTACGAGGGAATATACTGCGTCGGCTGCGAGCGCTTCTTAACCGATAAAGAATTGGTCGACGGCAAGTGCCCAGACCACTTACTGGAACCAGAAAATAGACGCGAAGGCAACTATTTTTTCCGAATGGAAACGTATCGCGAATGGTTGCGGGCTCATATTCACGCCAATCCGGATTTCATTCGGCCCGAGGGATATAGGAACGAAGTGCTGGGCATGCTCAACGAGTCGATCGGGGATTTGTCGATATCGCGACCGAAAGAGCGGGTACCCTGGGGTATTGAGTTGCCTTGGGATGCGGACCACGTTACCTACGTGTGGTTCGATGCGCTGATAAACTATGCCTCGGCGCTCGGTTTTCCCGATGCTGAGCACTACGCCAGATATTGGCCGGCGGCCCAGCACCTGATTGGCAAGGATATCCTCAAGGCGCATGCGGTGTTCTGGCCGACTATGCTCAAAGCTGCAGGGATGCCGATCTACCAGCATCTCAATGTAGGCGGTTTTCTGATGGGGCATGATGGTCAGAAGATGAGTAAGAGTCTGGGCAATGTGGTCGATCCTTTCGAGTTGGCGGAAAGATACGGTTCCGATGCGGTGCGTTATTACTTGCTGAAAGATACGGTCTATGGACAGGATTCCTCGGTAGGAGAGGCGTCGCTGGTTGAACGCTACAACGCCGACCTGGCCAACGATCTGGGCAATTTGCTCTCTCGTGCCCGGGCTTTGATTAGTCGCCATATGGACGGTGTATTACCCGAGCCCGAAGAGCAAGCAGGAGATCGGGATCTGATCGCGAGGGGTACCGCGCTGGTGGGTGAGGTCCGGTCTTTGGTCGGCGACTTGCGGATCTTTGAGGCCTTGGAAGAGGTGATGCAGTTCGTGCGCCAACTCAATCGTTATTTCAACGACGAAGCACCGTGGAAATTGGCGAAGGACCCGCAGCAGTACCAGCGGTTGGGGACGGTCCTCTACAATATTGCCGAGGGCCTGCGGATTGTCTCAGTACTGCTCGAACCGGCGATGCCGGCCAAGGCGCGCCAGGTGCGTGTCGATTTGGGGTTGGGGGATTATGAGTTTGCCGATATAGCCACTTGGGGTGGGGTGGAACCCGGAACCCGGATACCCTCTGAGGCCGAGATTCTCTTTCCTAAATCGGAACCTGAAGAGTCGGTGCAGAAAGCCCCTCCACAGAAGAAAAAACAAGGGCAGAAGAAAAAGACAAATGAGGAATCAGAGGGTGTTATTTCGATCGACGAGTTCTTCAATGTGCAATTGCGGGTCGCTCAGGTCAAAGGGGCCGAGCAGGTCGAAAAAACCGATAAATTGCTCAAGCTGACACTCGATCTTGGCGGCGAAACACGGACGGTGGTCAGCGGCATCGCCCAGTGGTACAAGCCCGAGGATCTACCGGGGCGGAAGGTCGTGCTGGTAGCCAATCTCAAGCCCGCTAAATTGCGGGGGATTGTTTCGGAGGGAATGATCTTGGCGGCCGACGACGGACAGGGCAATCTGACCTTGGTCAGCCCAGAGCGAGATATTGCACTCGGGGCGGAGGTGCGTTAAGTCGTTGATTTTTTGCCCGTCTTCTTTTGTGTCTGCCGGGTTTGACGGTCTGCTTCCTCTGCACTCAGAATCTGTTCGCGGGTAGCGGTATAGAGCTTGTCGATCTTCTTGCGCGTAGCTACCAAGCTTTTGCCTTTTGCAGCAGTGATATTATGGTCGGCGAGTAGTTCATCGAACGTCTTTTCTAATACGGTTCGATCTTCGATTGCCGGCACCGCGGTGTGTGCCATCGCATAGGCTCCCATGAGTGCAGCTTCGGCATTGGGATTTTCTAGGTCGGTTGGCAGCTTGGGGCTTTTGTGGCCGAGCTTGTTCAAGAGGCGTTCCCTGCGACTGGTGCCGGTACGTCGTGGGTCGAAACGCATCAATTGGTCGAGTTGTTCGCGTACCAGTTCCATCTCGCGTCCATCAAAGGCTAAGTGGTCGGCGAAATGATTGATAAAATCGACTAATTGTCCCATGTAGGTCCACTGGCCGTCGAGGCGTTGGCGGTAGGCCTGAGAGATTTCCTTCGCAGTAGCGTCCTCTAATTGCAGTCGGGTGCAGACGCGGGCAAAGCGGCGCCGGTCTCCATCTGCGATAATACCGCCTCGGTTATAGACCAGCGGAAAAATATAGCGGGCGACTTCGAGTCGCTCCTCTTGTGAGAGATAGCGCAGAGCCAGCTCTTCGGCGGTGTCTGGTAGTGTGGACAGGAGTTGGTCGATCTCTTCTTTTTTGACGTTGCGCGCTTTGAGGAAGCGACTGAGCACTCGTTCGTCTTGCGGTTCTAATTCTTCCCGATCCAATAGGGCTTTGCTGAAGCCGATGATGATGCGTAGTTTGCGCGCCTGCTGGCGGTTCTTGGACAAATTGAGAACGCCGTAGATGGCTCCGCCAGCTGCAGTCAGACCAGCCGCACCGCCTACGAACGGCACCCAGACTGGCATCGAGACCAGTCCGAGAGCATATCCTAACCCCCCCCAGAGTCCCAGGGAACTGGTCCAGATAGAGATCGCGGCCCAGGCTCCGGTAGCCAGGCCGGCGCCTCCCAGTATGCTACTGACAATTTTGGCCTGATTGCGAGTAAAAGAGCTGACAATTTTGTCGAGGGCTTCGCCTTTGGCGCCTTCTTCAATTAGATGGGAGACGAACTGTACGGAAAGGGTTTGCAGGGCTTGGAGGCCTTTGTTGGCCATTTGCTTCAATGCTTTTTTTTTCGGCTTCGCCATGAGCAGTGCTCCTAGTGGCTGGGACCTATTGGTTTGGACAAGGGCTTAGGGGTATTCCCCGGGCTTCTCGCCGTAGGGCTTTCTCAATTTGCTCCCAGTGCGAGTTGTATTCTATGTGGCTCTGAGTGCGCCACTGCTCAGCGGTTTTGCAGAGCGGTTTAAATATTGGCCAGGGCTAGGTGACCCCCCTTTTTAATACTCAACATCAATTAAGTATAGCTTGGGGGGTAGGGTGGTGCAACTGGGATTGAGAGGTCTTGGGGGTGTGGATATATTAGTTCCAATTGCAGCAGTTTCTCACATAGAAACGAGATGGAATAATGGACGAGATTCGCATAGGGTTTATTGGATGTGGAGGGAACGCGAGTGGCCATGTGGGGCGAGTACTGGATATGGGAGGGTGCTGTGTGGTGGGATTATGCGATGTGAGCAGGCAAAGCATCGAACGTGTACAGGATCGTCACAAAGAGCAGCACCCCTCGTTAGTGGATACTCCGACTTTTGCCAACTACGAGCAGATGCTTGCCGAAGTCGAAATGGATGCGGTAGAGATTTCTACTCCCCATACTTTGCACTTTGAGCAGATTATGGCCGCATTGGACAAAGGGCTGCACGTGCTGACCGAAAAGCCGATGGTGTGTTCTGTCGATCACGCGCATCAGGTTATCGAAAAGGCGAAGGAGGTCGGAAAGATTCTGATGGTTTCCTATCAGCGCCATTTAGGCGCACAGTATCGCTATGTACGCAACCAGATAATGGCTGGGGAATTGGGTGAGATCCAGTTCATATCGGCACTGCAGGACCAGAAGTGGTACCAGGGCACGATGGGTTTGTGGCGGCAGCAACTCGCGTTATCAGGGGGAGGTCAACTCAACGACTCGGGGAGTCACTTGCTGGATATCATACTGTGGATGACGGGGCTGGAAGTGGCGGAGGTTCAGGCCTATATGGAGTATTTCGAATCGGAGGTTGATATTAACTCGGCGATTTCGATGCGCTTTCGCGGTGGGGCGATGGGAACGGTCTCGGTGGTCGGAAACTCGCCGACGGGGGGAATGTGGGAGGATATCACCATCTGGGGTACCAAGGCTGTGGTCTATATCCGCCAGGGCGAGGTACTCTACAAAACGCAGCACAGAAACGAAGTTTATAAGGTGGAGAATCTGCCTGGCTCGACGACGCCCGACCAGAACTTCGTCGATGCGATTCTTGGCCGTGATGAGGTGCAGGTACCTCCCGAGTGCGGACTGCGGGTCATTGAACTAACCGAGGCTGCCTGGGCTTCGGCCGAGAGCGGTCGACCGGTCAAGGTCAAAAGACGCAGGGGGCGGCGTTAGCGGATTTTGTGGATGGTGCTGTTTGTGCCGTCGACTCGGAGCAAGGTTTTGTTGCGAATTCGTTCCGTTACTTCCTGGGTGCCGACGACAAAGGGGAGGTCGTATCCACGGGCTAGGCTTGCGGCGTGGCAGAGTTGGCCGTCCTGGTCGGTGACGATGGCGGCGATTTTGGCAATGTGGGTGAGGAATTCGGGGCGGGGCATGGTGGCGGTGATGATACAAGTAGGTACGCGACGGTAGTGGAGATGATTGCTTTTGATCGCTAACTGTTTATAACAAATTGCTTTAATGGCGATTGTGGATTATTTCAATCAATTGTAATTGACCACGGTCATCGCCCCTTGTATATTAGCGGTTAAGCTGGGTCCGGAGGCCCAAAACTTCCGTTACCGCGATGCTGAGGCTTGAGGCTATGCGAATGAGTCGACCCGGTTTTGTCCATTGGCTATCACGTCGCGCAGAGTTGGAGTTTGCCATGAGGCGCGCCCTAATGAAAGGAGGTGGTCCATTGAGTAGTACTTGTACCGCAGGGAGGTTGATTACTTGATCAACTCCAGGTGATCGACCACCTGGTCAGGAGCATCCAGTCGCTGTGGCGATTGTAGCTTCTGAGAGTACGGCCGGGCGCATCCTAGATGGGTGCGTCCGGTTTTTTTTACTCAGGATGTTTTAACGACAGTTAGAGATTGAACGGTAGTCAGATTGTCTCGGTGGACATCGATCAGTGGTACGAGGTGGGGCGGAATTCGGATGGCAGCACGAATAAATTCAAATACGCCTGGCGGGGTATGCCGCGGTTGGGACATATCGGTTTACAGGATCACGGTGGACGGATCGAGTTTCG
>MDTE01016821.1_pt1 | contig 29578 bp, 19 predicted proteins | sample 811231 | NCBI WGS metagenome assembly MDTE01 (sample SAMN05326651, study PRJNA326480) | marine metagenome | isolation source: seawater | place: Indian Ocean: Red Sea | collected 2010 | reverse complement strand
TGCAGGTGAGACACAGAGGAAGATTCTGAGACTCAGAAACATCGAGGGATTCCATCAGGCACGCCGCCACGCATACGGACGGTTCTCATCTATTCTAGACCAGGTCTCACCTCAGATTATGTGGCTCGGCGAAGCCCGAGATACTCTGCGACACCTCCCCTCTCTAGACCCTAGTGAGCCCTGTATCGTGGTGGCTGGCGCACCCAATGTTGGCAAATCGGCTCTGATTTCTGCACTTTCAAGCGGCGAGCCCGAAGTCGCATCGTACCCATTCACTACCAAGCAATTGCATCTGGGGCACTTTGAACACCGACGCAGGGCCTACCAGATGGTAGACACCCCAGGGCTTCTCGACCGACCAATGTCCGAACGCAACCGAATCGAATTACAGGCCATCGCCGCACTTGAGCACATAGGCGATGCTCTACTCTTTCTGGTTGATTCATCAGAGGGTACAACAACCCCTCTTGAGCATCAGAAGCATCTGCTGGAAGAGGTTAGCCAGTTGATGTCTGAGAGGCCGATGATTGTGGTACACAGCAAGGCTGACTTGATCGCTGAACTTCCCAAAGAGGCAGATACTCCGATTAGTGCAGAGACCGGCCAGGGCTTGGAGGAATTAAGGGCCAGACTAATCGAAGTGATTGGGGCTGACGATGTAGGGGATCCACTCAGTTTACCCGAGAATTGGCACAGGGACGAGTAATTACTCAACTTTCCAGTGATGTCCGCAGATAGTGCAGTACAGGTTGTAACCGCCAAATGAAGGGGGCAACCCAGAGACATCGATTGCAGAACCGCAGTTCTCACAAGTCTTGTCCATACACTCGGCACCCCTTACTGGTTCTTCAACAAAACTGAAACGACTCATGCCTCCTTGAATCGCTTCCAGGCTCTCATTATGCTACGATGAGCGAACATCTCGCCTGAGCCTGCGAAAAGAAGAATTGAGACGATTACTAGCAAAATCTCTGCGATCGGGTTTAGGGAAATCTGAGGAGTTATTGTGACCAATTGCTCACCACCAACTCCGGAGGTATCTGTGCTAGCAGTAGCGAATCTGTATTCTCCAGGCTTGAGTTCAAAGGTCAGCGAACCTCCGTCTTCATCTGGCCCTCCTGAAATGAATTCAAAATCCTCAGCCGTGCATGAAGTCATCCCATTTGAGTCAGGCTCACAGCCATCAGGTATACTTTCAATTACGCCAATCCAACTGGTGGCGAACTGCTCCCATTCGATTGTAACTTCGATATCAAGAAGCATGAATGCAGTTGGAGAACTCAGATCTTCTCCACTCAGACCTACTGGACATCCAGTACTATCGTCGGTACAAGGGACAAGGGGAATATCGGTTCGACTGGTGTCGAGTGTAGGAGAATACAGGCTGACCAAGACGAGTATGGCGCAGATTACCCCCATCGCAGCAGGTAGGATGGATAGAACTCTAATCATCATCGTACTCACTCCTTATCTCGCTTACAATTCAATCTGACGCTACTATGTTATCACTTGCAGGAATACTAGCAGGATTGCTATCGCAGGGAAAAGATACAGCATCACTGTCAACCTTTTCCTTGAAGATTCGCGCTTGCGTCGTGTTTCCCCACATTCAGGATCCGAGCAGACAGGTGGATCCTCATCTAGGGGAATCGGCGCCCAGCACACAGAGCAATGTCGATGGTCAGGAGTCGAAAAGTTCCGCTTTACACGCTCTCTTTTCTGAGCATCTCGCCCTCGCTTGGCAGCCTCTCGAGCTTCTACCGCGGTCCTCTGAGCATCCCGCATTATCCTGTCGCGCTGACTCATTCTACCAAGGTTCCTCCGAAATCCGCGCCCTCTATTGCCGACCTCAGAGCACTAATGCTCCTACCGTCAAGTATGCACAACTTCATCCTGGCATCTGCAGCAGCATCAGCACCAATTGGGTCAACCACTTGTGATGGTCCAGCCTTGGAATGCTCTGCTGGGCCAACGATTTCCTGCAGTTGGGCATGAGTCAGTGTGTCAAAGGCACGCGCATTAGGATTTGTTCGCGGATCAGAGTCGTGCACCTTAGCGACATTTGTCGCTATGATACAGCGCTCAGCACCGGACGCCACAGCCAGTCTAATCGCGACAGCATCGGTAGTGTGGCCCGGCCTAGTTCCTCCCATGACTACTACTTGCCTCTCTTCAAGCAGAGAAACCGCTTCGTTTACGCTTAGAGGGATACTTCCAGAGACCGGAATGCCGGCATCAGCAAGACTCTCACGCACGATAGTAGCATTCAGCCTGGTGGCAGCGATGCCAATCCTGTCAAGACGATCTTCTGAGTCAACAATTGGTCTTGCTAACTCTATCCCCTCACGAGCAGCCGATCCTCCTCCGACAACTATGCCTAACTTGTCTTCCATCGCAACACGGTCTCTAACAACCTCAGTAAGACTCTCCAGCCAAGCATGTCTCTCTTCGACCTCGGGCCTCAGCAGACTGCCTCCTAGGGCGGCTACAACCTTCGCCATTGATGGCTGCGCGTACGTGCACCCTTTCAATGCCTGCGCCTCGGGCGCGGTGAAGGGTTGAAATGCCGCCCCTCAGGCCTCTGGCAGAGGCATAGCATGTCTGAAGACCTAGAGCAGCAGCAGCGCAGGCTCCGTCTGAAGAAGGCGCTTGAGGAACTATCTTCGATGAGAGGGATGGGAACCGAACTGGTGACAGTAATCGTTCCTCCTGACAGGATGATTCACGATATTAGGCAGCATCTGTCGCAAGAGGCCGGACAAGCAGCTAATATCAAGTCGAAATCAACAAGAAAGCACGTTGGCGATGCCATTGAGTCAGCCCTAGCCTCACTGAACCGCTACAAGACTCCTGGAGAGCGCGGCATAGCAGTCTTCGTCGGGCATGTTATCGTTGGAAACAACAAGACTAGGCTCATCACCACCGTGATTGACGACCCTCCTGAAGCCTTCCCTTCCTTCAGATACCGCTGCGACTCGACTTTTGAGGTCAGCCAGTTGGAAGAGATGCTAATCGATAGGACAGCATACGGGTTGTTCGTCATCGATCGCTCTGAATCCGCTTACGGAATAGCATCCGGTAAGAGGCTACACTGTCAAGAGCACATCACCTCACAGGTCCCCTCTAAACACGGCAGAGGTGGCCAGTCGGCCCAGCGTTTCGAGCGACTCATAGAAGAAGCTGCTCACAATTTCTTCCAGAAGTCAGCCGAGAGGGCTTGCAACTACTGGTTGCCTCAGATAGAGAATCTACAGGGAATCATCGTCGGTGGACCGGGAGCAACTAAGGATTTCGTAGTCAAGAAGGATTACTTCCATCACGAAATTAAGAAACTCGTCAGAGAACCTCTGTTTGATGTTGGCTACTCTAACGAGAGCGGCTTGCGCGAGTTGATTCAGCGAGCAGGTGGTCTGATGGACCAGATCGAACTAGATGCAGAAAGGAACCTAGTTGATCATTTCTTACGTGAAGTCATGCAGAATCACCCCAAGGCAACTTACGGCGAATCTATGGTAAGATCTGCCCTCGACCAAGGTGCAGTCCACACATTACTACTCTCAGAAGGCCTCAGACAGCGAAGAGTTGGATGGACCTGTAAGCAATGCAAACATGAATGGGAATCCACTCAGAGCACTAGGTCCGATATTCCTAATTGCCCATCTTGTGATTCTGAGAACATCATCGAGGATCCTGATAGATCAATGGATTTGGTGGATGAGTTGAGCATGCTGGCCGGACACATTTCAGCCAAGGTCAGCCTGGTCTCGATGGATACTGAGGAAGGAGTTACACTCAACGACTCATTTGGCGGAATCGCCGCTATCCTGAGGTATGCATGGAGCTGATTGGATGAGGATTCTCGAGCAGGCACTCAAGGGAATGATGGACGAGGACTTGCGCGAGCTTCTGGGCCCGGCAACTGTAGAAGAACATGGAGATTTAGCCCTCCCCTGTCACAGCCTCGCTTCGATTCGCAAGCGCTCACCTGTGGACATAGCCGAATCATTATCTTCTCAATTCTCTACGAATTTTAGAGGAATTGCTGAAGTGTCAGCGGTAAGTGGATTCGTCAATTTCAAGGCCGATCCGGAATGGCTCGCTGAAAGGCTGTGTGAACTACTTCCCGACGACAGACTGGGGGTTGAAACCGAGGAAACTAGAGTTGCCGCAGTTGACTACTCTGCTCCAAACGTCGCCAAGGAGATGCATGTCGGTCACCTCAGGTCTACAGTCATCGGCGATGCGATTGTGCGCATGCTGATGCACAAGGGTCACACGGTTCATCGTGAGAATCATGTCGGCGACTGGGGCACCCCCTTTGGTATGCTAATCGAGCATCTATTGGATCTTGGAGAGGGCAATGCAGCTGATGAGCTTGGGATGGGTGACTTGGATGGTTTTTACAAACAGGCCCGAGCGAAATTCAACTCGGACGAGGCATTCGTTGAACGATCTCGCAATCGTGTTGTAATGCTCCAGAGTGGAGATGAGGAGACACTCAGACTTTGGCGAGTTCTCGTGGATGAGTCCATGCGCTACTTCAACGAGGTTTACGGTATGCTTGGGGTACTACTAACAAATGAAGACATCATGGGCGAGTCGAACTACCACCACTTACTTCCCGACGTAGTAACTAGACTCGAAAATCTCGGATTACTGGAGGATAGCGACGGCGCTAAAGTCGTGTATCCAGGAGGATGGGTGAATCGCAAGGGCGAACCGATGCCACTCATAATCCAGAAGGCAGACGGGGGCTACAACTATGCCACTACAGACCTAGCATGCATTATCGACAGAGTTGAGCGGCTAGGCTGCAATGACCTACTTTATGTCGTAGGGACTCCTCAAACTCAACACTTCGAGATGGTATTCGAGGTCGCCTCAAAGGCCGGATTGATGGACAATTCACACAATGCTACTCACATCAAATTCGGCTCTGTTTTAGATTCAGATGGGAAGATTCTGAAGAGCCGAGAGGGCGAGGCAATCAAACTGGTCGATTTACTCAACGAGTCAGTCGTAAGGGCTGAACAAGCAATTGCCGCCAGGAATCCTTCGATTGATACCAGGCAGAGGAGGGAGATTGCCAAGGCGATTGGAATTGGAGCTGTGAAGTATGCCGACCTTTCTACTGAGAGGACTAAGGACTATGTCTTCGATTGGGATAGGATGCTGTCATTCGATGGAAACACATCCCCCTATCTGCAGTATGCTCACGCTAGAATATGCAGCATATTTCGGCGCTCTCTAGTCACTCGACCACTCCCAGATAGTACCGCCATCACACTGGTCCATCCGGAGGAGATTTTGCTTGCGAGAAGGCTGGTCAACTTCCCTGCAATGGTGGATGAATCTCTTCATACCTACTCCCCTCACCGTCTATGTACATACTTGCATTCAGTCGCATCTGCATTCGCCTCATTCTACGAGAACTGTCCAGTTTTATCTTCTGAAGACGATCTAGTCAGGTTCAGTCGTTTGGCGCTTTGCGACCTCACAGCTAGGACTTTATCCACGGGGCTTGGTCTCCTCGGGATTGATAGTCCCGAGCAAATGTAATCAGCCAGACCCCTTGGAGATACCATGCCTTCAGTAGGTGACATGGCTCCCGACTTCACACTAACCGCCCAAGACAAGTCTTCTGTGACTCTTAGCGAGATGAGGGGTTGCAGGGTTATTTTGGCATTCTATCCTGCTGCTTTCACAGGAGTTTGTACCAATGAGATGTGCACATTCTCTGAGGGAATGGCTAGTCTAGATTCGAGTGGAGTCAGTGTCCTTGGAATCTCGGTCGACGCTCCTTTCTCAAACGCCGCTTTCGCTGAGGCCAATGAAATCTCCTTTCCTCTGTTATCAGATGTGCACAGAGAAGCAATTGATGCCTACGGTGTTGCACTGGGGGATTTCGTAATTCCAGGGTATACCGTCGCCCAACGGGCTGTCTTTGTGGTTGAGTCGGATGGTACAATTGGCTATGTCTGGGTAGCAGACAATCCAGGAATGGAGCCAGACTATGAGGCCGTAATTGCTTATTGCACTTCGCCGTAGGCGAGGTATCTGACTATCGAGCCGAAGATCACTCCTGATACTATCAGGCTCTCTTCGTTGAATCGATCCATGGTGTCGAGATAGGTATGGTATTCGGTAGAACCCGAACCGTAGCAGACAAGAGCTCTACCATACTCCTTGCCCTCACCATCTTCCTCATCGATTTCGTAGACAAACGGAGCATGGTCAGAGTTGTATGGCATATCAGTAGATGACAACCTCCTGATATTGATTGGATACTTTTCTGAAAGTTCCGGATATGCCTTCGAGAATGCATTTACTACTCCTGATATGTAATCTACGTCAACTTGATTGTTGCCAAACATAGTAAGGCCTGAATTTCTCTCTGCATCGACATGATTCATGTCGAGATTGATGTATAGTCTGAGATTCTCTTCCAACATATTTCTGTGCTTGTCAACCCATTCTCTCGAACCCCAGAGGCCTTCTTCTTCCCCTCCCCAGGTACAGAAATACAATGTCAGGTCAGGCATCCCCATTATTGATTCAAGAAGTCCGAATTGTCTTGCTATCTCCTGTAAGGTTGCAACTCCAGAAGTATCATCCACTGCGCCGGGTCCATTGTACACAGTGTCGTGGTGAGCCCCAAAGATGACGATAGACTCCGACTTGCCTTCGATAATCCCACAAGGGACGCGAATGGTAGCGGTGCCTCCGTTATTCACATCAGTAATGAATTGCAGCCGTGCTTCACCATTAATCACCTCGTCAACAATGGTCTGACCAACACTCTTCGAAACCATGATGAATCCCAGTCCGTCAGGAATTGGATCTATCGATGAGATTCCTACTGACTTGAAGTATGGGACACAGTCGTCAGGAATCAAATCATCACAATTCTGTCGGTCATTAATCAGAATCAGGCCTTCTAGATCATTTTCCGCAGCGCGCTCAAATAGCACTGTGTTACTCTCTGTCTCAGGCTGTAGCCAAACCAGACCAACCACGTTTGAGGCAGACCCCCAATCTGCCGAATCATTACCAGTTCCAAGATCGATAACCGGCATGTTGTCAACATAGCGTACGAATGAGGAGCCGCTATAGCCCTGCAACACGAAGTCTTCTCGATGAGTAAATTCGACAATCTGACGATTGAAGTCTGCAGACGTGCATGGGGCAGGCCCACCGAAGATTTCTCCGATATCGCCAGGAGTGCAGATGGATAATTCTGGTTCGTTCCCTATGACGAACATAGGGACATCGAATTCTTCTAGAGTCGAAGGAATCCCCATCGAAGTGAAGTTTAGTTTAATTGAATCAGCCGTATTCTTCTCCTCAATCGTACCAGAGAGCCTCCCCTCCCATTCCGGATGTCCAAGTTCGACGAGTGCCTGTGCATACATCCGTGCCTGTTCGGCATCAAAATCAATCAACTGGTAGTCTGGCTCACCTCTGATCCATTCTACTATTCGGTCTCCATATAGGATTGCACCACCTGATCCACCAATCATAATCAAAGCTACAACAGCGATAACCTGAACTGGCAACTCTCTGATTTGAGTCACGAGAGTCAATGCACGACCTTTCAGCCCTGAAGAGACTATTTCCGCCTCGACCGCAACCTCTTCTGCCCCCGATTCCACGGACTGCCCCGATTAACCTCGTCTATTGAACTCACGCCGAACTTGAACTAGCAAAGTCCAGTCTATCTAGACTTCTTCACCAGTCCAACGCTTGCCAATTGAATGCTCTACTCCCATCTGGTCAAGAATCCTAGCGACTACGAAGTCGACTAAATCATCAATGCTATCAGGAGCATGATAGAAACCAGGACTTGCTGGAAGAATTACTACTCCCCAAGACGACATCTTTGCCATCGCTTCCAGATGTGGGGTGGCCACTGGAGTTTCGCGCGGCACTAGAATCAACTTTCTTCTCTCCTTAAGTGCAACAATAGCGCTACGAGTGGCCAAGTTGTCAGAGATTCCTGCGGCAATCTTCCCGATTGTAGTGCCGCTAGCAGGACATACAACACAAGCCTCGTATCGGGCCGATCCAGATGCTGATCTAGCAGCCAGATTTCGATTGTCCTCCAGACTTAATCCATCTCTTCCAGCCAGTTCTTCGGGAGTGATTCCGCACTCCAGTTCGAGGTTGATTGCACCAGCATTGGTTACTATCAGACTGACCTCCCATCCTGCCTCTAGTAGTGCATCTAGAAGGCGCACCCCATACTGTGCTCCGGAAGCCCCAGTGATCGCTACAACTGCCTCAGGCATGCTATTCCGTCCCACCTACTGCCCTTGAATTGTTGCATGTACTATATGCATTCTCCGAGTGCGTCGGCGAGATATCTATACTCATCGATGTGATTGTATAGTTGAGCAGAAATTCGGATGTATTTTGTGTCATGATGACGCCATGGCATTACCGGAACCTGAATCGAATAACTATCCAATAGTTGGTTGTGAAATGGGTCACCTTCAAGACTCATCGGACCGACCTCTTCCTCTGTAGGGACTTCAACCGAGGCCATTGAGCAAATCATAGAATCAGGAACTGGAGGCGTAGTCCCTAGGGCTTCACAGATGATGTCTCTACCTTGGATTGCCAAATTGCGATTTCTTCTCATTATCTCGGACCATTCTCCTTCAACCAGCCCTTCCATGAAAACCATCGCTTGCGGAATACTCAACCAAGGAGTTGGGTCCTGTGTGCCAGGCCAAGCGAACTCAAAATCAAACTTCTCCTGAGCAGTTCCCTCGAATGAGAAACCATGACTGATGTTTAGAGGCTTTACCAAGTGCTTTCGATCTTCGCGAATATGAAGGAAGGCTGAGCCTTTGGGCGAGCACACCCACTTGTGGAAGTTTCCGGCGCAATAGGATGGTGCGATTCGAGCAAGGTCTAGAGGGACAATGCCTGGACCGTGAGCTGCATCCAGTAGTACATCTACACCTCTTGCTTGCAGCCGCTGAGTCAACTCCTCAAATGGCATCCTTGTCCCGGTTGGACTGGTGATGGTATCAATTAGGGCCAGAACCGTCTTATCTGTCACGGCATCCATAATCAGATCGATGACCTGCTCAGGACCATCTAGTCTGAAAGGAATCTCGACTACAACAGTCTTGGCGCCAGATCGCCCGGTGACATAGTCCACTGCATTCCAGCACGCTTGGTAAGAATGGTCGGGCACGATTATCTCGTCACCTGGCCTAAGGTCAAGACTCCTGAGAACTGTATTCACTCCTTGAGTTGCGTTACTAACGAATGTCAAACCATCTACATCGGCGTTCAGCATTTCCGCTACAGCCGCCCTAGATTGGTCCCATAGATCTGAATATTCTCTCTCGAAGAATCTGACAGGGTCTCTCTCCATAAGACTCCTGATTCTCGCTTGTTCCTCTAGTACTGCTATTGGAGTGGCACCAAAGGATCCATGGTTCAGAAATACAGTATCTGAGTCCAGAGACCAGTGGTGGGCAAGATTACTTCTGCGCGGCAGACTCATGCCGGCACTCCCGGGGCCCATTCGACGGGTTTCAAAGGAGTTCTGCCAAGGTTCTTCTCACAGGTTTTGATGAGTGCTTCTTCCATCCTTTCAAGTCCAATTTCTCTCTCCTGCAAATCGTTCTTGTATCCCAGTTGTGATAGGCTTGTGTGAATGCCGGCAATCATACCGCATCCTTCAAGTTCCTCCACCCGTGATCCTGGTGTACTCACATTGATCGACATTCCATGCCGACTGACCCAGTGGAGGAATGAGAGCCCGATTGAGCAGATTTTGTGTCCGTCAACCCATGCCCCCTGCATCGACGGGTCCTTGTATCCGTGGATACCGCACTGAGCAAGCGCATCGATTGCCCAGTCCTCCAGTCTGCCGATGATTGCACGAACGCTCTGCTCCTCGACTTCCCACTTGATTATTGGATAAGCAACTAACTGACCAGGCCCGTGCCAGGTGATTCCGCCTCCCCGGTCAGTGTTCACCGTCGGGTAACCTTCGACTACTACTCCATCGCGAATCGCTTTAGGTCCGACAGTGACGACCTCAGGATGTTCAACCATGATGATTGTGTCAGGAATCTTGTCCTTGATTCTCAGTTGCTGGAGTCGCTTCATCTCTTCGGCCATGACAGTATGCTCGACCATCCCCGCCCTGAGGATTCTGACTTCTCCCATTTTCTCACCTCAGGAGATGTGTATCGCATGCCCGAGTGTCTTCAATACGCTCTCATGGAAAGCCTCCGACATGGTTGGATGGGCGTGAACCGTTCCGGCCACATCTTCTAGCAGTGCTCCCATTTCTAGCGCGAGGACAAACTCAGAGTGCAACTCTGCGATGTGAGTACCGACCGCTTGAACTCCTAGAATCACGTGATCCGACTCTCTAGCTGTGACTCGAACGAATCCACCGGTCTTCTCTGCCTCGATACTGAGTGCTCTCCCGCTAGCAGCCAGTGGGAACTTGCCCACGATGACATCCTCACCACGCTCCTTGGCTTCGTCAGGAGTTAGCCCCACAGAGATAATTTCAGGCTCAGTGAATACGATAGCAGGGATGGCGACCTTGTCGAACTCGCGTTCGTGTCCGGCGATTATCTCTGCCACCATCTCGCCCTCGGCACTGGCTTTGTGAGCGAGCATCGGCTCGCCGGCCACGTCACCTATTGCGTAGACGCCGGGAACCGATGTGCGACACTTACGATCGATTCTGATGAAACGTCCCGAGGCGTCCATCCGAACACCCATGTTCTCCAAACCCCATCCTTTTGTGTTAGGTCTTCTTCCTACTGTAACTAGGACCTTGTCGACCTTGATTGACTGTTCTTCACCATCTTTCTCGAAAGTCAACTCGATTTTTCTAGCCGCCCCCTTGCCCTTTACCTCGGCACCTCGAGCCAGAGCATTGGTGTGAACGGTGACCTTGTGCTTCTTGAGCCACAATTCAAGCGGTCTGCGAATCTCTTTGTCCATGATGGCTAGTATACTGTCTAGACCCTCAACAACAGTCACTTCTGTGCCCAGTTTGGCCATAGCACATCCCAATTCAAGGCCGATGTATCCGCCGCCTACGATAGCCAAACTCTTAGGCAGGCTATCCAAGTCTAGTGCTCCCGTTGATGAGATGATAAATTCCTCATCGCATGGCATGAATGGCAAATCAATGTGGCTAGAACCGGTCGCTATTATGACGTTCTCAGCTTCGATATTTATCTCTCCTTCGGATGTCTCGACAATACAGCTCTTGGGTCCTGTGAAGTTAGCCCAACCCTTGACCAAATCGGTACCGGCAGCCTTCAGCAGACCCTCTACGCCCTTGTTCAAACGTTCTACGATTTCATCCTTCCAAGAGACGAGTGCGGCCATGTCTACTTCGGGAGCACTATCAACTGAGAGTCCCATATGGCCGCCCTCTGAACTATGTTGCTGCAAGGCCTCAAAACGCTCTGCTGCGTGAATCATAGCCTTGCTCGGTATACAGCCTCGAATCAGACAGGTTCCTCCAGCTTTATCACCTTCCACGATCACCGTATCCAGTCCGAGTTGACCGGCTCTGATGCCGGCGACATATCCACCAGGGCCAGCGCCCACAACTAGGACTTGACATCTACGAGTCTCAGCCATACCAACCTCACATGAAAATCAGGGCGGGGTGCTCTAGGAATCTCTTGAGATGCTGAATTAAGGCCGCCCCATCAGCTCCATCTACCACTCTGTGGTCGAATGCGCTTGACAGATTCATTATCTTGCGAATCACAATCTGCCCTTCTCTGACTACTGGCATGTCGCGAGCCTTGTGTACGCCTAGAATGGAAACCTCTGGGTGGTTGATGATTGGAGTGGCGCCCAAACCACCTTCTCTACCTAGACTAGTGATGGTGAAGGTGGAGCCTGTGAGGTCATCGAGACTCGCGCTACCGTCCCTCGCAGCTCCAGAAACTCTCTGCATTTCTGAGGCCGTCTGCCAGACATCTAGCGACTCGACGTGCTTGACGACTGGGACATATAGCCCCCTATCTGTCTGAGTAGCTATTCCGAGGTGAACTCCCCCATGCCTTCTGACCACTCCGGCGTCGTCATCGAAGTGAGCATTGCATTCGGGATGTTCGGGCATAATCTTCGAAAGCGCCAGCATGATGAATGGGAGGTAGGTCAACTTGGGCTGACTTGAATCGCGAGTTGAGTTGAGCATCTGGCGAAGCGACTCAAGCTCAGTTACATCGACCTCTTCAAAGTAGGAGAAGTGGGGGATTCTACTCTTCGAGAGAGTCATCTGCTCGGAGATCTTGCGGCGCAGCCCCACGACCTTCACCTCAGCAACATCGGTTCGTTTGGTCGAGTAAGCGACCGGTGCTGCTCCAGAAACAGAACCTCCTGCAGCGATGAACGCATCGAGGTCGGCATGTCTTACTCTGCCAGCAGGTCCTGAGCCCCTGACTTGCGAGAGTTCTACTCCGGCCTCGCGCGCCCGCCGTCTTACTGCGGGACTCGCAAGCACCCTGCCGGATTTGGAGGTACTTGCGGTAGCCGGTGCAGGTTCGGAAGCAGGCGAAGGAGTTGCAGGTGCAGGAGTTGCAGGTGCAGCCGGCTTCGGTGGCGGCTCGATTTCAGGTTCTGATTCCGGCTCCGATTCCTCGTCCGGCTTAGCAGCAGGAACACCGTCCGCTGAGCCGAACTGGACTAGAGTGGATCCGACTGCCACCATGCCACCGACCTCACCTCTAAGCGAAGCTATGACGCCGTTGACGGGAGAGGGAATTGTGACAGTCGCCTTGTCTGTCATGACATCAACAATTGGATCATCCTCGGATACCGAATCGCCAACGGAAACGTGCCACTGCACTACTTCTCCTTCGACAACACCCTCGCCAATATCTGGCAGTTTGAACTCGTAATCTGACATCTAACTCACCTGTGTCCTGTGTATTGCCGCGGCTATGCGAGAGGGTCCCGGCATGTAATCCCATTCAGTAGTATGCGGGAAAGGAGTATCCCATCCAGTAACTCTCTCAATAGGGCTCTCAAGGTGGTAGAAACACCTCTCCTGAACAGAAGCAGACATCTCTGCTCCGAAACCACTGGTCTTGGGGGCCTCATGGACGATAACACAACGACCAGTCTTCTCAATCGATTTGACGACCGCTTCGCGGTCCCAAGGGACTAGAGTCTGCAAATCGATGAGATCGCATGATACTCCACTGTCCTTAATTGCCTGCTCACAGACGTGAACCATGGCCCCCCAAGATATCACTGTACAATCATCACCTTCCATAGCCAGCCTGGCTTCACCCAGAGGTACAGTGTAGTGAGCCTCGGGTACTTCTGCCTCAGGGTGCCCCTCCCAAGTCGGGACATTATGCGGGTCGCCGTAGAAAGGACCTCTATAGCAGCGCTTGGGCTCAAAGAAGATGACTGGGTCATTACTCTCGACAGCACTAATCAGAAGTCCTTTGGCATTGTAAGGAGTCGAGCAATAAGCGACTTTGAGACCAGGAGTATGGGTGAATTGTGATTCTGGTGACTGAGAATGGTGATGCCCCCCTCTAATCCCCCCTCCTGCGGGTGTGCGTACCGTGACAGGTGACCAGTACTCGCCGCCGGATCGGTGCCTAATCTTGGCCAACTCATTGACAATCTGGTCGTAGGCAGGGAAGATATAGTCTGCGAATTGAATCTCGACAACCGGCCTGAGGCCGTTGAGCCCCATTCCGAAGGCCGCCGATAGGATTCCTCCCTCGGACAACGGCGAGTCGAAGACACGGTGTTCGCCGTGCTTTGCTTGCAGTCCGTCGGTGGTTCGGAACACTCCGCCGAAGTAGCCGACATCCTCGCCGAAGACGATTACTTCGTCGTCGCTCTCCAGCATTATGTCTAATGCGTTGTTGAGAGATTGAATCATGTTCATATTAACCATCTGATTCCTCCTTCATCTCATTGAACTGCTCTTCAAGGTGCCATGGCATCTCTTGGTAGACTTCTGTGAATATGGTGTCAGAACTAGGATAGGGGCCGGTTGCCAAATCACCGTGAGAGACCGCTTCCTTGTAAGCGCTCATGACCTCCTTGTCAACCCGCTCCTCTAATTCTGCGTGTCTATCCTCACTCCACTCGCCGATCTCAATCAGGTGGTCACGCAATCTCTCTACGGGGTCCCCGCCTGGCCATTTCGTGTGTTCGTCACTGGGCCTATATCTACTAGGATCATCGCTACTGCTGTGAGCTCCGGCGCGATAGGTCAGGACCTCGATATGGGTCGCGCCAGCTCCGGCCGCCGCTCGTTGCCTCGCCCACTTGGTAACGGAGTACAGAGCTAGGAAGTCATTACCATCGACTCTCATAGAGGCGAGCCCGTAGGGAAGTCCTCTGGAGGCGAACTCACCCTCGCCGGTGGCAAAGTTGGCGTGAGTAGAGATAGCCCATTGGTTGTTGACCACGTTGAGTATGACCGGAGCCTTGTAGACGCTGGCGAAGTTGAGGGCATAATGGTAGTCACCTTCAGCGCTGGCCCCGTCCCCAATCCAAGTTATAGTGACCTCATCCAAGCCCTTGTACTGCGAGGCCATGGCAACCCCGACCGCCTGGCTGAATTGAGTCCCAACAGGACTTGAGACGGAAATGAATCTGCCATCACGATACGAGTAATGAACAGGCATCTGCCTGCCCTTGATATTATCCTCGACATTACCTATGCAGTGGCAAATCATGCTAACCATGTCCCGACCTCGAACAAACTGAGCACCGGGCTGCCTGTAAGTCGGGAATATCCAGTCTTGAGTCTCTAGCGCCATGGTCTGAGCGATGGCCACGCACTCTTCTCCGAACGAGCGCATGTAGAATGAGAGCTTACCAGTCCTCTGCATTTTCATCATACGATCGTCAAATATCCTGAGTCTGACCATGTACTCGAGACCCTGTCTGAGATCATCTGCATCCAGCCCCGGATCCCATGCTCCCGATGCCTTATTGTCGTCTCCAAGGACTCGGACTAGGCCCGCTGCGTGAGGAACTGTATCTTCTGAACTACACTTCTTGGGATCGGGCATGTCGAGGTCCCCGGGTTGCCAAGGCCAGGTTTCGAAACTTGCCTCATCACCCGGACGATAAGGAGCATCAGGGATATTCAGGCCAGATTTCTTCTTAGCCATATTTTCACCTATATCTCCACTTGTCCGCCTAGAAGGATGGGGACTCCTCCACGAGCCTCCCTCCATAGTAGGCCGGCCCTGTAACTTGAGCGAACTAACGGCCCACTGGCTACGGCTTTGAATCCGATTTGACGAGCCTCGCCATCCCAACTTGCGAACTGCTCGGGTTCCGGGAATCTATCTACGGGCAGGTGACGGTCGCTTGGCTGCAGGTATTGACCAAGTGTCAACATGTCCACTCCAGCCTCAAAAAGCAGCCGCATTGCTTCGCTCACCTCTTCATCGGTCTCTCCGAGACCGACCATAATGCTTGACTTGATGAGAATATCAGGTCTGAGCCTGCGAGCCTCTCGCAGCACGCCGAGAGATTGCTCGAACGAAGCCCTCGAGTCACGCACTACCGAATCGAGTCTGGGAACGCATTCCACATTGTGTGCAAACACCCTGAGAGGTAGATTATCGAGCAAATCGCCGAGTGCCTCGAGATTTCCATCTAGATCGGAGCAGAGCAATTCGAGACCAACTTCTGGACAGCGCTCATTCACTGCGAGGATGCAATCTCTGTAGTGTCCCGCACCACCGTCTTTGAGATCATCTCTGTTGACCACTGTAATCACTGCGTGGTCGAGGCCCATTCTCGCTACAGCCTCGGCCAATTCTGATGGCTCGGATGCATCTAATGCTGGAGGAATCTTCTCGGTGCCAACAGCACAGAACCTGCAGCCTCTGGTGCAGACTTCTCCGGCCACCATGAAGGTGGCTGTCCCCCTGCCCCAACAATCGTGGACGTTGGGGCAGCGAGCCTCTTCGCATACAGTGTGTAAACCGTGTTCGTGAACGCTTGAACGGGTCTCGTTGTATCTGGTCTGAGCGTCACCGGTTGGCAATGAAGTCTTGAACCACGGAGGAAGTCGCTTTCGCAACGCCTTCCTTCGCTCAGCAGCACTCTGTCTGGAGGCCCCGCCACATCCTCCTGCGTTAGTTGAATCCGCGTCGATGGTAGGGAGGCGAGGTGCCATCAAACCGTCGGATGGAGTACCGACATTAACCATTCTGCTATGCTTGTCCTAGCAGTATGTCCTCATACAACTGGTAATATCAGATGTTGCCCCCGGCCAACCATGGCCAAGGGCACTGTGCTAGTAACAGGCGGGGCCAAGCGCATTGGTAGGGCGATTTGTCTTAGCTTGGCCGCAGACGGATATTCCATCGCTGTCCATTACAGGGGCTCAAAGGAAGAAGCCGAAGAAGTCGTCGTAGCCGTCGAGGAATCAGGTGGGACGGCGTTTACCGTGCAAGCCGATCTTGCAGAAGCCGATTCAGCATCTGCTCTAATCGCCCGAGCTAGCAAGAATGGGCCACTGCGCGGTATTGTCAACAATGCTTCGCTATTCATCCATGACGATATCCAAAGCATCGATACACAGAGTTGGGACGCCCACATGGATGTCAACGCCAAATCTCCGACGCTATTGATCAGATCTCTGAATGAGATTCTGGAAGAGGGCCAGACTGCTTGTGTGGTAAACGTGCTTGACCAGAAGATAGCTGAGCCCAATCCAGACCATCTGTCCTACACGGCTTCAAGATACGCCATGCTAGGGCTGACCGATGCACTGGCCAGAGGTCTCGCCCCTAGTATCAGAGTCAATGCTGTCGCACCTGGTCATACTCTGCCTAGTGATGACCAGACCGAAGCGGGATTCGCCAGAGCCCAGTCGGAATCTCCGCTTGGTTACGGCCCTAAGCCAGAAGACATCGCAGATGCTGTCTGCTACCTCATGGGTGCTAGGGCGATCACAGGCCAGATTCTATTTGTCGACTCAGGTGAGAGATTCTTGTCGCGAGCGAGAGATGTCCTGTTTGAGACGGAGTGAATATGTCGACGAGCTACAGTGAAATAATCGAGACATTGCTTGTCACCGGAAAAACAGCCTCGTCGCTGTTTCTTGATGGTGCTATCAGGGATGTCGATGTAGGAGTTTACGAACACGAACAAGGAACTCCTCAGAGGGTGATGTTCGACATTCATGTGGTAGTCGACGACTCTAGACCGCCAAACGACTCGATAGACCAGGTGCTCGATTATGAGTATCTGATTTCTTCTCTGGATAGGGCCGTTGCGATGGATCGGCCATCGTTACTGGAGACTTTGGTAACAAGACTACTTGAGGAGGTCATGGCACCTGCCGAGGTCCTTGGAGCCTCCGTCAGTGCCAGCAAACTCGATGTAACCGATGACGACTCTAGATTGGGCTGCACTATGGCCAGAGTCAAGTGATGGTGCAGGGGGCAGGATTCGAACCTGCGAAGCACTTTGCACCGGAGCTTAAGTCCGGCCCCTTTGACCGACTCGGGAACCCCTGCAACCTGTGAGCAGGGTCTCCTTCTCTTGAACCGAGCGCAAGATACCGTCCGTAATTGACTCATCTCGTACCCTTAAGGTACGAACGCTTTAACGTCACTCTGACGGCCGAATCACTGTGCATACGAGCAGTACGCCGAATGTTCTCCCTTGCAAAGCCCGCCTAGGCCTGATGGTCGCCTTGGTGCTTTTGACTCCCGTTTTCTCACCTCTTAGTGGACCCTCCGAACTCAATAATTCCGAGCCGCTGATGGCCCAAGAGGAAATCGAACTGAAGATGTATACGCTCTATTTGGCCTCGCAGAACACATCGGCTGGAGGTGACGGCTATATCACAACCGAGGTGCCTGAATCAGGCGGCCAAGACTCGGCCAGTGCTCTCGATACTGAGATAGATTTCAGATCTAGCGACATGCTGTCCTCCCTAGTGATCCACGGCAGATCCCAGCACGGTAGTTCTGGATCCTATTATGTCCCACTCGATTTGTTTCTCAGGGCTACTGGGCCTAACGGAGCGACGGTAGACTGGACTATCACTCTGAAGGCAGGAGGCTCTCAAGTCGGAACTGCCTCTTGGAGCACTGATGCATGCACTCAGGGAATTACTAACAGTTGCAGCTTTGACCACGAAGAACTCGACGTCGAACTAGAGGGCCAGTCGTTCACTGTAAGTAAGGACGAGATGCTCGAAATCTCGATTTCTGCTGAGATGAGCGGCTGTGATGGCGGTTCGTTCCCGGGAGGCTCTAGTTGTGAGGCAGAGGTTGCTTGGAACGAGATAGATGGAGAACCAGACAGATTCTCACAGATTGAAGTAGAGGCCAATGCGATTTCGAACAGCTTGGTACTCCTGCAGAGAGAGGGAGCAGAACTGGCAGAAGGACCAGAACTGGACTGGTATCCCAACGACATACTGTCCGACAGATCGATGCAGTTCACTTTCGATGTTAAGAGTGCCTTTGGCAGGTATGATATCGAATCGACACGACTACTCATGCGTGACCCCAACGGAGTATATCGAATTGACCACATCATTAACGAAGATGACGAAGACATCGAGGACACTAGCCAGGGGATATTCGGCGAGTATATGTGGACATACCCGGGAGGCTTGCCAGCCGGCGAGTATTCTGTTGAACTGGAGATAACAGACATTCAGGGTAATGATTTCTTGATTGAGCACGAGCCGATAGAGATGCACCAATGGGGCGTCTCGCTCAATCATCGAAAGGACTGGACAACTGAGTATATTGCACCAGGTCAGACTACTGCAGTTGAACTTCAATTAGTGCACAAGGGCGACTCCACTAAGTCGATGGAAGTTGAAATTGAAGTATTGACTAACTTAGGAAGCTCGTGGATTCTCGAGTTTGACTCTCCCGGAGGGTATACTCTCAACGCGGGTGGAGATATTCTCAACCCTATTCTCACCCTTACCGCACCAGATGACCTGACCGGCACCCCTGAGAGCATTGAGATCAGGGCTGTGGCGGAGGCAGAAGTGGACAGCGTCCTACAAGTTGTCCACCAAGATATCTTACAACTTGATATTGAGAAGATGGATGTCTTCCAACCTCCAGAAGTCTCTGTTTGGAACGAAGAACACGATGTACAGATGGCCAACTCAACAAGGCCAGATGACTTCGACCAGACTGCACCTAGATATGTCGAGTATGGAGAATTTACTCCATTCCTATTGGAAATTTTCAACACTGGATTTGACGCCGATACTTTCCGAGTAGATATACTACAGAGGGCCAAGTCAATCATCCAAATCTATGATAATGATACCGGACAAAGAATCCTCGAGGACGAGGGCGACGGGACTTTCCACACAGCAATCCTTGGGCGCCACTCTACCCAAGTCCTACTGTTTAACGTCAAACCATCTTCAGATCGAGATGACCCCGACATAGGCCAAATAGAGATTGAGATTATCAGCGAAGGAAATTCTACACTCCGAACAACTGTCGCATTCACAATCCAGAGGACCTTTGGAATCCACGCAGAAGTTTCTCAAGACTGCGATGGCACCCCTCTAGGTCACATACGGGTTTCTCTTTGCTCTCCGGGTTCGAGTAACGCCGTCGTTGACTTCAGGGTCAGAGTTACAAACAGTATGACAGGAGGTGAATCCGCAACTTGGTGGAGAATACAGAACCCCTCATCATTGCAAGAGAACTTAGACAATGATCCAGCATATGGGCAATGGCAGTTCACTATCACCGACGATACAGGTGACTCAGTGCCTAGGGTCTCACTGGGTCCTGGGGACTTTACTGAGATATTCGTTACCGCGGTTTTAACCAATCAGGTTGTAGCAGGTAATCATACGATATATCTCAGAGTGATCGAGGATATCGATGACGATGATGCTAGGTATTTCGATCTCCCAATTGTCTTTGAGATTGAGTCCGGAGAGCCTGCGTTGCAGATTGTCCAAGTATCGCCGAATTATGAATTACTCCCGGGTGAGGCTTACACGCTGCAACTTAAAGTCAAGAACAATGGCAATGGTCCACTCACAGTCCTGCTAGATGCTGAGGTAGAGCAATCTGGCTGGACAGTCGACATAGATGGCCCCTCGGGCTCCCCATTGATTGAGTTGGGCGCTTTTGAAGAGTCTACATTCAATCTAGAAGTAACCGTCCCAGAGTCTGCAAATAATGGTGATAAAATCCCTGTTTTGGTTTCAGCCACTCCATTTGACACCGAACAGAGTTGGCCCGACGAATATACTGCTGAAATTTCCGTTACAATGACCGTTGGAATTTCCTCTTTACTAGACATTCTAATCAACGAGATTACTCATCCTAGAATCTCGACGATGATAGTTGCATTAGTTGGAATTCTCCTTCTATTTGCTGGGATTCAGAGTGGAATAAACCGTAGAAGATGGACTTCCCACTTGGCTTATCTTGAGTCTTTAGGAGGGGACGAAGATGATGATTTGGAAGAAGAAGATGAGGATTCAATCCCTGCTCCTGTCACTGCATTTGAAGAAGAAGATTCGGATGATTATGACGATGACGAGATAGAACTTGTCTGAGACCTCTGTGATACCTGTCCGAACGACGCTCCATTCGTCTTAAGACCCTAACTTTCTGCCATAGGCAGTAAGGGGTGACGTAGTGCTAACCATTAGAGCCGAATATACGAGCCAAAAGCTACCTCAAAAGCGAAGGTCAGCAATCCTCTTCACCATCATTCTGTTACTGTCTTCTCACGCAGCCTTCCAATTTGGACAATGGGAGGCGTTGGCGAGTACCGATGCCGATGGCGATGGTCTAACCTATGGCCTTGAGTTCTACATCAACACCCAGCCGCAGGACTGGGATTCGGACAACGATGGACTGCCTGACGGTTGGGAGTGGCAGTATGGCCTAGATCCTCTATCGCCGTCCGGAGACAACGGCTCTACAGGAGATCCCGATGGAGACGCATTCACCAATCTCAACGAATACCAATATGCAATTCCGAGTGGTTGGGATTCCCCCTCTACTCCTACTGTTCTTGACAATGGAGTTTGGTGGAACGGGACCGTCCCCGTAAGGCAATGGGATGAAGAGAGCGCCATGCAGATTATCCAAGGATCAGGCTCTGATGGATTCGACGAAGATCCGATGGGGAATATCTGTAATGACCAGATGGATAATGACAAGGACGGATTGGTGGATACTCAAGACCCTGATGGGGATGGGGATGCAGACTGTAGTAGCGACGACGACGATGGTGATGGCCTAATTGATGAGGATCCAGATGGATGGGATACCGATGGCGATGGCATGCCTGATGCATGGGAGGTTGCCAATAATCTCGATCCGACTTCCAATTCCAATATGGATGGGGCAAATGGAGACCCAGACGGCGATGGCCTTGGTAACCTCTGGGAATACGTCAACCCCGCTTGGGGGACCCGAAATGGATCAACTAACCCTCCTACGCAGTATTTCCGCCCGGGCCCATTCAACATGACAGCAACCGAGTCGCCTTGCAATCCAATTCTGGGACTTGGTCCTGGAGGTTGCCTTATTTTCACTGCAGAAGTCGACGGAATTACTCAGACCGATCCAAATAACAATGACACTGATGGAGATGGATTGAACGATTCCTATGAGGCCCTAGTTCTGCTAACGGATCCCACATCGGTTGACACCGATGGCGACGGAATCTCGGATGGCGTAGAGGTCAATGGAGCATATGGCAACCCTCCCCAGGCCACAGACCCTAGGAATAACAACACTGATGGCGATCAATTTGACGACGGAGAAGAAGATGTCAATGGTAACGGAATTGTTGACACTGGCGAGACAGATCCGACACGAATTGAAGACTCAGGCGACTTCGATGGTGATGGAATTGACAATTGGGAAGAGAACATGACCTGTACTCTGTGGAATGTTTCTGATACTGATGGGGGCGGCGTCAATGATGGCGACGAACTAGACTTCGGTCACCTGACCGATCCCTGCCTCTCAACTGTTGAGGTGGAACTAACAATCACTAATTGGGATGCACTCAACTCAGAACTAACTCTGAACTCGACTTTGGAACTTAACCCATCTCCGGAGGATTGGAGGCAGAATAATGCCCCTATGGGGTACTATCTTTCCTCTAATGGTAATTTGACTGCATTCAGGTATGAGACCATGGTTCAGAATACTTTGAGGAACGTTGACGTGGACAAACCGGCCGACGCCGATAGCGTTATTTTTGTCAATTTCTCTTGGTGCTGGGATGCTAGTCCGAACGCCACAAATGAGCCCAAATGCGATGATGACTACGCCGATACTGATGGAGATGGACTGGCAGACTGGGAAGAGTTCCTCAGCACTTGGGGATATATCTCTCATCCGAACCTGTACGATACCGATGATGACGGAGTCGATGACTTAACCGAAATTCTGGAAGATACGGACCCAAACAATCCTTGCGATAATCTGCTCGATTCAGATGGTGATGGATTGAACAATTACTTTGAGAATACTACCGGGTGTCAGTTAATTTTCGGAGTAGGTGGCAATGGCACCATAGATACATACTACACTTTGTGGAATGTCTCTGATACTGATAATGGAGGCGTAGCCGACGGCCAAGAATACCTCGATGGGACGAATCCACAGAATAATTCCTTCGATGATCTCAATCCTGTGGATACCGATGGTGATGGAATACCAGACACCATTGAGCAACAACTTGGTACCGATTGGAGAGATCCAGATACAGATGGAGGAGGCATCCCAGATGGCCAAGAATGCACCTCTGAATTCTGGGATATTGGATGTTTGAATTCAGCTGGAGACCCCTGGGATCCTTCTGATGATATCAATGCCAACGAGCTATATTTCACTGTAACGAACTTGACCTCAGATCTCGATTATGGGGTCCAGCAATACTGGAGATGGCACACTTACGATTACTACACCGGTGTATCTTGGGGAGTCAACAACACCCTAGTTGGCAATACTCAGATGACCTTTGAGTGGTCCACCACCCAAGGTGTCGCCGACTCTAGTTTCTGGGGCGTGAATGGTTCTGAACTGAATTTATGGCAAATAGATTACGAGAGCGGAGTTCTTGGCCCCGGGGTGGAACTGATTGCCCCATATAATTCCGTTAATTACTCAAGTTGGCAAGATAGCAATGCAGGTATGAATTTCTCAAACTACACTCGTGACATTATTATCGATCAATCCTATGTTGACACCTTATTCGTAACTTCACCTACAGTAATTCTCGGCCCTCACATCATCGATAACTCGACCGCTTTCTCAGGAAGTCCCTACGCATTTGACATCCCCGATCATTCATCTAACAAGTCATACGTCTATGGAATCACAATGGATGTGATCAACGACTCCGGTGCCTTCACTGCTTGGGAAAAAGTTCTCGCCATACAGAACTTCCTAATCAACGGAAATAGCACACTCAATTTTACACTCAACCATGATGGATCCGGAAGGAACGATAATCATCCAATTGGCTCCCCTGAGAGGGATCTAGCTCACTGGATTCTGAACACCACTAGAGAAGGAAGTTGTGATGAATTTACAACAGTGTTTTCAGTTATGCTTAGGGTTGCTGGCCTACCTACTAGAAAGGTTACAGGATTTACTGGGGGAACTTGGACAGGAAAGTCATTCGAAGTTTATGGCAAAGATTTCACCTCATGGGTAGAGGTTCACATGGAGGCAAATCAGAATCAGGGAGGATTGGATATGGGCTGGATTCCATTTGAGGCCTGCCCTAACTCTGCACCTGTAGAAATTGTTCAGCAGGATTGGGGTCCTTTGTGGTATGAGAGAGATTTGTCTTCGGGCGATATTTGGATGAATGGAACTCTGCAATTCGTAGAAAATGCAACTCCTGCAGATAATATCTCAATTGAAATGTATCTAGTCCTAACGAATGAGACCGCGAATGTACCCGGTGGTGCGGCAGTTTCTGAACATCTCGTGGCATCAGGAGTCACTGATGCTAATGGTTCATTCAACCTGAATGGCACACCTTCAGAAGTAATCGATCCCGGTTATGGATCTCTAGTCCTGTATGTGCATGAACGTACATACATCTCATCCCAAGGAATTTCCGATTCTTGGACACTGAATATCTCTGACGATGTCTCAATCAGCATCAGAGAGCCCACTCCGGTCGTTGAACCGATGCTAGGTGCGGGTGTGGAAACTCTGCTTGTAGGAGATCTTTCTTGGGCAAGTTCACCATACACAGATCCAACACAATTGGATGACTTGCAAGTGGTTCTGAATTACACCACTACTGTAGATGGTCCAGTCAGCCTAATTTCCAATCTAGGAGCAGGTGGATACTACGAGTTCTCAATTCCAATCAATGAGTCCGAACCTCTTGGTCTGATGAACGCCTCAATCGGATTCTTCGGTTGGCATCAGGACGACCTCAACAACGCCTCATCTCCCTCTTATCACGTCCGCCCTAATAGTCTCGATTTCCAGTTCAACATCACCCCTGCTCCTAATCTGACTATCACCTTAGAGGGGCCCGGATTGAACAGTAGTATCCTAGAGATTGACTCTAGTATATACTTGAATGGATCTGTGTTAAGCAGAGGTCCAAGTTCAGATCCGTTGAATGGTACTTTGACCTTGAAGATGAGGAGGGCCAATACGAATGGCGCCTACGTCGCTCTCACATCATGGTACCTCAATGACAGTAACTGGACCTCCATTGCAGGAGAGTTTTCATTGGTTTGGCAATTCTCTGCCCAGAGCGTCCCATTACCTGCTGGAGAAGTTCAGGTAAAGTTGGAATTCGATTCCGATGGCCTATATGCTAATGATCAAGCGACATTCACTGACCAATATGGAATCAGGAGTTTTGTAAACTTCAATTACCAACTTGAACCAGTTCCTCGTGGGACCCCTACAAATATCGAGGTCCTATTGACAGATCACACCAATTCTTCTCTAGCCCAATTCATTGGTGAATACAGTCTAGAATTGAATGGCTCAGTGGTGTGGAACGCCACTGACCCAATCGATTTACCAAGGCTCGGAGTACAGTTCACTGCTCCCTCGGAAATGTTTGCTGGTGATTACACCTGGGAGTTGAGTTACAATGGCTCCACTTGGCTTCGTCCAGCTACAACTTCTGAAGTAATTAGAATTCAGGGACAGGCAAATGCGACGGTACAGTTGGGGCTGGAATGGACTCCTCGCGGCTCATCTAATTGGGTCTCAGGATTCGCCAATGATATCTTCCATGATACTGCAATTACAGGAAACAATTCCTCTATTGTGGTCCGTCTGCTGGTACCTTCTGATCTCCCGGACGCCCCGGATGGCTCACCAGCTCCTCCGAATACGAGGAGACTGGCTTCCGGCTGGATTGATCAGAATACAGGAGGCTACAATCTTAGTTTTGAAATGCCTGAAGGGGTGGGCTCAGGAGTTTACCAACTTGAGGTGATTCTTGATTTCAACTCTAATCCACCAGCCGGCGGCGTATACTACAAACTGGAAGATGGGGTTTCTTACCGTGCTGGAATCCAAACCGAGTTTGTTGTCGAATCCACTCCTTCGGATATCATTGTAGTCGCCGGTTCAACAATGCAAGTAAACGCCACTATCTCTGATGTTGAAGACAAATCAATTTTGGAAGGCATACTTGCTCAGATTTACTTTGATTGGGGAGGATCTTCACAGCAATTACTTCAGAACCAAACAACCGGTTCTGATGGAATAGCACAATTCTCACCCACAATCCCTGCAGACACTGCTCCAGGTTTCTACACTGTTCGAGTCCATGCCCCTGATGATATCTTGGATCCACTGAGTTTAGAGGGAGCAGGCCGTTGGCTAGGGAACGACAGTTTTGTCAATCTCACAGTGCAAGTGGCTAGTTTGGTACAGATTGACAGCATTCCTCCCGAAGTTACTGCAGGCCAAGTATTCTCAATGAGCGGAAGAGTCCTCGATGGGGTAGACAGTAACCGTTCAGTAGATGGCCCCATGGCGCTGGAAGTATTCTTCTTGGGCGACTCTTCTGAGACTCTAATCAACAGCGTAAATACTGCAAGTGATGGAAGTTTCAATATTTCAGTCCCCACAGATCCTCTGGCCGACGGAGTAAGTAGTGGTACGAAAACAGTCGTTGTCAGTGTGATTAACGGCAGCTCCCCGTTTTATCTGACTGGTACTGGAAACGCTCCAATTCTAGTTCGAGGCGTCACTCAATTTGTTGAAAAGACTCCAATAATTAACACGGTCGTAGATAGAGGCTCTTCGATCAGTTTCGGAGCCAGATTGGTCGAATCAAGCGACAATGACAAGCAATTGGGCAACTTCACAGTTGCAGCCAAGTTCCATGATACTTGGTTATCCGAAATTCAGACTAATGATGCCGGAATTGCAAACTTCTCATTCAATGTCCCTCATTCGCACCCTCTAGGCCTAATCGTAGTAACTCTGTTATTCAATGGCTCATCCAATCTACATTCCTCTGGTACGGTAATTACTACTATTACTGTTAGATCTCCAACCAATTTGACAATCGACCCGATTCTGGCAAACCCGACCGCAGGAGATACCTTCACAATTAGCGGCTCTTTAACTTCGAGCAATGGCTCCGGAATCATCGATCGTAATGGCAATACTCTCCCCGCTTCACTTACATTCGAAATTGATGGCCAAAGCTCTACCTTCACTGTCACAGGAGGTTCTGTCTCACCTAATGGTACATGGTCCGCCGACATCAGACTTGACTTAACATTCCCACGAGGAACCCACACATTACTCGCCACATACACACCCACAGTGAATTACTACGGTTCCGGATCGGGCGAAGCCGCTTTCGATAGTAGAGGTTATTCTCTCCTCAGCATAATAGATCCGTTAGATTTAGATCCCGATCGCAGAACAGTTCGAGGCGACTCCATAAATGTCAGTATTTCCCTAATTGATAATGCTGGCCAACCGGTTGTCGCAGAGTCGGTCAAAATTTACGTTGAAGGAAACCTTGAGTCCACTGGATTAACAGATCCCAATGGTACGATGACAAAAACAATCACAGTTGATAGTTTCAGAACACCAGGGCCGTTGGTAATTTCGGCCGACTTCGAAGGTGTCAATGGGACAACTGGACTAGTGGGAGATCAGACTTCAACCCGCGTAATCATTCTCGCTCCAACTGTTTTGCAGATTGATTCAATCACAGGCTCAGCGATTGCTGGAGAGAGTGTTACATTTAGTGGAACTCTGCTAGACGAGCATGGCCAGAATCTTATACACGCAGACAATGCTCAGGGCGGAATCATCCATCTCGAGATTGACGGAGTCAGCGTTGGTCCAGTTTATTCTACTCAGTCCAATGCTACTACAGGCGAGTGGACTATCACCTATGACTTACCTTTGGATTCCGACTACGGAGCCCATTCGATGACGGTCAGATTCCTCGGTGGTTTCACATGGGTCGACCCAATGGGACAAGGGGACTCACTGAACCCTGAGTATTACCTGCCCTCGACCTACACAGGCCTGTTCAATGTGACACAGACTTCCCAAGTTGTTCTCACTACACCGCCAGGAGAAATAGATAGGAATGAGTTGTTACTGATTGAGGGGATGCTTACTGATGGGTCAGGTAGGGTGCTACCTGACAGAACCCTCGAAGTTTCAATGAACGGGCAATATCTAACCGCACTTTCAGTCGATGAGAATGGTACATTCAGCCTGTATATCCCCGTGCCCCCAGACATGGAACTAGGCCCCCGAATCGTTCTCATTTCATATCAGGGCGAGGAATTCATCCTAGGCACCAACTCCTCAACTATATTCACAGTGTATGGGCCAGTTTCAATCGAAATCGACCAACCTGCTGCAGTTGCTGTCGGAGACCCCCTCTCTCTCAGTGGTTCGGTCAAGGACAATCTCCCAGATGGTTGGCTGGGCAATCACTCTTTGCAGATTTTTGTCGACGGAGTATTAATCGGAATTACCAGTTCAGATGAGAATGGCCAATGGTCGTACTTATGGACGGTTTCTGACTTCCTTGAAGTGGGCAATCACACTCTAACTGTGAGGGCCCCAGAGCAGGGTTATCATAGACTAGGACTTTCAGAAACCAATCTGATTATTGCATATCACTCAGGAATGACCCTTCAAGTCGATGATTCAGTCATGACCAGAGGAGGGAACTGGAACTTCACTGGGAGATTGTTTGATGCAGATTCATCCGATAGGCCGGGACTTGAAAACAGGGAGATTTCAATCACTCTGGATGGTGAAAATGTTGCTACCATTACCACTTCAATAGATGGTACATTCAGCTATTCACACTATCTCGGTTACGATATAGCAAGAGGCCCGCACACAGTCGAATTTGCTTTCGGCGGAGAGACTTACTATCTGTCTACTGAATACAACTTGACTGTATACACTAGAGCAGACATCGACATCGATATATTCCCTAACAATCTATACATCATAAGAGGAGATCCTACTGCTCCAATCAAGATTCAAGGTAGAATATTGGAGATTGGTGGAGATTCCAACGTAATGAGTAACATGACCATCTCTCTGAAATGGGAGGATAGCCTTCTTCCACTATCTGGAGTTCCTTGGTCCGATGATGGGACTGAGCACTTCGGACTAGTAACTAATGCAATCCAAGTCATGCCTCGGGGTCCATTGACTCTCACAATAACGGTTGAACCAGATGGTTCGAGATATCTAAATGGGGAAACATTGGAGGTAGAGGTTGATATCTTGATATCCGTTGTATACCGATTTACTCCAGATTCTCTGCATATTTCTCAGGGGCAGCGATTGATTTCTGGGGCCGTCAATGTGACAGCATTTGATACCGGGCAACCAGTCGAAAACTTCCCTCTGTCAGCTTACCTAGTGAATGGCACCTGTGATCAGAGAGATTCATCGGCCCACTTTTCAGTAGTCGGCCCCACAGATGAGAACGGATTATTCGTCTATGAGTTCGAGTCATTCACTGGTTTACCCTCATTCCACAATCAGACTTTCTGGGGAGAGCTCACTGTGTGCTTCTCTACCGATTCCGAATATGTAGATCCTATCAATAAGACATGGTTGGCAAATTTCCATGGAGGTCTAGAAGTAACCTATGAGAAGCAGTCGACCCAAACTTTTGGCTTCACGACTATGCTAGGACTTGCGCTCATTGCAATTCTTCTTGTTGCTGGAGCTGCTATGCTAATTCGCCGCCGTAGGCAGGCCACTATTGACCAACTAGCAGGCGTGTTCAGTTACACAGCTGAATTGTTGGCCGCAGGTGATGAGGTCAGGGAAGCTATCTTCAACTGCTATGAGAGCCTATGTCAGATATTGATGAGTAGAGGATTCTTGAGAAGAGACTTCGAGACAGTCAGGGAGTTTGAGATAGCAATTCGAAATGCCCTCCCAATCAGTGACCAGGCATTAGTTGCACTGGATCGAATCTTCGAGGAAGCGAGATACTCCAGTCACGTACTTGGAGAGCCTCATCGGCAGAATGCTCAGATGGCACTGTCTACCGTCCTTCAGGAGATTGACGAGCTACAGGAGTTCCC
>MDTE01107715.1_pt1 | contig 29580 bp, 21 predicted proteins | sample 811231 | NCBI WGS metagenome assembly MDTE01 (sample SAMN05326651, study PRJNA326480) | marine metagenome | isolation source: seawater | place: Indian Ocean: Red Sea | collected 2010 | reverse complement strand
TCCAGTAGTGGCAAAAGTTGGCGATAAAGTTGGGCAGTGCCGTTTACGTCAAGTGATGCGATGGTGGCGGCGAGTCCATCGTACCTGGTGTAACTGGCCGGTGAAATTCTCAGTGCCGTTTCACTGTCATCTATAGCGAATCGCGATGACGGTCTCATAAAGGGGACGTGTTGTGCTGGGTTATTGCCGTTAGCCACATTTTCTACTGCAACGACAAATCGTCGTATCAGATCGTCAGGAATCAACCAGCTCGAAAAATTTGGATGAGCCGAGAGTGTGGACAGAAGGTCCCTAATGACGGCATCACTGTTAGCAAGAGCTGGCAGTTCAAATGGAGGTGGTTCAGGCTCAGGTTCAGGCGTAGGTTGAGGCGGCGGCGGCGGCGGGGGTGGCGGTGCCTCGGTTACAATTTCTTCCGGCGGTGCTTCTTCTCCGGGGTTGAGTAGCCAATAGGTGGAAATCGCCAAAAGGACGACGACGCCGACCACGGCGCCGATCATGGCTCGTGGCTGTTGCTTGAAGTCCATAGTCTAGTTTACTCGTCTCTGAGTAGCCATCCTCGAATTTCTCCATCGGGATTGCCTGTAGTTTGAATTTGTAGGTAATACTGCTCTTCTAGAAGGTTGTGACGCTGTAGTTCGGTCAATGTGACTGTGTGATGAAGATGTTCGGACGTTAAGCGGGTTGCCGGAACGTTAAACGTAAACTCAACAGGGCCTCGTTGTCCCTTGGATGCCGTGCGTAGTTCAGCACGAATAGCTTGGGAGCTCAGGTTGTTGAATTGAACCGTCAGTCGCAGGTCATACCCTTGAAGTTCGGCGGTGACCTGGCCACTTCCAGACGTTGTTCCAACTGTAGAAAAATCAACGGGAACAATCGAAAGCCGTCCACGAAAGCGGGCTGGCGTTTGAGCACTGACCGTGGTCACTGCCCATATGAGGAGCAGGAATAATGCAAACGCGATGTCAAAACGTTTCCTAGCGCGATACATCATCTTACTGGGTCAGCCTAGTGTATTAGTTCTCAGTCTCTTGTGAGTCGTCAAGTCCTAGTTCTTTCAAGATTTCTTCATTGTGTTCACCGAGGGCTGGTGGCGGTTGTCGTATTGATGCCGGGCTCGCAGACAGCTTAATAGGGTTTCCAAGCGTTCTAATTTCCCCGAGTTGAGCTTGGGAGATGTCGACTACCATTTCCCGATCCTTTAGATGGGGCTCTTCAAGTGCTTCGGCGACGGTTCGTACTTGGGCGCATGGCACGGCGTGTTTACGCAGTTGTTCAATTAGAACATCTCGCCTGTATTGACTGAGGCGATTGGACAGTTCTTCGGTGAGTGTCGGTCGATTTTTCATTCGGTCCGTATTGCCGCGATATTTTGGGTCGTCCTTTAAGTCGTTGGCGTTGATCGCTTCGCAAAATTGTGCCCAGAGTCGTTCATTTCCGACGGCAATGACGACGAGTCCGTCCTTGACCTGGATCGTTTCATACGGGGTCAAGGAGTGGTGTTGATTGCCTTCTCGTCCAGGAGTTTCGCCGGTATGAAAATAAATATTGGCTGGTAGGGCCAGAGCTGATGTCATCGAATCCAAGAGAGCAATGTCGACATGTTGTCCCTGTCCTGTGCGGTCTCTTTCGCGGAGTGATAAAAGGATTCCGTTCATCGCGTAGAGGCCAGCCAAATAATCCGTGATCGCAACACCAACGCGTGTTGGTGGTCCATCAGGAAAACCGGTGACACTCATAAGGCCACTATCGCCTTGGATGACTGCGTCGTAGCCAGGAAGGTGCCGACTGGGACCAGTATGCCCGTAGCCCGTGATAGAGCAGTAAATCAATTTTGGATTGATCTCATGGACGTCGTCATAGCTGAATCCGAGTTTCTCGAGACTCCCCGGCCGAAAGTTTTCGATGAGGACGTCGGCTGTCATAATGAGTCGACGGAGTATCTGCTGCCCTCGATCTGTCTTGAGATCAATCGCTAAGCTCCGTTTGCTGCGATTGAGACCGAGGAAAAAGGTACTCCAGCCGTCACGATGCGGCGCCCAGGCTCGAGTGTCATCGCCGTGGATGGGTTCTTCGATCTTTATGACGTCGGCACCCATATCCCCAAGCATCATCGCGCAATATGGTCCGGCAAGAACACGTGTCAGGTCGATGACGCGAATGTTGTTAAGCGGCGGCATGCGCGCCGATTATAGAACGGAGTCGTCCGATCGACTGAGAGTGGTGTTCGTTCGAGAAAGGATGTACGGTAATCGTCCCTAGTTGTGAGGTGTAATTTGATGTCGAGACGAATTCATACCACGGTAGTGATGTGTGCAGTGGCCAGCCTTGCGATGGTGACTGGTTGCCGAGAGCATTTCGGCCAGACCACAGATTCCTGTAGCGATTTGACGGCCCTGCCGTTAATTGACCTCTTTATAAGTTCTTCACAGTCAGTGTCAGCATCCGGTGATGTTCCTGCACACTGCCAGGTTGAAGGTGTGATTGAAACAGAAATTCAGTTTGAGTTGTTACTGCCCGAGCCGAGCGAATGGAACGGCCGATTCTTGATGGGTGGCGGTGGAGGTTTTGTCGGGACTGTTCAGAATCAGGCGCGCACGCTGTATGCGCACGGCGGGATGCCACTTCAACGTGGTTACGCGACCGTTGGCACCGATACGGGGCATCTAGGAGGGGGCATCGAGGCATCTTGGGCTTTAAACAATCCCACACGGCAGATGAACTGGGGACACCGCGCCGTCCATCTTACCGCTGAGGCAGCTAAGTCGATCATTAGCGAGTACTACGGCCGTGTTGCTGACTACTCATATTTTGTCGGGTGTTCCCGTGGTGGCGGGCAGGCCATGATGGAGTCTCAGCGTTATCCAGACGATTTTGATGGGATTGTTGCAGCGGCACCTGCCTATAACTGGACCGCTTTCACAGCGGGATTTCTGCAAGCACAGCAGGCGATTTTTCCAAATGGCGGCAGTGGCGATCCAGTTGTGCGCGAAGAGACGCTGGGGTTACTTGGTTCAAGCATTTTGTCTGCGTGTGATGCCGAAGATGGTGTTACCGATGGTGTCATGACGGACCCTCGGCGCTGTTCCTTTTCGCCCAGTGACTTACTCATATGTACTGATGATGTTGAGGGGGATGGGTGTGTCACGCGGCGAGAATTGGCAGCTATCGAGGCTGTCTACAACGGGCCAACTGTGAACGGAGAATCCATTTTCTTTGGCTTTAACTATGGTGGAGAAAGCGATCGGGGGGGGTGGGATTCGTGGGTTGTGTCTTCTGAGCGCCAGCGCGCGCGCGGTAATCCTAATGCCCAGTACGGATTTGGCACTGAGTTTTATAAGTATTTTGTTTTTGGAGATCCAGCATGGGATTACACCACCTATGATTTTTCAACGTGGCAGGAGGATGTCGCACATATTTCACCAGTGGTTGATGCGACCGAGACTGATTTGAGTGTGTTCCGAGATAGGGGAGGAAAGATCATCTATTGGACCGGGTGGTCTGACCTGGCTCTAACCCCGCTTGGCACTATTGATTACTATGAGCAATTAGAAGTGAGCGATTCTGCGTCGCGTGATTATGCCAGGCTGTACATGTTGCCGGGAGTGTTGCATTGTTCTGGGGGCCCAGGTCCTGACCAGGTCGATTGGGTTGAGGCGATACGAACGTGGGTCGAAAATGGAGATGCGCCGGAACGCTTGATCGCGTCGAAGCTGGATTCCTCAGGGCAGACAACGATGACGCGTCCGGTGTGTCCCTATCCAGAGTTTGCCGTCTACGACGGAACGGGAGATCCGTCTGTAGACTCAAGCTTCAGTTGTTCCGTGCGTTGAAGGTACATGCAGGTTTCCACTTCCACGACCCGCAAAGGTATACAGTGTCATTCCTGCTGTTGTGGCCATCTCAACGGCAACGCTCGAGGCAGCGCCGACAGACACCATAACTGGAATTGCCGCATTTAGGGCTTTTTGGACGAGTTCAAATCCGGCGCGGCCGCTTACGACAAGAATCCGATCATGCAGTGGAGCGGCATTCTGAAGCACATAATGGCCGATGACTTTATCCACCGCATTGTGTCGTCCGATGTCTTCGCGCAGGCATAGTAACTTGCCTTGCATCGAAAAGATTCCTGCCGCATGAATGCCGCCGGTGATTTCAAAGAGTTCTTGTGCGCTACGGAGGGAGTCTGGTAAGGATTCAAGAAGGTCTGTTTCGGTTGTAACTGGACTGATGGCTGGCAGGCGATCGGTCAGAGTGTCCAGTTGTTTCAATGACTCTTTGCTACACACCCCGCAGGCCGCTGTGGCACGAAAGGCTCTATCTGCAGGTTCTGTGGTCTCGGTGGAAGAAGGTGTTTCTGTAGTGACTTCGACACGGTCACCGGAAAAACGTACGACCTTAATTGTTGTGTCAGGAGTGTTAGTACCCGCAACACTCTGAATGGTGCTGATATGTCTGCTCGTAATGAGCTGTTCGCTATAAAGAAATCCGGCTGCCAATTCTTCGTCGTGCCCTGGTGTTCGCATCGTAACGACAACTGATTTTCCATTGAGATGAATTTCAAGAGGTTCTTCAATAACGACGTAATCGTTGTTGATCTCGCCATTATTTCGTCTGACCGGAACGGCACGAATACCATTGGGCAGTGGGAGAGAAGCTGACATTGCAGCATCATACTCGTTGTAGGCATTGGTGCTGGGCTGAGTTCGTGTGAATTATACGGTTGTCGTTTGGGAGGATTGGTTACAATCTTAGACAGTCGATGACTACGGATATTTCTCGGCGCACATTTATCAAGGCCACGGTGGTGGGTGGGGTAACGGCAAGTACCCTTGGATTCGATCTCCGGCAGGCACAGGCAGCGGTTCGGCAACTCAAGATTCGTAACGCCAAGGAATACCGAACGGTATGTCCCTATTGTGCGGTCGGTTGCGGCACCATCGCGTATGTGCACGGCAGTGGCGGTTTGAATACGAAGAATACGGTGATTCACGTAGAGGGAGACCCCGATAGCCCGATCAATGGCGGCACGCTCTGTCCCAAGGGCGCGTCTCAGATGGATTTAGCGATTAGCCCTCGCCTGCGACACCAGCCCTTGTTTCGCGAGGCGGGCGCGTCAGACTGGACAGAGGTTGATTGGGACTTTGCGATGGACTGGTTCGCGCGTAAGTTCAAAGATTCACGTGACGCGTCCTTTACGGAACGTGATGACGAAGGACGCGTTGTCAATCGGTGTGATGGCATTGCGTGGGTCGGCAGTGCCACCGTATCGAACGAAGATGCCTATCTCATTACAAAGACGATGCGCGCCATGGGTCTGGCTTACATCGACCATCAGGCCCGTATATGACATAGCCCCACGGTAGCCAGTCTGGCTGCCACGTTTGGCCGAGGGGCGATGACCAACCACTGGAAGGACATCAAGAATGCTGATGTCATCTTGGTCATGGGGGCGAACCCTGCTGAAAATCACCCGTGTGGGTTCAAGTGGGCAGTTGAGGCTCGTGACAATCGAGGGGCCAAGCTCGTTACCATCGACCCGAGGTTCACGCGTACCTCGGCTGTAGCGGACCGGCACTTGCAGATACGGCCAGGTTCAGACATTGCGCTCCTCGGTGGTCTTATCCGGTACACCCTCGAGAATACGTTGTATCACGACGATTATGTGCGCGCGCATACGAACGCATCTTTTATTGTGAGTGAAGAATACGGGTTTGCCGACGGGCTGTTTGCCGGTTTTGACGAGGCGGCGAGTAATTACGATAAGACAGCCTGGGATTACGAACGCGGCGCAGATAATTATGTGCGGCGCGATGAGACCCTGCAGCATCCACGTGCGGTCTTTCAACTACTCCAGCAACATTATGATCGCTACACGCCTGACGTGGTTGCTGATATTACGGGATGTAGCGAGGCCGGTTTTCTTGAAATGGCCGAGATCATTTGTTCTACCGGACGGGCCGACCGCGTGGGGACAATTATGTATGCGGTTGGCTGGACGATGCATACCGTGGGGAGTCAGATCATCAGGACGGCCGCAATTTTGCAATTGCTGCTCGGTAATATTGGGCGACCTGGTGGCGGTATTAATGCTCTTCGTGGTCATGCCAACGTTCAGGGTGCGACCGATCATGCGATTGTGGCCGGCATTCTCCCTGGCTACCTAAAAGTACCGACGCCTCCGCAAACATCGCTAGCGCGTCACCTCGATGAATCAACGCCTCGTCCGCTCGTCCGAGACACAGTCAATTATTGGGGGAATTATCCGAAATTCTATGTGTCGCAGATGAAAGCCTGGTTCGGAGAGCATGCCACACCAGAAAATGATTTCGCTTATCACTATCTCGCGAAGCAAGGCGAGGATGCGACATGGTTGTCGATCTGGGATAAAGCGCGACAGGGCACGCTGGAAGGGTTTATCGCACTCGGATTTAATCCATTGCTGGCTGGGCCCGATGTGCCCCGCCTTCTGGAGTCCATGTCACAGCTCAAGTGGAAGGTCGTTATCGATCCTTTCATGTTGGATACCGCTGAGTTTTGGAAAGCCCCCGGAATGGATCCGTCGACGATTGATACGGAAGTCTTATATTTACCGTCGTCGCATTGGATTGAGCGAGATGGATCATTTACGAATAGCGGTCGTTGGGCTCAGTGGAAAGAAAAAGCGATTGATCCTCCTATTGGTGTCAAGCCGGACACTTGGATTCTCTCGGAACTGTTCTGGAGGGTGAAGGAGTTATACCAGGAAGAGGGTGGTGCGTACGATGAGCCGATTCAACATTTGACGTGGGATTATCTCAACCCGCGTGAACCGACGATGGTTGAATTAGCCCGTGAGGTGAATGGGTATGATTTGGAAACCCGCGAACAATTAGATTCATTTGGGCAACTCCGGGATGATGGAACGACCGCCGCGGGAAATTGGATCTATACCGGAAGTTATACCGAAGCGGGAAACCAGATGCAGCGACGTGGGACCAGTGATCCAACCGGTCTCGGGATGCATCACGATTGGGCGTTTAGTTGGCCAGCCAACCGGCGTGTTTTATATAACCGTGCCTCGGCCGATGCTCAGGGGCGTCCGTGGGATCAGACACGTGCGGGTATTGCGTGGGATGGCCGTGAGTGGATTGGTGATGTCCCAGACTATGGACGCAATACACCGCCTGATGCAGCCGGTGCGTTTATCATGACGGAGGAAGGGGTGGCGCGCTTGTTTAGTAACCACCTTGCCGACGGACCGTTTTCTGAGCACTACGAACCTGTTGAGAGTCCGACAACGAACCTTTTACATAATAACGTTCCGATTAACCCCGTCATCCAATGGTACGATGGGGTACGCGAGACATTAGCGACGGAGAACGATGATTTCCCGTATGCGTGCACGGTGTATCGGGTTGTCGAGCGTGAGCATTTCGTGACGAGTAATGTGCCGCTCCTGGTTGAGGCGATGCCTGATTTTTTTGTCGAACTTCCGGAAGGGTTAGCTGAGGAAAAGGGAATTCCGAACGGAAGTCAGGTGCGTGTGTGGTCAAAACGTGGGGAAGTGCAGGGCACCGCAATCGTTACGAAACGCATTAAGCCGCTTCAGGTTGATGGTCGAACCGTGTGGACTGTTGGAATACCAGTGCACTGGGGATTTGTTGGTCTGACGCAAGGGTCAATGGCGAATCTTCTGACACCCTTTGTCGGGGATGCGAATACGCGATGCCCGGAATTTAAATCCTTTTTGGTGAATGTGGAGCGGGCATGACCGATACGCTGACAATTCGACGGGTATCTGCCACACCAGATTCATTCATTCCGATGGATGCGCTTCGCTCCGACGGACCAACGTATTCCAAATTGGTTGACATCTCGAAATGTATTGGGTGTAAGGGATGCGAGGTTGCGTGCAAGGAATGGAACGACTTAGGCGTTGAACCAACAGTCAACTTCGGTAGTATCCAGAGTCACCAGGACTTAACCCCGAAAACGTGGTTGTTGATGCGGTTCAATGAAGTTGAGATTGAGGGGAATCTCAATTGGCTGATCAAGAAGGATGCGTGTCTGCATTGCGAAGAACCAGGGTGTCTCTATGCATGTCCGGCTCCAGGTGCCATCGTTCAGTATACGAATGGCATCGTTGACTTTAACCAGGAACAGTGCATCGGGTGCCAATATTGTGTGACCGGTTGCCCTTTTGATATTCCTCGGTTCGATGCCGATACGCGCAAAGTGTCCAAATGCAATATGTGTATTGATCGTGTCGAATCTGGGCTTGAGCCAGCGTGTGTCAAGACCTGCCCGACGAACGCGATTTCCTGGGGCAGTAAAGAAGACATGTTGGCTCTCGCCGACCAAAAGGTTGAGACATTACAATCTCGGGGCTACGAGAATGCGGCAGTGTACAACCCGGCAGGAGTTGGCGGTACGCATATGATGTACGTCGTACCGCATGGTGATCGACTTGACGACTACAGTCTTCCATCAGACCCCACTGCGAGTCCGGCCCCTATGACGGCGCTTGGATTTCTTAAGCGAATCGGGGCGTACCTGTTGAGCTTTAGTGTTGTCGGAGCACTAGTGCATTTCTTGGCTTACGGACCTGAGCGGCTGGACGAGGAATAGGCTCCGTGGCATCCCAACTGCTTAATCGCTTTTCTTTTTTTGAACGGATTGTTCACTGGGTTGTCGGGGTCACGTTTGTCTTGCTGTTGCTCACCGGGCTGGCATTTTCGCACCCGTCATTATTTTGGCTAACCACTCTTCTCGGTGGCGGGCCGTCGGCGCGTGTGTTGCATCCGTGGATTGGAGCGGTTTTTAGTCTTGGCATGGGTTTCATGGTTTTTATTTGGATCCGGGATATGTTTCTTGATGAGGGTGACCGCCGCTGGCTTGGCGCCGTACGGCATTACGCGATGCGAGAAACAGAGAAGGTTCCTCCCGCTGGCAAATACAACGCTGGACAAAAAATGTTTTTCTGGTTTCAGGCGATCTTTGCCATCGTGCATCTAGTAAGTGGCATCCCTTTGTGGTTCCCAGCAGGGTTTGATACGACGCTCCTGCAATGGATGCGGGTTGCCCATTACGCCATAACACTGGGGGGAGGTGCGCTATTGGTCGTCCATGTGTATTTGGGGACTGTCGCGTATCCTGGTACGGCACGGGCAATGATTGATGGCACCGTGACGGATCGCTGGGCGCGGCATCATCACCCGCGGTGGCACGAAGAGCAGACGCGCAGTTAGCAGGATTTCGAGTGTCTCAGATTCTTGGGAGTACGCCGTCGGGCGAGTGGGTTGGACGGCAGAAACGTGTCCGTCATCTTCAAACCCAACACTCACACGTCGGCGAGATCCTTACGTTTTACGAAGCGTTGCTGAGTCACCAGGACAAAGTATTTCGTGAAGCAGTCCGTTCTCGGTCGTTTGATGTTGCTGTTACTTACGGACAATTTCAGGGGCGGTCGGTCTATTTGTCTCTGGGCCGATTACCGCTGCGATCTCGTGAGCAGGCTTTCACGGCATTTGTGAAGGGTTTACCGTCGTCCGCGACAGAACTGTTGCAGGCGATAGCCATGAGACTGCTTGACGCACCAACGCAGGCCGGCCGACTACTGACAGCCGCTGTTTCTGGACAATCGATTGACGAAGTGGCTACAGAACTCGAATGTGACAGATTGGCTTTAGGATTTTTCCCAAAAGCATTTCTTCAGCCGATTGCTGAGGCGTTAGTTCGACGTGTTACGCATGAAGTGCCTCTTGATGTGGGTGTACAAACGCATTGTCCATACTGCGGTTCGCTACCACAGGTTGCTGTTTTACAGGATGACGCAGATACCCGAGGCAAGCGGACGTTGATCTGCTCGCTTTGCGCGTCGGCGTGGTCTTTTGCGCGGTCGTGTTGCCCCCAGTGTGGCGAGGAGGAAGCGGACCAGCTGCACTACCATCAGACAGAGGCGTGGCCTCACTTACGGGTTGAAGAGTGCCATGCCTGTCACAGGTATATCAAGGCCGTTGATTTGAGAATCAACGGCCTTGCGGTTCCTCTCGTGGACGAACTTGCTTCTGTCGAGTTGGATTTGTGGGCACGTGAGCAGAAGATGGTCAAATTACAGAAGAATGTGCTGGGACTGTGACCAGGCGGTCTGTCATCACAAGACGATTACTTAAGGCAAATGGTTATCGGCGGGTCTGCACCTGGGTTGTTTCCCCATCAGCCTGGTGCGAAAAGACCTGAGATAGAGTAACTTCACGTTCGCCGGACTGCGACCGTTGTTCTTGAGGTGCCAATATGGTTTTGACGAGACTGTTTATTACTAGTTGAAAACATCATGAATACAGCATTTATTTACGATGGACTTCGGAGTCCGTTCGGGCGGCATGCGGGCGCGTTGTCCGCGGTTCGTGCTGATGACTTGTTGTCCGATGTTATTCGTGCAGTTCTCAGTCGCACCGCCTTTTCCGGAGAGTTGTTTGAGGATGTGGTTGTGGGCTGTACCAATCAGGCTGGAGAGGATTGTCGAAATATCGCGAGACGGAGTGGATTACTGGCTGGCCTCCCTGTCGAGGTGGCAGGAATCACTGTAAATCGATTGTGCGCGAGTGGGTTAGCTGCGGTGGTTGATGCGTCCCGGACGATTCAGTGTGGACAGGGCGACCTATTTATCGCGGGTGGTGTCGAGAACATGAGTCGTGCGCCGTTCGTGATGGCTAAAGCAGAACAGGCCTACAGCAGGAATGTTTCCGTGTTTGACACCGCACTGGGTTCACGGTTTCCGAATCCACAATTGATGCCGATTTACGGTAGCCACGCGATGTATGAGACGGCGGAACAAGTCGGGCAGGACCTGGGAATAACTCGAGAGGCTAGTGACGAGTTTGCGGCAATGTCTCAGGCCAAGTATGCCACGGCAAAGAAAGCTGGATTTTATACAGACGAATTGACCTCCATTACTGTCGTTGGTCCGAAGAAGAAGGATTCGTCGAAGTGCGTGGACGCGGATGAACACCCGCGACCAAATACGGACTTGGGTAAATTATCATCACTGCGCCCATTGGTTGACGGTGGCGTTGTTACAGCCGGGAACGCTTCTGGAATTAACGATGGTGCGGTCGCGCTGATCGTTGGTTCAGAAGCCATCGGTGATCGTATGGGGGTGGAACCTTTGGCTCGGGTTGTTTCTGCGGCAGTCGCGGGTGTTGAACCGCGTGTAATGGGACTCGGCCCTGTACCTGCTTCACAAAAGGTACTGGACCGGGCGAATCTCAGGATGGCCGATATGGATGTGATTGAGATTAATGAGGCTTTTGCGACGCAGGTGCTCGGGTGTTTAAAGCTCCTTGACATTGCTGGTGGCGATAGTCGTATCAATCCAAATGGTGGGGCTATTGCGATTGGCCATCCGTTAGGCGCCTCCGGGGCACGTCTCGCTTTAACAGCGGCGCGGCAGTTGAAGCGGACACACGGCCGTTATGCATTGGTGACCCTGTGTGTTGGCGTTGGCCAGGGGCTTGCAATGATTTTAGAGCGTGGGAACTAGCGATTAGGTAATGGCTAGTAAGTCAGTTCGTCTCCTTGCGCTATTGGCCATTTATGTGACTGTTGCGCATGTGCTCCCTGCTCCAGATGGGATTGATGCTCAAGGGTGGCGCATTACCGGGATTTTCTTCGCGACGATCGCCGGGTTGATGTTGCAGCCACTACCGGGGTCACAGGTCGTGATTTTGGGCATCACGATGTTGGTGCTTGTCGGGGGCATTCCGATGCCGCGTGCGCTCAGCGGATACTCAGCGGCGTCGGTGTGGATGGTACTGGCGGCAATGTTGATGTCTCGTGCTTTACGAGATTGTGGGCTGGCCCGTCGTGTTGCACTTTGGTTTATCCGTGTCATCGGTAAGACGTCATTGGGCTTGGGATACGCCCTTCATTTAACCGATGCGACGCTAGCTACGGGTGTTCCGTCTATCACGGCACGCTCTGCGAGCATTGTGTTTCCAATCGCTCGAAGCATTAGCAGCCTGTATGACTCTGAACCCGGAGAGTCGGCGTCAAAACTTGGTGCATTCTTGATGACTTGTATGTACCAGACGAGTGTTGTGGCGTCCGCCATGTTTTTTTATAGCAGTGCGGCAAATATATTGCTCGGTGATATCGCTTATGAAGTAACTGGGATTGAGGTGACGTGGACCAGTTGGTTCGTTGCAGGATTGGTGCCGGGGATTGTCTCTAGTCTCGCCGTGCCCTATCTGGTGTCACGCGTCTTGCCGCCTGAGATTCAGGCGACACCGGCGGCATCCGAGTTTGCGAAAAAAGAACTGAGCAAACTCGGTGCAATAAAGGGACGAGAAGCCATCGTATTAGGTGTCTTCGTCTTCCTTATTGCGTTCTGGGTTGCCTCGTCGTATGTGGAGTGGTTGTCGGCCGGGTTAGTGGCATTTCTTGGCCTGGGCGTACTGTTCGTTACGGGGGCATTGACGTGGGATGCCGCATTAGACGAGCGGTCGGCGTGGGATGTCTACGTCTGGTATGGCGGGTTATTGACGATGGGGGGCTTGCTTAATGAGACAGGCTCGACAACGATCTTTGCGTCGTGGATCGGGAGTTGGTTTGTGGGTGTGCCATGGTTTGTCGTTCTAGTGGGCACACTGGCCGTCTATTTCTATAGCCATTACTTCTTTGCCAGTACGACCGTCCATGCCTTGGCGATGTATGCGCCATTTGTTGTCATGCTTGTCGGTGCCGGTGTGCCAGCGGCTGTAGCCGTGTACAGTTTGCTCTTTATTAATAATCTCCAGGCGGGTTTGACCCACTACGGAACGACGACATCTCCGGTCATTTTTATTGAAGGCTATGTTAGTTTTCGGGACTGGTGGAGTATCGGGTTCATGGCATCTGTTCTGAACTTGTTGATTTGGATTGTTGTCGGGATGTCTTGGTGGAAGATATTGGGCTTATGGTGAACGCAGGGTCTTGGATTCGGAGTGAGACGACTGCCGCTTGGCGACTACTTCGTGTCGTCAAGCGCGCGCCGACACTGTTTACAGTTACATGGTTGCTTGTCGTCAGTTCCGCCGCATGTGTGTCGGATGACGAGCGTGGCGATCCACGTTCTGTTGCTGACGGTGCGCGCCGGTTCGATTTAGTGATTGCGAATGGACGGGTTATTGATCCCGAAACCGGGCTTGATGCTGTGCGTTACATTGGGATCGAGGACGGGACTATTGTTGCGCTATCCGAAGCCGCCTTGGATATTACGGACGACGGTCTTTTCGTTGATGCTGGGCAGTTGGTTGTTGCCCCAGGTTTTATTGATTTACATGCTCACGGGCAAGACGTCGCGAGTAGTCGCTATCAGGCGATGGATGGCGTGACGACAGCGCTTGAGCTGGAGGTGGGCGTCTTTCCCGTTGACCGATGGTATGACGAGCGTGGCGGAGAGGGCTTGATCAATTTTGGGGCGTCGGTCAGTCATCAGGGTGCGCGTGTACGGGCGATGCGCAGTGCGTTCGCAAGTGTTAATTCAGAAGGCACGTTCTCATTGGGTGAAAGTAGCGATGACACTCTCTACCGGGCAGCGTCTGATGGAGAACTGACTCGGCTCAAAGTATTAATGGAGGAAGGACTTCGTGCCGGTGGCATTGGTTTCGGTTTTGGTTTGAGCTACACCCCTGGGGTGAGTCATCGTGAGCTGTTACAACTATTTCAGGTCGCAGCGGCGTCTGATGTGCCCTCTTTTGTCCACCTTCGATCTGCGAGAGATTTTGCGCATGGTGGGCCGTTGGCACCGTTTCAATAGGTCATTGCAAACGCGGCGTCCACCGGTGCGTCGCTGCATATTGTCCACATGAACAGCACTTCGGGAACTCGGGCTGATGAAGCGCTGGCGTTGATACGCGGGGCCAGAGAACATGGCGTTGATGTAACTACAGAGGCTTATCCGTACACCGCGAGCGCATCACTGATCGAGTCGCCACTCTTTGATAGCTGGGAAGACCGCGCGGACAGTGCGTATCGTACGCTGCAGTGGGTCGACACTGGCGAGCGCCTGACCTCTGAGACGTTTGCGGCGTATCGACGCCAAGGCGGATGGGTCATTATGCATGGTCGGTCGGAGGCGACGAATGAATGGATCGTAAGCCAACCAGATGTGATTGCCGCGAGTGATGGGATTCCGTTTAGTGCGGGTCGTGCACATCCGCGAGGAGCAGGTACGTTTTCTCGAATACTGGGTCACTACGTACGTGACCGTGGCGCGTTGTCATTAAGTGATGCGATCCGTAAGATGACCTTGTTACCCGCTCAGCGACTTGAAGCGGTTATACCAAGTATGACTCAAAAAGGTCGTATCCAGGTTGGCAGTGATGCTGACCTAACCATTTTTGATCCAGCCACAATTATCGACCGCGCCACATACGAGGACCCGGACCAATACTCGGCTGGGATTAGCCACGTACTGGTTGGCGGTACGTTCGTTGTTCGAGACGGAGTGCTGCAAGAAGGTGCCCGGCCTGGACGACCATTACGCGGACGACACCTTGTTCCGTAAGCACCCCGATTTTGCTTAGTGCGCGAGTGGGGTCGGTCTGATCTGGAATTTCACCAGATTACTCTTTGTGCCTTTTCCGCCCTCGATGTGCCAGACCGCATTGGTTCCGTAGTCGGCCCAGACGCCGCGTCCTTTCCACCCGGTACTGGGATCATCGATACGACCATCCATACCTCTGGAGTAGAAGCCCAGAGGGTATGGCACGCGCATCACGATAAATTCCTCGCTGTCCGGTAGAAAGGCCAGGAGCGAGTCTGATGTAGACCCGGTGGCGATTGGGATATTTTCACCGAGGCCTAATGTGTCAAACTGATCGACCCAGTTGTAATAGTGAAAGTCAGCGCTTCCATTGTTACGTAAACCCTTCATTTGCGGTCCCGGTGTGGCATACAGGGTCCATCCTTCAGGACAATGTTGGCCGGTAGCCGTGGGGCCGTTGAGAACCTGACACTGGCTTCTATCAAATTTGGCGAAATGGCCGCTACCAGACAGTGCGGTCCAGACAATACCGTTTTGGTCAATATCGATTCCCCGTGGAGAGTATCCATCCACCGGGCTGTTGGGATTATCGAATGGCGGTTGGTAGTACTCGGTAATACATGTTTTCGGGGGATTGTCTCCAAGTGAGAGCCTTGCGATTTGCCCAGGGACACCTCCGGACGCAGCCCAAACGACTCGGTCTTCTGTTGGATCCGGAACGATGCCATACCAGCCTCGACCCATTTGCCGATCTTTGGTTGGGTCTGGCGTGTCTCGGTAACTGGTCCATTGTCCGATACGCCCATCACCAGTCGTGTCGACGATTGTAGGACACCAGCCCTGGGAGGCTTGCTCGTCTCCTGTTTGTTCGTACTGCTTCGTATCAATCCATCCGACAACATCGCTCACTGAACTGAAATAGAGAGTGTCAGCGTCATCGAATCCAAACTGTAAATGGTGCGTGTTAAAGCATGTGTCTATGAGTTCAACTGATTCACTTTGTGGGTCAAAGAACGCGGCGTGGCGCGCAGCGCGCTCGAGTGGGTAGTACTGTGCGAAGGCGTTGTCGGAGCCCTCCTGGCACCACAATGGGTTGCCTGGGCCACGAATTTGATGTGTCATCCAGACGCGACCGTGTGCGTCCATCATTGGATTGTGTGGATTGCCTGGGTTGTTCCAAATGAGTTCGTCGCCGTAGTAAAGCGATGGATTTGGCATGTCTTGTGCCATATACGATTCAAAATCGCCTTCTCCTGGGATGTCACGGACTGGTAATGCGATCGCATGTGATTCGTGCGTTTGCGGATCGACCCAAACAAGTTCGTCATTCGCGAATTCAACACCATAGACGGGTCCGCCTGCATTGACGTGAGGATTACGTTTATCACTTGCGATTTCATCATGAATATAAGCTGTATCTCCGCCCCATTCCCACATCGTGAGCACGACGTTACGTTCTCGCCCTTCTGGCCTTGGAGGTGCCTCCGGTACTTCCCCAGAGACAATTCGGTCCGTCCAGTCTGCGTAGCTCTCGATACCACGGTCCCTTCCGAGCCGACTAATGTAGGCACCCATTGCCTGCCCGCGTTGTCCGGTCATGATGCGATGTGCCCATGCCGCTTGCGTGGAGTCAAAGTCCTGAGGATTGGATACTTCCCGTGTGGCTTGATTTCCGAGTTGATGGCAGAGCTGGCAACCTTGTTTGAGGGTATCCACCCAGTGAGCCTGCGTTTGCATGCCGGGCGCGATACCGTTGCCCGATGGCCCTGTTCCTGGAAATTCACTTGGAGCTGGGACTTCCATCAAGGAGTACCAGTAGTTAGCCGGATAGACTTTAGCTGCGTCTTGTGGTGTTGCCGCAACCTCGACGCTTAAATCCAGCATTGCACCTGGCCGGCCATTTACTTTGCCGGAGTCATTAAGACCGTAACCACGAACCCAGATGTTGTACTGCGCGTCAGGGAGATCAGGAAGCACGTAACGACCGTCCTCGTCAGTGACGACGATCTTTCGGTAGACAGCACGAAAGTCTTGTGTTTCTGCAATCACCCAGACACCGGATTCCGGCCCTGTGGCACTTCGAACGGTGCCACCGATGTCATCGGCATCCATCTCGATGGCGACTTGGCCGGCGGGATACAGTTGGTTGAATCCAAGTGCTGCCATGATCGCAAGAACGAAACACATCGTGACGCGACGGTGGTGGGTTCTCATTACGCCTTCTCCTCTGCCTGACATGACGTTGCTGAGTCAATCGTATCGAGTTTCGGGCGACGTTGCCCATATTTTGTCTGTTGTTCAAACGCATACGCGAGTTGGAGCACGCCGAGGTCGTCGTGTTGTCGGCCAACGATTTGTATGCCGATCGGGAGTCCGTCGTCGGTAAAACCGCACGGCACCGAAATAGCCGGTAACCCAAGTACGGAAATGAAAGCACAGGAATTCATCCAGTCGATATACGTGTCCATCGCGATATTGTTGATATCTGTAATGTAGGGGATTGAGGCGTCGAAGGGTGGCACTTGCGCCACCGGTAATATCAAAAACTCGTAGTGCTCCATGAAGCGCCGGACACGCTCGAGCAGTGCGGTGCGCTTGATTTCCATCATCCCGAGGTGTGGGCCCGTCAGTTGTTGTCCTTCTTCAATATTCCACACAACGGTGTCTTTAAGATTGGTTCGGTGGTCTTTCAGAAGCGACCCGTAGCAGAGTTCAAAATACCAGGCTCGCCAACACCGAAAAATTTCCCTGGCATCGGTCATGTCGGGCGCGGCTTCTTCGGTGGTGCAGCCGAGCATTTCGAACGCAGATCGGTGTGCATTGACGGTCGCTGTCACTCTTGGATCAAAGGGGAGTTCTGCGAAGTGATCGGTCCAGGCGATGATCGTTCCGGCAAAGTCACGCGTGAGAGGTTCTTGAAATCTGATTCCAGGCTCAGGTAATGAAATGGGTGACCGCGACGATGGCCCAGCGATCGCGCTCAGCATCAGAGCGACGTCTGAGACTGACCGAGCCATCGGGCCTTGCACACCCATGGAAAACGAGGAGGCTTGACTGGGCCAGATTGGCACACGTCCAGGCGACGGGCGAAAACCAACAACATTACAGAAACTGGCCGGGTTACGGAGTGATCCACCGAGGTCGCTCCCATCAGCCAGTGGCACCATTCCTGAAGCCAACGCAACAGCGGCGCCGCCGCTGCTTCCCCCACAGGTCTTCGATGTATCGTACGGATTCAGGGTCGCACCAAATACTTCGTTGAAGGTTTGTGAGCCTGCCCCGAATTCTGGCGTGTTGGTTTTTCCAACGGTGATTGCTCCAGCCGCACGGAGTCGTTCGACAATCAGTGCGTCATCATCTGGCACGAAGTCTTGAAAGATTTTTGATCCGAACGTCGTGCGAATACCCTTGGTGCGAGTTAAGTCCTTATGAGCAACTGGCAAGCCATGCAAAGGACCGACCGTGTCACCTCTCAGAATGGCCGCATCTGCCTCTCTCGCTTGCTCGTACGCGGCATCCGTAACAAGTGTGACGATGGCATTTAAGATCTGATTCACCTGGCTGATTCGTTCAAGATGGGCCTCCATAACCTCGACACTTGAGACTTGTCGAGTACGGAGGAGCTCTAGGAGTTCGATTGCCGAGCAGTAGTACAGTTCAGCCATTTAGATAGTGTGTTTAGACGGGCACTGTAAACTAATACGTTTGTCTCTACATAGAAAGTTTAAATTGCGTCGTCCCGTCTTAGTCTTTGCGAAGGGTTCTTGGGCTGTTTTTGTTCTGTTTGTCACGCTCTTTTCGAATGTTTCTGCCCAGTCCCCAGTCACGACAATTCCTGTCGTGACGGCTACCTTCGTCGATCTCAATAGCCGCATGGAGGACAGATGGATTGGTCGCGGCCTCGACGCTGTGGTTACGGCAGATCTGACCGCCATGATTATTGAAAGGTCTGTAGTAGGCCGTTGGCGTGTCACTGGCACGTACGATCGTCAAGGGGCGCAGTTTCGTGTTGCCGCCGAGGTAGTGAGCGTTGATGCCAGTGCGGTTGTTGCGTCTATTGAGGTTGCAGGGGACGTTGATGACTTGTTTGCCGTGCAAGACGAACTGGTGGCCAGGCTACGGACAGCATTATTGCCTGAAAGGGAAGAAGTTTCGGCATTGTCTGATCCAGAGATTCAGGCCAATGGTCGTGTCGAGGTTAGAGATGATCCGTCTCAAATTGATGGACCTCCGCTCCCAGTCGGCCCAGGTGTTTTTATTCGAGACGACCAGGGGCGTGTCACGATGCGACCGACCCGTCTTGCAACTCCTCTCGTGCTCGATGGCCAACTGGATGAAGATGTGTACCGACGGGTTAGTCCTGTCGGTAGCTTTGTTCAACAGGAGCCGAATGAGGGGAAACTCGCGACGGAACAAACAGAAGTGTGGGTGTGGTTTGATGATGACAATATTTATATCGCGGCACGTTGTTGGCATTCCGAACCAGACAGGATTGTTGCCAATGAGATGAAGCGTGACAGTTACAACATGTTTGGCAACGAAGTATTTGGTGTGGTCATTGACCCCTTTTACGATCGCCGCAATGGGTACCTTTTTCTCACGAATGCTCTAGGTGGGTTATTTGATGCAACCATTACCAATGAGCGTTCGCCAAACCTTGATTGGAATACAGTATGGGACGTCCAGACTGACCGATTTGACGGAGGCTGGACCTTGGAGATGGCCATCCCGTTTCAATCGCTTCGTTTTCCTGCTGGCGCAATGCAACAGTGGGGGATCAATTTTCATCGACGTGTCGTTTCCAAGAATGAAGCAAGTTTCCTGACGCCCATTCCTGCTGCTCTCAGTTACCAGGGCTTGTTCAAGATGTCCTCCGCTGCGACGCTTGTCGATCTTGACGTGCCGGCAGCGGGATCACGGTTTGAATTGAAGCCTTACGCGATCGCTGATCTCACCACCAATTTGAATGCGTCTCCTTCCTACACGGATAAGTTTAGTGGCACCGGTGGTCTTGATGTGAAATACGGTGTTACCGATGGTTTAACTGCTGATTTCACCGTGAACACTGATTTCGCGCAAGTGGAAGTGGACGAAGCTCAGGTGAACCTGACGCGCTTCAATTTATTCTTTCCAGAGAAGCGTGAATTTTTTCTTGAAGGGCAGGGGATATTTGAGTTTGGTGGGGGCATGGATCAGGACGTTACGACGTTCTATTTCAAGGGACAGATGTATGGTGGCGAAGCGCCGGTTATGTTTTTTAGTCGTCGTATCGGACTCGACGATGGTCGTGCGGTTCCTATTCGTGGCGGTGGTCGACTAACCGGGAAAACTGGGCCATACAGCATTGGATTACTTGATGTGCAAACAGGTTCGGATGAGATGTCTGATGTCAATCCGACAAATTTCTCCGTGATCCGTGTCAAACGAGACATTTTGCGGCGAAGTTCCATTGGCGGTCTTTTTACAGGCAGATCGGTGTCGGTAGATGGGCAAGGGATGAGCTCGACGTATGGCGTCGACGGGGTGTTTTCGTTTTACGACAATCTGAACATTAATACCTATCTCGCCAAGACTGAGACACCCGGGCGGTCAGGTGATGATACGAGCTATCAAACGGAACTTGATTACGGGGGGGACCGCTTCGGACTGCGGGTTGAGCGTCTCGCTGTTGGGGAAAACTTCAATCCCGAGATCGGGTTCGTACGGCGGACGAACTTTCGGCGAAACTTCTTCCAGTTTCGCTACAGTCCGCGCCCGGCGGCAGTGTCATCAGTCAGAAAATTCTTGTTTCAACCGAGTCTTGATTACATCACTGATCGCACGGGAACATTGGAAACACGCTTGCAACAGTTGTTGCTGGGCGCTGAATTCGAAAACGGCGATTATGCGTTTGTGGGTGTCACGGATAACTATGAATTCCTTAAGGTGCCATTCCAAATTGCGAAGACCGTTTCGATTCCGGTTGGTGGCTACACGTTTCTCGATACACGCATCGTCTATGCGTTAGGCCAACAGCGTGTTTTTTCTGGTGGCTTGATTTTTGATCGTGGTGAATTCTTTGGTGGACATAAGACGGGGATCGGTTTCTTTCAACCGCGAGTCAGCATGGGATCGCAATTTTCTGTGCAACCGTCCATGTCTGTAAATTGGATCACATTGCCTCAAGGGGCATTCACGAGTAAATTGGCATCAACGCGGCTAACCTATACGGTGACACCACGTATGTTTGTTTCGGCGTTGATGCAGTACAACTCTGCGACCGACTCACTTGGTACAAACGTTCGGCTGCGGTGGGAGTATCGACCAGGGAGCGAGCTGTTTCTCGTGTATACCGATGAGCGGGACACATTGATACCACGCTTTCCCGGGCTCCAGAATCGTGCATTGGTCGTCAAATTTAATCGGTTATTAAGGTTTTGAGTTGATAGATGAGCACGCGAGTGGTTGCGCTGATGATGTTGGGCGTAGCGACGACGTGGGCTCAAGAGGTGCCAGTTTCTGAGGGCGAGGACACTCCTGTCGTTGTTCTTCCATTTACCAATATCAGTGGTGCACCGACTGATGACTGGCTGCGTGTCGGGATTGCTGAATCTATTCGTGTCGATGTGTCGGCCGCTTCAGGATTTATTTCTCTAACTTCAACGGACGTTGAGCAAGTCCAGTCGGCCTGGGTTATCAGTGGCGCATTTCAACGTGTTGACGACCGCCTCAGAATCACCGTACAGCTTACTGATGCCGACGGACGGACCATCCGGGCTGCAACACTTGATGGGGCGTTCTCGGAAATTTTCGCTCTCCAAGATCAGATCGTCGTTGAGTTAGGCATGGCAGGTTTGTCTGGCACGAACTTAGGTGAGATAACTATTGGGGCGCGAGCTGATGCTGAAGGTTTTGCCACTGGTGGGTTTTCACTAGCGGGTCGTGCTATTGATCCAGCTGCGCCGGTCCCGCCGGCGGTTGAATCACGAAATAGTACTGGGCAAGCCACAGTACGCGCGGTTCGCCTAGATGCGCCCATTGTGATGGACGGACTGCTTACCGAGGCTGTGTATACCGAGGTGTCAGCTATTACGGGTTTCATTCAACAAGAACCGGTGGAGGGGCAGCCTGCGACGGAGCGTACGGAAGCCTGGGTTTTGTTTGATGACGAGAATATCTATATCTCGGCACGATGCTGGCAATCTCGGATGGACGAGGTGGTTGCGAATGAGATGCGTCGTGACGAGATCTTTCGAAATGATAATTTCGCGATCGTATTTGACACCTTTCATGACCAGCGCACGGGTGTTTTATTTCGTGCCAGTCCTATTGGCGCGCTTATGGACATGGAATTTACGGAAGAGCCAACGTTCAATATTGATTGGAACACCATCTGGGATGTCAGAACTGCATATTTTGATGGTGGGTGGACCGTTGAGTTTGTGATCCCGTTTCGATCCCTGCGGTACCCGGAAGGTGTCGGACGGTCATGGGGTATTAATCTCGGACGTACTGTTTTGTCCAAGAATGAAAGAAGTTTTCTGACACTCATACCTGCCTCACTGTCGTCGAGAGGCTTCACGACGGCGGCTTACGCGGGCAACCTTGTCGGTCTTGAAGTACCTGACGAATCAATCAATATTGACGTGAAGCCCTATGCCATTAGCGGGCTCACCAGCGACTTTTCGACGCCGAGTCCGATAGAGAATCAACTAAGTGGGGATGCAGGTGTTGATGTTAAGTACAAGATCACCCAGAGTTTGACGGCCGATTTTACGGTCAATACAGATTTTGCGCAGGTTGAAGTTGATGAACAACAAGTGAATTTGACCCGGTTTAGTTTGTTTTTTCCGGAAAAGCGAGAATTTTTTCTTGAGGGAAAGGGGCTCTTTGAATTTGCTGGGGGGCGAAGTTTTTCGGGCGGTGGTAGTTCTGCCTATCGGCGCGGTCGACAGGTCACCAATACGCCTGTCTTGTTTTTCAGTCGGAGAATTGGTCTTGAAAACGGACGCGTCATACCGATTCTGGGCGGCGGGCGCTTAACTGGAAAGGTCGGTCCTTATAGTATCGGTGCGTTGAATATTCAGACCGAAGGTGACGGCACCATAGATCTGCCGTCCACCAATTATTCGGTTTTACGGATAAAACGGGATGTCCTGCGTCGTAGTTCTGTTGGTGGCGTATTTACTGGGCGATCAGCATCGCAGGTATCACAGGGATCAAACCAAGCGTATGGTGTGGATGGTGTCTTTACGTTCTATGACAATGTCAATCTTAATGCCTACCTAGCCAAGACACAGACGGCTGGTCTTGTTGGTGATGACCTTAGTTATCGTGGCCAATTTAATTATGCTGGTGACCGGTATGGATTGGAGCTTGAGCAGTTATCCGTCGGGACAAACTTTAATCCGGAAATTGGATTTGTTCGACGCTATGACTTCCGTCGGTCATTTGGGTCTGCTCGGTTTAGTCCTCGTTTGCGTCGCTGGAAATCCATACGAAAGTTGTTATGGGAAGCGAGCCTTGATCACACGACCGATGGTGCGGGGTTACTAGAGACACGCGTTCAATCTGGGATCTTTGGTATTGAATTTGAGAATAGTGACGAGTTTTTTGTTGATCACTCTTTAAATTATGAGTTTCTGAAAGCGCCATTTGAAATTTCGCCTGGTATCAGCATTCCCGTTGGGGGGTACGAATTTAACAATACGCGGCTGGGTTATGCTTTTGGGCCCCAACGACTATTTTCTGGCAATGCGTCCGTTGAATACGGAACGTTTTTTGGCGGAGATAAAACGTCGGTGACATTGATTCGGCCTCGAGTCGAGGTCACGCCGCAAGTTTCTTTAGAGCCAATAATGTCTTTAAACTGGCTCGATCTTCCGCAAGGAACATTTTCGACGACGTTGATCAGTTCACGTGTAACGTACACGCTAACGCCAAGATTTTTTGTGGGGGCTCTTGTTCAGTACAACTCAAGTGGTCGAAGTGTAGGCACGAATGCCCGGTTACGATGGGAGTACCAGCCTGGGAGCGAACTGTTCGTGGTCTATACCGAAGAGCGTGACACGCTGTCTTTAATGCCGGAACGCACCACATTTCTGAGGAATCGGGGTCTTGTCGTTAAATTAACACGCTTATTTAGATTTTAGCAGGGAGGATTGTAATGCGAAGGGCTATCTGTATTGTAGGCATACTTGTTTTGATGATTGCGTGCGAGAGCGATTCCCCTGTTCAAGAGTCAGAGACCGTTCCCGTGGAGGCGGCAGTCGATACAGGGGCTGGGACAATTGTCAGGCTTGACCCAGCGTTTGACGAGTTGGTGCCCAGAGAAGCCGTTATTGAACACCTTGCCGATGGATTCGGTTTTACGGAGGGTCCGCACTGGATTGATGGAGATGGAGGTGCTGTACTGTTTAGTGATATTCCCGGGAATACGATATTTCGGTGGAGCGCTACTGATGGTGTCAGCGCGTTTCTTTCACCAGTTTTCGAGGGTGAGCGCGACGGGGTGATGGCTGGGTCAAATGGCATCACGACTGATGGTGAGGGGCGTATTCTTTTTACGGAGCATGGGAATCGTCAGATTAGTCGTATCAGTGCAGATGGTTCACGAGAGGTCGTTGTCGATAGTTACGAGGGCAATCGTTTGAATAGTCCGAATGACCTCGTGTTTCATTCTGATGGCTCACTCTACTTCACGGATCCTCCATACGGACTTGCCGCACAGGATGATGACCCGGAGAAAGAGGTGGCGGTCAATGGTATTTACCGTCTCAGTGCAGACGGGGAGTTGACGTTATTGGCCGACCAGACACGCCCGAACGGTATTGGCTTGTCTCCTGACGAGTCGAGTCTCTATGTTGCAAATTCTGACAACGAGAGCAAAATTTGGATGGTGTACGACCTTGTTGCCGATGGTACGCTGACAAATGGACGGGTATTTGCCGATGTTACGGATGACGACGCGGCGGGTGTCCCAGATGGACTTAAAGTCGATGAACGCGGGAACATATGGGCGACGGGTCCCGGTGGTATCTGGGTATTTAATTCCGAAGGTCGTCACCTCGGGTCGATTCAGCCAGACGAGCGTCCTGCCAATCTGGCATTTGGTGGGTCTGACGGTATGACGCTCTTCATGACGGCTCAAACAGGTTTTTATCGCATTCCCGTGAGTGTTGTCTGGGCAGGTCAGGAATAATAGGCCGTGGTAGGTCTCTGCGTGATTTGAGCGATGAATGAGGTGCCGGGTGATTAAGAATACGGGGCGTTGGTGTGCAGAACATTTCTGGTGCGTGTGTGACCGCTGTCGTATGATCGTAACCTGCGTACTTGTCGGATTGGCTTGGTTCGGTCTGGCGACCCCTTCAATTGCCAATGAGAACTGGCCACAGTTTCGTGGTCATGGTGCTCTCGGTGTTGTCGACGATCCGTCGTTGCCCCTCGTGTGGAGCACTACTGACAACGTGCAGTGGGTTGCCGACGTGCCAGGACTTGGCTGGAGCTCGCCAATCGTGTGGGACGATCTGGTCATTGTGACCGGCGTAGCGAGTGAAGGTGCTGTTGAAGAACCACGGGCTGGTTTTTACTTTGGCGGGGAGCGGCCAGCGCCTACCGATGGACATCGTTGGATGGTGTTTGCGTTCAGTATTGGGACTGGTGACCTAGTGTGGGAGCAGGAGGTGCATCGGGGAATCCCTGAGGCACCCCGGCACCTCAAGAATACTTATGCTTCCGAGACACCGGTGACAGATGGTCAGTACATTTACGCGTATTTCGGAAACGTAGGTTTGTTTTGTCTCGATATGACCGGTCGCGTACTGTGGTCGCAAACCTTTGACTTGGTTGAGACACGAGCAGGATGGGGGACGGCGGCGTCACCAGTAATTCACGGGGATCGTCTGTACCTTATCAATGATAACGATGACCAGTCGTTCCTGGTGGCATTGAGCAAGGAAACTGGTGCCGAGCTCTGGCGAGTGAATCGGGACGAGGGATCAAATTGGTCAACTCCGTATATCTGGGAAAATGACCTCCGGACGGAACTTGTAACAACGGGGACGGACAAAGTGAGGTCCTACGATCTTCAGGGTAACCTGTTGTGGGAACTGACAGGGATGTCGTCGATTACGATCACAACGCCGTTTTCACGATTCGGGTTTCTCTATCTCGGTTCAGGCTACATTGGGGACCAGCAGCGGCCGGTGTTTGCCATTAAACCAGGGGCGAGTGGCGATATTAGTGTGTCGGAGGACGGCTCATTCGATGAATCGATTGCATGGTACTTGCCCCAAGCAGCTTCCTACAATCCTTCTCCGATCATTTATGGTGAGAACTACTACACACTCCTCGATCGTGGATTTTTTACGTGCCACAATGCGCGAACCGGAGAAGAAGTCTATGGTCGTCAGCGCATTCGTCCTGGTGCTGCATTCACGGCGTCACCGTGGGCCTATCGGGAGCATATATTTGCATTGAGTGAAGATGGAGATACATACGTCATCAAGGCGGGTGAAGAATTCGAAGTCGTTGCTGTGAATAGTTTGAATGAGATGTCGATGGCGACGCCGGCCATTGCCCATGCAAGTTTATTCATTCGCACGGCGTCCAAGCTTTACAGAATTTCAGCATCAGACTAAGCATTGGGTATATTCATCCACAAGCCCGAAAGGGGAGTCATGCGTGTTTTCAATAAACGTCGAGCTTTTACGGGAATCGTTCTTGTCGTTCTGACAACCGTGAGTGTCGTTGTGCACTCGCAGTCCTCCCGGGCTGTTACTGCGGCAATGGTCGATCAATGGATGACCGAGTTGTCGAATTGGGAGCGGTGGGGTTCTGACGATGAATTAGGAACGCTGAACCTTATTACTCTCGAAAAACGTCGCTCGGCGCTGGCGCTCGCGACAGCCGGCGTCTCGGTTTCCCTGTCGCATAATTATCTCACCGAACGAGCCGCTGATGCGACATCGCCAATTGGACGAGAAATGCTTGGTCCGGACCGTCCTGGGCCATTCCGTAGCGACCGGTACACCTTCGCCTACCATGGGTACGCGCACTCGCATATGGATTCACTATGTCACATGATGCACGCCGGCCGTATGTACAACGGCTATGTACGTGATGAGGAGGTGACGCCGGCAGGGTGTGCGAAGTTAGCGATTATCAATTTTAAGCAGGGCATCGTTACGCGAGGTATCCTGATGGATATCGCTCGTCTCAAGGGCGTTGACTACCTTGACCCAGGGACGCCTATCTACGTGGATGACCTTGAGGCGTGGGAACGTGAGACCGGAGTACGGGTCGAACCTGGGGATATTGTCTTTGTCCGAAGCGGACGCTGGGCGCGCCGTGCTGATGTGGGGGCGTGGGCGACATCTGAGCAGTCGTCCGGTTTGCATGCATCTGTTGCTCCCTGGCTACGTGAGCGGGGTGTCGCAATGCTTGGTGGCGACGGAACAAACGACGTTATGCCGTCCGGGGTGGACGGTGTTACACAACCAATTCACCAGTTGACGATCGTTGCGATGGGGATGCCGCTCTTTGACAATCTTGATTTGGAAGCGGTGGCGGTGGAGGCGGCCCGTCAAAACCGATGGGAATTCCTGCTTGTTGCGGCGCCACTTGCAATGGATGGTGGTACAGGGTCACCGTTGAACCCATTAGCCATTTTTTGATGAAGCACGGTGGTTAAATGGTGTCGGTTGCTTATCGAGATATCAAAAGTGTGCTGTAGCTATCAATGTACGATCAGTGGCCAATAGCGATTAGCTCATCGACGGTTCTGATATACCAGATGCCGTCAACGAGAGCCGGAGACGCAAGCGTTTGTGCTCCAATGTTATTGGTGTGAAGGAGTTCAAACTCAGGTCCTGTTTTTAGTACGAATGTAATGCCATCATCGTTTGTGACGAATATTTTGTTATCAACAACAACCGGTGACGCGGAGATGCCTTCGCGTCTTGCTCGGCCAAGTCGTTGTTGCCACATCACCGTTCCTGTTGCTGCGTCGAAGCAGGTGATGATGCTTGACATGTCATTGATCGTGTAAAGGTATCCATCGTACGCGACTGGAGAGGGTACAAACGGAGACCCGCGTGATGTAGACCAGGCGATATGGGTGTCCGTTACGTCTCCTTCTCCGCCTGGTCGGATAGCAAGTGTCGGGCCTGCTCGTCCCGAGGCGCAGAAGATTAGCCCCGCCTCAACGACGGGTGTCGGAATTACCTCAAAGAGATTACCGCCACACTGCCATAGCTCGGTGCCGGTTTTTGGATTGTAGGCGTTGACGGTGTTTTGGCTACTGATGATCAATTCATCGTGGTCACCAACCCGGATTGCGATCGGTGAACCCCAACCGACGCTGGCGTCTCTTTCCGTGCGCCATACCTCATTCCCAGTGGTGGTATCGTACGCGGCGACAAAGCCACCACCACGTTGGTCTTGGTAAACAAAGAGTAGGTCATCGTATAAAAGTGGTGAGCCTGCAGGTCCATGGTAGTTATTGATTGAGCCTACAGTTGAGTGCCAGAGAATATTTCCATCGAAATCGAGTGATACGATGCCCCTTCCACCCAGTGACGCGAAGATCTGTTTGCCATCAGTCGTTGGGGTAGCCGATGCTGGACCGTTTTTCGAGTGGACGCGTTCAGGGTTGCCTGGCGCAACTTCCGTTTCCCATCGTAGGGTGCCATCTGACCGTCGGTACGCTTCGATGAAGAGTTGTCTTCCTCTGTTTCGACCACTTGTCAGGATGATGTAATCACCCCACACGATCGGAGATGAATTTCCTTGTCCTAACAGACGTGTCCGCCAAAGTACATTGTCCGTAGCCGTCCAATGGTCAGGATAGTTGCTAGTAGAAACGATTCCTTGTCCTGACGGTCCACGCCACCGAGGCCAATATTGAGCACCTTCACCGGTTAGTTCGACCATGCTTACTGACTGTGTATCGTCCTGCGCGACGATGATCTTTGAGAACCCAAACGAAAGGACTACCGTAAGTGTCAACGCCGAAATTCCATTTAAGTGCATGTGCCGATGATTTAGCCTAGTGGACATAGGTTGATGTGCTCCTCAGTGGTTCCCGGGCTTGCGCCCCGTATAATCGGTAACAATCTTGCACAATCATAGCGAAATCACTTCATGCAGACGATTACGGTGAGCAACCAAATTCAACTGGTTCCACTCGAACTATCAGATGCTGAGGAATTGTTTTCACTCACTGAAGTCAATCGAAGTTATCTTCGGAAATGGCTGCCGTGGCTGGATACCATCCGCCGGGTTGATGATACAAGGGTTTTCATTCGTGCCGTCCAATCGCAGAGTGAGCGGCACAAAGGCGCACAATTGGCAATCAAGTCTGACGACGATATCGTCGGTATTGTGGGTCATCGTATAGATTGGTGTAATCGTTTGACTTCACTGGGGTATTGGCTCGATGCAAGTCATCAAGGGCAGGGTATGGTGACAGCGTCGTGTAGTGCGTTGATTGAACAGGTATTTAGCGAATTGCGATTGAATCGGGTCGAGATTCGTTGTGCTGTGGATAATCAAAAAAGTCGAGCGATACCAATCCGACTATGTTTTAACGAGGAAGGACTCCTACACGAAGCCGAATGGCTTTACGATCATTTTGTTGACCATGTGGTTTACGCGATGTTAGCAAAAGAATGGGCTAGGGCTTGTAAGGGTTCTGGCATTTCAAAACCGAGAAAAAATTATGAGGCATTGGGGGAAAAATCAATTCGTAACTAAGATGATGCATTTGCACTGCGGTGTCTGTGTGTTTTCTTTTATTGTAATTACAGGTGTGTCGCTGATTGCACAAGATTGGCCACAGTTTTTGGGGCCAGACCGCGATGGCGTCTATGACGGTCCCGCGTTAGCTCTGGAATGGGTGGGTGAATCGCCCCGGGAGATCTGGAGACGATCTGTTGGTGAAGGTTTTGCCGGCCCGGTTGTTGCTAAGGGCCGTGTCCTGCTTTTTCATCGTGTAGCTGGAGAGGAAGTCTTAGAGGCGTTCATGGCGGATACAGGCGAACCGGTATGGCGGTATGCCTATCCGACAACCTATCGTGATGATTTTGGTTTTG
>MDTE01185433.1_pt1 | contig 29582 bp, 26 predicted proteins | sample 811231 | NCBI WGS metagenome assembly MDTE01 (sample SAMN05326651, study PRJNA326480) | marine metagenome | isolation source: seawater | place: Indian Ocean: Red Sea | collected 2010 | reverse complement strand
TAAATATTCCTAAGTCTGAGGCTATTGGATCTGGAGAGCTTTGGTTCTGTTCAGAAGAACACAGGACTTAGAATCTGTATCTCACTTTCACAGTAAAGTTATCTTTTGAGGGATCTTCCCAAGGTCTTTTATATAAAGTTCCTAAGTCATCTTCCTCATCTAGCTCATAAATCTTACCTCCTCTAGTATAGACAGCATACAAATAAGCCAGAGGCCTAAATTCATAACGATAACGAACTTGAAAAGCTAATTGACCTATACTAAAAGGGTCTAAATTAACCGAAGATTCAGTCATTTTTCCATTAATCGAGGCAATTTGAGCTTGAGGATTTTTAGCGTTAAAAGCTACTAATTGAGTCTTAACCCTCAATTCATGCTGATTACCTTTAAAATACTTAATAGAGAAATTAGTGTTTCTCTGTGTTCTTTCATAAGTGCCTAAAAAGTTATCTTGGATCCAGTTAAGCCAGTTTGCTTGATTTTCATGAGAGTAAGAAAGTCTTAAAGTTAAATTAGGTAAAGGAAATACTTTAACTGAAGAATAATATTTGTTTTTCCATCCAAGAGCACTTGAGCGCTCACTGCCCTTTGTCCTTTGTGCAAATAAATCCCACTGCCAAAATTTGTTTTTTTGGCTAATATACTTAAATTCTATCCCATAATTCTGGGGTAATTTTATGTATGGAGCCAACTCAGAACCCCTAGTAATCAGATTATCTCTTGCGTTAGTTCTAAAAAATACTTCTGTCTCAAATTGCGAGCTATTCTTAAATTGGTTTTTGAAATCAAATCCTGTAAAACAACCTTCTTTATCTCCATTAGACAAAGCTCTACAGCCGTAAGAATGCTGATAAGTTCTCATAAGTGTCTTCGAAGTTTCATTAAAATCTGTTTTATTAAGCTGTGTTCTTCCACCAAACATAATCAAGTCTTTTCTCATTAAATATCCCATATCATTGATATCTAAGTCTTTATCTAGATAATAAAATCCTAATCCAGTAGATAAGTGATTGTTAATTTGTTTGCTTAAACTGAAGCGTAATCCGTAACCCTTGTTTTCTTCAACAATGGAGTTTAATAAAAGGGCATAAAGTCTTAAATCTTCAGTGGGACGGTAAATCATATCAACCGTATTTACATTGGCATTCCTACCTAAAACCTTGTTCTTGCTGAAAGTACCTAAGTACCCAAATGACAAGTTTTCTTTTTTTATTCGGTACCTAGTAGCAAAATAATCTCTTCCTTCACTGAAGACTTCATCAGATTCAAATGCGCCCAAGAAACCTAAATCATATTTCTGTCCAACTTTTGTATACCTAAAAGCAAGGTCTATGTCTGTATTTCCCTTTTGGTTAGAGCTACAAAGATCTTCTAATTCAGAACTATAATCTGAACAGTTATAATCAGGAGAACCACCTATTCTTCGTGTATTAATTACATAAACATAACGGTACCCATCAACATCAAACATAGACTGATTTTCTGAAAAAAAAGGTCTTTTATCAGAGTAGAAGGTCTCCATAGCGGAGAAATTAATTACCACATCATCACTTTCTACTTGGCCAAAGTCAGGATTTATTGCAATATTTAACTGACTACCAGAATCTATCTTCCAAAAAATCTCTGCACCAGTTTTAACATCATTATCATCTGAAGTTCTTTCATTAGAAACAGTGACATAAGGAAAAAAATCTAAACTGGAACTATCAAAATTCTTTACGTAAAGATCATTTAGAGTAGAAATAAATCTGGACCTTGTCGGATTAGACCTAATAGTGGCAAAAGCTTTAGATATTTCCAAAGACATTCTCCAAAAACTAATTCTTATTTTTCTTAACTCACCTTCCTGTTTCTTCATGGGAGCAACAGTCCATGGTATGAAAAACTCTGCATACCAAGCTTGATCACCTATTGAGGTCTTTGCTGCCCAATCTGCATCCCAATCTTTCTTTTGTTCATTCTCGTTTCTATACACCGCATCCCACAAAGATCCTCCTAAAGATACGGTAAAAGAGTAAGCCATCAATGAATCTCCATCAAAATCTACGGTGAGACCAACTTTGTCTGCGTTGGCATTATCAGCATCTCTTTCATGTAACTGAGTTCGCATTGTTTCTGGAGGTTGATAGTTTATATAACCTACATACAAACCTTCCTCAGTCTCGTAAACTTTTACTATAGTTTTCTGTTCGGGTTCCTCAAGTGTATAAGGACCAACTTGATAAAATTTACTTATCTCTTGAGCAGATGCCCACTCTTCTTCATCTAATTTTCCATCTACTTTTATTGTAGAAAAAAGAAAACCGCTGAAAAAAATTAAGGGGATAAAGAAAATATTTTTAAATATAGCCTTCCCTGATGTCATTCATTCCTCTATTAGAATAGATAATTCAATTTTACAGTAAAATTAATCCATTAGAATCTGTATCTAACTTTAACTGTAAAGCTATCAGCCTGAGGGTCCTTCCAAGGACGTTTATACAGTTCATTTAACCTGTCCTCTTCATCTATTTCAACCACTCTTCCGCCTTTAGTATAGACAACATAAAGATAAGCTAGAGGCATAATTTCATAACGATACCTCACTTGAAAAGCTAGGTCACTCAAGCTAAAAGGAGGGAGTTCCATTTCAAAAGGATTTAGAGATCCCGATATATCACCAAGATAAGCTCTAGGCTTTCTGGCAGTAAAAGCTACCATTTGAGCTTTCATTCTAAGTTCATGCTTATCTCCACCAAACCAATTTAAAGATGCAATTGTAGTTCTTTGTTTTTTATTTTTATAAATACCCAATAGATTATCTTGGATCCAGTTTAACCAATTATTCTCAGTTACATGTTGGTACATTAAAGAGAAGTTAAGATTATCTTTAGGTGAGAAATCAACCTTTGTAGTTAAAGAATTTGCTATTCCTAAGGCAGAGAAGCTCCACTGTGATCCTTTTTCTCTTTTAACTTCTATAAAATAATTAAAGAAATCTTTAGAAGGGCCTTTGAACTGAAACATAGTCCCATAATTTTCGGGTTTCTTTATATAAGGGGAATCAATGCTTCCTCTTGTTACCCAAAAATCTTTACTGGATGGCCTATAGAAATTTGTGAATTCTATGAAAGATGTATTCTTAAAAGTACTCTTAAAGGTTAAATATGTAGAGTGAGAAGACTTATTTAGATCAGCATTTGCCTCATAAGCCAATCCCATCTCATACTCTTGAGATAAGAATATAGAGGATTCATCAAAATCAGAGAACTTAAGGCCATTTTGATTTCCAGCAAATAACCAATTATTAGTTATTTGATAGCCCATGTCGTTTATATCAGTATCTTCATCAAAAAAGAATATCCCAACATCATGCCACCTACCTTTGCGAGGAGAAGCTACTAATCTGAACCTAAAAGCATCGCCTGATTTATTTATATCACCTATACCTTGATCTATTTTTGATGTAATAAATATAGTATCAATTCTCAATTTATTAGATGGTCTATATACCAAATCCAATGAATGTACGTCTGCATTACGATCAAGGATTGGTCTGTCAGTGTAAGTCCCTAAGTATCCTATTGAATAATTATCGTTATTTTTTCTGGCTCTTATAGAGTAGAAACTTTTCCCTTTACTGAATTGTTCGTCAGCTTCAGATGCACCCAAAAAACCAAAATCGAATGACTTATTTTGTTGAGTATATCGAACAGCGTAATCTATATCTGTTATACCCTTTTGATTGGATTCACAAAGAACTTTTAGAGAATCAGAAAATTTTGAACAATTGTAGTCAGGTGCTGCTCCAACCCTTCGGGTGTTGATAACAGAAAAGAATCTATAGCCCTTTACATCAAATAAAGCATGATTTTCAGAGAAGAATGGTCTTTTATCTGCATAAAAGGTTTCAGAAGAACTAAAATTTACTACTAATTCATCACTTTCAACTTGACCAAAATCTGGATTTAGAGCGATATTTAGTTGTTTGCCGGAATCAATTTTCCAAAAAACCTCTGCACCTGTCTTGGATTCAATTTCCTCTAAAACCCTATCTTCAGTTACATTTATAAATGGGAAAAAATCAATCTTTGAAATACTGTAGTTATTAAAATCCATCTCATGAAAAAGTGACATAAATTTCTCTTGTCTAGGGTTTCCTTTTATAGAGGTATTAACTCTCCATTCATTTGCTACCATCCTCCAAAAGGATAGTTTTACTTTTCTTTTATCACCTTCTTGTGCTTTCATCGGTGCTACACTCCAAGGAATAAAGATCTCTGCATACCAGCCTTCATCAGAAATACTAGTAGCAGAGTCCCAATCAGCATCCCAATCATAATTTACATCATTCTCATTTCTATAAATGCCGTCACTGATGGAGCCACCAGCAGAAACAGTGAAGCCATAAGCGGTAAGGCCATCTCCATCAAAGTCTATAGCTAATCCAGCTTTATCAGCATTAGCCATTTCATCATCTCTTTCATGTCTATTAGCACGTATAGATTCTCTTGGTTGTTTATTTATAAAACCAAAATACATACCTTTTTCATCTTGTTGAATTAAGACTTTTTGATAGTGCTTTGGTTCTGATAAGGAAAATGGCATTGATTCATAATATTTAGTCCACTCTCGTGCAGAAGACCAATCTGAGTCATCTAAAACGCCATCAATCTTGATATCAATTGAATAAACTGGTTGTGAAATAAATGAATAGATCATTAAGATGAAATAGGAAAAAAGGCTTAGCTTCCAATGCAAGATAGTTGCTCCTAAAAAAGACAAGCTATTCTAAGCTTCGGTTATAGAAATACAAGCTAAGCTTCTATATTAACTACTATGAAAGATATTCTGATTAAGGGGTTTTTTAAAATCTATATCTTAATTTTATAGTGAGAGTGTCAGTTTGAGGCTCTTCCCACGGACGTTTATATATCTTTCTTAGACTATCCTCTTCATCTGTTTCAACCACTCTTCCGCCTTTGGTATAGACAACATAAAGATAAGAAAGAGGCATCAATTCATACCTGTACCTTACTTGAAAGGCCAAGTCACTTAAAGTTATAGGAGGTACAGCAATCTTCTTTGGAGAAATATTAAGATTTCCAAATTGATCCACTAAGAAAGGCAAAGGACTTCTTGCAGTAAAAGCTACCATTTGCGCTTTGACCCTTAGCTCATGTTTATCTCCCTTAAACCAGTTTAAACCTGCTACTGTAACCCTTTGTTTCATATCATAGGTAGCTAACAAATTATCCTGAATCCAATTAAGCCAGTCCTTCTCTTCATGCTCTTGGTAAAACGCAGATAGAGATAAATAATCTGTCGGAGATATTTCTAAAAAGAAATCATAGATAGTACTCCAATCTAAACCAGGCATATATTCTTGACCTTTTCTGCGATTAAAATTAAACATATATTGATAAAATTCTCTTGAAGGGCCCATGTATTGAAACTCATATCCATAACCTTTAGGCATATTTACAAATGGAGCAAATTCGTATTTTCGAGTAATCATAGTGTCTCTTCCACTTGCCCTGAAGAAGGTTTTTAATATAGCTTGTGAAGAGTTTTGAAATCCATTAGTTAAAGTTAAAGAAATTGGTGGAGTCTCTTTATTACCCTTGCTATCTGTTTCATAAGTAAAGTCTAATTGATACCTTCTTTCTCTTGTAAATGAAGTATCTGAGAACTCGGGTTGCTTCCATTCAAATCTACCTGAAAAAAAAGCTTGGTCATTCCTAAACAGATATCCCATGTCACTTAAATCTATCTCTTTATCAAAGTACCAAATTCCTAAACCACCTGAGAAAGTTTTTGAAGGTGTATATCCGTATCCAACTCTAAATCCATAGCCGTCTTCATCATTTACTTTGGAGTTCATCAAGGCTCCACTTATCCTGAGATCTTCAGAAGCCCAATACTCAAAATCTGCTGTGTGTACTGTTGCTTCACGATCTAAAACTGGTCTTTCAACATACGTACCTAAATAGCCAAAAGATAAATTTTCATTTGTTTTTCTTAATTTAGTTGCGTAAAAATCTCTTCCCTGGCTAAAGTTTTCATCTTTTTCAGAAGCTCCTAAAAATCCAAAATCTAAATTTTCTGTCTGTTGAATATATCTGATAGCAAAATCTATATCTGATGTGCCTTTTTTATTAGCATTGCATAAGGAAACTAAATTAGAAGAAAGAGAAGAACATCTATAATCTGGTGCTGCTCCTATTCTCCTAGTATTAATAACATAAAACATTTCATAACCTTGAACTTCAAACATGGACTGATTCTCAGCAAAAAAGGGTCTCTTGTCTGAATAATAGGTCTCTGAGGCTGAAAAGTTGACCACAAGCTCATCACTTTCCACTTGTCCAAAATCAGGATTGATGGTTGCATTTAATTGCTTACTAGAATCTATTTTCCAAAATATCTCAGCACCTATCTTGGTATCTTGTACATTACTTGCAGAATCATCTGAAAAAGTAGCATATGGAAAGAAATCTAATTGAGAGACTTCATACTGCTTAAAATTAATTTCATCAAAAACAGACAGGAATTTGTTTACATAAGGACTTCCTTTGCAGGTAGCCTGTACTTTGTATTCAGAGATTAGCATTCTATAAAAACACAAACCTATGGTTCTTTCTTCGCCTTTCTGAGATTTCATGGAAGTTATTGTCCATGGAATAAATATCTCGGCATACCAACCTTCTTCAGCAATAGTAGTGGCCGACAGCCAGTCTCCATCCCAATCTAAATTCTGTTCATTTTCATTGATGACAGTTCCATCATTTATAGAGTTTCCTGCATTAACTGAAAACCTATAGGCAGTCTTTCCATCATTATCAAAATCTATAGTTACACCCACTTGATCTCCAATAGGAGGGCGAGCACCTTGATCTCTCTGATGTTGATTTGATCTTATAGTTTGTTTGGGCTGATTATTTATAAATCCGAAGTAAATACCCTTACTATCTTCTTGAATTAGCACCCTGGAAGTTCCAGAAACATCATTTAAAGAAAAAGGGAACACTTCATAAAATTTCTTTATTTCTCTGGAATCCTTCCATTCCTCTTCTGATAATTCACCATCAATAATAATTTCAGAATAAGAAAATGAAGAAATTCCTAAGATTACAAAAGCTATAAAATAAGATTTTATTTTAGGCATCCTTGCATTCTTCTTCACGCTTAAATGTTTTATAGATATTTACCATCCTTGTAAACTAAAGGATCTGCAGACATGTTGTTTACTACTTTAACTACCTTTCCTATAAATAAAGTATGAGTATTATGATTTACTAATTTCTCACAAATACAAAATATATTTGATTGAGAATCCTTATTAAACGGGACTTCTTCTATTTCTTCCCAATTACCTAAATCAAACCTTCGATCTTCATTCCCTCTTATACTGCAAATTTCAGCAATATCTTTTTGATCTCTATTCATTACATTAATACAAAAAATTGATCCTTCCTTCATAATTCTATGTATAGAGGATTCTTTATTTACACAAACCAACATTGAAGGAGGTTCAAGAGATAGAGAAGCTATTGATGTAGCAGTCATAGCCTGTTTATCAAGATTGTCCTTACAGGAAATAATGGAAACTGTTGAAGCTATGCCTCGCAAAGCTTGAATAAAAGAAGTCTGGATAGGATCAACAACGTCCATAGAAGTTGAAATTATAGGCTAATTCTCCCTTATTGTGTTTAAGCTGATATTATTTAATTATTCTTAAGAGAGCACTATGAGACAAAGGGTTTCAAATGTTAGAGTTGTTGCTGGAAAGTTCAAAGGTTTAAGAATTCCTTTTAGAGCTTCTAAATACATAAGACCTACAACCAGTAAAACTAAAGAGACAATTTTCAATTGGCTAATGGAAAATGTACAAGGGTCAGTGTGTTTAGATATGTTTGCTGGAACAGGAAGCTTGGGGCTTGAAGCCTTGTCTAGAGGAGCATCCTTTGTATATTTTGCTGAAAAGAATAGAAGATTATGCGAAGAACTCTACAAAACAACTATAAAATTAAAGATAAAAAGAAACTGCGAAATTATGACAATTGATTCTCTTAGGTTCCCTTTTGAAAAAAAGATAAAAAAAAATCTAGATATAATTTTTATAGATCCTCCCTTTAGAAAGAATTATTTAGAAAAAGCATTCAATTTAATTTTAGACAAAGATTTTGTTAATAGTGAAACTTTTATTTCTTGTGAGATAGAAAAAGAAAAAGAGATAGAAAGTATTTTATTGCACTGGAATTTAATAAAATCAAAAGTATCTGGGCAATCTAGATATTGTCTTTTCAAGAGAAAATAATGCCTAGAATATATCTAACCCTATTAATCTTGTCTGTTTTTATTGCTATTTTCTTTCCAGAGAGCGAATTCTTTTTTACTGAAAAAACTATTATCTTTTTAGAAAAAGAAATTAATTTATCTGAGCCTATAATCTTGGTAGGCCTGACTATATCCATTTTGTTAATATTGTTTATGCTAAATCTAGTAGAAAAGATTTATGGCTTTATTTTAAAGAATAAGAAATCTAAAAAAAGAGAAATGGCTGTAAAAAAATAGAGCGATTACTATTTACGTTTCATTGACTCAAAAAACTCAGCATTTGTTTTAAAATCTTTTAATTTATCTAAGATCCATTCCATAGCTGCTGTGTCTTCCATTTCATTCAATAACTTTCTTAAGATAGTAATATGACGTAATTCAGAGTCTGAAGTTAAAAGGTCTTCTCTTCTAGTTCCTGTCTTTCTAATATTTATTGCTGGAAAAACTCTTTTTTCCGCTATCTTTCTGTCTAAATTAATTTCTGAATTACCTGTACCCTTAAATTCTTCAAAAATAACTTCATCCATTCTGGATCCAGTATCAATCAAAGCAGTTGCAATAATAGAAAGACTTCCTCCTCCTTCTATATTTCTTGCAGCACCAAAAAATCTTTTAGGTTTTTCTAAAGCATTTGCATCTACGCCGCCAGTAAGTATTTTTCCTGAAGCTGCCTGCGTAGAGTTGTAAGCTCTCGCTAGTCTAGTTATGGAGTCGAGTAAAATAACTACATCTTCTTTATGCTCTACAAGCCTTCTCGCCTTATTGATAACCATTTCAGCTACTTGCACATGTCTTGAAGGTGGTTCATCAAAAGTACTAGCTATCACCTCACCTTTAACAGAACGTACCATTTCAGTCACTTCTTCGGGTCTTTCATCTACTAGTAAGACCATAATTTTGCATTCTGGGCTATTTCTTTCAATTGCATGAGCAATGCTTTGTAATAACAAAGTCTTTCCTGCCTTGGGAGGTGAAACTATTAAAGATCTTTGTCCTTTTCCTGTCGGTGCAGTTAAATCTATAACTCTAGCCGAGAGGTCTTCAGTACTACCATTTCCAGATTCGAAAACCATTCTCTGATCTGGGAAGAGAGGTGTAAGATTCTCAAAAGAAACCTTATTTTTTGTCTTATCTGGTTTTTCAAAATTTATTTCTTCTATCTTCAATATTGCGAAATATCTTTCCCCTTCTTTGGGTGGTCTGATCTTACCAGCAATAGTATCCCCGGTTCTTAAACCAAACCTTCTAATTTGACTGGGAGAAACATAAATATCATCTGGACCAGCTAAGTAAGAGGAGTCAGGGGACCTTAGAAATCCAAATCCATCTTGTAATATCTCTAAAACACCACCCCCATCAATATCTTCACCTTCTTTTGCCTTATTTTTTAAGATCCCGAAAACAATATCTTGTCTTTTCATTCTAGATGCATTCTCTAGCCCACTACTCTCCCCTAAACTAATTAGTTCTCCAACGGGCAAAGCTTTTAATTCTGTTATTTTCATTTTTATAAAATGTGGATTTCCATAGATCAGAAGATTTGAACTTGACCTACTAGCTCAATCTAACATCACAAAGTTAAGACGTCTAGTAATTTAAGCTTTAAAGATAAGGCTCTATAAATTCAATAAGTTGGGTTTTACTAAGTGCACCAATCTGCTGGGCAACTACCTCACCATCTTTAAAAATTAATAGCGTAGGAATACTCATAACATTTTGTTGAGCTGCAGAGGCTTGATTATTATCAACATCTAACTTACCTACTTTCAGTTTATCTTGATACTCTAAAGCAATTTCTTCGACAATAGGGCCAACCATTTTGCAGGGTCCACACCAAGTAGCCCAATAATCAACAAGCACAGGTTTCTCTGATGAAACAACTTCATCTTGAAAATTATCATCCGTAATAGTAACGGTAGTCATAATTTTTCGTGATAAGAAATAATTAAGATATTCAAAGGGCTTGTCTACAAGGAATGTGGTTGTGCATCTAAATGCATTATGGGGAGTATGAGTTTTTTTTCAAGTGATTTACTAATAATTTTAGCTTGTAAAGGCTCCTTTTGAAGCTGAAGATACCATTTTAGAGTATTTGGCTAAGACTCCAACATTTTCATTTTTTGGAGCTTGCCACTTGTTTTTTCTTTGTAAAAGGATTTGATCCTCAACCATTAAATTTATTTCATTTTTATTTGCATCAATAGATATTACATCGCCCTCTTCTATTAAAGCTAAAGGGCCACCCAGATGTGCTTCTGGAGATATATGGCCAACTACGAAACCATGGGTCCCACCAGAAAATCTTCCATCAGTCAAAAAAGCGACCTTACCTCCTAAACCTTTGCCCATAATCGCTGCAGTAGGACTAAGCATCTCCCTCATTCCAGGTCCACCTACTGGGCCTTCATAACGAATAATTACGACGTCTCCCTCTTTGATTTCACCACCCATTATTGCTTTCATAGCTTCCTCTTCAGAATTATATGGTTTAGCTTTTCCTTCAAAAAAGGTTCCTTCTTTACCTGAAATTTTTGCTACCGAACCATCAGGAGCAAGATTCCCATAAAGTATCCTTATATGGCTATCTGATTTAATAGGATTTGAAAAATCCATAATAATTTTTTGATTAGATTCATATGTTTTAATAGAGGACAAATTCTCTGCAAGAGTTTTCCCTGTTACTGTTAAGACATCACCATGTAAAAGCTTTTCTTCTAAAAGAACTTTCATTAATGGAGTTACCCCTCCTATTTCAATAAGTTCTGACATTAAATAATTACCACTGGGCTTCAAGTCAGCAAGCACGGGAACTCTTTTCCCTATTCTGGTAAAATCATCTATGCCTAGTTGAACCTTGGCTTCATAAGCTATAGCCAATAAATGTAAAACTGCATTTGTTGAACCCCCTAAAGCTATAACTATGGTTATGGCATTCTCGAAAGCTTTTTTAGATAAAATCCTATTTGGAGTAATGTCCTCATTTATAAGCTTGGTAAGGGCTTTTCCAGCTTCAATAGAATCTTGTTTTTTAGAAACTGAAATTGCTTCTTTAGCTGAACTGTTTGGTAAGCTCAGCCCTAAAGCCTCTATAGCGCAAGCCATAGTATTAGCAGTATACATTCCACCACAAGCTCCTGGACCTGGTATTGCAGTTGATTCAACTTCTAAAAGATCCTTTGATGAAATCTTTCCTTCTGAAAAAGACCCTACAGCTTCAAAAACAGAGATGACGTCGGTCCTATTCTTGCCGGGCTGAATACTTCCACCATAAACAAAAATGGATGGTCTATTTAATCTTGCCATAGCCATTACGCACCCTGGCATATTCTTATCACAGCCACCTATAGCTAAAAGACCATCAAATCCTTGACCAGCAACCACGGTTTCAATTGAGTCAGCTATGACTTCTCTAGATACTAAGGAATATTTCATTCCTTCAGTTCCCATAGAAATTCCATCTGAAACACTAATAGTATTAAATATAATGGGCTTAATGCCTGCTTCAATAGCACCCTCACTAGCAGCTTCAGCTAGTTCATTAATATGCATATTGCAAGGCGTCACCATGCTCCAAGTAGAAGCAATTCCAACTTGTGATTTTAAAAAATCTTTATCTTCAAAACCTACTGCTCTTAGCATAGCCCTAGAAGGAGCTTGCTCTAATCCATCTACTATTTTTGAAGAATACTTTCTTCCCTTTTTTACCATAAGGCTAAGTTTAACAACTATATTGAAGCAGTAATAAGTTCTTTTGTGTATTCATTTTCTGGATTACTAAAAAGTTTATTGGCTATTCCCTTTTCAACTATCTTCCCTTCTTTCATGACATAAACTAAATCAGATAGGGCTCTTATAACTTTTAAATCATGACTAATGCACAAATAGGAAAGATTATTTCTCCTCTGTAATTCAGTTAATAATTTTATTACTTGCATTTGTATAGACACATCTAATGCTGACGTTGGTTCATCTAATAGAATTAATTTAGGCTTTAAAATAATAGCTCTAGCGATTGCAACTCTTTGTCGCTGCCCTCCAGATAACTCATGTGGAAAACGTAGGAAATATGATCTATCTAATTCCACTTCTTTTAAAGCTTGAAAGATCTTGTGTTCTCTTTCTTGAATAGTAAGTTCAGGTTCATGAACTCTAAGACCTTCACCTATTATCTCTCCAACGGTCTGACGGGGTGACAATGATCCAAAAGGGTCTTGGAAAACAATCTGGAAGTCTTTCTTTATAAATCTCCTTTTACTAGTAGCCAATGAATTTAAATCTTCACCATTAAATTCAATAAACCCTTCAGAATTTTCTAATCCCAATAGGGCTCTAGCTAGAGAGGATTTACCAGAACCTGACTCACCTACGAGGCCAGTTGTTTTTCCTTCAAGGACCTCAATAGATGCTCCATCGACTGCTCTAAAATAATCATCCTTCTTTAAAAAACTCTTTCTTGTTAAATAATTTACTGTTAACCCTTGAGAAACAAGAATAGGCTTTCCTTCATTTGTAATATTGTTTTTTGGAGGTGGTATAGAGTCTAAAAGTTTCTTGGTATAAGTATGTTTAGGAAGAGAGAATACCTCTTTAACCTTCCCAACCTCAACTATCTCGCCATTTTTCATTACTGCAACTTCATCTGCAAACTTTTTAACAATATTAAGATCATGGGTAATGAAGAGTATAGACATTCCTATTTGTGCTTGAAGGTCTTTAAGCAGCTCAAGTAAAGATTTTTCAACAGTTACATCTAAGGCTGTTGTGGGCTCATCAGCTATAAGCAAATCAGGATCATTGGACAAGGCCATTGCAATCATTACTCGCTGTCTCTGCCCTCCTGAAAGCTCATGAGGATATGACTCGCTTTTGTCGTTTGGATCAGGAATTTGTACTTTTTTAAATAGATCTATAACTCTATCCTTTGCTTCTCTTCTTCCCATCCCCTTATGTACCATTAAAACTTCTTCGATTTGCCTTCCCACTCTCTGATAAGGGTTTAGAGAAGTCATAGGTTCTTGAAAAATCATGGAAATTGAATCACCTCTTATTCTCCTTATCTCACTAGAGCTCATTTCCATAATTTCTTTTCCTTTCAACTTAATAGAAGATTTAGCTGAATGAGAAGCTATTTGGTAGGGGAGCAATTTTAAAATAGATAATGCAGTTACTGATTTTCCTGAACCTGATTCTCCAACCAAGGCTAAGGTCTTTCCTCTTTCAATAGAAAAAGATATTGATTTGACTGCATCAATAGAAAATTCTTTGCTTAAGAAATTAACAGTTAAATCTTTAACCTGTAATAGAGTTTCTGAGTTATCTTTCACTGGTTTAATCTCTAATTTCAAAAAAAACTGAAACTCTCTTAAAAATTGGGAATGAATTAGCACTTTCAAGTACAAGGTCGCAATTTATTCCTTTTGTTTTATTCGAAATACTTTCGCTCATCAACATAATGTGCTTTTTTCCAGGGACTAAAGTTATTTCAGATTTTGGTTCCACGGTTAATAAGTTTAATTTATTCATACTGATCATGCCTGAATCTTTATTTATAGTTTCATGAAATTCTGCCAGAACATTATTACAAGTTATTCCCTTAATTTTTATTTTGTTATCACTAGTATTCTTTATTTTCATATAAGCTGCAGCTGTATTTACTCCATCTAAAGGTTTTTTTAAATAAGCATCCAAAACTTCTATTGGAGCTTCTCTTCCAGATTCTGTACAAGAAAAGAGATAAATTAATGAGATAATAGAAACTAAAAAATGATTCTTTCTAGATTTAAATTCCATATTTTTATTCTTGGTTCTTTAGTTTCCTTTCTTACTTGTCAAACTATAGCAGCTCAAGAAACTGAAAATAAGACCCTAGAAAATCTGTTATTTGATAAAGAAAAGATTCTTAATCCGGAAGATGCTTTCATTATGAAAGCAAGATTAGAAAAAAATAAGCTCATATTAACTTGGACAATAAGAGAAAATTGTTATCTATATAAAAATAAATTTTTTATTTTTGATCAAGATTCAAAAAAGTACTTAGACTTCGCTCTTCCTAGCTCAAAAGCAATAACAGATGAATTCTTCGGAGAAGTAGAGGTGTTTTATGACTTTGTTGAAACATTTATAGACATAGATTTATTAAGCTCAAGAATTACAGTTTCTTATCAAGGTTGTAACTCTCAAGGTTACTGTTATAGTCCAATACAAAAAAATATTGAAATAAGAAACAAGAAAATAAAAAAAATCGATAAGATTTAGAAAATAAAGTTATTATTTTCTCTTAATTTCGTCTAATTTCTTATAAAATCCCTTTTTACAAATTATGGCAAACTATCTTTTATTAAATGGAGCAAATTTAAACCTTCTGGGGTCAAGGGAACCGGAGATTTATGGGGAGACAACGTTAGAGTCTTTAATAGAAAATCTATCTAGACAAGCTGAAAAAGAAGGGCATAAACTTCTTCACTTTCAAAGTAATGCTGAGCATGAACTTGTTGAAAGAATCCACAGATCTCAAGAAGAAAATGTAAGGTGTATAGTTTTTAACCCTGGCGCTTTTACACATAGCAGTATTTCTATAAGAGATGCACTTTCTGGAATACAAGTACCTTTTATAGAAATTCATATTTCGAATATATACAGCAGAGAAGATTTCAGACATAAATCATTTCTTTCTGAAATTGCTTTAGGTGTTATCTCAGGTTTAGGAGTAGAAGGTTATGAATTAGCTCTCAGAGTAGCCATGGAAAAATTTAAAGATTAAGGTGATGAGATGGATATAAGAAAAGTTAAAAAGTTAATTGAAATGTTAGAAAACTCAGAATTAGAAGAGATAGAAATACAAGAAGGAGAGGAGTCTGTAAGATTAGTCAAAAAGCAATCCCAAAATATTGTTTCCGAAATTATACAAAAATCTGAACCTGATTCTCCAAAAAGTGGTTTAGATAAACCTAAAGAAAAAGTTACTGAAGAAAAAGTAAGTGAAAAGGGTGAAGTCATAACATCCCCTATGGTAGGAACCTTTTATTCTGCTGCTTCACCTGGTGCGAAACCTTTTGTATCAGTTGGAGATGAAGTTCAAGAAGGTGATGTTGTTTGCATAGTAGAAGCTATGAAGATGATGAATGAAATAAAGTCAGATTTCTCAGGAAAGATAACCTCTATCCTTGTTGAAAACTCTCAGCCCGTTGAATTTGGACAATCTTTATTTATTGTCGAATAATAAATGCTAACAAAATTATTAATTGCCAATAGGGGCGAGATAGCTCTCCGTATTCATAGAGCTTGCAAAGAGCTCAACATACCAACTGTAGCTGTTTACTCTGAAGCAGATAGAGATTTAATGCACGTCAAGCTTGCAGATGAGTCTATTTGTATTGGACCTGCAGCTTCAAGTGAAAGCTACTTAAATATCCCTGCAATTATAAGCGCAATGGAACTAAGTGGTGCAGATGGGGTTCATCCTGGCTATGGTTTTTTAGCTGAAAATTCAGATTTTGCTGAAAAAATAGAAAAAAGTGGATTTGAGTTTGTTGGTCCATCTTCAGAAATCATAAGAACAATGGGGAATAAAATTTCTGCTAAAAAACTAGCAAAAAAAATAGGTCTACCTATAGTCCCTGGATCAAGTGAATCAATAGGAAGTAATGCTCATGAAGAAGCCGAAAAGATAGGTTATCCAGTCATAATAAAAGCTGCTTCTGGAGGAGGAGGCCGAGGTATGAGGGTAGTAAATTCAGAATCAGAACTAGAAAATTCTCTTGATCTCACAAGATCTGAAGCAGAGAAAGCTTTCGGAGATCCTACTGTTTATATGGAGAAATTTTTTACTTCTCCTAGGCATATTGAAGTCCAAGTATTAGGAGATAAATTTGGAAATATTATTCACCTAGGAGAAAGAGACTGCTCTCTTCAAAGAAGACATCAAAAAGTTATAGAAGAAGCCCCTGCCCTTGGTATCCCTCAAGAGGTCAAGGAAGATATATATAATAAATGTATTGAAGCCTGTAAAAAGATTAAATATATCAGTGCAGGTACTTTTGAATTCTTATATGAGAATGAAAAATTCTACTTCATGGAAATGAATACAAGAATACAAGTAGAACATCCAGTTACTGAAAGTATTACGGGTTTAGATCTAGTTAAACTTCAATTAAGAATTGCAAGAGGAGAAGAGTTAAAAATTAAACAAGAAGATGTCCTCATAAATGGTCATGCCATTGAATGCAGGATAAATGCTGAACACCCTAAAACCTTTATGCCATCCCCAGGAAAGGTTATAGATTATCATGCTCCTGGTGGAATAGGAGTGAGGATAGACTCACATCTTTACAATGGATATGTTGTTTCACCTCATTATGATTCTCTTATAGCAAAACTAATTGTTAGGGCTAATGACAGAGAAGATGCAAGAGTAAGGCTTGTTAGAGCAATTGAAGAGATGGTCATATCTGGCATAGACACTAATTTAGAATTGCATACTGAGTTATTAAAAGATGAAAAATTTTCAACTGGAGACTTCGATATTAATTATCTAGAAAACAAATACAAAGACGCCAACGAGAATGGTTAAAGGGAAAAAAAATTATGACCCTGAGTTAGTAGAAAAGGAAGCTCAAGATTATTGGGAAAAAAATGAAATCTTTTCTGTAACAGAAGATTCTACAAAAGAAAAATTCTACTGCCTAAGTATGTTTCCCTATCCAAGTGGTTCTGCTCATATGGGTCATGCTAGAAACTATACTATTGGAGATACCATTAGTAGATTTCAAAGACTTTTAGGGAAAAATGTTCTTCAACCAATGGGTTGGGATGCTTTTGGATTGCCTGCGGAGAATGCAGCAATAAAGAATAACGTTCAGCCTTCAAGTTGGACTCAAAAAAATATTGAGAACATGAGATCTCAACTTAAAAGAATGGGATTTGCTTATGACTGGAAAAGAGAATTGGAAACCTGCGACCCAAATTATTACCAATGGGAACAATGGTTTTTTATAGAAATGTTAAAAAAGGGACTAGCCTATCAAGATGAAGCTGAGGTCAATTGGGATCCAATAGAAGAGACAGTTTTGGCTAATGAGCAGGTAGAAGAAGGTAAGGGATGGAGATCAGGCGCTACCATAGAAAGAAAAAGACTAAAACAATGGTTTCTCAAGATAACCGATTACGCTGAAGAGATTCTGAAAGATACTGATAGCCTTAAAGGGTGGCCAGAGCAAGTTAAGGTAATGCAGAAAAATTGGATAGGTAAATCTGAAGGTATGGAATTTCAGTTCAACATAGAAAACCAAAAAAACTCTATCTCCGTTTATACCACTAGACCTGACACCATTATGGGGGTTACATTTTTAGCTTTGTCTTATGACCATCCCGTAGCTTTATCTGTAGAGGGAAACAATAGATCTATCAAGGATTTCATTAATAAACTTAATTCTTCCAAGCTTTCAGAAGCTGAAATAGCCAAACAGGAAAAAATAGGTATCGATACAGGCTTGAGAGCTTTACACCCATTTACAAAGAATGAAATACCTATATGGATAGGAAATTTTGTTTTGTCTGGTTATGGATCAGGAGCTCTAATGGGGGTACCTGCTCATGATGAAAGAGACTATGAATTTGCAAAAAAATATGACTTGGAAATTAAACAAGTTATAAAGGGAAACAAAAAGGATCAACTTGATAAAGAAGCAATAACAGAAAAGAACCTTTTAATTAACTCTGGAGAATTCAATGGACTTTCCTTTGAAGAGGCGTTTCAAAGAATCGAAGAAAAAGCTAAAGAGCTAAATTGTGGTTTGAGAAAGACCAACTATAGACTTAGGGACTGGGGCGTTTCTAGGCAAAGGTATTGGGGAGCCCCTATTCCAATAATCAAAAATAAGGAAGGAGAAATTCAAGAATCCTCAAACCTACCAGTTTTACTTCCTAAAGAAGTTGAATTCTCAGGAGTAAAGTCGCCTCTATCAGAAATGAAAGAATTTACAGATGTGCAAATTGGAAAGGAAACCTATAAAAGAGAAACAGATACTTTTGATACTTTTTTTGAGTCTTCATGGTACTTTGCTAGATTTGCTTCGTACGACTCTAATGATTCAATGCTAGATGATAGAGCAAAATATTGGCTTCCAGTTGACCAATACGTTGGAGGTATAGAGCATGCAGTTTTACATCTGCTTTATTCCAGATTCTTTTATAGATGCTTAAGAGACTTGGGTCTTGTCGAAGGCTCTGAGCCTTTTTTAAACCTCCTATGTCAAGGTATGGTATTGAAAGATGGATCAAAAATGTCTAAATCTAAAGGTAATGTTGTTGATCCAAATGAAATAATCGATAAATATGGTGCAGATACTCTAAGACTTTTTGTAATGTTTGTTGCCCCTCCAGATCAATCTTTTGAGTGGTCTGACCAAGGAGTACAAGGTGCCTCAAGATACTTAAAGAGGCTATGGAATCTTGTTCAAAGATTTATTGAATTAGATTCTCAAGAAAATCTAAGCTTCAAGGATTCAAATAAACAGGTTAACAAGCTAAGAACTAAATCTCATCAAACTTTACATAAAATTAAGGATGATTATCTAAGGAGACACTCATTTAATACGGCTATAGCTTCAATTATGGAATTAACTAATGCCATACCTAAAGAATTTCTAAATTCTGAAGCTTCGCTGGCAGAAAAATCTGCAACTAGAGAAGCTATCGAAATAATCTTAATATGCCTTTCTCCAATAACTCCTCACTTAACACATTCACTTTGGGAACAATTGGGCAATAAAATAGCAATAATTAATGTAAATTGGCCTGATCCTAATGAAGATTTCCTTGAAAACCTAGAAACAGAGATAGCCATACAGATAAATGGGAAATTAAGAGGGAAAATTACTATAGATCCAGATTTACCTGAAGAAACTATTAAAGAGAAAGCACAAGAAGAAGGTAATGTAAAAAAATATCTTACTGATAAACAGATTAAAAAGATTATTTATATAGAAAAGAAATTAATAAACCTAGTTGTTATAGACTAATGACAAACTGGCAAAAAATTAGATTTCTTTGCTCTCTATTATCTTTTATTCTATTAGTAAGTTGTGATTACAAATTAAGAGATACTTCTGCAGGATTATATGATCTTAACACTTCTCTTTATTATAAGGAGAGTTCTATAAATCGCGATTTTTTAGAAACTCTTGAGAAAGAAGTAAGTCCAAAAAGGATATATAAAAACAAGTCCTTTGATGATACTGACTTAACATTAAAAATTTTAGATCATAAAACCACTAGATATTCTGCAGCTCTAGGATCGGGGGCAAGAACTACAGAAGCAAGAATAGAATATTTTTTGAAGATAAATATAAGATTAACGAAACAAGAAAAAGGGATAATTTTAGAAATAAACGATCAAGGCAGTTATTCTTTCGATGAATCAAAAATACTTGCCATAGAACAAGTAGAAAAAGAATTAAAAAAGAAATTTTTTACTAATTCAATAAGTAGAATAAATTTTTCACTTCTGAGGTTACTTGATGAAAATAGCTGAAACAGATTTAGCCCGACATCTAGAAGAGGAATTTAAAGCTTTATATACAATCCTTTCAGAAGATATTGTATTAGTTGAAGATATATTAGATTCGATTCTTACAAAAGCAAAAAAAGAGGATTTTTTAGAAAAAGAAACATACGTAATAGAAAAAAATTCAAGTTGGGACTTTCTTTCTTCAGAAAATAATAACTTAAATCTCTTTAGTCAAAAAAAGATAATTGAGATTAAACTTCTTAATCAAGGTCCGGGGGTAAAAGGAGCAAAGGCTCTAAAGGACTACTCTAAAAAGCCAGACCTTAACCTCTTAGTTGTTGTTATCTGCGAAAACTTAGATAAGAAAAGTCTTTCATCAGCTTGGATCAAAAGTCTAAATGAGGCAGGGGTTCTTATTCAGACCGAAACTTTATCAAAAAACTCACTTTCTAGATGGGTCGAAAATAAGGGTAAAAATATGGATATTAATATAGATAAGGAAGCCCAAAGTTTACTCATAGAGAAAACTGAAGGGAATCTAGTAGCAACTCTACAAGAGATCAAGAAACTGTCTTTACTATATCCATCTCAAGACATTACCTTAAATAAAATGAAAAAAAATATAGCTGATTCTTCTAAGTTTAATGTTTTTGATTTTTCTAATGCCTTGATTGGGGGAAATAAAGAAAAATCTTTAGAAATACTCCAAACTTTGAAGTCAGAAGGTACTCCTGAAACATTAATCGTTTGGGCTTTATCTAGAGAATTAAATAATTTATTAAAAGTAATAAATGCAGGATCTTCAGAGGGAATCTGGGGACCAGTAAAGTATAAAAAACTTCTTGAACAAGCATCAAAAAGAATAAAAAAGGAAAAGATATATAAGGCTTATAAAACAATTGCTTTTATAGACTCTTGTATAAAGGGGTATAAAAATCAAAATCCTTGGCTTGGATTAAGAGAGCTGACCTTAAGCTTCTAATTTATCTAAATAAGAAGAGAGAAGCTGGTTCCAGATTGCATCCTTAGGAGATATTTTCTTTAAAGTACTTTTGTCAATCACGTGAACTGGCTGAATCTCTTTAGTAGAACTTGTTAACCAAATCTCATCTGCTCTAAGTAAATCTTTAACAGCTATATTTTCTTGAACACAATCTATATTCTTTTGCTCAAGAAGCGATAGGATATGTTTCCTTGTGACTCCAGAAAGAATTTTATTTGATTCAGGAGTCGTAATTACCTGAGAACCAAATACTGCAAACACATTACTTGCTGCCGCTTCTGTAACTTGCCCTTCTGAGAAAAAGATCACTTCATCTGAACCTGCATCTTTAGCTCCGTCAAGGGCCATAACGTTTGATAAAAGAGTAGTTGCTTTTATATCAGATCTGTTCCATCTAGGATCTTCAGCTATTTCTACCTTAAGCCCCTGGAGACTAGGATTAAGCCTATAAGGATTAATTAATAACTCATTAGAAGAGATAAACATAGTAGATTCTAAACCTGAACTCGGGATATGACTTCTAAATTCATCTTCCCCTCTGGTAATTTGTATATAAATCGATTGATTTGCGTATTGATTCTTTTCTACAAGTTCAAGGATTAATGACCTTAATTGATCCCAATAAAGAGGTTTTTTAATATTTGTTTCGTGAAGGGATCTTTCTAACCTTAATAAGTGATCTTCTAAGAGAAAAGGAATAGAGTTATATGCTGGAATTACTTCATAAACCCCGTCACCAAATAAAAAACCCCTATTAAATGGTGAGATTCTTACTTCTTCCTTAGGAATGAATTTATCATTTAGAAAGGTCCAAAGCATAGATAGCTAACTAGTCTTCTTCCCTAAGGAATCTATAAACTAGCAATTTAATATTTGACCAAGCACTACCGAAAAACCCTAATCCCTCAACTTCTTCTAGTGTCATCAATTCTATAGATCCGACTTCTTTTTCACCTAAATTAAAAATAATCTTCCCGACGACCTCATTTTCTTCTAAGGGTGCCTGTAGATGGCTATTAAGAATGACTGAAGGTTCTATCTTTTTAAAGTCTCTGAGTGGCAAAGTTAAGTAAAAATCTTTTACAGGGGAAAGGCCAACAAACTCTTTTACTCCACCCCAGACTTGAGCTTCCTTTATACTTTGGTTTCTAGAGATTATCTTTTGTGTTCTATAGTATCTAAAACCATAATCCAGTAGTCTTCTATTGTCAGTAAGTCTAGTCTTCTCTGAACTGCTATTCAGAGTTACAGCTATAAGCCTTGTATTATTCTTTACACCTGAAGAAACCAAACAATAACCTGCTGATTCTGTATGGCCTGTCTTTAAGCCATCAATGGTATCATCTTGCCATAAAAGAGCATTTCTATTTCTTTGCCTAATGTCGTTGAAAGTAAACCACTTTTCTTTATACAGCGAATAATGTTCAGGAAAATTATTAATCAATAGGGATGAAATTTTGGCTATGTCTTCAGCTGAAGAATAATGATCATTGTCAGGCCACCCAGTTGCGTTAATAAAATTAGTGTTTCTTAGACCTAATTTATCTGCATATCTCATCATAAGATCTACAAAATTATTCTCTGATCCAGCTACATGCTCTGCTATTGCACAGCTTGCGTCATTCCCTGACTGAATGACCATACCTTTGATTAAATCTAAAAGAGAAACCTTTGTGCCTTGCTGAATAAACATTCTAGATCCACCTCTTCTCCAACAATCTTCACTTATGAGCACCTCATCGTCTAAAGATATAAATCCTCCTTTTATTTGATCAGAAACAACATATCCAGTCATAATTTTTGTAATACTAGCTGGTTCTATCTTTTCTTCTGAATTAAGTTCAGCCAACACTTTGTTTGTATTGGCATCTATGAGTAGATAATTTTTTGCAGTCAGGGATGGCGGATCAGGTATAAAACTCTCTTCAGCTTTTAAATTTAGAAATGAAAATACTAATATTAAAGAAACTAATAAACTTATTGGATTTCTCATCGTTTTACCTTAAAAAAACTTAATTAATGATTTACTAAATTCAAAAACGGCCATGACATAAAGCTTACTTCTATTATATCTTGATAGGGCATTATAGTTTTTTAAACCCAACCAGTACTCTTGCCCCTCTTCAAGTTCTAATTCAATGGGAACTACTTTTGTATTTTTTTGCAAATTATAGGTGGGTTTTAGACCAAAAGAATCTAATTCAGATACAAACATATAGGGCTTAAAAGAAGACTTAATTTCTGGGATATCACCTACTTTAATTGCCTTGACTGCTACTACAGTATTTGGCTCCCATTTCCCTTTTTTACTTAAAAAATTAGCAACACTTCCTATGGCATCAATAGGATTATTTAGAATATCCCTAGTACCATCAAAATCAAAATCTACAGCATAATTTCTATAACTGTCTGGCATAAACTGACCATAACCCATTGCTCCAGCAATGGATCCTTTTATTTTATAAGGATCAAGACCTTCTTCTCTAGAGAGCAATAAGAAGTTTTCGAGTTGAACCTTAAAAAACTCTTCTCTTCTAGGGTAATCAAAAGACAGGGTACTTAAAGAATCTAAAACTCTAGTTCTTCCCATTGTTGTCCCATATCTAGTTTCTATACCAATGATTGCTGCAATTATGCTCGCAGGAATTCCATATATTTCTTCTGCTCTTATTAAGTCTTGTTTATACTTTTTAATAAATTTCGAACCAGAAGAGATTCTATCCTTGGAAACCATCATCGCTTTGTAATTAGACCAAGTCATTATTCCTTCTGGTTGTCTATTCATTATTCTTATGACATTTTCTTGATGTTTAGCGTCTGAAAAAATTTCTTTTAGCCACTCTTTGTCGAAGTTATGCTTTTCATGCATCTTCTCTATAAAGTCCTTAACTTCGACCCTTTTTTCATAACTTTCTAAGTCTTCAGACTGCAACTCAAGAAAGCTAACTAAGCTCAACAGAATTATAAAAATCTTTATCATGTACATATTAATTACCAAGTTTGTCTCTTTTTCATTGATAAAACAAATCCAAAAGCTAAGAGATGAATTAATATTGAGGTTCCTCCTTGGCTTATTAAAGGTAAGGGAACACCAACTACAGGAAGAGTTCCTACTGTCATAGATATATTAATAAAAACATATATAAGAAAAATAAACCCTATTGAAGAACAGGCTAATCTTGAAAATTCAGAATTTGAAGCAAAAGCAATATGAAAGACTCTATAAATGACCATCAAATAAATCAAAATAAGTAAAAGTATACCTATAAAGCCAAACTCCTCACCTATAACCGAGAAAATCATATCTGAATGACTCTCCGGTATAAAATCGAGCTGACTTTGAGTTCCTGATAGATATCCTTTTCCTGCAAAACCTCCTGAGCCTATAGCTGTTTTTGACTGGGAAATACTCCATCCAGCTCCTAGCAAATCAGATTCAGGGTTGAACAAAGTTATGACCCGCTCTTGCATGTATGGAGAAAGGCTTTTCCAGATAAAAGGAGAAGAAAGTAATACAATCAGAGAAAAAATTAAAATAATAAATATTGGGAATCCTGCTAAGAATACTGGTATAAATCCTGAAGAAAGAACTATTAAAGCTAAATCTAAATCAGGTTGCCTATAAATTAAGAAGCTACATAAGAATGTTAAGAAAATTACTATGCTCCAATCTCTTAAGGAACGCTTACTTTGATTTCTTGTTAAGTAAGAAGATGCTGCTAAAGGAAGTATCAATCTTAAAGTTTCTGATGGTTGAAAGGTTATAAAACCTAAGTCTATCCACCTATCTGTATTGTATCCTTTAGCGGGAAAGACAAGAACCCAACAAAGTAAAATCAACCCAATCCAAAAAAAATGCATTAAGAAGTTCTTATAGATTGATTGATCTAATCTTGAAACAAAAAACATGAGAACAAAGCCTATTAATATATAAATTGATTGCTTTAAAATCATTGAACTAGATTGACCGCTTGCACTGTAAAGAACAAAAACCCCAAAAATTGAAAGAATTAAAAGACAAATAACTAATGTTGGGTCAATAAGAAGCCTAGAAAAGCTAAACCTACGTTCAACTAAAACAGTATTTAGCTGATAGTCCAAAGGACGATTAGACATTTATTTCTTTTCCTCTAAATAATTATCTATTATTTTTTGAGCTATAGGAGCCGCTACTGCACTGCCGGATTCTCCATTCTCTACTACAACAACTACCGTTAACTTTGGATTAGTTAAAGGTCCATAACCTACAAAAAGTGCATGATCTCTATTTACTTCTTCTACTCTAATACCTTCATACTCTTCTTTCACTGTTAGTCCTTCATCAGTTAAGCTCTTTATTTGAGCAGTTCCCGTTTTACCAGCAATCTTAGTCTTACCAAAAAATGTTAAATTATGAGCTGTGCCATTCCAAGCTGAGACTACTTTAGACATAGAGTCTTGAAGTTTTTCCCAATCATCAGAATCTACAAAGTCAATTTTATAAATAGGTTCTTTCTTCGTCTTTTGAGATTCTATCCTTTCTACTACCCTAGGTCTGTAAGCAACTCCATTATTAGCTATTACTGATACAGCTAAAGCCAACTGAAGTGGGGTGGTAGTTATATAGCCTTGGCCTATTGACATATTGATTGTATCTCCTATGAACCAAGACTCACCTATAGAACCTAACTTCCAATTTCTATTGGGAAGAATTCCTTCTGATTCAGAAGTAAGGTCTATTCCACTTTTTAAACCAAATCCAAATTTATTTAAGAATTCTGAGATACGTTCTATTGTCAATTTTGTAGCTAATTCATAAAAGAATACATCGGAAGACTCTATGATAGATTTTTTTAAGTCTACGATTCCATGACCTTCTTCTTTCCAACCTCTATATCTTCTGCCTTGACCTTGATACTGAAAAAAACCCGTATCCTCTAGAGTTGTATCCCAATTAATTTCTTTTTCAATTACTCCAAGTAGGCCTATGAAAGGTTTAATTGTGGAAGCAGGAGGATAATTTCCTGAAATAGCCCTATTAAATAAAGGACTTCTTGTATCTTTTAGAAGGTTTTCTAAATTACCTTCCTTTGTTTTATTAAAAAGATTGGGGTTAAAGTCAGGAGAACTTAACATAACCTTTATAAGCCCTGTTGAAGGGTCCATTGCAACAACAGCACCTTTTCTCCCGTTTAATTCTTTTTTAGCAAGAAGTTGTAATTCTTTATCTAAGCTTAAATAAATATTTGATGCTTTTTTTGGGATTACCCTTTCAAGCTCCCTTATTTGTTTTCCATGAACATCAACCTCAATTGTTTTATAGCCTGCACCTCCCCTTAATTCTGATTCATGAAACTTTTCAACTCCAGTTTTTCCTATTTTTGATGTTATTGGATAAGGATAATCTTCATTACTAATTTCTTGAGAAGTAATATCTCCCACATAACCTGTTACATGCGAGAAAAGAGACCCTAGTAAATTTGATCTCATTAACCTAGCTTCTATAGATAAAGAAGGCCATCTATCTCTGGCTACTATAAACTTAGCAACTTGATCTTGATTAAGATTTTCAATGAGAGTTAGTTTCTCGTATTTATTTTTAGTGTTAGCAATTCTTTCTTTTAAGTTCAAAAAATGACCTTTATTAACAAGTAGTAAATCACCTAACTCTTTTAAAGTCTTTTCTAAATCTATTATTTTAGCTGGGGTAATCAATAAGGCTTGTGAAACTACATTCTCTACCACTATCTCGCCATTATTGAGACTTATTAGACCTCTCGATGGATATATAGGAACTCTTACTATTCTATTCTCATCTGACATTGTTGTATAAAGACCAGAATCAATAATGGTTAATTTAATTATTTGGAATAAAGTTAATACCCCAAATAGACCCAATAAAATAAATAAAAATTTTGATCTTCTTTTTAGTCTATTGGATCTCAGACTTTCATTATCTAAATTAAATTCTTTTGACATTTTTTATCTATGATAAGGTTTTATCTATGATAAGGGTGATTCCTTCCCATGGACCAAACCCTATAAAGCTGTTCTATTACGATTACAGGAACAAATGAATGCGCAAATGTTAATGATGAAAGCGACCAAATTTGATCCGATTTATTGAGACATTCTTTACTTAACCCTTCTGGACCTCCTACTAAAAAAGTAACGTCTTTATGAGGAGAAATAATCCAATTATCAAATTGTTTCTTAAGGTTTTGAGTAGTCCAAGCTGATCCTTCTTTATCAAGAGAAATAATAATACTTCTATGAGGAGTTGATTTTAGAAGTTTAACCCCTTGAAGATTAATATCTGAATTATCTTTAGCTGAACCTTTTATCTTATTTGGATTAAGACCAATCCAACTTATATGAATAGAACTATCAAATCTTTTTACATATGATTCAAATAATTCTTTAGCCCATTGAGGTCTCTTATTTTCTATAGTAAGAATATTAAATTTCATTTCTATTTCATTAAATCTGGATCCCAAAGACTTTCCAAATCGTAAAATGAACGGGCTTTTTCTGACATAAGATGCAAAACAACTGCTCCTATATCTATTAATACCCAATCATCAGAACCTACTCCTTCAACGCCAAATGGTTTTATATCTTTAACTCTTAAATCTTCCAATACCCTTTCTCCAACTGACTTCATATGTATATTTGAGGTGCCACTTGCTATCAACATATAATCAGTAAAATTACTAATCTTTTTAACATTAATTGAGACAGGGTTTACAGCTTTAAGTTCTTCTAAACTAGATAGAACTATATCCCTTATCTTGCTTGGTAAGATCTTCTTATTCATAAAGTTTATGCTTTTTTAAATATTCTCCTACAGAAGTAGAAACAAAATTTTTTATTTTTTTGCCATTATAAATATTGTTCCTTATCAAAGTTGAAGAAACTTTTACTAACGGAGTATCTACTTTAATTATTTTTTTTGATCTCTTTCTGTCTAAAAGATAGGTTCTAGATATTCTTGTTTTTCTTAAACCTTCCCTTGGTTGTTCATTTTCTATTTCATAACCTGCTCTATTCATAACAATTAGCCCTACTTTATCTAAAAGATTTTTTGATCTGTGCCAAGACAAAATATCTTTAAAGGAATCTGATCCTACTATCAGGAATAAATCTCCATGATTTTCTGTTAATAATTCTTCTATGCTATTTATTGCATAAGAAGGCCCTTCCCTTTCTCCTTCCCTTTCATCAATCTCAATGCCTTTAACTCCTTCGAAAGCCAATGAAACCATATTAAGTCGATGCTCAAAACTAGCTTGAATTCTATTTTTATGAGGAGGGATTGAATTGGGTATCACAAGAATCTTGTCAAAAGGCAAAGTTTGAATGATGTGCTGTATAACTTTTTTATGACCTATATGCACTGGATCAAAGGTACCACCAAAAATACCTGTCAAAATAGACATCGATAAATCATTTTTCGCTTCTAAGTTCTGCGTTACCTTTTACTACATACTTTTTGCAGGTTAATCCTTCCAATCCAACAGGTCCACGTGCATGAAATTTATCAGTAGAAATTCCTACTTCTGCTCCCAAACCATACTCAAAGCCATCAGCCCAACAAGTGGGCAAGTTATGCATTACAGAACTTGAGTCAACATTTCTAATAAATAATGAAGCCCTTTCCGTGTCTTCTGTAGCTATTGAATCTGAATGAGAAGATCCATAAGTGTTTATATGCTCAATAGCTAGCAGAATATTGGGAATAACTTTTATAGAGAGTATTGGAGCTAGATACTCTTTACTCCAATCTTCTTCTTTAGCTTCAATAACTCTAATATGAGAAATTGTTTTCTGACATCCTCTTAATTCAACCCCTAGATCTGTAAACTCCCTATATAAGATTGGGAGAATATCTGAAGCTATTTCCTCATGTATCAAAAGAGTTTCCATTGAACCACAAATCCCATATCTATATGTTTTGGCATTTAAAGAGATAGCTACTGCTTTTTCTTTGTCACAGTATTTATCAATATAAACATGGCAATTGCCATCAAGATGTTTTATTACTGGAACTTTGGCCTCTTCTGATATGAGTTTTACTAAGCCTTTGCCTCCTCTGGGAATAATTACATCTAACCATTTATTCAACTTTAGTAACTCCTTAACCGCTCCTCTATTTGCAGTATTTACTAGCTGTGCAGAAGACTCAGGCAACCCCTCTTTGTTTAGGGATTCAGATAAAGATTTAGCTATAGATAAATTAGTATTTAAAGCCTCAGAACCCCCCTTAAGTATGCAAGTATTTCCAGACTTTAAGCATAATGCAGCTGCATCTGCAGTAACATTAGGTCTTGATTCATAAATAATTCCTATAACACCAAGAGGTACTGACATTTGACTAACCCTAATACCTGAGGGAGTTGGTTTTAAGTCTTCTATCTGACCTATAGGGTCAGGTAAATCAATAATTGAGTTTATTCCAGATATTATTCCATTAATTCTTGAGTCATTCAGCTCTAAACGATCAATTAATGCTTCTTCAGTTCCCAAGGAATTAGCTTTATCTAAATCTTCATAATTAGCCTTTAATATTTCTGATCTATTTTGATCTATTAGCTTTGAGAAAGTTGCCAATAAGGAATTCTTCTTTTCAGAAGATAAAAGTGATATTAGCCTGGATGCTTTCTTAGCTTCCTTTCCTAGTGAATCTATATATGCACTTATGTCTTTACTATCTTTCATAATCAAATATTCTATAGGAAAGCGAATTAAAAAAAGGATTATAAGATGTTTGAGATT
>MDTE01088316.1_pt1 | contig 29602 bp, 32 predicted proteins | sample 811231 | NCBI WGS metagenome assembly MDTE01 (sample SAMN05326651, study PRJNA326480) | marine metagenome | isolation source: seawater | place: Indian Ocean: Red Sea | collected 2010 | reverse complement strand
TATTTTTAAATTTAAGCCTAAAGAAAACATAATAAATGCTATTGCTAAAGGTAAAAATACTGAAGAAATTAAACCCATTATTACTATTATCACCGGATTCTAGTAATTTTAAAAAAAAATTAATAAACGGTGTAAAATCTAGTATGATTGAGACTTAACATGATTTTAAAACATTTAAATAAAGAAAAAATTGCAGCTTGGGCAGTTCATGGATTTACTGGCTCAGGAGCAATAATGGGTTTTTTAGCAATAATTTCTATTTTTAATAATGATCAAGCAGGTTCCTTTTTATGGCTTGGTTTAGCTCTTTTTGTTGATGGAATTGATGGTACACTAGCTAGGAAAGTTGATGTCATAAAACAAACACCAAATATTGATGGAACAATTATTGATAGTGTAGTTGATTATTTAAATTATACGATCATACCCAGTCTTATGATTTATTGGTTTCAAATGGTTCCAAATGGATTTGAGTTACTTGTTCCTGCTGCTATTTTTATTGTTTCTATATACACCTTTGCAAATGTTAATATGAAAACAAATGATTATTATTTTCAAGGATTTCCAGCTGTATGGAATATAGTTGTTCTTTATTTTTTTATTTTAGGAAGTCATAATTATATTAACTTAATTGTCATTGTAATATGTTTAATTTTAACGTTTGTACCAATTAAATTTATTCATCCTTTGAGAGTAAAGGAGCTAAGAAATCTTACAATTTTTTTTACTATTATTTGGTCAGCTACAACTTTAAAATTAGTAACAACTCCTTCTACAAATATTTTTATGATCAATAATACCATTATTTTTATTTTTTGGATTGTTGCATCTATATATTTTGCAATGATTTGCTTAGATAGATCAATAAAAAAAATCTAATTTATTAATTTTTTTTACATTAAATATGATTTTTTAATAAGTTAATTAACTAATTGAAAAAAAAATAGTATTAACTATCTTAATTATTTATGAATGAATATCTTGACTCAATAATAAAAAGAGATCCAGCGGCAAAGGATAAATTAAGTATAATATTAACTTATCCAGGAGTAAAAGCTGTTATTTTTCATTATTTTGCAAATAAATTATGGAATTTTAAGTTTTTTCTATTTGCTAGAATAATTTCACAATTTAGTAGATTTTTAACTGGTATAGAAATTCATCCTGCTGCTAAAATTGGTAAAAATTTATTTATTGATCATGGAATGGGTGTTGTAATTGGAGAAACTTCAGAAATTGGTAATGATGTTACTATTTACCATGGAGTAACTTTAGGCGGTATTTCACCTGCTGAAAATTCAGAAAATCAAAGAAGTTTAAAAAGGCATCCTACTTTAAAAGATAATGTTATTGTTGGATCAAGTGCACAAATATTAGGACCAATTACAGTTGGTAATTATGCTAGAGTTGGAGCAAATGCAGTAGTTTTGAAGAATGTGCCAGAACATGCGACTATGGTTGGAAATCCGGCAAAAAACATTAGTACAATTACTGATTCAACTTTCAAACCTTATGGGGTAAGAGACATAGATGGCGATAAATAATGTAATTGAGCTTATTGGTAATACCCCACTAATCAAATTAAAATATGCATCTGAAATTACTGGTTGTAATATTCTTGGGAAAGCTGAATTTTTGAATCCGGGAGGATCTATTAAAGATAGAGCAGCTCTTGCAATTATTAAAGATGCTGAAAAAAATAATAGATTAAAAAAAAATGGTATAATCGTTGAAGGAACAGCAGGAAATACTGGCATAGGTCTAACATTGATTGCTAATGCCAAAGGTTACCAATCAATAATAGTTATGCCTGAAACTCAAACACAAGAAAAAATTGATACTATAAAATCCATGGGTGCTGAATTAATATTAGTTCCAGCAAAACCATACAAAGATCCTAATAATTATGTAAAATATTCAGAAAGTTTTGCAAAAGAAATATATCAAAAAAATAATGGGAATACAATATGGGCTAATCAATTTGATAATATTGCTAATTTTAAAGGACATTATCAAACAACTGGTAAAGAAATATGGGAGCAAACAAAAGGTCAAGTTGATGCTTTTATATGCTCATCTGGTACTGGTGGAACAATAGCTGGTGTTGGAAAAGCACTAAAAGAAAAAAATCAAAATGTAAAAATTTTTCTTGCAGATCCAAAAGGTTCAGCACTTTATAACTATATTAAATTTAATGAATTAATAATTGAAGGTAGCTCTATTACTGAAGGAATTGGTTCATCAAGAGTAACTGCTAATTTTAAAGAAGCTCAAATAGATGGAGCCTTCTCTATCGAAGATAATGAAGCAATGAATATAATATATAAATTGATAAAAGAAGAAGGTTTAAATTTAGGAACAAGTTCAGGAATTAATATTGCTGGAGCTATAAAATTAGGTAAAGAAATTGGACCAGGAAAAAATATAGTAACAATTTTGTGTGATCAATCAGATAGATATAAAAGTAAAATATTTAATAAAAAATTATTAAAAGAGAAAAATATAGATATACCTGACTGGCTTTAAAGTAATTTTTTTAGATCAGGTTTAAAATAATTAGGTCCTTTCATAACCTTGCCAATTTCATTATAAATAGGTTTACCATCTTGGTCTAATTTACTCATATTTGACTTATGAACCTCATCAAAACAATCATCTAAATTTATTCCAAAAGCTATTCCACCACCATATGTTACTACGAGTATATCAGTTAGGGCATCAGCTACTTCAACTATATCTTTATTAATAATAGCTTCTTTTAATTCTTGAAGCTCTTCTTCAATTAATTTTATTCTTAAATTTATAATTTTTTCATTGGGAAACTCAGCTTTTTCCTTAACTTCTTGACCAAAAGTATCCATAAAATTTCTTACTTTTTCGAAATTAGTCATATTACTCCTATCATTAAAAATTATTTATAAAAAATATCATTAAAAGTCACAATTAAAAATAAAAAAGAAATAATAGTTATTCCAATAATTATATAAAATCGAGTAACAAATTCAGGTAAAGAATTTGAAAAAATATCACTTATAATAAAGTACAGAATATGGCCACCATCTAACAAAGGAATAGGAAAAAGATTAAAAAGACCAACAAAAAGTGAAATAATTACAAATAAAAATAAAATACCACTTAATTTATCAAGCATCATTTGATCTGCCATTTTCACTATACCTATTGGTCCAGCTAATTGATTTGTCAAAGTGTTATCATTAAATGATTGAATTAAAAAAGTATAAGACAGGTAATAATAATTGGGAATAAAAAATAATGATTCATTTAATGAATTTAAAAAATTAAATTTTTTAATAATTATATTTGATGTACTTGTAATACCAATAATTTTTCTTTTTAAATTTTCATCAAATACCAATTCTAAATTTTTATATATTATTGAATTATTTCTTAGTATTTCTATATTTAGATAATCTTGATTATTAATTGCATTAGGAATATCGCTAAATTTAAAAATTTTATTATTATTTATAGAAATGATTATATCTCCTTTTTCTAAACCAGCATTGTAAGCCGGTGAATCTTTCATTATCTCGCCAATTTCAGGAGATAAAGATTTAATTCCTATAAAGAAATAAAATAAAAAAAGTATTAACCAAGCTGAAATTATATTAAAAAAACTTCCTGCTAATAATATTATTATTTTTTGATACAACTTAAGTGAATGAAATGAGCCTTTTTCAACTAATTCATTTTTTTGAAAAATTGAATCAAGACCTTTTATTTTTACATATCCACCTAAAGGTATTGGGCAAATTTTCCATTTTGTTTCATGTTTATCAATAAATTGATACATAGGTTTTCCAAAACCAATAGAAAAATCTGTAACTTTAGCACCAAAATATCTTGCAGCTAAATAATGACCAAATTCATGTATAGCGACAATAAAAATAAAAATTATTAATAAATTTATATAAATCATTTATAAAAACTGATTATGCTGTGGAAACTTTTTCATAATCTTCAATTGGTGGACAAGTACAAAATAGATTTTTATCACCATAAAGATTGTCAATTCTTGAAACTGGTGGCCAGTATTTATCATTGAGTAAATATGAATGAGGAAAAACAGCTTCCTTTTTTGTATATTTATGATCCCATTTATCTTTTGTTAATTCATGAATTGTGTGAGGAGAATTCTTAATAGGATTATCAATTTTATCGAATTCATTTGATTTTATCTTTTGAATCTCTTCGTATATAGAAATCATTGCCGTACAAAATCTATCAATTTCTTCTTTAGATTCACTTTCTGTGGGCTCAATCATTAAAGTACCAGGGACAGGAAAAGACATTGTTGGGGCATGAAATCCATAATCTATCAATCTTTTTGCTATATCTTCTTCTGTTATGTTTAATTCTTCTTTGAAAGGCCTAATATCAATAATACATTCATGCGCTACCATATTATTTTTTCCTTTATATAAAATAGGAAAAAATGGATCTAATAGCTTTTTTATATAATTAGCATTTAAAATGGCTACTTGAGTTGCAATTTTTAAACCTTGATCACCCATCATAGATATATATGAATAAGATATTGGTAAAATTGATGCACTGCCCCATGGCGCTGCTGAAACTGCTTCTTGATTTTTTTGAAGCCCTAATTCATCATCAAATAATGGATGACCAGGTAAAAAAGGAACTAGATGTTTTTTTACACCAATAGGACCCATTCCTGGACCTCCTCCACCATGAGGTATGCAGAAAGTTTTATGAAGATTCATATGCATTACATCTGGTCCAAATTTACCAGGTTTTGCAATAGCAACCATTGAATTAAAATTTGCTCCATCCAAATATATTTGAGCTCCAGCATTATGGATTTTTTCACAGATCTCAGTTATTGACTCTTCAAAAACACCGTGTGTAGAGGGATAAGTTATCATTAATGCAGCTAAATGATCACCAGCTTCATTTATTTTATGATCAAGATGATCTAAATCAACATTGCCTAAATCATCGCATTTAACTACTGAAACATCCATACCACACATTTGAGCACTAGCAGGGTTTGTTCCGTGTGAACTACTAGGTATTAAACAAATATTCCTATTAAAATCATTTTTTGATTCATGATACTTTTTAATAGATAATAATCCAGCAAATTCACCTTGCGCACCAGCATTTGGTTGGAGTGAAATTTCATCAAAACCTGAGATATCTTTGAGCATAGATATTAATTCTTTCATCATTTGATTATAGCCTTCTCTTTGAAAAGATTCTAAAAATGGATGTGCATCTGAAAAACCTGGAAAGGTAACTGGTAACATTTCTGAGGCTGCATTTAATTTCATAGTACATGAACCCAATGGAATCATTGATCTGTTTAATGCTATATCCTTATTCTCTAATTTTTTTAAATAGCGCATCATTTCAGTTTCAGAATGGTAAATATTGAAAATAGGATGTGTTAAAATTTTATCATCTCTCATTAACTCAGATTTAAAAATTGATTCTTCCTTTGTGTTTTCAATTTTTGTTAAATCTATTTTATGATTTTTTTCATTAAAAAAATTAATTAAATTGTCCACATCTTCTAAAGTTGTAGTTTCATCCAAAGATATAGTAAAATTATCTTGATCAACTAATCTAAAATTAATTCCATTTTTTACTGATTTATCAAACCAATATTTTGAATGCTTTGATCTAATTAATAATGTATCAAAATATTTTTTTGATTTAACTTCAAAACCAAGTACTTCTAATGATGCTTTTAAAAATCTTGTATTAGAATGAATTTTATTTGCTATATTTACAAGTCTATCAGGACCATGATAAATGGCGTAAGCTGCAGAAATAATAGCTAATAATGCCTGAGATGTGCAAATATTACTAGTTGCCTTTTCTCTTCTGATATGTTGTTCTCTAGTTTGTAGTGCCATTCTATAAGAACGTCTATTATTTCTATCTATCGATACACCTATCAACCTTCCTGGCATTAATCTTTTATATTCATCTTTAGTTGCAAAAAATGCGGCGTGTGGGCCTCCAAGACCCATTGGTACACCAAATCTTTGTGATGTGCCTACTACTATATCTGCATTAAAATGACCTGGTGATTTCATTAAGATTAAACTCATCAAATCAGCAGCAACAATAGTTAACATATTATTTTTTTTATTATTATTTATTATAGATTTTAAATCATGAATTTGACCATAAGTATCAGGATTTTGTATAAGACAAGCAAATGTATCTTCATTTGGATCATTAAAAATTATTTTAATTCCAAGTGGTTCTGCTCTTGTTTTTAAGACAGATAAAGTTTGTGGATGACATTTATTTTGGATACAAATAGTTTTTTTATTATCTTTTTTTATTTTATAAGACATCATCATTGCTTCAGCAACAGAAGTACTTTCATCAAGCAAAGATGCATTTGCAATATCCATTCCTGTTAAATCAATAACCATTTGTTGAAAGTTCATTAACATTTCTAGTCTACCTTGGGAAACCTCTGGTTGATATGGGGTATATGCAGTATACCATCCTGGATTTTCAAGTATATTTCTTAAAATTACACTTGGTGTTACAGTGTTGTAATATCCAAGTCCAATATATGTTTTTTTAAAGGTATTTTTTAAGGATAATAATTGAAGATTTATTTTATTAAAGTTTTCAGACATTCCAGGTTTTAATTTTAATTTATTTTTAAAAATAATATGCTCTGGTACAGTTTTATCAATTAATTCATCTAAAGATTTGCAATTAATTGCATCAAGCATGATTTTTATATCATTTTCACGAGGACCAATATGTCTACTAAGAAAAGAATTAATATCTATCATTGTTCGGATAAAAAATTATTATAATCATCCAAGGATAATAAATTATTTATTTGATCAGGATCCGAAATTTTTAACTTAAAAATCCAACCTGTATTTTCGGGATCCTTATTAATAATAGAAGCATCATCTTTAAGTGTTTCATTAATTTCTGTTATTTCACCATCTAAAGGAGAATAAATATCAGAAGCTGCTTTTACTGATTCTATTACACAAACTTCTTCTTTTGATTTAACCTCTTTTCCAACTGAAGGTAGATCTATAAATACAATGTCACCAAGACTTTCCTGTGCATGATTAGAAATACCTATAGTTGCAACACTATCATTAATATCTACCCATTCATGATCTTTCGTATATTTTTTTTCACTCATAATATTACTCCTTTTTATAGTTTTTTTTAACAAATGGTAATTTTGTAATCGTTAAAGGTTCTAAATTATTACGCACCTTACAAAACAATTTATTTATATGATTAAAATCTCTTTTTATATATCCAATTGCTATTGATTTAGATAAATTAGGTGAAAATCCTCCACTAGTTATATTTCCAATAATGTTATTATTAATATCTAAAATATCCATATTATTACGCATCATAATTTTGTTAATAGCTGTAATACCTATTTTTTTAATTTTTGGTAAAGATTTAATTTGTGAAGTTAAATATTTGTTACCATTTAAATTTGATGATTTTAATCTTTGTAAATCAACTGCCCACAATAAATTAGCTTCAATAGGTGTAATATTTTCATTTAATTCATTGCCGTAAAGACTTAAGCCAGCTTCAAGGCGAAGAGAATCTCTTGAACCTAATCCACATAATATAATATCATCAGATTTAATCAATTTTGATATTAAATTTTCAGAGTCTTCTTTTAATATTGAAATTTCAAAACCATCTTCACCAGTATAACCTGATCTACTAATATACATATTTTTATTATTGTAATTTATAATTTTGAAATCTAAAAATTTCATTTTTTCATTTATATTTAAAATTTTTGATAAAGTATGAAATGATAATGGTCCTTGAATTGCAAAAAGGCATCTATCTTGAATTACTGATATATTTGTAAGATATTTTTTAAATATAGTTTGAACAATTTCTTTTCTTGATGCATTGTAAACAATAAAGAAATAAATCTTGTCTCCTAAATCAATTTTAGTAATTATTATATCATCTATAATACCTGCGGTTGAATTTAATAAAAATGAATAATAAGATCTATAAGTTGATATTTTTTTTAATTGTAAAGGTATAAATTTTTCTAAATTTAAAATATTAGTTTCATTATATTCAATTAATATTTGCCCCATATGAGATACATCAAATACCCCTGCTTTTTTTCTAACATGAAAATTTTCATTAATGATTCCATTTGAATAACTTATAGGCATATTAAATCCAGCAAATGGTGCAAATTTAGCTCCATGTGCTTTGTGAAAATTATACAAATGAATATTTTTTAAATCATTAGACACAGAAGCTTTCTCCATTACCCCTCTGTCTTTTTACCTGAGAGTTTTATATTTCACCTTCGGTAGGATTTAATATCCTTTTCCAGATTTTTAAGTTTACGGTCCTTTTGCCTGAGAGTTTCCGGGTCGTTGCTCCTTCGGCTCTGCATATCTGCAGTATCTCCCGCATATATTTAATTATATTACAAAAAATTTATTTAGTTTAGTGGTATTTTATTATTTTTTTTTAGATTTTTGATATATTCGAGATAGATTTTCATATTTTTCGCTAATTTCTTTATATTTATTAATAAGTTCATTTTTTAATGAAGGTGAGGTATTTTGAATTTCATTTAATATTGAGAAACTTTTCCAATAGTAATTAGTTCTGTTATATTTACCATCTTTGATATTAAAAACTTCTTTTAAAATATTCAAATCATGAGGAATATTAAATTTATTTTCAGTATCTTGAAATGGAAATAAATAATAAAAATTATCAAAACCACTCCACGTAATTGCTGATAAACACATAGAACAAGGTTCATGTGAGCTGATAAATAAACATTCATTTGGCTTTGTATGATTAGCATTTTTAAAATAGTTGTTTATAGTTGATATCTCTCCATGTAATATTGGATTAGAAGTTTCATTATTAGTATCAACAACAATTGTAGAATAATCTTTTTTACTAAGTATTATTGCTCCAAATATTTTATTACCTTCTTGAACACTATTTTGTGTTAAAGGAACTAATTCATTAATAATTTTATCTAATATTGCTTTAAAATCTATATGCATAATAACATAGTATAAAAAAAAAGACCCAGCAAGCTAGGTCTTTCTTTTATATCGTGCATTTCCTCCCGATATAAATCAATTAAAGTTTCCTTTAATTAATTTCCTTATTACCTTTGCGTGTAATAAGTAGAATATTTATAAAATCAAATTGTAAAAAAAACAAATCAATAATTCATTAATTATTAATTTTTAGATATTTATTCTTAATATTCTGTTAGTAACTTGTGTAAAGAGTTTACCTTAGAGGTTTATCAATAGATATTGATTTTTGTAATTTTGATTCTCTAACAAATGTATAAATACCCGCTAAGACTATTAGTGTTAACCCAATAAAACCTTTATAATCAAGTGTCTCTCCCCACAATAACCATCCTATAATTAGAGCCCATACAATTATTATATATTCGAATGGTGCTATAGCTGACGGTTTTCCACTATTGTAAGCAGAAAACAAACAAAAAAAACCAATCACACCAGTAAAACCAATGTTAACTAATAATATAAAATTAAAAAAATTGTCAATTTTCCATGGAACAAGGATGGAATAATATTCATTTACAATATTTGGATCAAAATTGTAATTTAATATTGTGCTTCTAATAATTAACGCAAAAAACAATGCTGATAAATAAATATGAATAATTTGTGAGAAAACATTATCTTTATCTGATGTTTTTTTCTGAATAATAATAGTAAATGAATAACATATAGCACATAAAACAGGAAATAATGTGTATATATTAAAATTATTAAAATCTGGATCCATAACTAGATAAACACCTATAAATCCAACAACAATTGCAGACCATCTTCTTATACCAACTTTTTCTTTCATAATGATAATTGAAAAAATTGAAGTAAAAAACGGACTAACAAAAAACAAGGTGACAGCCATTGGTAAAGACAATTTAGAAAGTGAAAAATAATAAAGACTGAAACCAAAAAAAAATGTAAAAGTTCTTAACAGTGTTAAATATGGATAATGAGTTTTAAAAATAATTTCTAAATTTTTATACTTTAAATAAATGATGATTATTGCTAGTCCAACAATGCACCTAATTAGATAAATTAAATAAAGATTTGTTGATGTAGAAAGTATTTTAATAAAAGTATCTTGTGCAGCAAAAACAGTCATACCAATTAAAACTAATATAATTGCCCTAATATTGTTATTTGAATGTATCATTTAAAGATTTATTATATAATTTTATTAAAATTATATAGTCAATGAATAATTCAAAAATTTATAAAGTTTTAGGTATAATGACAGGTACATCTATAGATGGAATAGATTTAAGTTTAATTAAAACGGATGGTATTGATTTTGTAAATATTATTAATGAAAAATCATATCAATATTCAATTTCAGATCAAAAAAAAATAAAAAAAATAATAAAATATAAACCAAAAAAATTTGATGATTTGAATAAGTACTTTTCAAATTACGATGATTTAATTACCAATATATTAAAAAAATTTATAAATAAATTTTTATATCAAAATTATATACAAGTAGAAAAAATAGATATTATTGGATTAAGCGGTCAAACTGTTTATCATAACCCTGAAAAAAGAATTAGTATACAATTAGGATCAGCTGATAAAATAAGTAATTATTTCAAAAGGCCAGTTATAAGTGATTTTAGAACCTTAGATATTTACAATGGTGGTCAAGGAGCGCCTATTGGCTCATATTATCACCGCTATTTATTAAAAAAAATTAATCCAAAAGCACTTCTGATTAACTTAGGAGGTGTGGCTAATTTTTCTTTTTTAAAAAATAATGTTTTAATATCATCAGATATTGGACCGGCTAACTCAATAAGTGATGATTTAACATTTAAATTCTATAATAAAAAATTTGATAAAAATGGTAAATATGCTTCACTAGGTAATCCAAATTTCAATATTTTAGAAAATTTTAAAAATGATATTTTTTTTTCAAAAAAATTTCCAAAATCACTAGACAGAAACTATTTTCATAAATATTTAATAAATTTAAACAATTTAGATAAAAATGATGCAATTTGTACATCTATTAACCTAACATTAGTATCTTTACAAAAAGCTATAAGTAAAAAAATTTTTAAGAATGTTAATAACATCATCTTAACTGGAGGTGGAAGAAAAAACAAATATTTATATAATCAATTGATAAAAAAATTTAATAAAATCAAATTTAATAAAATTGATGATTTTGGATATAATGGAGACTTAATAGAATCACAAATGTTTGCATATATATCTATTAGATCACTTAAAAAATTGATTATTAGTACCCCTTTAACAACAGGAGTAAAAAAACCGATAACAGGAGGAAAATTATACAAAAACAACTAATTTATTATATTAACCCAGGAATCATAATCTATATTAGAGCCACACAAAATTAATAATGTATTTTGGTTTTTTAATTTATTTTTTAATTTATTATTTAGAGCTGCTATTCCACATATGCAAGCAGGTTCTAAAAAAAGTTTTAAATGATGTGCTGCAAATTTCATTGCTTGAATCATTTCATTTTCACTAACTGTAATCATTTCATCTATCACATTTTTTGCAATTGAAAAAGAATATGGCATATGTAATGGTGCACACAAACTATCCGCAATACTAGATATATTTACTTTACTTAGTGGCTTACCTTTTAATAAACTTTCTGTCATGCCTTTCGCACACATTGGTTCAATTCCAAAAATTTTACAATTAGGATTTACTTGCTTAAAAAAAGATCCTAAACCGCTAATTAAACCACCTCCACCAACAGAGACTAATATATTATCAATATTTTTAAATTGATTATAAATTTCATAACCTAAACTTGCAGTTCCTTGTAAAGTAAATTTACCATCAAATGGATGAATAAAAGTATACCCTTCTTGTTCAGCAGATTTAACATTTTTAAAAGAATCATCAGAATTAGTGAAAACAATGTTAGCATTAAATTTTTTACAAGTTTTAATTCTGTATGGATTTGCTGATTCATATAAAAAAATTTTATTTTTTAAATTAAATAAATTGGAAACATAAGATGCAGCAATAGCATGATTACCTGCACTAACAGCTGTTATACCTTTATTTAATTGTGATTTGTTTAAGGACAAAATATTATTTATTGCTCCTCTCGTTTTAAAAGATCCTCCTTTTTGCATAAATTCATACTTAATTATCAAATTAGTATTAAACAAATTGTTTAAAAAATTATTATTTTTAATTAATGGTGTTTTATTTATATAAGGAGTTGTAGAATGATATACTTTTGAAATTTTTTTAAGTGACAGCTCTTTAGGTATCAATTTATTTCTCTGATATCTTTAATTTTTTCATAAGCTAAATTAATAGTAGCTAATTCTTCATTAGATCGTTTGATGAATTCTTTTGGCATACCTTTAGCAATTAAATTATCTGGATGATGTTCTTTATTTAAAGTTATCCATTTTTTTCTAATAGTTATATCATCGTCTTGTCTACTAACACCCAAAATTTTGTATGGATCAGATTGATTATTTTTTAAGCTTAATTGAAAAATTCTTTGGTATTCATTTTCAGTAAAATTAAAAGATTTAGAAATTGATTTTAACATCTCAATTTCACTTAAAGAAACCTTTCCATCTGAAGCGGCTATATAAAATAGATTATTTAGTAGTTCTTCTAGAATAACTTTATTATCAGCAAATAATATCCCTATTTGATCTGCAATTTGTTTATATCCATAAACTTCTTTTTTTGCTTCATTAAAAATTTTAGCTACTTTTGGTAATTCATTTTTAGGTACATTAAATTTTTCTTTAAAAGCATTAACTTCATCTACAGTTACTTTACCATCAGATTTTGCTAACTTTGCAGATAAAACAATAATAGATAATGCAAATATTTGTTGTTTTTGTTGTGAATTAATTTTATTAAATTTAAAATTAGAACCAGTTCTCTTATCAAACGCATTACCTGCCATTACACCTAATATAGCACCAAGAGGTCCTCCTAATGCAAAACCAGCTGCACCTCCAATTACTTTCCCCCAAATACTCATTGAAATGACTCGATAATGGATTTTAAATCCTCTAATTCTTCAAGTGATATTTTCATATCTTTATCTTTATCAATTAATTGGAAAATTATTCTTATTGAATTATCAATTTCATCATAGGAAATATAATTATCATTATTTAAATCAAGAAAATTAAAATATGATTTTTCTTCTGAATTTAATTCTTGAGCAAATAATTGTGTGCAAAAAAGGGTAAATAATATTATCTTTAGCCAAACCATCTAATCATTCCAATTATACCTGCCATAGCATAAAAAATTTGAAGAAATAATATACCTATATAATTTAATTTAAATGACCAAAGGCCAATTAATATTGCAGAAATTAATAATAAACTAAAACCAAAAAATTCTAACCCAATATTGAATGAAACTAAAAGAGAATAAAGTATAGCAGTTAAAACTCCTGCCCACTCTAAAAATTTAATCAATTTATTTAATTAAACTTTTTTTACATTAACAGCGTTTTCTTTTCCTCTATTTTCTCCAATTTCAAATGAAACTGCTTCACCTTCTTGCAAAGTGTCTATACCAGCTTCTTGAAGAGCTGAAATATGAAGAAAAACATCTTTTCCTCCGTCGTCATTTGAAATAAAACCGTATCCTTTTGTTGGATTAAACCATTTAATTTTACCTGTTGGCATATATTCTCCTTTTCTAATTTAATTGAGGTTATTTAAGATTTTAATTTAAAAATAATATATAAGTACTAAATCTTCTCGTTGATTAATTAATAAGTCTAATTAACTATTAAAATATGAATTGCAAGTTATTTATTACAGTTTTTAATAGGTTTTATTTGTATTTATGAGCGCAAAAAACATTAATTTAAAAGAAGATTCAATTTTTCAACTTTTTGTTAGGGTTGCAGTGCCATCTTCTATAGGTACAATTTTCCAAAATCTTTATACAGTTGCAGACTCAATATTTGCTGGACAAATGATATCTACAACTGCATTAGCTGCTATAGGTCAAGTTTTCCCAATTTATTTTGTAATTATAGCTCTTGGTATTGGATTGAGTATTGGTTCAACATCACTAATTGCTAATAATCTTGGTAAATCTGATGGTAAAAAAGCATCTAAAATATTTGGCCAAACAATTATTCTAACAATTATTATCTCATTAATTGTTTCTTTATTAGGGATTTATTTTAGTCCTAAAATAATTAATTCAATCAATAATGATAAAGAAACATTATTTTATTCTTTGGAATATATAAATATAATTTTTATTGGATCAGTATTTATATTTTTGTTAATGACTTTAAATTCTGCTTTAAATGCACAGGGTGATACAAAAAGTTATAGGAATGTATTGATATTTAGCTTTTTTTTAAACATTATATTAAATCCAATATTAATTTCAGGAAAAATATTAGGAATAAATTTATTTTCTCCTTTAGGAATTTCAGGAATAGCAATTGCAACAGTAATTTCTCAATTTATTGGTATTTTTTATCTATTGTATCAAATTAAAAAAACAAAAATTTATGATAGTTTAAAGAAAAATTATTTAATTCCTAACTTTACTATTATTAAAAATATTTTAACTCAGGGTATACCAGCATCAATTGGATTAATGATGATTGCTATTGGTTCATATATAATTTTATATTTCGTTGCTATGTTTGGAAAAGATGCAATTGCTGGATACACAGCAGCTTTAAGGTATGAACAGTTGTTTTTTTTACCATTGTTGGGTTTAAGTACTGCAGTTATTTCCATAGTTGGACAAAATTATGGAGGTAAAAAATTTTATAGAATTAAAGAGACTTATAACAAAGCATTGTTAATAGGGATAATCATTTTAATTGTTTTATCAATAATAATTTTTTATACATCAGAAGTAGCAATGAAGATTTTTTCTTCAAAAAAGGAAGTTATAGAATTTGGATCAATATGTTTAAAAATAAATGCATTGGGACTCCCAGCTTTACCATTTTTTTTCATTGGTAATGCAACATTTCAAGGACTTAAAAAGGCTATAATTGTTATGTTTATGGCAATACTTCGATTTGTATTAATTCCTTTATTTTTTTTATCATTTTTATTTATATACTATCAAAAAGATTATAGTTTAATATTTATAATTTTATTAATTATGAATTGGTCTATTGGATTGTTATATTATATTTACTGTAGGTACAAAATAAACTCAATATTAAGTTAAATTTATTGTATTCCTTTAATATTTGGCACAAATAATACATCATCAAATTTTTCTTTTTTAATTATATTATTTATTTTTTGATATTTAATCAAAATTTGTTTTTCTTTATCAATTACTGGGCACACAATTATACCTCCTTCATTAATATGATTAAAAAAATTTTCAGATATATTTTTTGTAGCAGCGGTAAAAATTATTCTATCAAATGGAATTTGTTCTTTCCAACCTAAATTACCATCAGCATATTTAGTTACTATATTGGAAAGTTTTAGTTTTAAAAGATTTTTTTCAGCATTTGTTAATAAAGATTTAATTCTTTCTATTGAATATACACGCCTACATAATAAAGACAATATTGCACACTGATAACCACTACCGGTTCCAATTTCTAGTACTTTGTGTGATTTATTTAAATCTAAAAGTTGTGTCATTTTTGCTACTACAAAAGGTTGACTAATAGTTTGGTCTTCACCTATCGGTAATGCAATATTTTCATAGGCTTGGTTCCTAAAATTGTCTGGTATAAAATTTTCTCTTGGTATCTTTTCTATTGCAGATAAAACTTTAGAATCAACTATGCCTGATTCCCTTAATTCAAGAATAAGACGTATTTTTCTTACATCTAGCACTACAATAAAGTAGTTTTATTATTAAAATATTTTTGCAAAACATTAGGAATTTTTACATTTCCATCAGCTGTTTGATAATTTTCTAAGATAGCAATTAAAGTTCTGCCCACTGCAAGGCCAGAGCCATTTAAAGTATGTACAAATACATTTTTTTCATTCTTTTTATATTTTGCATTCATTCTTCTAGCTTGAAAATCACCACAATTTGAACAACTTGATATTTCTCTATAGTTATTTTCACCTGGTAACCATACCTCTATATCGTAAGTTTTTTTTGCAGCAAATCCCATATCGCCACTACATAGTATCATTACTCTATAATGTATTTCTAAATCTTGAAGAATACTTTCAGCAGATTTTAACATTCTTTCTAATTCTGCATCAGATTGTTCTGGCTCTACTATTGATACTAATTCAACTTTAGTGAATTGATGTTGTCGGAGCATGCCCCTGGTATCTTTACCCGCAGCTCCTGCTTCAGAACGGAAACAAGGAGTATAAGAGGTTACTCTCATAGGAAGTGAATTAATGTTTAAAATTTGATCAGCTACTAAATTGGTTAAAGGGACTTCAGCAGTTGGTATTAACCAATGTTCATCACCTGCAGTAAATAAATCTTCAGAAAATTTTGGTAACTGACCTGTACCAAAAAGGGCATTATTTTTTACCAAAATAGGAACATTCATTTCTGTGTATCCATTTTCTGCAGTATGTTTGTCTAACATAAAATTTGTAATTGCTCTTTCTAAACGCGATAACTGGCCTTTAAGAACTACAAATCTAGAACCTGATAATTTAGATGCTATATCAAAATTCATCAAATTAATATTTTCGCCTACTTCAAAATGTTTTTTAGGGTTAAACGTAAACTTAGGTTTATTTCCCCAATCTTTATATAAAATATTATCATTTTCATTATTACCTATTGGAATAGATTCATCAGGAATATTTGGTAAACGAGATAAAATTGAATAAAGTTCTTCATCTTTAAGAGTTTCTAATTCTTTTAAACTAGATATTTTATTTTTTAAGTTTTCAACGTGCTTTAATTCTTTTGAAGAATCCTGTTTTTTACTTTTTAATTGACCAATAGTTTTAGATAATAAGTTTTTTTCAGCTAAAAGAGATTGATGAATTGTTTGTGTATTTCTTTTTTCTGCATCGATTTCTAAAATTTTTTTGGAAGAAATATTTTCTCCTCTTTGCTTCATTAAATTATCAAACAAAATTGGATTTTCTCTAATAAAATTAATATTATGCATCTTCTTCGTCTTGCTTTTCTTTATTTTTATTTTTTTGTATTATTTTAGCTATATAAATAGAAATTTCATATAAAATAATAATAGGTAATGCTAAACTAATTTGACTAAAAGGATCCGGGGGAGTCAAAAATGCAGCAGACAAAAATGCTATAACAATTGCATATTTCCTAAATTTTTTTAATGATTCATGTTCAACAATACCAACTTTTGCCATTAAGCCCAATACTACAGGTAATTGAAAAGCTAAACCAAAAGCAAATATAAAACGCATCATTAAAGACAAATATTCACCCATTTTTGCTTCTAAACGTATTGGAACACCTGATGTATTTAAATTCTGGTATGAAAGGAAAAATTTCCACGCAACAGGTGCGATTAAATAATAAACCATAGCACCTCCAGCAAAAAATAAGATAGGAGTTGCAATCAGAAAAGGCAAAAAAGCTCTTTTCTCATTTTTATATAGACCAGGTGCAATAAATTTCCAAATTTGGATTGCAATTAATGGAAATGCAAAAAATAAAGAGAAAAAAAACGCAATTTTTAATTCAGTGAAAAAAGCTTCTTGAAGAGCAGTATATATAAATCCTTGACCTTTTTCCAGATCCATCAAATCTACTAATGGTTTTGCAAGAAAACCAAAAAGCTGATCTGCAAAAAAGAAACAAGCAACAAAAATAATTATAATATATAAAAAACTCCACAGTAACCTTTTACGTAACTCTGATATATGCTCAATTAGAGACATTTCTTTAAATTCAGTATCATTCATAAAATTTATTTTTCTTCTGAACTTTTGATATCTTTTAATTCTGTTTTTACTTCTTCAGATTTGATTGTTTCTGTTTCAATTAGATTTTCCTCATCATCATCTTCTGAATTTTTGATATCACTCGTTTCTTTTTTTACAATTGAGGCAGATTCTTTAATTGTATTAATTTCATTTTTAAAATTTTTCTTTATGTCAAAGTCTTTTTTTAAATCTTTAACCTCACTAATAGATTTTTTTAAATCTTTGAATTCAGATTCTTCAGTAATTTCATTTAGTGAAGATTTAAACTCTCTTGAAATTTTTTTTATAGATTTTGATAATGTGCCTAATTGACGTAAAAATCTTGGAATATCTTTGGGACCAACAACAACTACAATAACTACTACAATTAATAGAATCTCACCCCAACCAAAAGAAAACATTAAATTTACTTTTCTGAGTCGGAATTATTCTCTATATTTTTTTCATCTTTTTTGTCCTCTTCTTCATTACTCATTCCTCTTTTAAAAGATTTAATACCTTTAGCCATATCTCCCATTAGCTGAGGTATTTTACCCCTTCCAAACAAAAGAAGTACAATTACAAGAACAATTAAAAGTTGCCATATACTAGGTGTCATATTATCTCCTAATTTTTATTTGCTCATAGCCTAAATGTGAGAAAAAATACAATCCTTAATAATATTTTAGTTATTTTTTACTGTTTCGGGGATAAAATCTTCTAAAGTTTCTGTTTCATCTTCAAAATTCACATCTTCAACCATGTCATCTTTACCAGCAATATCAGTAATAGTTGCTATAGCAGATCTTTTCTCTAGGAAACCACTAGCTTTTAATTCATCTTTATTTGGAAGATCTTCTAAATTATTAATACCGAAATGTTCTAAAAATGTCTCAGTAGTAGACCATAAAACTGGTTTTCCTGGTATATTTTTCCTTCCTGCAGGTTTGATCCATCCAATTTCCATTAAATGATCTATAGACCCCCTACCCATCTGTACGCCTCTTATATTTTCAATTTCAGACCTAGTAATAGGTTGTTGATAAGCAATTATTGCTAATGTTTCTATTGCAGCTCTAGACAATTTTCTTTTTTGTTTCTTTATGATTGTTAGTTCATCCTTAATCTCATTAGTAGTTCTGAATGACCATTTATTACCAGTTTTGACTAAATTTATACCTCTATTGTTATATAAAATGCTAATTTTTTTTAAATAATCATCTAAATTATTTTTATTTGAAATGTTTTGTTTTAAATCTTCTTCTAAAACAGGTCCGTCTGAAGCAAATAAAATTGCTTCAAGAATTTTAATATCTTTTTCCTCAGTCATTATTTTTTAATCTTAGATATATATTTCCAAATGTGTTTTCTTGTTTTACTTCTATAAAACCATTTTTTGCCAATTCTAAAGACGCAACAAAATTTGATGACACTAATGATTTATTAACGACTTTATTTTTGCCAAATTTAGGAATAATTTTATTAAAATCAGTCCATTCTATTATTGTACCAAAAATGTTTTTTAATCTTTTAATAGCTGCATCTACTGAATACATTTCAGAAAGAGTAATTGTAAGTTGGCTAGATCTATCATTTTTTAATAAAATAGAAGAGTATGATTTTAATAAATCATATAAATTAGAAGAGTATGTGATGTCATATTTGATATTAACACCATCAACAGAACCTCCATAAAATATATCTCTTCCAATTAAAGGTTTTGAATATAGTATTTTAGAAGTCTTTTGAAATGCTTCTAATCTCTGTAACTGGTATCTTAAGGCTTCTTCTAAATCTTCTGGTGAGTATTCATCGTGTTTTTCCTCTTTAGGAATTAGAAAACGTGATTTTAAGTAAGTTAACCAAGCGGCCATAACTAGATAATCAGCAGCAATTTCTAAATGAATATCCTGATATTCATTAATAAATTCAATGTACTGTTCAGCTAATTTTAATATTGATATTTCAGATAGATCAACTTTTTGTTTTCTTGCTAACTCAAGCAATAAATCAATTGGTCCTTCAAAATTGTCTAAAAGTAAATTAAATTGAGTTGAATTTCCGTAATTTTGCGTATGTTCTAGCATTATTATTTATACATATTTTTTGCAGATTCTAGTTAATTTTAGAAATTTTTGGCATTAACTATAAGGCATTTATCAATAATATGAAGTTTTTCTAAACAAAATTTATTTGCTTTATCAAAATCTTCAAAATTTTTATATAATAAAAAATATTCCAAACCTAAATTTGATTCAAAAATTAAAATATATAATTCATTTTTATTGAAATAAAGTTTATGTTTTTTTAATAAATTTTCTAAATAATTTGTAACATTATTATAATGAGGAGATGTGTATAATTGTATTGAATAATTAATTTCAAAATCATGCTGAATATCTTTATCGTTATTAAAAGTTTGGTTTAAATGTAAACTTTTTTTATCAATATTTTCAATTTTTTTACCACCCCTATCATCAGGTATTAAGTAATAAAGATTAGAAAAATCTGCAATTTCAAAGTATTTTTCTTTTTTTAAAAAAAATATTTGAAAAAAAATAATTATAAATAATAAAATTATTAAAAAAAAATTTAATTTTGTGAAAAAAATTTTTTTTTTATTAAAAATATTTTTTTTCATTACATAGAATCTGGGGCATGAATTCCAATGATATCAAATGCATTTTTTAACACAATACGTAATGACTCTATCCATAATAATTTAGCTTGAGTTTTCTCTAAATTATTTTCATCGATAAATCTTAACAATTCATTATCTTTACCTTTATTCCAAATTGAATGAAAAGAAGAAGATAATTTTTCTAAATAATTAGTTATTCTATGTGGTTCTAAAGAATTTGATGTTTGATATAAAAGATAGGGATATGTAAGTAAAAGTAAAATTATTTCTATTTCATCTTCGCTGAAATAATTGTAAAAATTTTCATTTATTGAATCCTGATTAGGATAAGTTATATCTAATTTTTTTGCTTTGTTTATAACTGATGTTGCTCTTGCAAAAGCATATTGACAATAAAAAACAGGATTATCTTTATTTTTTTCAATAACTTTGTTCATATTAAAATCGATCGGTGTTTGATTTTTTGTAGATATCATAAAATAACGAAGTGGATCTTTCCCTACAATATCATAGACTTCTCTTAATGAGATAAAGTTATCTTCACGTTTTGACATTTTAAGAATTTCATTATTCTTAATTAATTTTACTATCTGACATACTAGAACATTTAAATAATTATTATTATTTGATATAGCCTGGACTAGAGATTTCATTCTTGGTATGTAACCAATATGATCTGCCCCCCAAATATTTATTAATTTATCGAATTTTCTTATATATTTATCATAGTGATAAGCAGCATCATTAGCAAAATAAGTCCATTCTCCATTAGATTTTTTAAAAGATCGATCTACATCATCAAATAATTTTGAAGATTTAAATAGTAATTGATTCCTAGGCTCCCAATCTTTTAAATCCTCACCTTTTGGTTTATCTAACTGTCCTTCATAAATTAAATCTTGGTCTTTAAGAATATTAAATAGTTTATCGATTACATTACTTTTGACAATATCGGACTCGTATGTAAATTTATCAAAATGAATATTAAGTAGTGATAAATCTTTTTTAATATCATTAATTAATGATTTAACTGCAAAATTCTTAAAAAATATTAGTCTTTCTTCATCTTTAGTATCTAGCCATTTATTACCATCAATTGATATAATTTCTTTTGCAATTGATTTTAAATATTCACCTGGATATTCATTTTTTTCCATTTGAATATTAATCTTTAATAACTGACAATATCTTTTATATAAAGAATTTCCCAATATATCTATTTGCGATCCTGCATCATTAACATAATATTCTTTTGTAACTTCATTACCTGTTTTCAATAAAATAGAAGTGATTACATCTCCTAAAACTGCACCTCTTAAATGAGCCACATGTATTGGTCCAGTCGGATTTGCTGATACAAATTCAACGTTAATTTTTTTATTTTTTTTATTTTTTATAATACCGTAATTTTGTTTTAAATTTAAAATATTAAAAAGTTCATTAATTAAATATTTTTTTTTAAAAAAAATATTTATAAAAGATGTTTCTGGTATATTTATCTTATCAATAAAATCCAAATCTTTAAATTTGTTTATTATATCTGACTTAATATCAAAATCTTTTTTTATTAATTTTTTTTTAGTAATTAAAAAAAAATTAGAAGATACATCACCCTTCTTAGCGTTTGATAAATAATCAATATTTATATTTTTTAAATCGAAATTATCTAAAATATTATTCTTTATCAGTGAATTAGCGTAATTATCAAAAAAAACTAATAATTTACTTATATGATCATTCATAAATTGATCTGTATAATCTTGATGCAAATCTATCAGTCATACCAGAAATATAATCACAAATAATTCTTTCCAAAGGATAGTTTGTAATATTTATCCAATCTTCAGGTAATTTATTTGGAGTATTTTCAAAATATCTGAATAATCTCATTATAATTTCTTCGGCTTTTTTTCTTTTAACTAATAATGTTTGATGATTATAAACATTTTCATTCAAAAAATCTCTAATTGAAAGACATTTATCATTCATTTCTTTAGACATTTTAACAATAAAATCATTATGATTATTTATATCATCTAATGAATTTAAATTTAATTTCATAATATTTGTTTTTGTATTTACATATATATCTGAAATCATAGCGGAAATGCTTTTTCTAAGCAGTTGAAAAGTTAAGTGATTTTCATTTATTTTTTTATATTCTCCCTTTATTTGATAAATAATTTCTTTAAAAAAATCTATATCACTTAATTGTGATATATTGATTAAACCAGCCCTTATAGCATCTTCAACATCGTGATTATTATAAGCTACATCATCAGAAATTGCAGCCACTTGTGATTCTATGTTTGGTTGGGCTTTTAGATCTAAATTATGATAAGTATTATAATTATTTATATGAAATGGAATATTACTTGAAATTGGTCCATTATGTTTAACAATACCTTCTAGGCTTTCCCAAGATAAGTTTAAGCCATCAAAATCAGGGTGGCGTTTTTCAACAAAAGTAATTACTCTTAAAGTCTGATCATTATGATTAAAACCACCATGTATAGACATTACATCGTTAAGTGCTTTTTCACCATTATGTCCAAAAGGAGGATGACCAAGATCGTGAGCTAGAGCAACTGTTTCGCCAAGATCTTCATTTATTGAAAATAAACGACATAAGGATCTAGAAATTTGTGCCACTTCTAAAGAATGTGTTAGTCGAGTCCTAAAATAATCGCTTTCACTTTCAATAAAAACCTGAGTTTTGTGTTTTAATTTTCTGAATGAATTAGAATGAATAACCCTACCCCTATCTCTTTCAAAAGGTGTTCTAAATTGATCATCATCAATTTCTTTGTAAAGTCTACCTTTTGAATTATTAGGATTAGAAGCTAAATGTTTAAACATAGATTTATTTAATATATAAATATGATAATAAATTATTTATAGTACAAAAATATTAATATGGTCAACAATATTGAAGTTACATCAAGTGCTGAAACACATATAGCAGAAGTTTTAAAAAAAGATAATGCTAAATATTTCAGAATAAAAGTACTTGGTGGTGGATGTGCGGGTTTCCAATATAAATTTGATTTTGATAATTTAAAAAATAAAGATGATATCGTTTTAAAATTAAATAAAATAAATATTTTAGTTGATTCAGTATCTTTAGATTTTATTAAAGGTTCTACAATAGATTATGTTAATGAACTAATTGGTTCGTCATTTAAAATAATCAATCCTCAAGCCTCTTCTTCTTGTGGCTGTGGAACATCATTTTCAATATAATTAATGAAAATATCATCATGGAATGTAAATTCCATAAATGCTAGGATTGAACATTTTATTAAATACATTAAATCCGATAAATCCGATATTTATTTAATTCAAGAATTAAAATGTATTGAAGAAAATTTTCCAAAAAATGAAATTGAATCTTTAGGATACAATTGTTACATAAATGGTCAAAAAGCGTGGAATGGAGTTGCTATTATTAGTAAATCAGAAATTAAAATTACTAAAAATAAAATCCCTAATTTTGAAGATATCAATTCACGTTTCTTAGAAACTGAAATAAAAATATCAAACATAAAAAAAAATGTAAAATTAATTTGTATTTATTTACCTAACGGTAATCCAATAGAAACTGAAAAATTTGAATATAAAATTGAATGGATGAAAAAATTTAACAAATACATATTTTCTTTAAAAAATAATAATACGCCAATTATTATTGGTGGGGATTTCAATGTTATTCCTTCTGATGAAGATGTTTATTCTCCTGAAAATTATAAAAATGATGCGTGCGCACATCCGCGAACAAGAGAGCAATTTAGAAAACTTATAAACTATGGTTTTACTGATACAGTGAAACATTTTATTGAAGGTAATACTAACTGGACTTTTTGGGGATACAGAGGTGGTGGGTGGCAGAAAGGGAATGGTTTGAGAATTGATCATTTTTTAACAACATCAGAACTAAATGATAAAATTAAAAAGGTAGAAATTAATAGAGAGCCTAGAGGTTGGGAGAAGGCTTCAGACCATACTCCTATTACAATAGAATTTAATAACTAGATATCTGCGTAAGTATGAGTTTCTTGTTTTGCTCCAGGTTGAGTAACTGCTCCTTCATGCGCTGGTCCTACAGTTTGTGCATATTTCCATATTGATCCAGAATTATGATTAGTCTTTCTGGGTTTCCATTCTTTCTTTCTTTTTTCTATTTCTTCATCATTTAAAATAACATTGATTTCACCTTTAGAAGCATCAATAATGATTTCATCACCATCTTTAAGTAAACCTATCATGCCTCCAACGGCAGCTTCAGGACCCACGTGTCCAATACAAAAACCTCTAGTTCCACCTGAAAATCTACCATCAGTTATTAATGCGACTGTATCACCTAGTCCTTGTCCATAAATTGCTCCAGTAGTTGATAACATTTCTCGCATGCCTGGGCCGCCTATAGGTCCTTCATACCTTATAATTACTGCATCTCCAGCAACAATTTCATTTTTTAATACAGCAGTTAGAGCATCTTCTTCACAATCAAAACATTTAGCTTTGCCTTTAAAATTTAAATTTTTTAGACCTGCAATTTTAGAAATGCACCCATCCTCAGCAAGATTTCCCCATAAACCAACTACTGAACTATTTTCACTAATAGGATTATCACATTGATAAACAACTTTCTGATTTGTAGGGAAAATAACCTCTTTATGATTTTCTCCAATAGATTTTCCTGTTGCAGTAATACAATCTCCATTAATATAACCAGCATCTAATAAAGATTTAATAACAATTGGAACTCCTCCTATATCATATAAATCCTTTGCAACATATTTACCACCTGGTGCCATGTCTCCGATATAAGGTGTTGAATTGTATATTTCTACAACATCTTTTAAAGTAAATCGTATACCTGCTTCATTTGCAATTGCCGGTAAATGCAATGCTGCATTTGTTGAACCTCCGGTAGCAGCTACCACGCGAGCTGCATTTACTAAGGATTCAACAGTTACAATATCTCTTGGTCTAATATTTTTATTTAATAAGTTCATAACGGCTTTTCCACTATTTTCAGCAAAAACTCTTCTTTCTTCTTCATGCACTGCAGGGGGCATTGCTGAGTTTGTAATAGCTAGACCAATAGCCTCTGATATACAGGCCATGGTATTTGCAGTAAATTGACCACCACAAGATCCTGCTGATGGACAAGCAACCTGTTCTAGGTTTTTTAATTCTTCATCTGACATTGATCCTGCTGCATGCTTACCTACTGCTTCAAAAACATCAACTACTGTTACATCTTTACCTTTATACTTACCTGGTAAGATTGATCCTCCATATATAAATACTGATGGTATATTTAATCTAACCATAGACATCATTAATCCAGGTAAAGATTTATCACATCCAGCCAAGCCAACCATTGCATCATAGCAATGACCTCTTACAGATAATTCAATAGAATCTGCTATTACCTCTCTACTAATTAAAGAAGATTTCATAGCTTCATGTCCCATAGCTATACCATCTGTTACTGTAATTGTAGTAAATTCCCTTGGAGTACCTCCTGAATTTTTAACTCCAGTTTTGACGTTTTGTGCTTGAGCTTGCAGAGTTATATTACAAGGTGCTGATTCATTCCATGTTGTTGCCACACCAACAAATGGCTGGTAGATTTCATGTTCTTTTAGGCCCATTGCATAATAATATGATCTGTGAGGTGCACTTTTTGGTCCAACACTTACATGTCTACTAGGTAGCTTAGATTTTATATTCGAACCCTTTTCTGACATATTAATTTATAGTATTTATTATTTGATCAATATTTTCAATAGAAGAATTAAGTTCTTTTTCTTGTAATTTGAATGTTTCTATTACCTCTTCTGGAGCTTTATCTATAAAATTTTGATTTTTAAGTTTATTTTTTATTGAAAGTAACTTTTGTTCGTTTACTTTTCTTTTTTTAATTAACTTTTCAATTTCTTTTTTTGTATCGACTATACCATCTAGAGGTATCAAAAGTGACATTTCTGACAAAACTATAAAAGCTGATTTTTTAACATTTATATTATTTTCAAATGATAATTTTCCCAATTTTAATAATTTTTTTATTTCATTTTGGTAAGAAATAATACTAGTTCTGAGATTATTATTTTTTAAATCAATATTTAAATCTATTACAGTTTTATAAGGAATATTTAATTCAGATCTTATATTTCTAACGGATGTAATAATTTTAATAACTCTATCAACATTAATTTTAGATAAATCAAAATCTTTTTTTAATTTAATATTATCAAAAGTTTGAAGCATTAAGTATTGTTGATTATTAAATAATAGTTGCCATAATTTTTCTGACAAAAATGGCATTATTGGATGGATTAATTTTAAAATTTGACCAAATAACCAACCTGAAACAATTTTTATTTCATCTGATTTTTGATTATCATTAAAATTTGATTTAATTAATTCAATATACCAATCACAAAAAGTATGCCAAACAAAATGGTAAGTTTTATTTGCAACTTCATGGAATAAATACTTATTAATTGATATATCTATATTTGATTTAGTATCTAAAAATTCTTTTATAATCCATTTATTAGTTTCTAATTTAATATTTTCAAAATCAATTTTTTCTTCAAAAATACATTCGTTTATTTGTAAAAAATTTGCTGCATTCCAAATTTTATTAGTAAATGATTTATAACCCTTTACTCTATCCTCTGATAATTTTAAATCTCTACCAGGATTTAATAATGCAGTGAGTGTAAATCTAAGAGTATCAGCACCGTATTTATCTATTAAAGAAAGGGGATCAATAATATTTCCCTTAGATTTTGACATTTTCTGACCTTTTTCATCGCGAATAAGAGGATGAATATAGATATCTTTAAATGGTGTTTTTTTCATAAAATGTGAACCCATCATCATCATTCTTGCTACCCAAAAAAATATAATATCAAAACCTGTTACTAGAACATTTCCAGGATAAAATCTTTTTAATTCATATGAATCATTGGGCCAATCTAATGTAGAAAAGGTCCATAAAGCAGAAGAAAACCAAGTATCTAATACATCTGCATCTTGTTTTAGAGTAACATTTTTTCCATAAAATTTAAATGCAATTATCTTTGCTTCATCTTCTGATAATGCAACGAAACATTTATTATCTGGTCCATACCAAGCTGGAATTTGATGTCCCCACCATAATTGTCTTGAAATGCACCATGGCTGTATATTTTCCATCCAATTATAAAAAGTTTTTTCCCATTGTTTGGGTATAAAATTCGATTGACCTTTTTTTACAGCATTAATTGGATCAATAGATAATTTTTTTGCGTTACAAAACCACTGATCTGTCAACCAAGGTTCTATAACTACTCCAGATCTATCACCATAAGGAATAAACATTATTTGTTTTTCTTCTTTTAATAATAAATTTTTTGATTTTAATTCTTCTAAAATTTTTTTTCTAGCTTCAAACCTGTCAAGGTTTTGAAATCTTTCAGGAGCATTATGATTTATTTTAGCATTTTCATCAAAAATATTTATAAATTCTAAATTATGTTTAACACCTATATTAAAATCATTAAAATCATGTGCAGGAGTAATTTTAACTGCTCCAGAACCTTTGTCTGGATCTGCATATTCATCTAAAATTATCGGAATTTTTTTATCTAACAATGGAAGAATACACTTTAATCCGGCTAGATGATTTAATTTTTTATCATTAGGGTTTATTGCAATAGCAGTATCACCTAACATGGTTTCTGGGCGGGTTGTTGCTATTACTATATGATCATTATTATCTAAAGGATATTTAATATACCATAGAGATCCTTCTACTTCTCTTTGTTCAACTTCTAGGTCAGATATTGCAGTTAGTAATTTTGGATCCCAATTAACTAGTCTTTTATCTTTATAAATTATTCCATCATTGAATAAATCAACAAAAACTTTTTTAACTGCTTTAGATAAACCATCATCCATTGTAAAGCGTTCTCTGGACCAATCAGCAGAAGCCCCTAGTCTCCTAAGCTGGTTATTAATCTTTCCACCAGAATCTTTTTTCCAATCCCATACTTTTTGAATGAATTTTTCTCTTCCAAGATCTTTTCGATTAATTTTTTGTTCGGATAATTGTTTTTCTACAATCATTTGAGTAGCTATTCCTGCATGATCTGTTCCAGCTTGCCATAGAACTTCTTTTCCTTGCATTCTATTATATCTAATAAGAATATCTTGAATTGTAAAAGTTAATGCATGACCCATGTGCAAACTTCCGGTAACATTAGGCGGTGGCATCATGATGGAATAAGAAATTTTATTTTTTCTTGGCTTAAAACAATCAGATTGTTCCCAATGAGAATAAATCTTTTTTTCATCATTAATAAAATCAAAAAATTTAGAAAACTCCATTTTATTTATCTTCAAAATATTTTTTAATATAAAGAGGTAATTTTTCTTCCAACCATAAATCTAGATGTTTCTCAAAAATTTTATTTATTTTATCATCTAAAATATTATTAATATCTTCTTTTTTTGCTGAAATATCTTTGATTATATCAACAGTACCATCATCATTAACTTTTCTATTTAGAATCAATACATCTGGTTTTGAATCTGAAGATGTTTCATCTTCAAGAGCCCTTCTAATTACATCTAGAGTTTCTTTTATTGATTCTTCATTATTCATAAAAATTATTATAAAGCATGATAAATTAAATAAAATATTTAATTAAATTCTGGTAAATAATTTTCAAACATTTCTATTAGAGTACCTTGTAAAGCCTTAATTTGAAAATAATTCAATATAAAATCTTTTTTCGAATTGTGATAATTAACATTTACAGAAAGTAATTCACTTTCAGCATCAATAATATCAGTAATTGATTTTGTGCCTAATGCATACTCTGATTTAATAATATCTAATGATGTTTCTATAGATTTAATTCTCTTTAAATTAGTTTGAATATTTGAACGACTTATTTCATAATCTTTAAATAGATTGAGAGCCTGAATTTCTAAATCAGATTTATAAT